>Ga0209693_10001270_pt1 | contig 10804 bp, 8 predicted proteins | sample HubBroMetageWRM3_FD_188345 | JGI IMG/M metagenome (GOLD analysis project Ga0209693, IMG submission 188345) | Warmed soil microbial communities from the Hubbard Brook experimental Forest, New Hampshire - Hubbard Brook CCASE Soil Metagenome WRM 3... | ecosystem: Environmental > Terrestrial > Soil...
GGGTTCCAAGTGGTGATGACGCCCTCACGGGTTATGCCGACGATCGCGTCATGGGACGACTGAACGATCCAGTTCGGCTCCTGGCGACCCGCGCGCCGCTGTCCTCGCCGCACCAGCTTGATCATCCGATTCCCCCTAGTCGCCGGCCGGATGACGCCGCGCAGCCGGTACCGGGAAGTCAGCTAGAGCTCGGCGAGAATGCAGCTGGAACTTCTTGAGGTCCAGAAACGCCGTCCGGCGCGCCTGGATAAACGTTTAGTAGTGTTACCGTTACTTTTAGTTACAGTAGCACACGAGAAGCAAGCCGGGCAAGCGCCTGAAACGCAGAGCGCTCAAACCCTTGCGGCAACGGAGAATGGCTCAGCGCCCGACGGAAAAGCTTCCCGAGCGTAGCCAGCGAAGCTCGCGAATAAACTGCTATTCCGCCGCCGTCAGAAAATGCCGGGAATTATATGGAGAACCCCTGGCCGCGACACTGGAAACCTTGATGGTAACGACATGGTGGCGGCGCGGCCACACGGCCCGGTGGTACCTTACGGCAATGCTATCGGCTGGGCTGATTCCACATTCGCCGCGAACTGGGCCAAGCTTCGCGAAGAAGGGAACCTCGCCCGCTGAAAATACCGGGTTCAGTCATGTGGCGAAGACCCGATGAATAATAGGAGAAGTAAGAGTAAGGGGGAGAGGTAATGGACTACCGAGTGCGAAGTGGTGATACCCTGAGTGGTATCGCCGCCAAATTCGACGTCAGCCTGGCGGCGCTCGAGGCGGCAAACCCTCAGGCCGTGAACCCCAACAGGATCTACATTAATGAGCTGATAAGTGTCCCAGTTTCTTCCGCTCCAGCTCACCAGCCCTCGCCGGTCCCCGCCCATATTGTCACATATGCCGTGCAAGCCGGCGACACTATGAGTGCAATTGCGGTCGCTCACCATCTCAGCCTTGCTGCCCTGGAGGCAGCCAACCCACACGTGACCAATCCCGACTCCATCTCCTCTGGGGAGATCCTCAATATTCCGGGCGGTACCGTACCGGTCACCCAGGTCAAGACTGGCGAGGTAATCACCATTGGCGACGTAACATATGGCCGGTACAATGCGGGCGGCGACGTCGCGTCCTGGACCTCGCAGGCATGCGGGATTATGAGCGTTCCATCCGCCAGCTGGGTTCGTGGCTATGCCGTGCTCTGTGCCCGGGAATCCTCGGGCAATGCGAATGCTATAAACTCGTATGACTCGAACGCTCATGGCGCAATCCAGTCGGACGGCTATCCTCTGAATTGCTCCCGGGGCGTCGCCCAGTGCATCCCTGGCACCTTCGCCAGCAATCACGTTGCCGGGACCAGCGCGAACATTTATGACCCAGTGGCCAACATCGCCGCCTCAATGCGCTATGTGATGAATCGCTATGGCGTTTCTTCGGATGGCTCTAACCTGGTGTCACTTGTCCAGCAGGCCGACCCGAGCCGCCCTCCTCGAGGATATTAGAAGGGCGGCTAGCCCTGAAGCTACGCCCAGACGGTCATTCCCACGGGCATGGACGCGTCCCAGTTCCCGGCGGCGATGTAATTAGTCTCCCCTAGGCCGAAGCCTTGCAGCCGGTTATGCGCGGTAAGCCAGATGACCTCCGGTACCGTTCGATTGTGCTGCTTTGCCATCGCGGTCATCGAGGTATTAGGCAGAGCGCCGTAGGCCTGCGGTGCGGGTGTTGCGTAGCCCGCGATCCAGGACTGCAGATCTGCGGTGGTGCCGTTGAACGCGTCGGTGTCGACGCCATTACGCTGGCCCCACTGCCAGAATGTCCAGCTAGCCCACGTCGGCGGCGCCGCCGGCGCGGTCGCCGCCGGGTAGGCGAGCCACAGCGGCCACTGGTCGAGGCCGACGCAGTTGCCGCCGGTGGCGAAGCTGATGAAGGTGTAGACGCCGCGCGGGTTGTTCGGCAGCAGCTTGTCCAGCTCGGTCATGAACGCCACCGCCGCCGCGGACGTGCTCGCGGGTGATGCGCCGGCGGTCTCGTGGTCGAGCCACAGCATGTCGCCGCTGTCGAGGCCGATGAGCGAGCGCTGGGTAACGAAGTACTGGGCCTGCGCCGCGCCGGAAAGCGTCGGGTCGAAGAAGTGATACGCCCCGCGGATCAGCCCCTGCGCCTTGAGCTGCGCGTTGTTCCACGCGGCGTCCGGGTCGGGCGAGTTAGTGTGCTGGCCAAGACCTTGCGTCATCCGGTAGATTCCGAAAGAAAGGCCGGTCACGGAAGACCAGTTGAACTTTCCCTGGTAGTTACTTACGTCAAGTCCTTGCGCGCTCTGCACGCTCATTTTAGCTTCCCTTCGGGGCGAGGCGGATAATTTGAGCATAGCCCTTGACCTGCGCAGATGGCTAGAGTAATAACGGAATTTAAATAACCACGGAAATGGCAATAGGTGCGTCGGGCCGAACCATTAATACGAGAAGTCGCCCGTAATCCGGAACCTATATTAAAGGGACAGTAAGGCCAGAGGCGGCACGAAAATAGATGAATGCGTCAGCACTGGTGGCGGTGACGCGGCTGGTGGCGGTGACGCAGCGGGGTGTGCCAGGGCGCTGGACGCTCAGGAGTTCAGGAACGCGAGCACGGCCAGCACCCGGCGGTTGTCGTCGGTCGACGGCGCGAGGTCCAGCTTGGTGAAGATGCTGGTGCTGTGCTTTCCGACGGCCTTCTCGGAGATGAACAGCCGCTGCGCGATCGCGCTGTTCGACCGTCCTTCGGCCATCAGCTTCAGCACCTCCCGCTCGCGCGCGGTCAGCCGGGTGATCGGCTCGTCGCGGGCCCGGCGGCCCATCAGCTTGGCGACCACCTCGGGATCCATGACCGTGCCGCCGGCCGCGACCGTGCGGATCGCGTCGGCGAACCGGTCGTCGTTGAACACCCGGTCCTTGAGCAGGTAGCCGACGGCGCCGGCCTGGTCGGCCAGCAGCTCGCGGGCGTACAGCTGCTCCACGTACTGGGACAGCACGAGGACCGGCAGCCCGGGGATCTGGCGCCGGGCCTCGATCGCGGCCCGGAGCCCGTCGTCGGTGAACGACGGCGGCAGCCGGACGTCGACGACCGAGGCGTCCGGCTTGTGCTCGAGCAGCGCCTGCAGCAGGCCGGGCGCGCTGTCGACCGCGGCAGCGATCTCGAAGCCGTGCGCCTCGAGCAGGCGGACCAGCCCCTCCCTCAGCAGGAAGAGGTCCTCCGCGATGACAAGGCGCACGGTATCTCCATGACGATGATGGTCGGGCCGCCGACCGGGCTGCTCACGGCCAGGATGCCATCGAAGGTGGCCAGCCGGCGCTCCACACCCAGCAGGCCGCTGCCGTTGGCCGGGTCGGCGCCGCCGGTCCCGTTGTCGGTGACGTCGACCCGCAGCACGCCGGGAGCGGGGCGGCCTTCGTGCCGGATCCGGATCTGAACCAGCCGGGCATCGGAGTGCTTGACCGCGTTCGTGAGCGCCTCGGCGATCGCGAAGTAGCAGGCCGCCTCGACCGGCTGCTCCAGCCTGCCCGGCAGGTCGATGTCGGTCTCGGTCCGCACCGGGGTGTCCAGGGCGAGCGCCTGCACCGCGTCGGCCAGGCCGCGGTCGGCCAGCACCGGCGGGTACATGCCGCGGACCAGGTCACGCAGTTCGGTCAGCGCCTTCGACGAACTGTCCCGGGCCTCGGCGACCAGCGCGATCGCGGCCTGCGGGCTGGTGGGGATCAGCCGCTCCGCGGCCCGCAGGCTCATGCCAAGCGCGACCAGGCGAGCCTGCGCCCCGTCGTGCAGGTCCCGCTCGACCCGGCGCAGCTCCGCGGCGGCGCTGTCCACGGCGACGGCCCTGGTCTGGGTGAGCTGCTGCACCCGGCCGACCAGCTCGGCGTCGGCCTCCCGGCCCAGCAGTACCCTGGCGTGCGCGCCGATCGTGCGCGGCACCAGCCAGGCCCCGAGCGCCAGGATGGCCCCGCACTCCACCGCGGCCAGCATGACGACCGGCCGGTCAATGGCGCCATACATGGGGCCTTGCGGCGTACCTCCCGCAGTGACGGCGAAGGCTCCAGCGACACCGCGTGGCGGCGTCACGACGTCGATCAGGGAGAACAATCCGAGCGCGATGACCGCGACGGCCGCCAAGTCCGCCGACACCGTGGGGAACACAATCGCTATGAGCAGCGCAGCGCCGGCGATCGCCGCGGCGGTGCTCGCCTCGGAGTGGCCCGTCTGCTGCTGGTTGATCAAGAGGACCAGGGCCGCGACCGTCAGCGGCAGCAGCAGGAGGCCCCACCGCGGGCGCCGCACCGAGGTCGGGGCCTGGGGCCTGGCCCGCCACATCAGCCAGCAGCCGACGGCCAGGAACACCAAAGACTCCACCAGCAGCGCGGCGCGCCACGACTGATACCGGGCCGCCACCGCCGAGGCCCATTCACCCTGCCCGGGCCCCGAGTAGGCGGCGGGTGACGACACCCGCGACACCGTGAGCGCGACGCCGACGACCCCGGCGACGACCATGGCGACCGGCGCAAACTTGCGGGCCGGCGGCGGCGCGCAGAAGATGAGCCACACGGTCGCCGGCACGACCACCGTGGCTGGCCACGGGCTGTTGTTGGTCAGCAGCGACACCACGCAGAACGCCAGGGCCAGCAGGCCGACGAGCAGCCCGGCCTCACGGTACGGCCTCCAGGCAACCCTCTCGGCCCAGCTCCTGACCGCCTGCCAGCGCCAGGCCAGCAACGCGACTCCCGCCACCACGAGCAACCCTATGTACATGCCATCAGGGTGGCCCATGCGGCGGCCATCCGCCAATGGGCCGGCGCCCCCAACGGGGGTAGGCAAACGCCTACCGCGGCGTCACGGTGCCAGGTCCGCGAGGATCTCCTCGAGCCGGGCCAGCTCCGCCGCGATCCACGGCAGCGCGAGCGGGTCGCCGGCGGCCAGCGCCGCCTCCTGCTGCTCGTCGTCCTCCCCGTAGAGCAGGCCGGTTGCCAGCCGCAGCCGGAGCGCCTCGTCGGGCTCGCCGAACGCGCTGCCCGGCAGCGTTCCCGCACCGTAGCGGTCGAGCAGCAGCCCGGCCAGGCCAGCGCTCGTGGTGACCCCGTGGTTGCGGGCCAGGTGGTCCCGCCACGGCTCGAAGTCCGGGTAGACGTAGAACGACGCCTGCGGCTGCGGCACGTCGAGCCCGGCGGCCCGGCACGTGCCGGCCACGGCCCGGCTCACCCTGGCATGCAGGTTTCGGCTCTGGCGTACCCGTTCAAGGAGGTCATTCGGCTCGCTGAAGGCCAGGGCGGCCGCCTGCTGGATCGGGGCGGCGGGCGCCGACCAGATCTCGCTGCCGATGCCGACGAGCTGGCCGCGCAGCCACGTGCCGAGCGGGCCCTCGGGCAGCCGCGCCACGCCGATCCGCCACCCGCCGACCGCGAGGCTCTTGCTGAGCGCGGTGGTGACGACGGTCCGCTCCGGCGCCACCACGGCCGGGCTGAGCACCGGCGTCGCGGGGTCGTGCACCAGGTCGCGGTAGATCTCGTCGGAGATGATGATCAGGTCGTGCTCGGCGGCCACCGCGCAGAAGGCGCGCACCGTGGCTGGCCGCGGCAGCCTGCCGGTCGGGTTGTCCGGCAGCGTGACGACCACCGACCGGATCTCCCGGCCGGCGGCCCTCGCCGAGGTGACCGCGGCTGCGAGCGCGTCGGGGTCGCAGATGCCGCCCTCACCCGGCGCGGCGGGAACGAAGTGCGCGAGCGCGCCGGCCAGGCCGGCCTGGGCCGCGTAGCTGACCCAGCTTGGCCTGGGCACCGCAACGTCGGCGCCGCTGGCCAGCAGCAGGCCGAACAGCAGCGGCTTGCTGCCAGGCCCGCAGACGACCGAGCCTGGGCTGGTCGGCAGGCCGCGCCGCTGCCAGTACCCGGCCGCGGCCGCGCGCAGCGCCGCCGACCCGGCGACCGGGCCGTAGCCGTTGCTCGCGGTGGCCGCGGCGAGCGCCTGCTGCAGCGCCGGATGCGCCGGAAGCCCTGCCTCACCGAACGCCAGCGGCAGCACCGGCTCCCCGCGGCTGCGCCGGGCGGCCAGGGCCTCGTTCGCCGCGAGGGTGGCCGAGATGGGCATGTGCTCGGCACCCGATGGCGGGAGGGCGGGCGAGGGCGGGAGGGCGGGCGAGGGCGGGAGGGCGGGCGGATGACCAGTCGGCGCCGTCGGCGGGGCAGCCAGCGGCACGGTCGTCGCCGGCGAAGCGGTCAGGACGGGCGAAGCCGGTGTCATCGTCCCGGCGTAAGGCATGAGAAAAACTCCAAGCTGCGGGGTGGGGGGTTAGCCGAGCCAGGCTCCATGTCTCCTGGCACTCTTAAGTCAACAACTGCGCTCACCACGATGTATCCCTATAAGCATTAGCGGCAAGCGCATATCTCTGACGCAGAGGTTAAGCTCTGCTTATGCTCGACACGCACCGGCTGAGGCTGCTAAGGGAATTCGCCGAGCGGGGCACGATCGCGGCCACCGCCGCGGCGCTCGGGTACACCCCGTCCGCGGTCTCCCAGCAGCTAGCGGCGCTGGAACGGGAAAGCGGCGCGGTACTGCTGGACCGGACCGCCCGCACTGCGGAGCTGACCGACGCGGGGCGGCGGCTGGTCGAGCACGCCGAGCGCATCCTGGCCATGGTCGAGGCCGCCGAAGCCGATCTTTCCTCGGCCGGGCCTACCGGCCGGGTGACGGTCACCGCGTTCCCCACGGCCGCCGTGGCGTTCGGGCCCGCGCTGGTCCGGCGGGTGCGAGCGCACCCCGGCATGTCGCTCCTGCTCCGCGAGACCCAGCGGGAAGAGGGCCTGCGGCTGGTGCGCAGCGGCGAGGTGGACGTCGCCCTGATAGCCGACTGGTCGGGACGGCTGACCCGCCCTCGCCCCGGCAGCGACCCCGGCAGCTCCGAGGGCGTGGAGGAAAGCGGCGTTCTGCGGTTCTACCGGCTGCTGCGCGACCCGGTGGTGCTCGTGCTGCCGCGCGGCCATCCGTTCGCGGATCCGGCAAAACCGGTCGATCTGGACGAGTTGCGGGATGAGCCCTGGCTGGCCGCACCGATCGGGGAGCCGTCACGGCAGGCGGTGGACCGGCTGCTGGTTGGGACGGGCGGCATGCCACCGGCACCGTGGGAGTTCGAGGGACTCTCCACGATCCTCAGCCTGGTCGCGCGCGGCATCGGGATCGCCGCCCTGCCAAGGCTCACGCTGGCCGCCGGGGACCGGCGGGTGGCCGTGCGGGAGCTGCCGGGAACCGCCCAGGCACGCGACGTGTGCGCGGTGGCCAGGGCATCGAGCGTGCGCAGGCCGTCGGTGGCCGTGATCCTCGCGGCGCTGGACAGCGCCGCGGAGCGGCTTGGCAGGTAGCCCGGCAGGCAGCCCCGGCAGGCAGCCGGCAGGCAGAAGGCCCTGATTCGCCCCCTCCCGCGAGGGGTAGAAACGGAACGTAACGGAGTTGTGGCTTACTGCAACGCCATCGTCAGGGCGGGGGTAATGGCGGCTTCTCGGGTCAGGCATGCTGCCGATCACTCAGCAGACGAACTCGTCCGGATGCTCGCCCAGATCGCCCCGGTCGGGATCGTGCAGACCGATGCCGACGGCCAGTGCCTGTTCGTCAACGACCGGTGGTGCGCCATGACCGGGACCACGGTGTCCCAGGCCCTGGGCGCCGGCTGGTCCGACGCGCTGCATCCCGGCGACGTCGAGCGGGTCACCGAGGAGTGGCTGCGAGCCGCCGAGCACGGGGGCGAGCTGCGCACCGACTGCCGCCTGCGGCCCGCCGACGGCGGTGAGATCTGGGTGCACGTGGCCGCGATGCCGCTGCCCGGCGCGGACGGTGACCCGGTGGGCTACGTGGCCGCGGTCACGAACATCTCCGACCGCAAGCGGGCCGAGGCCGAGCGGGAGCAGCAGCTCGCCGCCGAGCAGCGCACCCGCACCGCCGAGCTCGCCGCGCGCGAGCTGGCCGAGCTGGCCCAGGAGCAGCTGGTGGAACAGAACACCCGGCTGCTCGAGCTCGACGAGGAGCGCAGGCAGTTCCTTGCCACGGCGTCGCACGAGCTGAGCACGCCGCTCGCCTCGATCATCTCCTTCTGCGAGCTGATCAAGGACGGCGACTCCGAGCTCAGCGCGCCGACCGTGGAGTCGCTGGGCGTCATCGAGCGCAACGCCCGGCGCCTGCTGCGCGTCGTCGGCGACCTGCTGCTGATCACCAGGATCGAGATGGGCGGCCTGCCGCTTGACGTCGGCCCGGTCTCGGTTCCCGAACTCGTCGCGGACGTGGCCAGGTCGAACGCGCCGGAAGCTTCCAAGCAGGGCGTCCGTCTCGACGTCTCGGCCGGTGACGGGCCGCCGCTGCAGGCCGACCAGGAGCGGCTGCACCAGGTGTTCGACAACCTGCTGTCCAACGCGATCAAATTCACCGCCAGAAATCACGCGAGCGGGCAGCGGCGGGATGGCCTTGTCCGCATCACCGCCACGCACGACGACCGTGCCTGGCGGGTCGAGGTCACCGATTCGGGCATCGGCATCCCGCTGGACGATCTCGGCCAGGTCTTCGACAGGTTCGCCCGGGCCTCCAACGCCAAGGCGGCCAGCCTGCCCGGGACCGGACTCGGCCTGTCCGTGGTCAAGGCCGTTGCCGAGCTGCACGGCGGCCGGGTCGAGGTCGACAGCACCGAGGGCCACAGCACTACGTTCCGCGTCTACCTGCCGATGCCGCGATGAGCAGCCAGCAGCCGGGCCGGCCGATCCGGCCGGGGGAGTCGGGCGAGCCGGAGTCGCCCCGCGGGCGGATCCTCATGGTGGAGGACGACCCGGATCACGCGTTCTACGTGCTCGAGGTGCTGCAGCGGCGGGGCGGCTTCGAGGTCGTCCACGTCACCGACCCCGCTGAGGCGCTGCGCCGCGCCCGCGAGCCGTGGGATCTCCTGCTGACGGACGTGGAGATGCCCGGCATGACCGGTCTGGAACTGCTGGAATCGCTGCGCCAGGTGGCCCCCGATCTCCCGGTCGCCGTGCTCACCGCGCACGCGAGCATCACCAACGTGGTCACCGCGCTGCGCAGCCGCGCCGACGAGTTCCTGCAGAAGCCGCTGCCGCCGGACCAGCTGACGGGAACCGTCGCCGCGCTGATCGAGAAGGGGCGCGCGGCGCGGCTGGCGTCGCGCGAGGTCGTGCTCGCGATCGGCGCGCACCCCGACGACGTCGAGATCGGGGCGGGCGGTGCGCTGGCGGTGCACGCCGACCTGGGGCACGAGATCGCGATCCTGACCCTGTGCCGGGGGTCGCGCGGCGGTGCGGCGGAGCGGCGCGCGGCCGAGTCCCAGGAGGCGGCCAGGATTCTGTCCGCCGAGCTCTACCTGGAGGACTTCGACGACACCGGCATCGGCGAGGGCGATCCCACGATCAGCGTGATCAGCCGGGTCGTCGACGCTGTGGCACCGACCACGGTCTACACCCACTCGATCCACGACGTGCACCAGGATCACCGCAACACGCACAGCGCGGTGATGGTGGCGGCCCAGGACGTCGGCCGCGTGTACTGCTACCAGTCACCGTCAGCCACGGTCGACTTCCGGCCCACCCGCTTCGTCAGCATCGACCGGCAGCTCGACCGCAAGCTCGAGGCGATCGCCTCGTTCGACTCCCAGGTGGAGGTGCGGACCTACCTGGAGCCCGACCTGATCCAGTCGATTGCGCGATCCTGGTCTCGCTTTGCCGAGGGCCGGTACGCCGAGGCGTTCGAGGTCATCCGCGACCGCGCCGGCATCACCGCCGGCCGCAGCGAACGCCAGATCTCGCACTGACCCGCCGGAGCCGCGGGGCGCACCAGAGCCCGGTCAGGCGTCGCGTTCCAGAGGACACGTCATGCACCGCGGCCCGCCACGGCCGCGGCCCAGCTCGCTGCCCCTGATCGTGATCACCTCGATGCCGTTCTCGCGGAGGAAGGTGTTGGTGGTGACGTTCCGCTCGTAGGCGACCACCACGCCGGGGGCGATCGCGAGCACGTTGCAGCCGTCGTCCCACTGCTCGCGCTGCGCCGAGTGCACGTCCTGGGTGGCGGTCAGCACCCGGATGCTGCCGCCGGTCGCGGCGGCGATCGCGGCGTGCATCTCCTCCGGCGGGTGGTCGGTGACCTTCAGCTCCCGCGGCCCGCTGCCCGGCTCGACGGTGTAGGACGGCAGCATCCCCAGGCCCGCGTACTTCACGAACACCCCGTAGTCGGCCATGGTCAGCACGGTGTCGAGGTGCATGAACGCCCGTGACTTCGGCATGTCGATCGCCACCAGCCGGTCGGCGGCCGAGGCCGAGAACAGCCGGTGCGCGAGCATCTCCACGGCCTGCGGCTGGGTACGCTCGCTCATCCCGACCAGGACGGCGCCGTCTCCGAGCACCAGGATGTCGCCGCCCTCGATCGTGGCGGGCGCGGCGTCCTCGCCGTGCAGCCAGACCTCGAACCCGCCGGCGGCGAACATCGGATGCCACCGGTACATGGCCTCGTCGCTGACGGTCTCCCGCATCCGGGCCCGCCGCCGCATGGCGTTCACCGACACCCCGCCATAGATCCAGCTGCTGGTATCCCGCTGGTAAAGCAGGTTCGGCAGCGGGTAGAGCACGAAGCCGTCCGGATCCAGCGAGTGGAACGCGATGCTCTTGGGCTCCGGGCCGAGCTCCCTGATCTCCCGCTTGGTGATCCCGCCGATCAGGTACCGCGCCAGCTCGGCGGCCCCGAGCCCTTCCACCGCCTCGCGCAGCGTGTCGGCCGCCAGCGGCCCGTGCAGCCGCGGGTCGAAGATCCGGTCCAGCAC
>Ga0209693_10001273_pt1 | contig 10788 bp, 8 predicted proteins | sample HubBroMetageWRM3_FD_188345 | JGI IMG/M metagenome (GOLD analysis project Ga0209693, IMG submission 188345) | Warmed soil microbial communities from the Hubbard Brook experimental Forest, New Hampshire - Hubbard Brook CCASE Soil Metagenome WRM 3... | ecosystem: Environmental > Terrestrial > Soil...
GGGGCTGCTGGTCACTGACCTGTCCTGGCGCTGGGTGTTCTACGTCAACCTGCCCATCGGCGCGGCTGCGTTCGCGTTCGGCGCCGTGTTCCTGAAGCACTCGGCGCAGAGCCGTCCCGGACGGTTCGACCTGACCGGATTCCTGCTGTCGGGCATCGGCCTCGGGGCGCTGATGTACGGCGTCTCGGAGGGCCCGGACCTGGGCTGGGGCTCGACCACCGTGCTCGGCACCATCGTCGTCGGGCTGGTCCTGCTCGTGATCATGGTCATCTTTGAGCTGCGCACGAAGGAGCCAATCGTCGCCCTGCGGCTGCTCGGCAACCGGCTGTTCCGATCCGCCAACGGCGTCATGATCCTGGGATCGATCGCGTTCCTGGGCACCCTGTACGTGATCTCGCTGTACTACCAGGACGGCCGGGGCCTCAGCCCGCTCCAGTCCGGGCTGAGCACCTTCCCGGAGGCCATCGGCGTGATGTTCGGCGCGCAGCTGGCCACCCGGGTGCTCTACCCGCTGCTCGGCCCGCGCCGGCACATCGCCATCGGGCTGATCGGCACCGCGGCGTCCATCGGGCTGCTGGCGCTGCTGACCACCGACTCCAGCCTCTGGTGGGCCAGGCTGCTGATGTTCGCCCTCGGGCTCGCGATGGCCCAGGTATTCGTGCCCAGCCAGGCCGCGGCGTTCGCCACGATCACGCCGAGCGCGACCGGCCGGGCGTCGACGTTGCTCACCACCGGCACGCGGGGGTCGTGGAAATCGGTCGCCGCGAGCAGCTCGGCCATCGCCTCGCGCGCCGGCCGCATGAGCGGCGAGTGAAAGGGGGCCGAGACCGGCAGGCGCATCGCCTTGCGCGCCCCGCGCTCCTGGGCGAGCGCCACGGCGCGCTCGATCGCTCCGGTGTGGCCCGCGATCACGGTCTGCCCGGGAGCGTTCAGGTTGGCGACCGCGCAGACCTCGCCCGCGGCGGCCTCGGCCGCGATCTCGGCCACCGCCTCGGGGGCCAGCCCGAGGATCGCGGCCATCGCCCCCGTGCCGAGCGGCACCGCCTCCTGCATCAGCTCGCCGCGCCGGCGCACCAGGCGCAACGCATCCGCGAAGGCAAGGGACTCGGCCGCGACGAGGGCCGAGTACTCGCCCAGGCTGTGCCCGGCGAGAGCGGCCGGAGCGGGCGCGAGCGGGGGCTGGTCCCCGGGCGCGAGTGGCCGGAGCCCGGCCCCGAGTGCGGGCACCTCCCGCACCGCGCGCACCGCCCGCACCGCTCGGAGAATGGCGATCGAGGTGGCGAGCAGCGCGGGCTGGGTGTTGGCGGTCCTGCCGAGCTCCTCTTCCGGGCCTTCCCAGCACAGCCGCGAGAGGGCGAAGCCCAGGACCTGGTCGGCCTCGTCGAAGGTCGCGCGCGCCGCGGCGGAGGCCTCGGCCCAGGCCCGGCCCATGCCCACCTTCTGCGATCCCTGGCCGGGGAAGACGAAGGCGGTCTTCATGATCCCTGCTGGCCCTGCAGGCGGCTCTCCTGGCGGTGCAGCTCGGCGAGCTTGTCGCCGATCTTGCGGTCGAGCTGCACGCTCGAGAACTCGACGGCGCGGCGGATCGCGCTCTGCACCGCGCGCGCATTCGAGCTGCCGTGCCCGATGAAGCAGCCACCGGCCACGCCGAGCAGCGGCGCGGCGCCGTACTCGGTGTAGTCGACGCGCTGGCGCAGCCGATCGAAGGCGGGCTTGGCCAGCAGGTAGCCCATCTTGGTGCGCGCGTTGCGGCCGAGCTCCTCGCGCAGCATGCTCGCGATGAGCTCGGCGAGCGCTTCGGCGCTCTTGAGCATGACGTTGCCCACGAAGCCGTCACAAACGATCACGTCGACCGAGCCCTTGAACACGTCGCGCCCCTCGACGTTGCCGACGAAGTTGAGGCCGGTCGCCTTGAGCGCCTTGAACACCTCGCGCGTCAGGTCGGTGCCCTTGCCCTCCTCCTCGCCGATCGACATCAAACCGATGCGGGGCGAGGGCGTGCGGATCACCTCCTGGGCGTAGAAATGCCCCATCACCGCGAACTCCCGCAGGTGGCTCGGCTTGCTGTCGACGTTGGCGCCGACGTCGAGCACCACGGTGTGACCGTTGGGATTGGGGAAGACCGCGGCGAGCGCCGGCCGATCGACCCCCGGCACCATGCCGATGATCATCTTGGCGGTGATCATTGTCGCACCGGTGTTGCCGGCGGTCACCATCGCCTGCGCCTGCCCCGACTTGACGAGCTCGGCGCAGATGCGGATCGAAGAGCGTCGCTTGCGGCGGATCGGGGTGATCGCCGGCTCGTCCATGCCCACCACCTCTTCGGCATGCACGACCTCGATGCCGCCGGTGCCGGAGGGCCCGCCCGGTCCGCCGCGCCGGCCGCCGGCGGGCACCAGCTTGCCATAGCCGGGCACGCGGGCGAGCTCCGCCTCGACCCGCGTCCGGTCGCCCACCAGGAGGATGGCGGCCCCGTCCTCGACCGCGGCGCGCACCGCTCCCTCGACCACCTGGCGCGGGGCGAAGTCTCCTCCCATGGCATCTACCGCAATCGGCATGCAGTGTCCCCGTGACCTCGAGCCCGCGCCCCCACGCTCCTCCCCGCATCCCCGCCCCTGTGCCCCCTCCCGGCGACAAGCCGCGATTTTGCAGGGCGGCGGGGCGGCGGGACCGCGGAGCGGCAGGCGCGCGGCGGCCGCGGGCCGGACCGGTGCGCCCGAAGGATCTCCGTCGAGCGCCCGCGCTCGGGCGCCCGGCTGCTAGTGGCCTGTATCGGCAGAATCACTGGCGCCTGGCTTGCCCTCGACGCCGGATCCTTCGTCGCGCCTCCTCGACATAGTCCCCGCTATGCCTGCGTCGGGGCGCCTTGCCCTTGCCCTCGAATCCTGCGCCATACAGTAGCGATTCCTCTGATACAGGCCACTAACCCCCACGTCGAGTCGACGGCGGGGCAGGGGCCTCCGCCTCTGAGCGATCAGTGATCGGTTCTCTTCGCCTCCGCCGGCGCGGAGTCCGGCAGCGGATCGGTGGTGATCGGATTCTTTTCGACGAACGGCGCGACCGCCGCGGCGAGCTTGCGCTCCTCGGCGCGCTTGGCGGTCTGCCAGCGCTCCAGCCGCGCCTGCTCGGCCGCGAGAGCGCCCCGGCTGGCATCCATCTTCTCGCGGTTGCGGCGGGTGAGCGCGTCGATCTCCGCTTGCAGGGCCGCGTTGTCGCGCTCGATCTGCTCGCGGTGGGCGCGCAGGCGCGCATGCAGCATCTGCTCGAACTTGTCGAGCGCCTGGTCGCGGTGCACGGCATCCTGGATGACGTCGGCGAGCGGCACCGGCCCGCCCGGGTTCATCTTGAGGAAGCCGGCGAGAGCGGCGGCCTTGGCGCGCGGCTCGAGGCCGGCGAAATCGGGCGCCGAGAGGATCTCGAAGACCTTGGCGGCCGAATAGCCGTGCGCCGGCTCGACCACGCCGGCCGCCTGGTAGATGGCCGGGAAATCCGGCAGCTCCTCGCCCGCCGCGGGGGGCGCCAGCACCTTCTCGTCGATCTCCGGCAGCTCGGGGATGCCCTCGAGGATCTCGCCCAGCGGCCGGGAGCCCGCCCGCGTCGCGGCGGTCCCCGACGCAGAGGCGGTCCCCGGCGCCGAAACCGCACCCGGCGCGGCGCCGCTCCGCCCTCCCCCGCCGGCGGCAGCCGCGCCCCCGGAGGGCTTCGCGGGGGAACCGGCAGGACCGGCGGTGCCGCGCGGCCCGGCGGCCGGCCGGCCCGGGGCCCCGGGGCCCGGCGCGGGATCCGGATGGCCGGCCTGGCCGGACTGGAGATGGGCCTCCATCTCCACGATCTTCATCTTGCTGAGGACTTCCTTGAGACCCATCGAGGCTCCCGGTGGCGGCGGTAACTTGGCGGCAAGAGCGCTTCGCCGCAAGCGTATGGCCGGGGTTGGCGGGTGTCAACCGAACCGCCGCCGGCTTGCCGGGCGGCGACCCGATGGGGGGGACCGAAAGCACCCGTCGCCGTTAGAGGGGGGGAGGGGGGAGGGCTTGGGAGGGGTGGAGGGCGGAGGGCGTCTCGGCGCACCGGCTCAGCGGTGGGGCATCCAGCGCAGGTTGGTGCAGGGCACCAGGGCGCCGGCGAGCGGGTTGAGCGCCGCGAGCTCGGCGGCGGAGAGCAGGCGCACGCTCCAGACCGGCCGCGGGCGGCGCGCGGTGGTCGGGTCGCAACCGCGTTCGAGGAAGGCCGACAGCAGCCAGCAGCCGAGGGTCCGGCGAGCGGCGTTCACCGGCTCATTATAGGGGGCTCGCCGCCCGCCGCCGCGCAGATGCGACCGTCGCGGCGTATTCGTCACGCGCCCGGCCCGGGCGGCCCGGTCGGCCCCGGGCGCCCGCGGCCGGCCGACACTTCGTAATCTTGCTATGATTGCCGCAGCCCTAAGACGGAGCGTCGAATGCCCGAGGAAGCCGCTCTCCGCTCGCTGGAGAGCTCGACCGCGCTGGCCGCGATCGAACGCGAGCGCTTCATCTCGTACTCTCAGCTCGTGCGCAACCTGCACTGGCTGGCGGCGGCCTTGGTGGTGCTCTACAGCCTGCTCGTCCGCGGCGCCGACCGGGTGACGCTCTGGTCGCTCGCCGGGGTCATGGTGCTCTACACCCTGGCGCTGCACTCGCCGCTGTTCGCGCGCTTCCCGGTGGAAGACCGGGTGCTGGCAGAAAACGGCATCGACCTCTCCTGGATCACCGCCGTGGTGCTGTTCTCGGGCGCCTGCCGCAGCCCGTTCTTCTTTCTCTACTACATCGTCATCTACGCCAGCACGCCGGCCGCCGGCCGCGCACATACCTATCTCAAGGCGGGCGCCGCCACCGCGCTCGCGCTCGGGGTCGTCCTGCCGCTCGACGCCACCACCACGCTCGGCAGCGCCGGCAGCCTGGGCGAGCTCCGGGCGGCAGCGCACGGCTGGTGGTCCTTCGCCGGCAGCCTCGCCTGGCCGCTCACCGGCCTCTGGCTGGTCGCCTACTTCACCGCCGAGGCGGGAACCCTGGGCGTCCGCATCCACCACTCGCTGTTCATGGCGGCGCACACCGATGCGCTCACCGGGCTGCCCAACCTGCGCTACTTCACCTCGGCCGCCGACCTGCGCGGCAAGCTCGGCGGCTTCTACACCGTGGTCATGGTCGACGCCGACAACTTGAAGGGCGTCAACGACACCCACGGCCATGCCGCGGGGTCGGACATGATCCGCACCATCGCCGACGCCATCCGCAGCGCGGCGCGCAGCGGCGACGACCTCTGCTCGCGGGTGGGCGGCGACGAGTTCATCGTGCGCCTGGCGAGCGCCTCGGAGGCGGGGGCGCTCGCCTATTGCCGCCGCGTGCGGGCCTTCCTCGGGGAGCACCCGCTCGAGATCGAGGGCAAGAGCAAGGTGCCGATCTCGGTCTCGATGGGCATCGCCGCCCATCCCAAGCACGGCAAGACGCTCTCGGACGTCACCCGCCACGCCGACCAGGCGCTCTACCGCAGCAAGCAGGAGGGCCGGGGGCGCGATTCCGTCTGGGACGCGGCGTCCCCCGAGCTCCCCGGGCTTCCCGGAGAGCTGGGAACGGTGGGCCGGCGGGTGCGCTGAGCGGCCGCCCGCCTCTCGCCATCGGCTCAGTGGCAGATCTCGGCGCTGGTGTCGGTCACCGCGGGGGCCGGCGGACCGGGGTAGTTGAAGTAGATCTTGGTCTGCGCCGACCGCACGTCGGTGACCTCCAGGCGATAGAAGACGTTGGTGGTGGCGGCGCTGAACACCCACCACTCGTTGTTGAGCGAGCAGCCGTTGATCACCTTGACCATCAGCTCCCAGTTGTCGGGCGAGAAGAACCAGAAGAGGCCGGAGCCGGAGTTGCCGGCCGCGTTGTTGCCGATCCCTTCGGCCGTTCCTGGGGCGCCGACGCGGAACTTCGCGATGACGAAGAAGCGATCCTGCAAGCAGAACGACTGCGCACCGGAGGAGCCGCAGGAGAAGATGGCGGGGCCGACGTCGGGATGCTCGGTCCCCACGAAGCTGCCGGGGAAGTGGCCGAGCGCGTCGCCGCCGCCGCCCATCTGCCAGACCGCCACCAGGCCGGTCTGGGCGCTGCCCAGGTGGACGTTGATCGCGGCCCGGATCTGGTCGATGGTGCGGACGACGTTCCACAGCCGCACCTCGTTGAGCGCGCCGTTCGGGCTGTAGACGTAGCTCACGTCGCCCCCGATCCAGACCGGCGAGGTGCTGGTGGCCAGGGGGGAATCAGGGGCCGAGCCGACCAGCTCGCCGTTGACGTAGTGCTTGCGCGTCACTCCATCGGAGGTGACGGCGACGTGGGTCCATTCACCGAGCGGGATCGCGCCCGCATCCAGAAAGGCGGTGGGGTCCGTCGACACGTAGCCGTGGGCGTAGGAGCGCAGGGAGATGTTGCTGCCGGTCTTGCAGACGCCCACCCAGTAGGACTGAATCCAGTTCTTGCCGAGGAAGCTGCGGCAGCTCGAGCCGCCGGTGACTGAATTGAGCAGCACCCACGCCTCGATGGTGATCGCTCCCGTAGGGTTGAGGGCCGCGTTGTGCGGGATCCCCAGGTAGCCGTTGCCGGAGGAGGTGCCGTTGCCCGAGAAGTCGGTCCAGGCGCCGAACGGCTGGGCCGATAGCGCGCCGCCGAGGGCGAGCAGCAGCGCGCAGCTCACGAGGAAAGTCTTCCAGCCTGCCGGAGCGGAGCTGGGTCGAGGCATCTTCATGGATCGTCTCTCCTGCCGGACCGAGGTCCGACCGTCGTACTGCATTGCCTGCTTGGGCGAGGTTCCCGGCCGCAATGTTACGGCCGCGGCGTTTCCATCGCGCGGCGCCCCGTGGGCGACGGCCTCCCTCTGAGATAGACGCCAAATCGCTCGACCGGCCAAATCGCTCAGCCGGCCAAGTCGCTCAGCCGGCGTGGCGGGCCAGGCCGAGATCGCCCGGGCCGCGGCCGCGCTGGAGCGCGAGGTAAGCCTCGAGGGTGGAGAGCGCGAGGCGGTCGGCGGCGCTCGTCACCACCCGCACCGCGGCGCGCCGCAGGTGGCGCGCGAGGCGGCGGTTGGCGAGCGCGATCTCGAGGCTCGCGACCTGGGCAAAGGCGGCGGCGGGCGTGGCGGGAGGGTCGGCGGCGAGCCGGTGCAGCTCGGGGTCTTCGAGGTTGACCAGCAGGGCGCGGTGGCGGCTGCCCAGGCGCAGCAGCGATTCCCGCAGCAGATCGGCGGCGGCGAGATCGACGACCGAGGTGAGCAGCACCGCCACCCCGCGGCGCGGCTCGACCCGCGAGACCGTCTCGACCGCCAGGTCGTAGGCCGGCTCGCACAGCCGCGCCTCGAGGTCGAAGAGCGCCGCATAGGCGCGCGCGGCGCCCTGCCCTCCGGGGCGCACGCGCACCGTGCGGTCGATGCGGTCGGAGAACGCCACCAGGGTGACCTGGTCGCCGCGCGCGGCCGCCACCCGGGTGAGCGCGAGCGCCGCGGCGAGCGCGTAGTCGAGCTTGCTGCGCTCGCCGGCCGCCGCCGCCATGGTGCGGGCGCAATCGATCAGCACGACCAGCCGCGAGCCCCGCTCCCAGGTGTCCTCGCGGCTCACCAGCCGGCCATGGCGGGCGGTCGCCTTCCAGTGGATCTTGGCGAGCGGATCGCCCGGCCGGTAGGGGCGCAGTGCGTAGGGCTCGCTGCCGAGGCCGGGGGTGCGCATCGGCAGCTGGCCCATCCGCCGCCGCTGCGCCAGGGTGAGGAGCTGGCCGACCCGCCCTTCCCAGCGCACCTGCGGGAAGACCCGTACCCGTTCGCCCTCCAGCAGGTCGCGCTGCGCCCAGGCGAGCCCCCACGGGCCCAGCACGCGCACCGTGAGCGGCCCGGTCGCGTGCTCGCCGCGCCGCCGCGGCACGAGGCGGAGGGACCAGGTGATCTCGGCGGCGCCGGGCAGGCGCGCTCGGCGGCGGAGCGGCGCAGGGGCAAGCGCGGGATGGAGCCCCTCGCGCAGCAGCACGGTGACCGCGCACGGGCGCGGGTTCCCGATCGTCACCACCACCTCGCCGGCCGCCCCCTGGACGAGCAGCGGCGGCCAGCGCCGGGCGGCGGACAGCGGCGTGCGCGCGGCCCGCCGCAGGTCGACTGCCGCGGCGATCAGCAGGCCGGCGTCGCAGGCGGCTCCGAGCCAGGTCAGAGGCGGCGCGAGCAGGCCGCCGAGCAGCACGAAGGTGGCGAGCGCCAGCCCTTGCAGGAGGCGGGCGGCCGGCATCTAGTGTCCCGCTCGGTTCATTCGCATGCCACTCGCCGGCCCTCGCCGCCCGGGGTATCGGCTCCTCGCAGAGGGGCGGCCCGGCGCGAGGCCATCAGGCGCGAGGCCGCGAAGTCCGATCCCGGCCACTAATGCGGCACCGGCTCGGCCGCCGCGACCTCGTCGAGGATCTGGCGCGGCGTGTGGCCTTCGAGCTCCGACTCGGGGGTGAGGATGAGGCGGTGCGCCCAGCAGGGCACCAGCATGCGCTTGAGGTCGTCGGGCAGCAGGAAGTCGCGCCCTTCGAGCAGCGCGACGGCGCGCGCGGCTTCGAGCAGCGCGAGGGCGGCGCGCGGGCTGACCCCGAGATCGACATGGGGAGAGCCGCGCGCGGCGCGCGCCAGCCGGGCCAGGTAGACGAGCAGCTCGGGGGCGACGTGGATGCGCCGGGCGGCGCCGCGCAGCGCGAGCGCCTCGGGCCGGCTCACCACCGCCGCCGGCGCCCGCCCCTCGTCTCCCGGGCCGAGCTCGCCGCGCAGCGCCATGCGGTAGAGCTCCAGCTCGTCGTCGTGCGCCGGCAGCCCCATCTCGATGCGGGCGAGGAAGCGGTCGAGCTGCGCTTCGGGCAGCGGGTAGACCCCTTCGAGCTCGATCGGGTTCTGGGTGGCAATGACGAAGAACTCGGGCGCCAGCGGGTAGCTCTCGCCGTCGATCGTCACCTGCCGCTCCTGCATCGCCTCGAGCAGCGCGGCCTGGGTCTTGGGGGGCGTGCGGTTCACCTCGTCCGCCATCAGCACGGCGGTGAACACCGGACCGCGCAGCAGACGGAAGGTCGCCGTCGCGGGATCGAACACGTTGGTGCCGGTGATGTCGCCGGGCATCAGGTCGGGAGTGAACTGCACGCGCGTGAAGCCGGACCCGAGGCAGCCCGCGAAGCTGCGCGCCAGCCGGGTCTTGCCCAGGCCCGGCAGCCCTTCGAGCAGCGCGTGACCGCCCGCGACGTAGACCGCGAGCAGGGTCTCGACCGCCGCGCGCTGGCCCACCACCAGGGTCTCGAGCGCACCCTGGAGGCGCGCGGCGGCAGCAAGCACCTGCTCGGTGGGCAGCGGGCGGTCGGGAGATTCACCCCTCGGCGGCTCCTCTTCGGGAGCAGCGGCCCGCGGGCCATCGGGAGCGTCGCTCATCGGCGGATCCTCCTCAGCTGTGCCAGCTCGCGGGCGATCGCGAGCAGATCGTCGCGGCCGGCGGCCGCGGCACGCCGCTCGAGCTCGGCGGGCACGACGAGACCGCGGTCCAGCGCCCGGGCGCGCGTGAGCAGCCTCCAGGCCGCCTCGGCGTGGTGACCGAGGCGGTCGTGGAGGGTGCCCAGCCCGAGCAGGAACGAGCCGGCCGAGCCGGCCGCCGGCGGGGGATCGTTCCACGCCGGGCCCTGCCGGCGCATCAGCGCGAACGCCGCCAGCAGGTAGAGCAGCCCGAGGTGCGCGAGCAGGACATCGACCGCGGGACCCAGGTGCGCGCGGTCCGCCGCCGCGGCGGCCACCAGGCCGTGATGGTACTCGTCGAAGGTCCAGCGCGGCCCGAGCCGCACGAGCAGAGTCTCGAGCAGGTCCGCATTGCCCGGCTCGCCCAGCCGCGCGTTGGTCAGCGCATCCATCGGCAGCAGCACGACCCGGCCGCGCCAGCGGCGGAACGCGGCCACCACCGGAGAGCCGCGCGGCGAGACGAACAGGGACTCCGACCCGGGGGGCGGCTCGGGCAGCACGCGGGGCGCCCACACCCGCACCGGCGGCGCCGGGAATCCCGCCGGCCGGAGGTCCCATTCGCGGCGCGCGAAGGCGCGCCAGCTCCAGGGGTCGAGCGGCGGCGTGCGCGCCCGCCGCCAGCGCAGGTCGAGGAGGCCGGCGAGCGCGAGGTCCGACTCCTCGCCGGAGTAGGCCAGCACCACGTCGCCGCCCCGCCGCAGGTAGAGGTCGAGCCGGGCGTCGAAGTCGGAGCGCTCCGCCTGCTGCCATGGGAAGGCGATCGCCAGCACGCCGGGGGCCTCTGCGGTCCCGGCCTCCGCGCCGCTCGGCAGCGGCGCGGTGAGGAGCTCGACCCGCGCCCCGCGCGCTTCGAGGTAGCGCCGCGCCGCGAGCCAGCCGTCGCCGCCGCGCGAGAGCGCGCTGCCGCGCGCCGCGCCGGCGCGGGCCAGCAGCCGGGCGGTGACCCACGTGACGAGGAGCAGCAGGACGGCGGCGAGCAGCCAGCGGGCGCGCCTCACCCGAGCACCTCTTCGAGCCGGCCGATGAGCTGACGGAGGGCCTGCTCGGCACCCGCGCCGGCGGCCGCGCCTTTGCCATCTCCGCCGCGCCGCCCGTAGGTCAGGGCGTCCAGCCCGGCGACCAGGGGGCGCAGCTCGTCGCGCCCCGCGACGGCGAGCAGGTCGCGGCCGGTCCAGGTCGGCTCGGCCCGCGCCCCGGCAAGCAAGCGGGCCAGCCACCACCAGGTGGCGCGCAGCGCCAGGGCGAGCTGGCCCTGGGAGAGGGCGAGGTCGCGCTGCCGGCGCCAAAGCT
>Ga0209693_10001275_pt1 | contig 10782 bp, 7 predicted proteins | sample HubBroMetageWRM3_FD_188345 | JGI IMG/M metagenome (GOLD analysis project Ga0209693, IMG submission 188345) | Warmed soil microbial communities from the Hubbard Brook experimental Forest, New Hampshire - Hubbard Brook CCASE Soil Metagenome WRM 3... | ecosystem: Environmental > Terrestrial > Soil...
CTGGAAACGCTGCCCGACCGCATCTTCGACGAGGCCGACGAGGTGGAGCTCATCGATCTGCCGCCGGACGACCTCCTGGCGCGCTTGAGAGAAGGCAAGGTATACGTCGCAAGCCAGGTGAGCAAGGCGACCAGCAACGGCCCGATGCGCGCCAGTCGCAGCAAATAAAAATCACGAACGTTGATGTTCCGAAGCGCGCCCCATCGCTTCAGCGTGATCGAAGTAATCAGGAATCCCGAGATCGCGAAAAAAATCTGCACACCGAATTGCCCGTTCCCAGTCAGCGCGTGAACGAGCGTCTTCGGAATTCCCTCGGCGTACGGTATATCATTGACCCGAAGGCGAGTATTGACGTGATTCATCAACACGCAAAGAATCGCCACCCCGCGCAGCAAATCAACCCCATCGAGCCGCGTCCAACTGTGCCGTGCCGCATCACTCGTCAGCGTCATCGCAAATCGATTCTATGCGCTCAAACCCCAGCAGGCAGCGCCAAGCTGCCGCCGATTTCGAGAATTGCGATCGACCGCGTTAGGAGCGGCGGAACTATCCGCCGTGGACGCGGGCGAAGTGAACGCCTTGGGCGGACGTGAGCCGGTAGCCTTGGAGGTATTCGTAGGCGACGGACCAGATGGCGCCGCCGGTGGAGGCGAACATCAGCTCTTCGATCGGTACTCCGAAGATGAAGATGCCGAGAAAGTCTTGAAGCGTGTAGTACCGTTTCACGAAGTCGGGATAAAGAAGGAGGAAGTAGACGAACAGCAAAAAATAAAGCACGGTGAAATTTAGCGCACCCGTCAGCATCAGGCGAATAAGGTCCGGGCGCTTGACCGCGACGACGATTGCACCGGCGACGAAGGAAATGACCATGTTGTAGATGGTCTTGTTCGGATGCCACAGCTGGAGAGCGAGAAAGAGAATGCCGACCACCACAAATGGCGCATAGTGAATCTCGCGATGAGTCCGGCGCGTCTCCGCAAGCCGTTCTTTCAAAATGTATTCACCGAGGATCGAAGCGATGCCTCCGACGGATCCTGCCCAGAGAAAATCTTCAATGCCGACATGAAATCGAGTGTCGAGATTGAAGAGCGACGGCGGCGTCCAATACTGCGGAATGAAAAGCAGGCTCGTGAGCGCGAACGGCGCAGAAACAATCGTGCCCCAGATCATTTGCGGCCGATACGACTTGCCGATCCAAAAGCAGACGACCCACGCAGCCGCAAAGATCATCGTGCCGATGAAATACGAGTAGTGGTAGCTCGGCATAGGAGCCATCCTTGTGACGACCAGATTGCGCGGATTATATACCTGTTTTGGACGTGTCCAGGTATTTATGGAGACCTGATCGAAGGGACCGGAACATGTCGCAGGATTACGCCTAGGCAAGCTAGGGCGCAGCGTGCTGCGCCCCTACACGAAGTTGCAGCGCAAACGAGCAGGCGTGGCCCGATTTTGCCCGTCACGAGTCCATTCACCGCTACTCGTGGCGGAGCGCGATGATCGGGTCGGTGTGAATCGCGCGGCGGGCCGGCAGGTAGCAGGCAATCAGCGCCACGACGGCCAGCAACGCGGCTACGCCGGCGATCGTTGCTGGATCGTTGGGGCGCACGTTGTAGAGCACCTTGGACATAAAACGAGTCACTCCAAGGGCGATGGCGACACCTGTTGCGAGACCGATCGCTATGATGACAATAACTTGCTTGATGACAAGATTCAGGATGTCTCGCGATTGCGCGCCAAGCGCCATGCGAATCCCGAGTTCGCGCGTCCTCCACGCAACCTCATAAGAGAGCAGCCCGTAGAGTCCGAAGCAGGCGAGCGTGAGCGTGAGAACGCCGAAAAAGCCAGATATGCGAGCCATCAGACGTTCCTGAAAGAGCGATTGATCGATCTCCTCGGATTGAGTGGAGATTCCAAAGACGGGCAGATTGCGGTCCATCGCCGAAACCGCTTCGCGAACGGCCGGAACGAACGATGCCGGGTTCGATGCGGTTCGTAATTCAAAATAAGCGCCGTTGCCGACCAACGGCACATACATCGTCGGCTGAATATTGTCGCGGAGTTCGTAGTACTTCGCATCGCCGACGATGCCGACGACAACATACCCGGGCCCGCGGGGCGAATTTGGGTCGTCGGGCTCGCCAATGTGCTTGCCGATCGGATTCTGATTCGGAAAATGAGTTTGCGCGAACGTGCGATTGATGACCACGGGAGTTGGCGCGGCATTGACCGTCTCGAATGGAACGGCCGAACCTGCGGGAGCGGCCTTCTCGGCCAACTCGTGTACACGTTCGACGGCGTGCCAGGCTGCATCGGTGGCAGCTGCCGTAGCAAAATCGGCAGGGGTGAGTGTGCGGCCAGACAACAACGGAATCTTCATCGTCGAAAGAAAATTGAGGCCAGTCCTCAAGACATCTACGTTTGTCCGATTGTTCGGAGCACCATCGTCGAAGTGAACGTCCGTGCTAGAACGGCTGCCCGTGATCAGCGCCTCACCGGAATACGACACAGAAAGAACGCCTGGAACCATACTCAAACGCTCCTGCAGGCCGCGGTAAAGCTGCGCGTTTTGAGCATCGGTATAGCCGGCGAGAGTCGGAGTGAGCCCGAAGATCAACACATTCTCGGTCTGAAATCCCGGGTCGAGATTGCGGAAATTCTGCAGCGTGCGAACGAGAAGACCTGCGCCGACGGCGACGACGATGGAAAGCGCGACCTGCGCGACAACGAGCGCATCTCCCAAGCGAAACCAGCGCGCGTGGGAAGATTTCGGCGACGCCGACGGACTCTCCTTGAGCGCGGGATTCACGTCGATCTGCGCGCAACGGCGGGCGGGAGCAAGACCGAAGAGGATTCCCGTCAGAAATGTTATGACGAGAGTGAAGGCGAGCACACGAGCGTTCGGTTCGACGACGTATTGAAACACGCCGTCATGTGCGGCGGCGAGAAAATGGGTCATCGCCTTCACTCCCCAGACGGCCAGGAGCACGCCAAGCGCGCCTCCGATCGTGGAGAGCAAGACGCTTTCGGTGAGCAACTGCCGGATGACACGGCCGTGGCCGGCGCCGAGAGCGATGCGGAGCGCCATCTCCTTTTGGCGATGGGCCGACCGCGCGAGCGTGAGACCCGCGACATTGGAGCACGCAATCAGCAAGGCAATCCCGACCGCCACCATCAGCAGATACAACATCGGCGCGATCTGCTTGTTCGTACCGTGCAGAGCCTCACCCACATACAGGAGTTGGATCCTCGGATCGTCAGCTTCCTTGAAGAGCGGCTTCGCTCCATGAATAGTGTCGTTGCGAAAGACTGTTGTGGCCACCGCTTGCGCTTGTTCAAGCGAAACGCCGGGCTTCAACCGTCCGACGATGTTGACCCAAAGGCTGTCAGGTTCGTAGAGGCGATTCCCTGAGTCCCACCATTGCGTGCGCACCTGGAGAACCATCGAAAGCGGCATATAGAAGTCCTGGAATTTGCCGGGCGTGAAATTGGTGAAGCGCGGATCGGCAACACCAACAATCGTCGCCGACGTACTGTCGAGGCGAACGCTTCGGCCGATTACGTTGGGATCGGACGCGAAGACGCGCCGCCAAAAGCTGTAGTCGAGAACGATCACGGGCGCGGCCGATGGGGTGTCTTCATCGGCAGTGAAAGGACGGCCAAGAACCATGGGCACGCCAAGTGTCGAGAAAAATTCCGGAGAGACATAGGTTGCGTGAGCAATCGAAGCGGGACCATTCCCTGCGACGTTCACATCGATCGCGCCGGCAAAAGCCGTAACGCCGGAGAAGATCTCGGACGTTTGCGCGCGGATCGATCTAAAAAACGGAACTGAGAGAGAGCAGTCGATTTTGGTGTAGTCGCAGTCGCCAAATGAACTGTGGCCTTTGAAGTCGGGTTGTCGTCGCGCCTTCCAATTGAAAATGACGAGTTGTTGTGGATTGGAAACGGGGATGGCGCGGAGCTTGACGGCGTCGATGATGGTGAAGATGGCGGTGTTGGCGCCAATGCCCAGGGCGAGTGTCAGGACGACGACCGTGGCGAACAGCGGGGATTTGCGAATACCGCGCAGCGCGAAACGCAAATCCTGCACGAGGTGATCGAGCCATCGGACAACCCACACTTCGCGCGTTTCTTCCATCACGCGGGTCACGTTGCCGAATTTTCGCATCGCGGCGTAGCGCGCTTCTTCTGGCGACATACCGCGGGCGATGTTGTCCTGCGTTTCGATTTCGATGTGATTCTGGATATCGGATTCGAGATCGGAGAGATGACGTTTGCTATCGCGACTCATGATTCGTTCTCCTGCTTTGCGGGGCGGAGGATGCGCGCAATGGCGCCGGCGAATTTGTCCCACTTGCGCGTTTCGAGGTCGAGCTGTGCGCGGCCTTTTGGCGTCAGCGAGTAAAACTTGGCGCGGCGATTGTTTTCGGACGTGCCATCAGCGGCGCTGATCCATTTGCGCTTGATGAGGCGGTGCAGCGCGGGATAGAGCGAGCCCTGCTCGACTTGAAGGACTTCATCGGATCGGAATTCGATGGCCTTGGCGATGGCGTGACCGTGCGCCGGTCCAAGCAGCAACGTGCGGAGAATGAGCAGGTCCAGCGTGCCCTGGAGCATTTCGATGCGTTGAAGTTCGTCTTTAGTAGACATTCTAGGTGGACAATACGCAGCTTCACCTCGAATGTCAAGGGGAGTGACCCAAAGCGAAGATGGATTCACCACAGAGTTCGCAGAGGGCACAGAAACGGAAAGAATCTCTACTTCAAACCATCGAGGACGTAAAGGTCGGAGGTAATGCGGGAATAGGAATAGATGTAGCTCTTGAGATCCGGAGAGAAGGTGGGCGGCGCGGTGTCGATGAGCCCGGTGGGGTCGATGGGGCTCAGAGTTTTGAAAGGCGTGCGCTTACCCGTCGAGAGATCGATGGCAAAAACATGTACGGGAATTTCGGCGCGGCCGACCAGGATGTGCTTTTCATCGATCCATTGAACCGGGACCTCACTCTCGAGAGCGCCTGGGATGGGCGTAGCTTTGCCAGTCGTGACGTTATAGATGACAGGGTGGCTATCAGGGTCCAACGCGGCGACGAGTTCGCCGTCCTGCGAGATGCAACGACGATACCGAAACGTGACACCCTCGGGACCCAGCGGGCGAGCCGAACCGCCGTTGAGATCATGAATGTACATTCTTTCGCCGTGCTCTCCGCTGCGATCACCGGTTTCAAGCACGCGATGCCCGTCGGGAAAGAAATAAGCCTGGTGCACCTCAACGTCGCCTGTGTCGATGGGGTGGGACTCACCCGCACCAGTTGGGAATTCAGTCAGACGACGTCTGCCCCCGGGGCCACCCGGAGTCATCGCGAGAACCCACTTGCCGTCGGGAGAGAAAGTGGGAACAACACCGTCTCCCAAACGAACCGCGGGTGAACCATCCATCGGCCGGATGTAAATGGCGCCGGTTTCGCCACCGGCTTCGCCGGTTTCATCAAACGAGACCATCTTGCCGTCGTCAGTGAGATCTCTGGGAATGCTCCAATCGTGCCAACTGAGATCGGTTTCGGCTTTCGCGCCCGGAGCGAGGCCGACGATACCAGCTCGCCAGTCGTCGCGAGTGAAAAGTACGCGGCCTTGTTTTGAAATGTCGTGAAGCGTGAGGGTGCCGGTGCCGAGGTAGACGAGCCGCTCTTTGCCGTCGAGAGTGACGGCAAAGAGTTCGCGGCTGGAACCAGACTTCGTGCCGCTGAACCAGATTTCGTCGCCATCGGGGCGCCACGCCAGGCCCTGAAGGCTGACATACGAAGTGCTGATGGTCTTCTTTACGCCGGAGGAATCGATGGTCGCAACGGTACCGCCGTCGTCAGCAAGGTACGGGTGATCGACAAAGGCGACGAGTTTTCCGTTGGGAGAGATGCGCGTGTGGCTGACCCAACCCGGTGTCTCGTAGAGGATTTTGCCAATCGGATATTCGATGCGTACTTTGCCATCAACGCGCCGGACGACGACAAGGTTGGAGCCATCGGGCGACCAATCGGCGTATTCGACCCCGTCGATCATGTCGCGAGGCGCACCTCCTCCCAACGGCTGCCGCGCAAGCATGCTAGAGAACTCGAACCCTTCCTCGAAGCGATGGGTCTTGCCGACGGCGAGCTCCCCAGACGGTGAAACCGCGAAAACGTTGACGACGTTCGTGCCCAATTCGCGCGACTCGGTGCTGCCGGGGTTGGCAGAAAAGAGCGTTGACGGCTTGCCGTCCCACGCAGCGGAGTAAACAAGATTGCCGTCCGGTAGGAATCTCGCGTTCATGATCGTGCCGCGGCGGAACGTGATGCGAAGCGTTTTTGGAATTGCCGCGACCGGAGCAGGATGAAGCCAGGCGCCGAGAGCAGCGCCGCCAGCGAACAGAACGACGGCGGCAACAGCGGGGATAAGCCAGCGATTCCGCTTTGCGGCGGCGGAAGATGCCTGGGCGCTGCCGGACGAAATCGTCGAGATCGATTCGAGGTCGAATGCCACGTCGTGGGCGGATTGGAAGCGCTGCGCGGGCTGCTTTTCAAGGCAGTGCCGCACGATGCGATCGAGCGCCGGGGGAATTGCGGCAGGGCTGGAGCTGCTCGTGCGCGCCGTCAGATCCTGCGGGTCATCATTGAGGATCGCGGTCATCGTTTCAGCGCTGGTGTTGCGTTTGAAGGCGCGCTGGCCGCAGAGCATTTCGTAGAGGATGCTGCCAAAAGCGAAAATGTCGGCGCGATGATCGACGGCGTCGCCGCGAACCTGTTCGGGCGACATGTAGCCGGCTGTGCCGAGGATCTGACCGGCGCCGGTGTGGTCGGCGCCGGAGAAATGCGTGGCAGTCTGGTCAGCCGCACCGGGCGCTGTCGAGTCACTGCTGCGAAGCTTCGCGAGACCGAAGTCGAGAATTTTTACCTGGCCGGTTTTGGTGACGAAAACATTTTCGGGCTTCAGGTCGCGATGGACGATGCCGCGATCGTGAGCGGCGGCAAGACCGTTGGCGAATTGAATCGCAAGCTCGATCGCTTTGCGCACCGGCAAGCCGGCAGCGGGGATTCGTTCACGGAGGGAATCACCCTCGAGAAGCTCGGAGACGATGTAGTGGGTGCCGTTGGCTTCGCCGATGTCGAAGACCGAGACGATGTTCGGATGCGTCAGCGCGGCGACGGCGCGCGCTTCCTGCTCGAACCGGCGCAGGCGATCGGGATCATTGGTGAAAGAGGCGGGGAGAATTTTCAGCGCGACGTCGCGGCGGAGACGCGAGTCGTGCGCGCGATAGACTTCGCCCATGCCCCCGGAACCAATGAGGCTGACGATTTTGTAGGGGCCCAGCTGGGTGTCGGGCGCAAGAGGCATGGTTGGGCGGGTGGATTATACATTTTTTGAGACCGGGGGTAAGAGTGGAAAGACCGGGCCCGACAAGGGCTGCCGGCTGCCCCTATTCGACTATTGTTCGAGCTCGATCTGGTGGTTGCGGTAATCGATGTGGACCGAATGGAATTCGCGGAGGACGTCTTCGCCAAGGAGGCCGTCGAAGTCGGCGCCGAGAACATCGCTGAGACCGTTGAAATTCATGATGGAGACGCGGCGGGCGAGCCAGGTGTGGCGATCGAGCTCGAGATTGACGGGCAGAGTCACGCTCTCGCCGACAAAGCCCGGCTGTTGGCCGGCGCGCTGCGCAAGGCGAAGACTGTAGCCGACGTTGCCGTAGGCTCTGGCGCTCACAATCGTTCGCGTGGCGCCGGTGTCGAGCAGAAATGTTACGGGCTTACCGTTGACCTTGCCTTCGACGAGGATCATCGACTGAACCGTGCGAAACGGGAGATGGATGACGTCGGGATGCGCGACATTCCGAAACGGCAGAGATAGCAACAAGGCCAGCACGAGAAATCGCAGAAACCTCTTCGATCGAGCGTCCGGGACATAACGCTGAGTTTCGAGCGCCCAGCGCTCCAAACGGGTAGGAGCGCGCGAAGGGAGCCGCGTCTGCCGCAGCGCGTCCAAAATGGCGCGGCGCCTTTGGCGGATGGCTCTACTCGAATTTGGCTCGAATATGCTCAACTTTATTCATCGCTTGCTGCGGCGATCGCGCTCATTACCGGATGCGACCTGACGCGATTCGCGGCATCAGATATCTCAAATTCTGTAGGCGACCCCGGCCACTGCCGAATCTTCGAGGATGAGCAATGACCGGAGCCGCTTCCTCTATAGCAAGTTCAGCGTAGGTTCCGCGTGAAGAAGAGGCAAATGGATTGATTTCATCGCGGCCATGAACCGCATTCATGCGTAACGCGCAAGGGGAGACCAAAATGAATCTTGAAATTCGCCACCTGAAGTTGATCGCGGCCATCGCGGACACCGGAAGCATGACGCGCGCCGGGAATCGGCTGCATTTGACGCAGTCGGCACTGAGCCACCAGCTGCGGGACGCGGAAGAGACGCTCGGGTCGCGATTATTCGTTCGCCAGCGAGGAAAAATGACGCTGACGGCGGCGGGCGAACGATTGCTACGGTCCGCGCGAACGGTGATCGAAGAACTGGATCGGGCGGAAAAAGAAATTCGCGATACCAACGGGAACGTGAATGCGGAGCGCGGGCTGATCCGTCTTTCAACCGAGTGTTATACCGTCTATCACTGGCTGCCGCCGCGGTTGAAGATGTTTCAGCAGAAATTTCCGTCGGTGGAATTTCAGCTCGTCGTGGAAGCGACCGATTATCCGTACGAATCTCTGCTCAACGGAGAGCTGGACGTGGCGATCGTGTGCAATCCGCCGCGCAACCGGAGAATCCGCTACACGCCGCTGTTCGAAGACGAGATGGTTGTCATCGTGTCGCCGGAGCACCGCTTGGCACACAAAGAGTACGCAGAGCCCGAGGATTTCGCGGACGAGACGCTGCTCTTGTTTCCCCCGAAGAGCGATAGTTCCCTTCTGAACGAAGTTCTGACACCGGCGGGAATCGCGCCGCGAAGAATTCAGGAGCTGACGCTGACCGAGGCGATCATCGATCTGGTGCGCGGCAATCTCGGAGTTGCGGCGGTCGCGCGTTGGGCGGCGGCGCCACAGTTGGCATCAGGAGCGGTGGTCGGACTGCGACTGACGGCGGGCGGGCTGCGCCGGAATTGGGCGGCGGCGCAACTGCGCGATAAATCAGCGCCGGCTTATCTGGACGAGTTCGTCAAAGTGCTGGCCCAACTGCCTCTGACAGCATGTGTGCCGGATTTCGAGAAGATGGAGTTGAAGAAATATCGAACGATGAGAACGCGGCGGCGCAACGTTGCACCGGCGAATCGCGTGGGTGAGCCGCCCGTAGCGATTGGCTCGCGATAGCTACTGAACGTCGCGGTGCGGCGGCACGACATGAAGATGCGTCGCCGAGCTCAGCAGGTTCGGCTGAGGTTCGCTCTCGGCAATGATCGAGCGGACGGCGGTGCGGCGAGCGGCGTCGATCGATGCGATGCCGCGCTCGAGCCAGTAGGCGGCGGCTTCAATCTTGCCCTTGTTAAACAGAAGCGCGCCAAGATTGATCGCAGCCTGCGTATTGTCGGGCGCGATCGTCAGCGCTTCGCGAAAGCTGCGCTCGGCCTCCTGTATGTGGCCGCAGGTCTGTTGCGCATAGCCGAGATCGTTCAGGATTTCCGTCGTCGGGGCCTCATCCGCCGCTTCCGCAAAAAGATGCACGGCGGATTCGTAGTCTCCACAGTGGAAACGCTCGAGAGCTGCCAGGGCTTTATCGGCTGGGGACATGGTTCCTCCGCGATCGCCGGGAGCGATCGACCTGTTCTCGTTTTAAAGCGATAACGAGGTGAGAGGAGACTCGTAGACGCGGGTGGAAGGATAACACAACCGTAATAGTGTCAAGATTATATTTTTCCAAGAATTGGGCTCAGCCGTTAGCGGCGGATATGGTCGGCTTCAGCAGTATGTCGAGGTCGTCGGGGTGGATGGCGCAGAGCAGTGCGTCTTCGCGGTCGATGCTGCCGTTGCGGACCAAAGTGACGAGCGACTCTTCGAGGCTGAACGAACCTTTCTTTTTCGTAATCGCGATTTCCTGATGCAGATGTTGCAGGGCATTGCGCCGGATGTGATGGCGCGCGCCGTAGCCGACCATCAGCAACTCCGCCGCAGGCACCCTCCCTCCACCAATTTTCTTCGGCAGCAGCAGTTGCGTGTGCACCGCCGCAATCGCCATCGCCAATTCCTGGCGAATCGAGTTCTGCCGCTCGACCGGAAACGAGTCCGTGATGCGCGCAACGGATGTCGCGACGTCGGTCGTATGCAGCGTGCTGAAAACGAGGTGCCCGGTCTCCGCCGCGGCAACCGCGATGCGCATCGTATCGGTGTCGCGCATCTCGCCGACAACGATAATATCCGGCGCCTGCCTCAATGCCGCCCGCAGAGCCGTCGGAAAGTCCGGCGCGTCAACGCCGATCTCGACCTGCTCGATGACGCTGCGCATATGCTGATGCTCGTACTCGATCGGATCTTCGATGATGACGATATGCCGCGACTCGCGGCGATTGATGTCGTCGATGAGCGCAGCCATCGTCGTCGATTTGCCGGAGCCCGCTGGTCCGCCGATCAAAACCAGCCCGCGCGGCAAATGCGCAAGCTGCTCGACCGACGGCGGAAGCCCAAGCTCTTTCAGTTGCGGCACGCGCGCCGGCAACACGCGAATCGCCGCAGCCGCGCGCCCCTGCTCGCGATGAAGATTGATGCGAAAGCGCCCGGCGCCGGTGATGCGATACGACGCATCGGTGATCTGCGCTTCG
>Ga0209693_10001276_pt1 | contig 10769 bp, 8 predicted proteins | sample HubBroMetageWRM3_FD_188345 | JGI IMG/M metagenome (GOLD analysis project Ga0209693, IMG submission 188345) | Warmed soil microbial communities from the Hubbard Brook experimental Forest, New Hampshire - Hubbard Brook CCASE Soil Metagenome WRM 3... | ecosystem: Environmental > Terrestrial > Soil...
CTTCCGCAGCACGCCGTTCTTGTAGATACGGACGCCCGCCAGCGTGGTGTCCATATCGCCCGGGTCGTAGACCGCGACAACATGAATCCACTCCCCTGGCGTCAGTGCGTCCTCGAAATAGGCCCCGGCCCCTTCTCCGCCTGAAGGATTCCAGATGTACGCGGAGATGCGGTTGGGACGGGTCGTGTCCTGGCTGTAGAAACGCAGTCCCCATTCCTCGATGCCAGGCATGCCCTTACCGAACCAGTGAACGTACGGGTTGTCAGTCTCACCTGAGAAAACGAGCGCATCGGGTCGCATCCAGACCTCAACAGTCAGTCCCGCGCCGCTGGCCGGCTGGCTGAACGACTGGCTGTCCGGATCGGGCACCTCCACGTAGTCACCTGAATCGGGCCCGTTGAACCCAACGGCGGTATCCGGGTCGTTGTTAATGGCGCCCGGCTGCCCGAACGACGGATTGCCGTAGTATGTTCCACCGTTGCCATTTCCCGACGAATCGAACGCGGCCGGACCACCGGCCTCTCCTAGACGCCAGTAGCCGACGGGTCCTTTCGCCAGGACGACCTGGCTGTAGGAATCGGCGCCATCCCCGATACTCAACTACGTGGACACCCGACTCTCATGACACCACAGCATCCTTGAGATCATCGCGACTCATCTGACCTTAAGATATCACGTCGGCCATTGCCGGCCTCGCATTCGATGTGGACGCACTTTCTTGACAGGGACACATCTGCTCAGCTCCGAATCGGACTGCACCACCGAGGCTCGGCCTCGCCCACTCGATTACGAGTGGTAAAGGTCCATGCCGCGGCCTCGTCCTGCGCGAACGGATCAGGATTCGCGCTGTCCCTGGTATCAGACCGGGATGGTCAGCCAACGCCAGCGGCGGCCGCTGCCTGGCTCGCCCGGCACGGTGGCCTGACGGGCATCCCTGCCGGGGGCTGGCGCCAGGTCAGCCGCAGCGGCACCGGCGCAACAGTGGAGTCCGGCGCGGTCACCCTCCATGTCATCCAGGGACCCGACCGGACATGGCAGGTCGACGGCGGCAACCGGTGCCCGTAACTCGCCCCGGCACACCCGCTGCCTAGCGCCTGGACTCCCGCGCGTCTGACACCGATCCGCGCTCGCCATGCGGCATGACCGGACGTTTATTCAGTGGCAGCAGGGTCTTCGGCGGATGCTAACGGCTGCGATCTCCACCGTGGATGGCCAGCAATGTCCGAGGTGGCCTACGCCGAGGCGCCTGCGGTTATTACGGTAGGAAGGGTGAGCAGCCGCACCCGCCGCCCGGGACGATCACAGGCAGCCCGCTTGGGCACCAGCCTGGCTGCTGGCGGTGGCATATGCATCGTGGCGAGCATGCTGATCGCTTTTCTCGTCGCTGATCACTCATCATCGGACAGCTCGCCAAGCTCCCTGATCGCGATTGGCCTAGGGAGCATCGGCGTAGCGCTGGTTCTTCTTGGTTCTGCGCTGCTCGCCGTCCTTTCCGCCGGACAGCTATGGCGGTGGGTCCGGCGGGGCTCACATGGCGGATTCGGCGGCAGGCGGACCCCGTGATCAACGCCATGACCTGTTAGGCAGGAGTCCCTCGGATCCGCATGCGGCGTCACCAGGGCTCCGTCCGCGCCTTGCTAGGTATCGTCGTCGCGGCATGACCGGACGTTTTCGCGACTAGCCGAAACCCTATGTCCGGGCTGCGCCACTGGCTGGAACGGCTCCCTGACAGTTCACCGGCCGACGGCTCAGGTTCCGGGCTGGCTACCGCCGGGTGGCGGCATGTTCTCGTGCATAAGCGTTCAGGCGCTCCAGTGCGTCGGCGTAGATGCCCTGCATGACCCTGGGCGCGAAGAGGCGATCGAAGAAGCCGCCGGCCCCGGCGGCCAGCATCCGCGTCGCATGGCGTTGCCGCCGCCACGGCGCCACCACGTGGTACCCGACATGGCCGCCCGGCTCAGCCAGTTCCGGGCTAAGCCGGTGGCGGATGACAAGCGTGCCCAGGTAGAACTCACCTGAGACGTACCAGAAGATCGTGCAGGAACGCTCCAGCGGACCTGCACCCCGCGCCGGGCCGCAACGAATCCGGCGAAGTCCTCGCTGGCGGCCTCCACCCATTGTGCCGGCGTCCCGCGCAGCAGGCAGTCGGCCTGCTCTCCGACAAGGTAGGAGACCCGGACCTCCTGGGTAGGCCACACCAGCCGCGGCGGCTCGGCAAGACGGATCACCGGGCCAAGTGTGGACGACGCCGCACCTGATGTCACCTGGAATACGACCGGATCTTCCCGTACGACCGACGGCTCGCCATCGCCGCAGAAGTCGACAAAACACGCGCTCACCGCGGCAGATGCGGGCAGTCTCCGCCGCGCACTGCGATGCATAAATATTCAGCCCGGGCAACCGTATATTGAGGTAACCAGGGACCCGCCAGGCGGCCGACATTGTGAGAGTCCTTTGATAACCCCACGCTGACCCGCCTTATGGCAGAGGTTTCGGCATCTCTGCAGCGTCGCCATTGCCGCGCGAGAATGGTCGCTGTGGGCTGCGCATGCGGATGGCAGCTTTGCCCAGCCAGCGCGAATGACAATCGTGCGGCCAAGCCTCGTCTTCGATCACTGAGCCGATTTTATCCTGGTTGTGGTGGGTTCGTCACGGTCTGGCCACTTGGCGGCGGCTCGCCGCCGCGAATGAGGAAGCCCCGGTAGATGAGCTAACCAGGTTGAACTCGTAGTGCTCATGGTTACTGAGGTTCGATCGTCAGGCCGGTCGTGGCGAGGCATCCGCTGATCAGGTGGTACCGGCCCTGGTACTTTATTGACACGCCAATCCGAAACGGCAACAATCTAGTCCGGGGAGGATTAATTATGGCACGTTATTTGATCGTTGAACCGTTCGGGCCGAGGTTTTCATGACCTCTCCGGGAGCAGGCCAGCCAGCAGGTTCCGCCCGTGCGGGCCGTGGGGTGAATACGCCACCCGTTCAGCGGCCTCTGGTGAGCCCGCTGCTAAGGACCGGTTCCGGGGTAGACGAGGCGGCGCGGGCGAGACTCGTGTACAGCATCGACGGTCGGCAGCTGGTTCTCGTGGAGCTCAAGCTGGTCGCCGGCGTGAGCGCAGAAGACGTTCGCGCGCAATTCAGGAATGTTTTCCATGCTGCCTTCGAGCACGAATCCAATCCGCCACCCGATCCCCTGCCGATTTCCGGGCACTATATGCGGTGCCTGCTCACGCAAGATGAGATCACCGCGCTGGCCGACCAGGATACGAGCGCTCCGCCGCCAGACCGCACTATCTTCCGGATCTGGCCCGACTACCGCGTGCGGGCCCATATCGACCGCTCGGTGGCCACCATCAAGGCTGACGCCGCGACACGCACCTACGGAACGTCAGGGGCCGGCGTCGTCTGGGCGGTGATCGACTCGGGCATCGACAAAGATCATCCGCATTTCGCGTGCGGCACAGTCACCGATCCGGCCGTGGCGCGCCTGCACCGTGACTTCACCGGCCTGCTTACGGCAGAGGGCACGGTGACCAACGACCCGGCGTCCGCACTGACCGACCCCTTTGGACACGGCACGCACGTGGCCGGCATTATCGCCGGCGCCGCGCCTCAGGATCCGGACAAGGTTCTCGTCGCGGAGAACGAGCCCTCCAGCACCGACATGCCATCGTGGGTCGTCCGGACTCTCGCGCCGGGCCGGACCCTGAGCGGGATGGCGCCGCAAGCCCGCCTGGTCAGCCTTAAGGTACTCAACGCTGAGGGTGACACGGTCACCAGTGTGGTCATAGCCGCGCTCGCCCAGATCCGGGCGTTCAACGCGGACAGGGGCGACTTGCTCATCCACGGGGTGAACCTGTCCATTGGCTGCGAGTGGTTCCCCGATGAGTTCGCCGCCGGGCAGAGCCCGCTCTGCCGCGAGCTGGACCAGCTCGTGGCGACAGGGGTCGTGGCGGTCGTCTCGGCCGGCAACAGCGGGGCGGGCGGAACGATCACGGGCGGGAGCACCGATGTGCACGGCAGGCTTTCGACGATCACGGACCCCGGCAATGCCATCAGCGCGATCACCGTCGGCTCGACGCACCGCTACGAGCCGCATACCTATGGCGTCACCTATACCTCGTCCAAAGGCCCGACGCTGGACGGGCGGCCTAAGCCCGACCTGGTCGCGCCGGGAGAGCGCATCACGTCGGCGGCTACCGGCGCGCTCATTGCTGGCATCACGTGCCTGCAGAGCGACGTCCCCGGTATCGCCCGCTATATCGAAGACAGCGGCACCTCCATGGCTGCGCCGCACGTGTCTGGCGCAATCGCGGCGTTTTTGTCGGTGCGGGACGAATACATCGGCAAAACCGATCAGGTTAAGCAGCTGGTCATGAGCAACGCGACGTCGCTGGGCCGGCACGAGTTCTTCCAGGGTGCTGGGCTGGTCGACCTGATGCGAGTGCTGTCTAGCGTCTGATCACAACCAACAGGGAAGGCGACATGGCTACTCAGATCGCCGGGCTGAACTACTACGAACTTGACTTCAACGCCGACGGGACGCTGGGTTCCGACGGTGGGCTGCCTCAGGCTGTCCAGGCCGGCGGCATCCAGGACGTATTCGTGCTGTCGCACGGCTGGAACTGCGGCGTCGACTCGGCTCGCTCCATGTACAACGGGATGTTCACGCTGCTGGCCGGAATGATCCCCGACCGGCTCGGCACGAGCGTCGCGGTCGGCATCATCTGGCCGTCGCTGCTTTTCCCCGATGACGACCCGGCGACCGCTCCGCCGACCCCGTCGACGGGCCAGCAACTAGCCGCAGCCCTGGCTCCCGCCTTCCCGCAGCAGCAGCAGAACGTCGCGACGCTCGGCCAGCTGCTGGATCAGCGGCCGCAAGACTCCGCCAGCCTGGAGCAGTTCCACACGCTGGCGTCCGGCCTAGTCACGTCTCCGCCGCTGACGCCCGAGGACGCCGGCCCGCAGGCGGCCATCACCGCGGATACCGCAGCCGTGTTCGGCAACGCCGCCGCCATGTCGAAAACCCCGGCCAGCAGCGCCCAAGGCATCCCGAACCCGTTCACCAGCCTCTGGAACGGAGCCGAGCAAGTCCTGCGCACCATGTCCTACTACGAGATGAAAAACCGGGCCGGTGTCATCGGCCGCAACGGCCTAGGGCCCATGATCGGCCAACTCGCCGCCGCCAACGCCGGGATCCGTGTTCACATGATGGGGCACAGCTTCGGCGCCCGGCTCGTGTCCTTCGCACTCTCCGGCCTGCCACCAGCAGCGACCGGCGCGAACAGCCCGGTGCGGACCCTGCTCCTGATCCAGGGTGCCTTCTCCCACTACTCGTTTGCCAATCCGGTACCCAACTTCCTGGTCACCGGGCCGGGTGCACTGTCGGCCTTTGCCGGCAACATCAACGGCCCGCTGCTGGCCACGTTCAGCGCCGCAGACCGGGCCTGCGGCTGGTGGTACCCGGCCGCCAGCATGCTGGCCCACCAGGACGCCGAATCCGTCGATGATCTTGCCACTCAGTGGGGCGCCATGGGCCATGATGGCTACCAGCAGTCACCACCCGGGACCACCGTCACGCTTGCGGCGCAGGGAACGGAGTACAACTTCCAGCCGGGCAGCTTCTACCTGCTCGACGCCAACGCCGTCATCTGCGCCGATCTCTCACCGTTCAGCGGCGCCCACAGCGATATCCAGCACGCCCAGGTGATCTGGCCGATCGTCGACGCCTCTCGCTGACGCCCTCTGCGGCATGCGAGTGTGTCTGGCCTGTTAGATAGAAGGGCCTGCGTGGCAATCATTGTGGCTTCCGCTGAGGGCGCGCCGGGTCGCGGACGGTCAGGCGGTCAGCACGACCTTGATCGCCTGGTGCTTGGCGGCATTGCCGAACACGTCGTAAGCGTCATTGATGTCGCTGAGCTTGAACCTGTGCGTGGCGAACCGTTCCGGCGCGATCTGGCGACTGGTTATGCCGTCGAGCAGTTCGGGGATGGTCGTCCCGCTGACCAGCCCGGTGCGCAGCGTGATGTTGTGGATCCACAGGTTCTGGATGGGTAGCTCCACCGGTTCTCCATGCACTCCGATGTTCGCGATCGTTGCTCCAGGCCGGACTGCGTTCATAGCGGCGGTCAGCGACTCGGGAACGCCGACCGCTTCGATTGCGACGTCCACGCCGAGCCCGTCGTCGGTGAGCGCTTTAAGCTGCTCGACCGGGTCGCCCGAACCGGCGGTGATGGTGTCGGTCGCTCCGAAGTCACGGGCAGTTTGCAAGCGGAACTCGTCCGGGTCCACCGCGATGATCTTCGATGCGCCCTTCATCTTGGCGGTCATGACGGCCGCTAGCCCGACCGGCCCTACGCCGATCACCGCTACCGTGTCGCCGTCCTTGACGTCGCCGTTGAGCACGCCGATCTCGTAGCCGGTCGGCAGGATGTCGGTGAGGAACAGCACTTGCTCATCGGTCATGCCCGCGGGCACCTTGACCAGGCTAGACCCGGCGAACGGCACTCGCGCGTACTCGGCCTGCAGCCCGTTGATCAGGTGGCCGAAGATCCAGCCGATGCCGCCGACCCGCTGGCAATGCGCCGGCATGCCCCGTGTGCAGTAGCCGCAGCTGCCGCAGTTGGTGATCGCCGGGATGATCACCTTGTCGCCCACTGAGAGACCCGTCACCGCCGAGCCGAGTTCGGTGACCGTACCAACGGCCTCGTGACCAAGAATCCGTCCGTCGGTGACGGCAGGCACGTCCCCTTTGAGGATGTGCAGGTCCGTGCCGCATATGGTCGTCGTATCGATCCGGACGATCGCGTCGGTGGGATCCTGGATGGTCGGATCCGGTACGTCCTCCCACGCCTTCGTCGCGGGCCCGTGATAGACGAGTGCCCTCATTACCGCCTCCTTCGATGACCACCCCGACGAGTTCCGCTGGAATGAAATCCCCTACCCCCAGCGTCAACCGCAGGTCCGGCGGCGACTATCGCAATTTGCAACACACCGCATCGCCTCACGTCGACTGCGCCGGCTCACCCAACTCACTGGGCAGATCACCATCGCCGAAGAGCTCACCCGATCGGCGGCCTCGGCCTCCATCGCGACGGCAAGCATCGATACCCACGTCGTCAATCGTGACGACGATGAAAGGCTCACCCGATCGATCGGGGCCGGGTCGCGAAGCAAAAGCAGGATGAAAACATCTGAATGACCGGCCAGCTGGCTTGCCCTAGCGCATATTCAGTCGCGGCGCGTCGACAATTTGAATTACGAGATTGAAATGGCGCTCGCCGCAGACATTAGCGACATGCAGGGTGACGCATAAGTGTGCGTCGGCCAGAACGTCCGGTATTCGGCAATGACGGGTGTTGCCGGACCCGTTCAGTTGACGGCCCGCTGGTCGCCGCGGCCCCGGCGTTATCGTCTGGGCAGCAGCACGCTCAGGCAGGTGACGCATCCTTCGAGTTTCTCGAACTCGCTGATATCCACCACGACCGGGGCGAAGCCGAGGTCGTCCAGGAGCTCGGCGGTACGGGGGGCGGAGGCGGCGATCAGTACCCGGTCCCCGCCCAGCGGGACGACATGGCAGCCGCCCTCTTCGGCCACAGGGCGGACGGCCGGGAACAGCCCGGCCGGCACCAGCTGCGGTAGCAGCAGGAACGTGCCGTCAGGCAGCGCGGTCACCGCCGACTTCAGGTGCAGCACGTTCCCCAGCGGGACGGCGATCACCGTGCGGCCCAGCGGGGCCAGCAGCGCGCGCAGCTGACCGATGCCCGCGCCGTTGGTCCGGTCGCCGCGCCCCACGTACACGGTGTGGCCGACCTGCAGCACATCGCCGCCCTCAAGGGTCCCGGGCTCGCGGATCTGGGCGGTGCGCAGGCCTAGCGACCGGAGGATCCCGGCGACGCCAGCTACCTCGGCCCGGCGGGCGGGCGCGCCCGGGCGGGCCAGCACCGCCAGGTCCTCGCAGACCACCGCCGTATCTTCGATGAAGACCGAGTCCGGGCAGTCCTCAGCGGCCGGTACCTGCCCGATGGTCCAGCCGCTGGCGGCCAGCTCATCGGTGTACGCGGCGTGCTGGGCCCGCGCCAGGGCCACATTCACCGGGGTCCGGCTGATGTGGGTGACGATGCCCTCGGCCAGCCTGCTGCTGGGCGCGCGGACCAAGACCGTGCCGTTCACCGCGATACTCCCTTGCCTGACCAGGTACCGGACGCACGGCAACCAGCCACCCGGCATCCGGCGCAGATACCGGGTCTCATCTTGTCATCCGCCACCGCTGGCTGCACTGGCCCAGACTGTCCCACTGCGCGGCGACGATAAGCAACCGGCCGCCGAATGCGAGCACGGTCCCTGCGACGACCGTTCTGGCGTGACCAGCATGAGCCCCGGATCGCACCGTGGCTAGCACACCGGCGCGCCCGCGCCGGGAAGCAGTCCAAGCGCAACACGCCCGCGGCGGCAGAGGAGTGCGTTATCGGCGCGGGGCGGCAGCACATAAATATGCATGGCTGGCCACGGCCGAAAGTCAGGCCGAATGGCGCAGCGGGCCGGTTAGGCAGCCTGCCAGTCGCCTTCGGCGCGGAATTCGATGTTCAGGGCGCCCAGGTTCTGCCGCCCGAAATCGTCCAGTGGCGCGAATTCGTTCTGGCCGCTGGGATCGTATAGTCGCCCGATGGCCAGTTCGCGGCCCTCTCCGTCGACCAGCCTGAAGTACCGCCCGGCGTTCAGGGCCTCAGTGACGTCGCCGGCGACTGCGTGGCCGGGCCCGGACTTGCCGACTGCGGACGGCTCGGCCCCGTCGTAGCCGGCGACCGCATCTTCGGTGATGACCCAGCAGTACGGCGTGGTCAGTGAGGAGAACTCCGAGACCAGCGAATCAGGGACCTCGTCGGTTTCCAGTTCTTCCGGCGGGGCCAGCCCCGCGACGACGGGTTCGGACTGCGGTTCCCGGAGATTCTCGCTCTGACCGTCCATGCCGCGTCTTGTATCCATGCCCAGCCGGATTATGCCTCAGGCCGGTTGCTGGCCTTAGCTGCCCATCGGAGCAGCATATGGCGGCGCGGGATCGGGCATGGTAGGCGGATGAGGGGATCAGAGGATCGCTGGCTCCTGCTGCACGGCACGCCGCTGACTCCGGCGGTCTGGGACAGGGTGGCCGCGTGCCTGACCCGATCCGGGACAGTCTGGTCTCCGGCAATCACCCCGGCCGGCGATGCTCGCGACGCTCAGGGCGCGCTGGCCGCCCGGCTCACCGCCGAGGCAGCTCGGCCGATCGGCCGCCTGCACGTCGTCGGCCACTCCTTCGGCGGGCAGGTCGCACTCGACTTCGCGCTGCTTGTCCCCCAGCAGGTCGCGACTCTGACCCTGTTGTGCAGCCGAGACACCCCGTTCCCGGCCTTCGCCGCCGCCGCCACCCGCCTGCGCGGCGGTGCCACAGTCGACGCCGACGCCGCGCTCGGCCGGTGGTTCACCCCGGCCGAGCTGGACCGGGGCGGCCCGGTCGTCAGCTACGCGCGCCGCTGTCTGCAGCAAGCGGACCGGCGGTCGTGGGCGGCCGCGCTGGATGCCATCGCCCGTTACGATCGGACCTACCGCACCGCCTCCATCCGGATCCCGGCCACACTCATCGCAGCCGAACTCGACCAGGTGGCCACTCCGGCGGCCATGTCAGCTCTGGCCAGCCGCCTGCCCAACGCTACCCTGCAGATCCTGCCCGGCGCCGCGCACATGACACCCTTCACCGATCCCGCCGCCCTAGTAGAGCTCATCCTCCGCGCCGCCGGCAGATGATTCTGTGCGATGTTCTCTCGCGGCTGCCGGCAACCGGACGACATGGCCAGGCGTGGGTCAGAAACCGGATCTCCGGGGCGCACGTCTGGCTCTGAGCCGGCCCCTCCGCCTGTGCGGCGTCTTGCCGGCGCGTGCTTGCCGCCGCGCTGCTTCGGCGCGTTCCTCACCGGTGAACAGTCCGGACCACCTCGGCTGCCCGATCTCGTGCTCTAGCGTGAGTTCTGGCCGGCCTCGCCGCACGAGCCACGGGGTGACGACGAGCATGTGATGATCGGCCAGGAGCTTCTTGGCCGCCCCGGCAGCTCCGAGGCTGTTGATCATGGCCACCCAGACATTCGGGTTAAAGCCGAGTGACCTGATCTCGCCGATCAGGTCGCGGCATCGAAGCTGGAACTGGCCCTCGAGCGTCTGTTCATCCGCGGGGGCGGCGACCTGTTCGTACGCCACCGGGCCGTGACCGGCCGGGCCGTCGGCTCGCGCCGGGGCAAGGTGCAGGGTCCAGCCACACCTGCCGCAGTACGTGAGCGTCACCGCGAGCTCAGGCCCGGGATCGGCCGGTTGCTGCGGGGTGACCTGTTCCTGGCGAAGATTGCTGCGAAGGGGCTCTCGGCAGTGCGGGCAGACCGGACCGTGTGACGGGTCCTCGCTGGTTGCGTTCTCCACGGTCACTCGCAGCCTCTCCATCAAAGGCCCTGCCGGCTGCCAGGCCCGCCCACTCCGAGCATGCCCGCACACTCACCAGCTGACATCCCGAGGATGACACAAATCGCCCGGTGGGTGGAGCGCGGCCCCTTCGGGCCGGACGACAGCAGGTATGCGCCCGGCTCCAAGGCAAGCCATCGCCGCGGCCCGCCCGGCCCCCGTCCACGGTGGAGTCTCCCGCCCCCGGCGGCAGCCGGCAGCCCGCGGCCTGGCGTGACACGGGCAAGCTGCCTGCCGCCGCCGGCGACCGGCCACCGGGCGACCCCGGCCTGGTCAAGGTCAGCGTG
>Ga0209693_10001277_pt1 | contig 10768 bp, 11 predicted proteins | sample HubBroMetageWRM3_FD_188345 | JGI IMG/M metagenome (GOLD analysis project Ga0209693, IMG submission 188345) | Warmed soil microbial communities from the Hubbard Brook experimental Forest, New Hampshire - Hubbard Brook CCASE Soil Metagenome WRM 3... | ecosystem: Environmental > Terrestrial > Soil...
GATGATTCTGAACGTTGGGGGCGGGCCGACCCCGGATAAGCCGACGGTAACGCTCAGCGTCCCCGACCCGAATCACATCAACAGCTTTATGAATTTCCGGGTTGCGGATATTCAAGCGTGCTACAAATTATGGAAAAGTCGAGGAGCCGAATTCATCACGGAGCCGATACCCAAGTACGGCGAGATACGCTGCTACATCCGCGATCCTGACGGCTATATCATCGAAGTCGGACAGAGCACCGACCTCACTTACGGCTGAACGCGGCAGGCGACTCACGCTCCCATTCGTGAGTGACCCCTTAAACAGGCTGCCCCGTCCTTGCCTCTCCGTTCTTTGGAGAGACAGGGCGGGGGTTTTGATCTCAACGAACTAGCCCCTCCAGCTGGCGCCCGCCAACAGCTCTTGTCTACAATCAACAATCCATGCACCCCGCCCGCATAGTCGAACTGCTGCAACCATTCCTATCAGCCCCCTGTCATTCCGAACCGGCGAAAGCCGGAGAGGAATCTGCTGTCCTGTCCCCGGCCCAACTTAAAAGTATATCGACATACATCGATATACTCCTCCACTGGAACTCCCGTATCAACCTTACCGCCATCCGCACCCCGGAAGAAATCGTGACCCGCCACTTCGGCGAATCCCTATTCGCAGCCCGCCACCTGTTCCCCAAGGTCTACCCTGTGTCTTCCTCTGCGTCCTCTGTGTTAAAAGATTTTGACTCTGAGTTTGATTTCAAAGTAGCCGCAGCCCGCGTAGCAGACCTCGGCTCCGGAGCCGGCTTCCCCGGCGTCCCCATAAAAATCTGGGCCCCCAACATCGCCCTGACTCTGATCGAATCAAATCAAAAGAAAGCAACCTTCCTCCGTGAACTAGCCCGCGCCCTTACATTGACGGACATCAATATACAAAACGCCCGTGCCGAGACCCTCACCCCATCCACCTTCGACGTGGTAACCCTCCGAGCCGTGGAGCGCCTTCCCAAAGTCCTCCCCGTAGCGGCCACCCTCCTGTCCCCCAACGGCCGCCTGGCCCTCCTGATCTCCTCCGCCCAAGCCGAACCCACCCGCTCCGCCCTCCCCAACCTGACATGGGGCCTCCCAATTCCCATCCCGAACTCCCAATCGCGCATCCTGCTGGTCGGACAACCAGAACCAAGAATATAAACAGGTGGGACGAGCGGCACGTCCATGGGGAGTAAACTAGCCTCGCCGAGATAGTTATGCGCCTTGCGGACGGATGAAAGTGGTAAGTGCCAATCATATTAGGCAATCTTAACGACTGTCAGCCACCCCAAGATCTCTCCAATGTTCCGACTGGAACATTGAGCGTAATGTTCCGGTTGGAACATTTTGACGATATGTTCCGACTGGAACATTCAACACAATGTTCCAGTCGGAACACTCACGATGTTTTCACCAACCCTGCACTAAACCCGAACCACCCGCCGCCATATCCGCTCAATGTTCCAACCGGAACATTCGAACAGAATTTCCCCCGCAGCGAGCCAATGACAAACCGCTTGAATGTTCCGGCTGGAACATTGGACACGTTTTGCACATAAATCAACCAACACATGGTAATTCGACCTTGCATTCGAAACGCGAATCGCACTATTCTGCCAACAGCTCTGGCTCCTCCACAATTTATGGGACGCGTCATCGCTGTTGCCAATCAGAAGGGCGGCGTAGGCAAGACTACGACTGCCATCAACCTAGCCGCGTCCTTCGCCGCGGCAGAAGTCAATACACTCCTCATCGACTGCGATCCGCAATCGAACACCACCAGCGGCCTGGGCCTGATGAAAGATCCGGAACGCCTCTCTACCTATCACCTTCTCCTGGGTGCAGCTTCAGGCGAGGAAGCTCTGGCTGTGACTGAACTGGAACAGCTCTGGCTGATCCCTTCACACAAAAACCTGATCGGGGCAAACCTTGAGCTGGTAGAGGCGGAGCGGCGAGAGTATCGCTTGCGCGAAGCGATCGCGCCACTGCGCGATCGCTTCCAGTACATCGTCCTCGACTGTCCGCCGGCGCTTGATCTGCTTACGCTGAATGCACTGGTGGCGGCTGACTCAGTGCTGATTCCTATGCAGGCGGAATACTTTGCGCTTGAAGGTATCAGTGAGCTGTTGGACACAGTAGAGCGAATTCGGGTGTCATTGAACCCGGGGCTTGAGATTGAAGGCGTGGTGCTGACCATGCTGGATGAGCGCACCAACCTGGCGCAGCAGGTCACGGCTGAGCTGAGAAAGTTCTTTGGGGACAAGGTGTGTGCGGCAACCATTCCGCGAAACATACGACTAGCGGAGGCGCCCAGCCATGGCAAGGCGGCGCTGGTGTACGATCCGCGGTCGAAGGGGGCGGAGAGTTACATACGGCTGGCTAAGGAGCTGCTGGGCAGGCATCTGGCGGCTGCTGGGGATCCGCCTGCGGCGATCAGCGCCTAATATTGTATCGATGTGCGTCTATATATTAGATTGATAGACGTCAATATATGACAGGCGGCGAACCGCGAGAACGCCCAGCGGAGCCGGCGGTGGTGGCTTGCATGCAAGGGGTCCTTCGACTACGCATGTGCTTGCGCCTTGCGCAAGCGCATGCTTCGCTCAGGATGACAGAGTAGGAAAGGGAGCATTGATGACTACATCGGCGGCGGAGAATTTGGCTGGGCGGGTGGGGGAGAAGAAAGAGGAGAAGGTGGAGAAGCGGCGGGCTTTGGGCCGGGGGCTGGAGTCGTTACTGCCGGGGCCGCGGGTGGTGGTTCCTAGTACCGAGGCGCGGGTGGCTGCCGCCGAGGGCGGCGGCAGTGAGGCGAGCACGGCTGGCAGTGATGGCGTCGGCGAACAGCAGGTTCCTCGCTTTGCTCGGAATGACAAGAGTGGGGGGCTGGCCACTTCTGAAGAGATGACCGCAAGTCGGACAGGAGTGTCCGACTCACACGAGCCGTTGACGGAAGAAGTGTTTCCAGGAGAAGTGATTTCAATTCAGGCGGTGGCTGAGGATCGCATTGTTGGTAACCGGGTGGTTCACCTTCCGATCGAGGTGATTGAGAAGAATCCTTATCAGACGCGGTATGTGTTTGACGAGGAGATGTTGCAGGAGTTGCGGGATTCGATCAAGGAGCACGGGGTGGTGCAGCCGGTGGTGGTGCGTCCGGCGGAGGAGGAAGGGCGATACATCCTGGTGCTGGGCGAGAGGCGGTTGCGAGCTTCGAAGATGGCGGGGAAGGACACGATCCCGTCGCTGGTGCGGAGGCTTTCGCCGCAGCAGGCGGCAGAGATGACCGTGCTCGAGAACGTGGTGCGGGAGGATCTGAATCCGATTGAGCAGGCGGAGGCGTTTCGGGTGCTGAGCCTGCAGTTCAAGTTAACGCAGGTGCAGATTGCGGACCGGATTGGAGTTTCGCGGGAAACGGTGGCGAATTATATGCGGCTGTTGCGGCTTCCGGAGAAGGTGATGAGCTACATGCTGGAGGAGCGGCTCAGCTTCAGCGATGCGCGCGAGCTGTTGCGGCTGGAGAGTGAAGAGCACATCGAGGCGGTTGCGGAAGAGATTGTGACCCACAAACTGAAATGGGACCAGATCGAAGACCGGGTGATGCGGATCAACGGATCGTTTCCAATGCTGCCGGGACAGACGATGCCGGGAGAGAAGAAGAAAAAAGGTGGGGCGCGGTGGATGGATCCGAATGTGCGGGCAGCGCAGACCGATATGGAGCGGACTTTGGGGATGCGGGTTCGGATCAGGGACCGGCATGGCAAGGGGAGGATTGTGATTGAGTATGCAACGGTCGATGATTATGAGCGGGTGACGGGGATGCTGCGCGGGAAGAAGTGAGGTGAATCAGTGGCCAGTGGTCAGTGATAGTGGCAGTGGTCAGTGGTCAGTGGTCAGGCATGCGGGTTCGGGTAGATGACGTTAGCACGCGATACCTATCGGATTGAATCGGAGCGGCTGATCCTTCGCAGGATCGAACAGGCGGACTTCGAATTCTTTGCTCGCATTCATGCCGATCCTATTGTTGCCAGATATCTTGGAAGCGGAAAGACGCGTTCTGTTCAGGAGACGCAGGCATTACTGGAAAGGCTTTTTGAGAGTTACAAGAGCCTGGAGCTAGGTCCTCTTGCCGTTCTGCGTAAGTCAGATGGGGTGCTGATCGGCCGCTGCGGCCTCAGCGACATGGCACTCGAGGTGAACACGGCGTCTGGGGAATTGCCTCGGGTATGGTATCAACGCTCGCAAATACCTTCGGACGCGAACGTCATTTTCGAGCAAGAGCTTGGATATACCTTTGACCGAAACTACTGGGGCCAAGGATATGCCAGCGAAGCGGCGGCCCGAGTGTTCGAGTATGCGTCCTCCACAATGCGGTTTCGACGCATCGTTTCCGTGATTCATCCCGACAATACCGCCTCGATTAAGATCGCGAAGAAGTGTGGAGCGCGGCAGGAAAATAATGTCCTGCTGATGGGAATAGAGTTTTTCCGGTTTGTGTGGCCGGGGGGTATAGGGCAGTGATCAGTGGCCAGTGGTCAGTGGCCAGTTCGTGGTTTTTCTTCTATTTGAGGGCGGCCTTGCGGCCGTTTTTTTGCTTTTTGGGCGCGTGGGAGGGGAATCAAAGTGGTAAGAGTGGGACAGCTGTCGGGTTTCTTGGCTGCATTGACCCGACCTGACCTCCAGTGGGGCTCAGGATTTGGTGGTGAAGTGGACCGGCAGGGGAGATGTTAACTATCTTGGTTCCGGGTGCCAGTCCGCAAAACAATCGACGCGGGCTTATGCCTGCCGCTGACGTGAAACGAGCCTGCGCCGGCAGGATCCAAGAAGATGCCTCTCGGGGCCAGTGGTGGTGCGAGGATTGCAGGGGTCCTTCGACTACGCAGACGCTTGCGCCTTGCGCAAGCACCTGCTCCGCTCAGGATGACAGAGTTGGGCGCTGCGAACTGAATCTTGCAGAAAGTGGGCGATAACGTTGACTGAGGTGGAGAAAGCTTTGGGGTCGGTGGCGGGGCAGTTGATGAATGGCGAGGTTGTTTTGGTGGAGGGTCAGAGGATTCCGGTTGAGCGCGTGGGGCGTGGGCGGTTGCGGATGGTTCAGTTTCGGCTGAACGGGCGGGTGTTGGAGGCGATTGAGCAGAATCCTGAAAAGCCTAGCCGGTGGGGGAAGCTGGCGCGGGAGAAACATCAGGTGGTGCAGTTTCGGGATGTGGAGATGCATAAGTATGTGGCCGTCTCCGTGGATGGCGAAGTGCGGGAGTATGGGAAGTGACAGTACCCAGTACCGAGTACCTAGTTGCGAGCGAAAGCCAGGGAAGAGAGGGCGTGGCTAGTTGCACGACCAGTGGAGTGAGCTCCGACGACTGCCTGGAGATGCATACCTCGGGGGCTGATGCCCACATCAGCGCCATCTCAAATCGCAGGCTGGAAGCGCTGCGCCACCCAGAATCTAAATATGGGGCGCTGCCCGCGGCCGGGCTCCGCCCAGGCCTGGACGGGCGAAGGCGCCCATCCCCACACAATCCCGCTCCCACACGAAGGCCGTCTCCGCACATACAATCTGATTATTCGATTTTGCCTACTACGCTGAACTTCCTGGTTTTGCCATCGGGGAAGAGGAATTCGTAGACCTGGTAGGAGTCGTAGGCGTTTCGGTGTTCGTCTTTGACGAGCTTTGCTTTGTAGTCGCCGAGGGCCAGCAGCTGGTTCAGGCTGAGTTCCGACGACAGTTCGTATTTCGTGCCGTTGATGAGGACATCCAGATCTTGAGCCAGGCTACCGCTAAAGATGCGGGTGGCGCTGACGTGGACGGTGATGGTGTAGTCGGCGGGGTTGGGGTCGGTTGCGAGAGCGAAGGTTGAGAGTAACAAGAGGATGGCTAGTGTGAGTTTGTGCATGGGCGCCTCGTTTCTGTTTCGTTTGTTGGAATTATATCTCTGGCATCCACGGGGACGCGGGCTCAGATGGTGCTGGCGGCTCCGGGAGAATGCCCGTCGAGGGCGATGCGGTGTATGAGATTGCAGGGGTCCCCTCGGCTTCGCTCGGGCAGGCTCTTCGACTACGCAAGCGCTTGCGCTAAGCGCGCAAGCACTTGCTCCGCTCAGGATGACAACCCTCGGAAGATTCTATTTAGCGAAGAAGTAGTCGAAGGATTTTATGGCGGTGAATTCGTCGTCTTTGATGTCGAAGACGGTGTAGAGCTTGGTGACCTGGACGATGTCGTGAACTTTCTTGGTCAGGCTGAGGAGTTTCAGTTCGCCACCAGCGCTGCGGACGGCTGTGTAGCCGCTGACCAGTTCGCCTACGCCGGAGGAATCGATGTAATCGACCTGCGCGAGATTGAGGACGATTTTTTTCTTGCCATCGACCAGGAGCTGGCGGATGGTGTCGCGGAGTTGTCCGGTCTCGTCGCCCAAGGTGATGCGTCCGACAATGTCGACGATGGTGACGTGGCTGACTTCGCGGATGGTGATGGACATTTGGATCCGGGTCTTGGGTCTTAGGTGTTTGGTGTTCAGTCTTTCAGCCTTGCCGGGAATGTTAGAGTGCGGGGCCGGGTAAGTCAATGGGTGCCACCACTGCGAATTTCGTGGCGGCACGCTGAGGCGGTGGTTGCGCAGGCAGACAGCAGGTCCCTCGCTTTGCTCGGGATGACAATGCTTCGATTGGGCGTGGAAGTGCCCTTGCGGGTTGGGGCCGAATGCACACCAAGGGATCCTTCGACTGCGCGGATGCTTGCGCTAAGCGCGCAAGCATTCGCTCCGCTCAGGATGACAGAGCTGAAGAAGCTAATAGCTTAGCGAGTTGAAGGCGGCTGCGGCGGGGATGGGTTGGGAGTCGCGGATTTCCTGGATGGGGCTTGTGATTATGGGGGTGTCGTATTCGGGGTGGTGAAATTCGAGGTGCATGCCGCGGCCTACGTATTGCAGCTTGAGCATGGAGCCTCCCCAGGTGGAACCGGCGATGGCTACGTGAACCGGGTTTGGGCAGAATTCGGGATGGCCGGAGATCAGGGCGTCGCTGCCGCCGAGAAGAACGGCGGTGTAGCAGTGGTGCATGGTTTGGATTTCTAAAACTGTGGAGGGTGGGAGGTCGTGGAGAAAAACTCCGCCTTCGATTTCAGACTGGATGATGGCGTGGTTGACGTCGTCCGCTAGATTGGGGTGCGGGGTGAACATGGCCAGTGCCCTGCTAGATGCTGACTAAGGGTAATGGGTTTTGGGGGGCGGGGCAAGGGGAGACTGGAGTTTTTTGGGGCACGTTTGGGGGGTGGACTTTGGGGCGCTGAAGCCCATTCCTTTTCCCTATCGCTCACGCGGCGCTGAAGTGCCGCTCTCCACGGTCGCGCAGGCTGCTTCGACGACGGGACAGTGGTGATGGGGGCGCAGGCAGATTCCTCACTTCGTTCGGAATGACAAGGTTTGAGGAGGCGAATGACAAAGTTCGAGGAGCGGGGGAGATGTGAGAATTCCCTGCGGAGCCGCACGTGACGAGGAGATGGAAGGGGTCCCCTCGGCTTCGCTCGGGGCAGGCTCTTCGACTGCGCGGATGCCTGCGCTAAGCGCGCAAGCATTCGCTCCGCTCAGGATGACAGAGCGGTGGTGCTCAGGATGACAACGTTATTGATGCAGGGTGCTTACGGTTTGGGGCTTGGTTTCGTCGGCGTTGTTGCCGATGGCGTCGCCGGAGAGGATTAGTTCTACTCGGCGATTTTGCTGGCGGCCTTCGGCGGTGTCGTTGGTGGCGATGGGCTCGGTCTTGCCGTAGCCGTGAGCTTCCACGTTGGTGGAGTTAATTCCCTGCTGGACGAAATAATCGCGGACCGCTTGGGCGCGGCGCTCGGAGAGTTGCTGGTTGTAGTCGTCGCTGCCTACGCTATCGGTGTGGCCTTCGATGGCTACGTGGAGGCTGGGATAGGCAAGGACGATTCCGGAAACTTTCGCCAGGCGCTCGCGGGCTCCGGGTAAGAGTTCGAAGCTGCCGCTGCGGAATAAAACGTCTGACATGTTGGCGACGAGGCCGCGGGCGGAATCGCGCGTGGCTAAGATGCTGTTGAGTTGTTGGAGGAGACGGGCGCGGAGTTCCTGCTTGTCATATTCCGCTTGCTCCTTATCTTTTTCGGCTTGCTGACGGAGTGCGTCGGATTGGGCGGCGGCTTGTTTTGCTTTGTCGGTTTCGGCAGCTAAGGCTTGCTGCTGGGCTACGGCTTCGGCAGTGGCTTTCTCGGCTTCAGCTTTCTGACGCGCGGCTTCGGCAGCTGCGGCTTCAGCTTCCTGCTTCATCTTGAGAGCTTCGGCCTTGGCTTGTTCGGCGTCGGCGCGGGCGGTTTCTGCTTCGGCGCGGCGCTTGGCTTCGGCGTCGGCGTCCGCGCGGGCTTTGGCTTCGCGAGCGGCGGCGGCGGCCTGGGCTTCGTCCTCAGCTTTTTGCTTTACGGCCATCAGGCGGGCTTCTTCGGCGGTTTCGGTTGCCTCTTTCGCGGCGGCTTCTACTGCGGCTTTGTTTTGCTTTTGGCGGTAGATGCTTTCCGCATTCATGAGTTGCTGACTGGCTTTGGAAATGATGAAGGCGGCGTATTTGTCTCCGGCAGCGATGCGGGCGATACGAACGGCGTTGCGGGCTTCGAAAAGCTCAAGCGGAGTTTTGCTGTCGATGCCGAAGATGGCGTCCTGAATATGTGTGTTGGTGGAGGAATAAGTGCCGCGGCTTACGAGATCATATTTGGTTTCGATGTTTTCGCCACCGGCGTCGTTGACTGGAGCGCTTTCCATTACCACCATGTTGCCGGGTGCGGTCACGGCGAAGTAGGGCTCGGCGGTTACGATCATGCCGAAGGTCTGCAGGTCGGTTGCGGCTTTCAGGTGCGCGGTGTTGCTGTTGCGATCGATGGTGACTTCTCCAAGATTCACGGGGCGGCCTTGCGGAGATACGGCCCAGAGAACGTAGGTTAAGTATTCGAGTCCGAACTTGGTGGCGTCTTCGAGATTCTGGAATTTCACTTCGATCTGGAAGTTGGTCTTCTTGCCTTCTACGCGGGCTTCGCCGGATGCGCCTTGGAGGAGATCGGTGCCGTGGAAATCTACTTTGGTCTGGCCGCCTTGCAGGCGATAGTGGACAGCCTTGGTGGTGCGGGTGACGGTAGCGGCCTGCGAGGTTGTCGCGGCTGGGGCCGGCGCGGTTTGTGCGGACGCCAGCGTGGCGGCGCAGAGGATGATGGCTAGAGACAGGTTTTTCACGAGGCTCTCAGTCTGGGGGAGACTTTGGGCTGCTGTATTCGTTAGTAATTCCTAATCATCTTCGTCGAAGATGGCGGGGGGAACAAGGACAGGAAGGACTACCTCGGGGATGGTCCTTTGGTCACCGAAAGACCGGTAGTGGCGCAGTTTGGCTTACCGCGTTGGGCCGGTTAAGCGGGAGATCCTTCGCTACGCCTGAAAAGCGGCTTCGCTCAGGATGACAGTCCTGATTTTAAGTAGACATTCCGGCTATTTGGCGATGAAGTCGGCGAAAGAGGCTACTTTGCCGAAGTAGATGCGGAGAGTGCATTTGGTGTTGTAGTGCGCGAAGGCGACCTCGAGTGTGTCCGCGGATTCGGAGACCTGGTCGGTTTCCATTTGAGAGCGGGCCAGGTCCTGCTTCTCGTCGTACGCGGAGCCAGGGGTTACGTTCTTGTTGACGGCGAGAGTCCATTTGCCTTTTTCAGGAATGGGGTAGACGGTGTAGGCGCCGAGAGGGATGGTTACGCCGCCGAAGGCTAGTGGGGCCTCGGTGAACAGGGTCATCGGAGTGCCGCCGGGAGCCCAGGGCTTGCCGTTGGGAGCTTTGTCGCTTTTTGCGCTGACGGGGTTGTATCGGATGTAAACCTGGCGTCCGTCGTCGAGATTACAGCTGGCGGTAGAAGGCTCGGATTGTGCCGAACCGATGGCTGCGAGAGTTGGCAGAAATAGGACAGCCACTACGAAGCGAGCGCGGAACATGGGAGACCCCTCTGGGCCAAACAGTTTAGCGCCGAAACGGGTCGAGTGGAAGGAAATTTGAGTTCCGGCTCCTGGCACGGGATTTGCCCCGGTTGTCGCTGGTCTTCGGTGATGTACTCAGACGGTTGGGGCGTTGCTACCGTGAGTGGCGAGGACACACACTCATGGCGAAAGCAGCGAAGCTGAAAATTCTTTATGGTGAAGGGGATGCTGAGGAACAGGCGGTTACAGCAGCGGCCTTTGAGAAGGCTGGGCACACGGTCGAGAAGGCCGTGGGGCGAAAGGCCGTGGAAGCGGCGATTGGCAAGGGCCGGTTCGACCTGGTGGTGCTGGGTCCGAGTTTGAGCCGGAATGATCGGCATCATCTACCTTATATGGTGAAGAAGGCGCAGGCCGAGATTAGCGTGCTGGTAATGCACGCCGATGGAAGCCGGCATCCTTATGTGGATGCTTGCACTGATACCGGGGCCAGCGTGGAGAATGTTGTAGCGCGGATTGAAGGGATGGCGATTGCCGGGGTGATTCCGACTGCTGCGGGAGCGGCTGCTGGGAGGTAGTACCTAGTACCTGGTACCCAGTTCTATTGAGAGCGGCTTTGCGGCCGCTCTTTTTTCTTTGGAGAGGAAAACCTTTTAACACAGGGGGGCACCCTTCGGCTTCGCTCAGGGCAGGCTCCGGTTCACAGGGTAATTCGAATTAGAACGAATCTTGGTAGTTAACTGGTGGGAATGGTTGCGATTTACTACGTTGTTTCATCAGTTGTCTGGGGCTTGATGGGATTGAAGTGGAATTTCTTGTCG
>Ga0209693_10001278_pt1 | contig 10762 bp, 10 predicted proteins | sample HubBroMetageWRM3_FD_188345 | JGI IMG/M metagenome (GOLD analysis project Ga0209693, IMG submission 188345) | Warmed soil microbial communities from the Hubbard Brook experimental Forest, New Hampshire - Hubbard Brook CCASE Soil Metagenome WRM 3... | ecosystem: Environmental > Terrestrial > Soil...
GTCCGGCGCCCGCCGCGACGAAGGCGACGCGTTGTGGGCCGCTCTTCCGGAACACTCGCGCCGCAAGATGCAGAAATACCGCGGTGCCTTATTGGACGCGGCAGAGCACCTGGCCGTCAGCGACGTCCGGATCGCCTTCGGCACCGACGCCGGAATGTTTCCCCACCAAGACAATTGGCGCGAGTTCCCGATGATGGTGTCTACCGGTATCACCCCGTTGCGCGCCCTGCGCGCGGCCACCAGCGTGGCGGCCGAACTGCTGCGCCTCGACGATCTCGGTGTGATCGCCGAGGGCAAGATCGCCGACCTGATCGCCATGCCCGGCGATCCCTTCACCGACATCGACGTCACCGGACAGGTGGACTTCGTCATGAAAGAGGGTGTGATCTACAAGGATCCGACCAAAGCGAGCAACGGTTAACCACCCAGGCAACCCGGACCGAGCAGCGCCTTCAGATCGCCCATCAGCGCCGGGGACGGCGTCACCCGCAGCGACGCGTCCAGTTCGAGGGTGGTGATCCGATCCCCGCTGACCAGCCGCAGATGCACATGCGACGTACCGGGGTGTTGGGCCAGCACTTGTTTGAGCGCGCTGACCTTGTCGATGGTGCATTGCCGCGTCGGCAAGCTCACCGCCAGCGGCCGGTTCGCCTGCGCATTGGAAAAATCAGGCACCACAAGGTCGTTGGCGATCAGTGTGGTCCGATCATCGCGGATCGCGACTTTCGCGGTGACGACGACCACCGCGTCGTCGACGACGTCAGCGCCGAAGGCGGAATAGGTGTGCGGGAAGAACATCACTTCGATACCACCGGTGAGGTCTTCCAGCTGCGCTGACGCCCAAGGCATTCCGTTCTTATTGACCCGCCGATTCACCGACGCCAGGATGCCGCCGACCTTCACCAGGGTGTCGTTGGGGATGTCGCCGTCAAGTACCGCCGGGATTGCGGTGTCGACCTGAGTCGACAGCAGATGTGCCACCCCGTTGAGCGGATGACCCGAGACGTACAAGCCCAGCATCTCGCGCTCCAGCGCGAGTTTGTGCTTGTCGTCCCACTCCTCGTCGGGGACCCTGATGGTGAATACCGCGTCAGCGCCTGCTCCCCCGTCATTCGGGTCGCCGCCGAACAGGTCGAACTGACCCATCGCCTCGGCCTTTTTGGTGCCCAGCACCGAGTCGACCGCGTCGGTGTGCACCAGGAAGAGCCCTTTGCGCGGGTGTTTCAGCGAGTCGAATGCGCCGGCTTTGATCAGCGATTCGGTGACCTTCTTGTTGCACGCCGCGATGTCGACCTTGTTGAGGTAGTCGGAGAAGTCGGTGAACTTGCCTTTCTCGGTACGGGTGTTCACCAGTGAGGCAACCACATTGGCGCCGACGTTGCGCACCGCGCCCAGCCCGTAGCGGATGTCGGTACCGACCGAGGCGAAGTTCAATCCGGACTCGTTGACATCGGGCGGCAGCACGGTGATGCCGAGCTTGCGGCAGTCGGCCAGATAGACGGCCGCCTTGTCTTTGTCGTCACCGACCGAGGTCAGCAGTCCGGCCATGTATTCGGCGGGATAGTTGGCCTTCAGATAGGCCGTCCAGTACGACACCATGCCGTATCCGGCGGCATGCGACTTGTTGAACGCATAATCGGCGAACGGCAAGATGGTGTCCCACAACGCTTTGATCGCTTTGGCCGAGAATCCGTTGGCCTGCATGCCTTCCGAGAAGCCCTCGAATTCCTTCTCCAGGACCTCTCGCTTCTTCTTGCCCATGGCCTTGCGCAGAATGTCGGCTCGGGCCAACGAGTAGCCGGCGACCTTCTGCGCGATGCGCATGATCTGTTCCTGATACACGATCAGGCCGTAGGTTTCGGCGAGGATCTCGCGCAGCGGTTCCTCGAGTTCGGGGTGGATGGGTTTGATCGCCTGCCGGTTGTTCTTCCGGTCGGCGTAATCGTTGTGGGCGTTCATGCCCATCGGGCCCGGCCGGTACAGCGCGATCACCGCGACGACGTCTTCGAATCCGGTGGGCTGCATGCGGCGCAGCAGGTCGCGCATCGGCCCGCCGTCGAGTTGGAACACCCCCAGCGTCTCGCCGCGACCCAGCAGCTCGAAGGTGGCCATGTCGTCCAGCGGCACGGATTCCAGGTCAAGGTCAATTCCCCTGTTGGCCTTAATGTTCTCGATCGCATCGCCGATGATCGTCAGGTTGCGCAGACCCAGGAAGTCCATCTTCAGCAGGCCGATGGCCTCGCACGACGGGTAATCCCAGCCGGTGATGACGGCGCCGTCTTGCGGCCGCTTCCACAGCGGGATCGCCTCGGTCAGCGGCTCGCTGCTCATGATCACCGCGCAGGCGTGCACACCCGCGTTGCGGATCAGGCCTTCCAGCCCGCGCGCGGTTTGGTAGATGGTCCGCACATCGGGGTCGGTGTCGATCAGGCCGCGGACCTCGGCGGCTTCCTTGTAGCGCTCGTGGTTGGGGTCGGTGATGCCCGACAGCGGGATGTCTTTGGCCATGATCGCCGGCGGCAGCGCCTTGGTGATCCGGTCGGCGATCGCGAAACCGGGCTGCCCGTAGTGGATTCGGGCGGAGTCCTTCAGCGCCGCTTTGGTTTTGATGGTGCCGAAGGTGATCACCTGGGCGACCCGGTCATGTCCCCACTTGTCGGCGGCGTAGCGCACCATCTCGCCGCGGCGACGGTCGTCGAAGTCGATGTCGATGTCGGGCATCGAGGTGCGCTCGGGGTTGAGGAACCGCTCGAAGAGCAGCCCGTACGGGATCGGGTCGATGTCGGTGATGCCCAGCGCGTAGGCCACCAGCGAACCGGCCGCCGAGCCACGGCCCGGGCCGACCCGGATGTCGACCGAGCGCGCGTAGTTGATCAGGTCGGCGACGATCAGGAAGTAGGACGGAAAACCCTTGTCGCAGATGACCTTGATCTCGTAGGCCGCCCGCTCTTCGTAGCTGTCCGGGGGGCCGCCGGGGAACCGTCGGCGCAGACCGGCGTCGACCTCGTGGCGCAACCAGGAGGCCTGGTCGTGGCCGTCGGGCACCGGGAAGACCGGCATCCGGTCGCGCGGCGCCCACACATCGGCGTACGAGCTCACCCGCTCGGCGATCAGCAGCGTCGAATCGCAAGCACCGGCGACTTCGCTGTCCCAGATCGCTCTCATCTCGGCAGCGGACTTCAGGTAGTAGCCGTCGCCGTCGAACTTGAACCGGTTCGGATCCGACAGCGTCTTGCCGGTCTGCACACACAGCAGCGCCTCGTGGTTGTGCGCGGCGTCGCGGGTGACGTAGTGGCAGTCGTTGGTGGCCAGCGGCGGGATGTTCAGCGTGCGGCCGATCTCCAGCAGCCCGTCCCGGACTCGGCGTTCGATGTCGAGCCCGTGGTCCATCAACTCCAGGAAGTAGTTGTCGGCCCCGAAGATCTCCCGCCACTTGGCGGCGGACTCAAGCGCTTCGCGGCGCTGCCCAAGCCGCAGCCGGGTCTGCACCTCCCCGGAGGGGCAGCCGGTGGTGGCGACGATGCCGGCCGCGTGCTCGGCGATCAGCTCGGCATCCATCCGCGACCACTTGCCCAGCTGGCCCTCGAAAGACGCCAGCGACGACAGCTTGAACAGGTTCCGCAGGCCGGTGGCGTTCTCGGCGACCATGGTCAGGTGGGTGTAGGAGCCACTGCCAGACACGTCGTCGCTCTTCTGCCCCGGGTCGCCCCACAGGATGCGGCGGGTATCAAAACGAGAAGCGGGTGCCACGTAGGCCTCGACGCCGATGATCGGCTTGATACCCGCCGCGGCGGCCGCGTTGTAGAACTCGCTGGCGCCGAACATGTTGCCGTGGTCGGTCATCCCGATCGCGGACATCTCCAGCCGCTGCGCCTCGGCCAGCATCGGCGTGATCTTCGCGGCACCGTCCAACATCGAGTACTCGGTGTGGTTGTGCAGGTGCACGAACGACTGGTTCATAGGGACGCCAGTCTATGGCCGCACACCGACGACTCCCCGGCGTGTCGGCGAGTGTGTCTTGCGGCCGCTACCCATACAACTCGACGAACTGCTTCAGCGATTTCTCGACGTCCCCTTTGACGGCCCGAGCCGCTGCCGAGCCCACTGGACCGAACAACGCACGCCCGCCCAGCTCCAGGCGCAGACCGAGGGCAGACCCCTGTTGGGTGGGCTGCACGGTGAGCGTGACAGCGTATTTTGCACCGCCTTTCCCGGATCCCGACAGTGCGACCTGGTGCGGCGGCTCCCACGAGGTCACCGTCCACGTCACCCGGTTGCGCAGGCCCTTGGCGCGTGCCACGCCCACGACTTGGGTTCCTTCGCTCAACTCGTCAGGCACCTCGCTACGCCATCCTTCGTGCAGCACCAGCCAATCACCCAGATTGGACAGATCCGAGACGTGATCCCACATCTGCTGCGGGCTTATCGGCACGTCGGCGGCCATGTCAACGGCGGCCATCAGCGGTTGGGTCCGCCGCGGAATCGGTTGCCGATCCGGATCCCGGGCAACAACAGAGTGCGCGGCACAAATCTTCCGCCGATACTCACGGCCTTGGGCACGATGCCGGGCACCACACTGCGCTTACCGGCCAGCATCCCGCCGATCGCCTCTTCTGCGACGTCGTGCGGCGCGACCTGCGCAAGGGGAATACTGAAACGCTCAGCATTGGCGATCTCACCCCACTCGGTCGGCACCGGGCCCGGACACAACACCGTGACCGACACACCCGTTCCATGCAGTTCCTCGTGAACGGCTTCCGAGAAGGTCTGCACGAACGCCTTGGTGGCCGAATAAACGGCCATGAAGGGAATCGGCTGGAATCCCGCGATCGAGGCGATGTTGAGCACCGCTCCGGCTCCCCGCTCGACCATGCCGGGCAACGCGGCATGGGTGAGTTCCATCAGCGCCAGCGAGTTGAGGACGACTTCTTCGCTTTCGCGCTCGATCGGCAAGGTTTGGAACACCCCGCTGGTGCCGAAGCCGGCGCTGTTGCACAGACCGGCTACCGGTTCGCTGCGAAGCCGCTCTGCCAGCTGCCCCCGGGACGCGGCCTCGCCCAGGTCGAGAGGCATAACGTCGACCTCTACCGGGTACAGCGTGCGCAGCTCGCCGGCGAGGTCATCCAGGCGTTCCCGACGGCGGGCGACCAGCACCAGCGGGTAGCCGCGCCGGGCCAGACCCCCGGCCAACTCGGTGCCGATGCCCGAGGAGGCACCCGTGACGACGACGGGTGCCTGGTTGCTGGGTTTCGGAAGACTCATGATCGCCTCACCAGTGGATTCCGCGGGTAGCTCGCACGAAAGTCTCGCTTCGCGCATCGAATTCGGGTGTGCGGCTTTCGGATTCGTCTCCCTTGGATTCGCCCCCCTTGGCCGCATCTGAGTCACTGAACATGCCAAAGGCACGGTTGCGGAGCCGGTCCATCACCGCCGGGTTGATGGCGTCGGCGACGGCGGCGAACTGCCCGAACGGTGAGCTGGCCCGCCGGGGCCGGTGCACGATCGCGTCGGTGATCACCCCGGCAGCCTGATCCGGCGTAAGTGCCGGGAACTTGTCATACATCGTGGTCGGGCTGATCATCGGCGTCCTCACCAGCGCCATGTGTACGGTGGTGAATTTGATGTCGTCATCCACGACCTCGGCTTGCAGCGCGTCGCAGAGGCTGTCCAGCGCGGACTTGCTGGCGATGTAAGCGCCGAACCGCGGTGCGCGGGTCTGCACCCCGACCGAGGACACATTGATGATCTGCCCGAAATCGCGTTCCCGCATGCCCGGGATGAACTTGAGGATCAGCTGAACCGCGCCGAGATAGTTCAGTTGCATCGTCCGCTGGTAGTCGTGGATACGGTCGTAGGACAGTTCCAGCGAGCGTCGAATCGACCGTCCGGCGTTGTTGATCAGAATGTCGACGCCGCCGAGATCGGCGAGCACCTGGTCGGCCATCGTCGCGATGGCGTCCATGTCGGTCAGGTCGCACGGGTACACGTGGGCGGTCCCGCCGTTGCCCCGTATCTCGTCGGCGACTTTTTCGAGATTCTCCCGTGTGCGCGCAACCAGCACTACCTCGCCGCCGGCTTCCGCGATTTTCTTCGCGGCCGCCTCGCCGATACCTGACGACCCGCCGGTGATGAGGGTGATCGTGTCGTCGACGGCATCGTCGAGTGTGCGGCCCTGAACCGCGTCAAGCAGGTTGCGAAGGTAGAACGGTCGATATCGGCCCGCCGAGTTCGGGGTGTTGAGGAGGTCGGACACCGCGGCAATCGGCTTTTCGACGAGGCTGGTCAGGTCACCCAGGTTCATAGGTTTCTCGCTCCCGGTGATGTTCTCCGTGCACTTCCCACCGAGTCTGCTACATGGGTGCCGAGTTCTGGTGATTCTGCGGCAACCCGCTTGTTACGCCGGGTAATCGCCCGGTGACGGCGCCCTAACTGGCGGGCAATGGTGGAGTGGTCCGCTATCCGCATGGGAATGCTCACCCGTTTCCGCGAGCCCAAGGCAGCCACCCTCTACGACAAGATCGGTGGCTACGGCGCCCTGGAAGTGATCGTCGAAGACTTCTATTGCCGTGTGCTTGACGATGATCTCCTGTCGAACTTCTATGCCGGATCGGACATGAAACGGCTAAAAGACAGGCAGGCCGAGTTCCTGGCCGCGACATTCGGCGGGCCCGGTTCTTACTCCGGCCCGTCGATGAGGCAGGCGCATCAAGGCCGGGGCATCACCAGGTATCACTTCGATCTATTGACTGGGCACTTAAGGGACTCGCTGTGTGCGGCCGGGGTACCCACAGAGACGATTGCCGAGCTACTCCGTGCCATTGCGCCGCTGGCCGACGAGATCGCGTCGGATCAGGCCAGGGCGGGCGTCTAGCCGCCACTCCAAGCTTCGCCGAGCGTGCCCGTCTGCGAATTTATCGGCCTGGGTCTCGCGTCGATGGCACGCTCGGCGAACCTCACCCCTGCGGCGCGGCGTGGCACAGGAACGCCGATCTGACGATATTTAGCCAGGCAACCTCAAAACGCTCGCCGAGTAGCTCAACAATCGGCCCCGCCCGCGGCGCTACGACGTGACCTCTGGTTACGGTCCCATCATCCTCGCGGTTTCAAAGTTGATGGCATGTCGTAGGTCCGCCGCCGACACTTTTTCGGTGCCGGTTGCTGAGCGCAGGAAGGGCTCGAATAGTCGCCAGCCCAGTTCCAGGGCGATCGTGTTGGCGGCGGCCATACGGCCGGCGAGCTCGTTATGGTGGCTGTGTTCGGCGTGCTTGACCAGCATCGCTGCGGTGGGAATCCGTTGCTGGAGCTGCCCGACTGGAAAGCCGTCGAGGATCAACCGGCTGATCTAGTCGAACCGATGCGCCGGCCGGTCGAGCGCAATAAGGTTTTCAGGACAGATCCTGCGAACCTGCTCTAGCTTGAGTGTTCGTCGACCTGAGGAGGCAGGCATGAGCGTGTACCGGGTCACCGAGCTGATCGGGACGAGCCCCACGTCATGGGAGGACGCAGCGACCGAGGCTGTGCGGAGAGCGCAGCAGACCATCGATGACATCCGTGTCGCCGAAGTCCTCGAGCAGGACATGTCCATGGACGAGGCCGGTGGGATCACCTTCCGGACAAAGCTTCGGATCTCGTTCAAGATCCGGCCCCCTCGACAGTCGCCGACGGGCTCTTAGCCGGCGACCAGGGACTCGAGCCGATCGCGCAGGTAATCGGCAACGCCGCGATCGTTAGTCAGCTCGATCGCCCGTCGATACGCCGATCGGGCTTCATCAAAGCGCCCGGCCTGGGCCAGTAGATGCGCGCGCGTCGTCCACGCCGGCTGGAACCGCTGCAGCGCCGGATCGGTGATCGCGTCCAGCGTCTGCAAACCGGCGTCCGGCCCGTCGACCTCGGCGTCGACGGCGGCCAGGGCAACCGCCCCGCCCAATGACGGCGCGACCCGAAGCAGAGCACGATGCAGGCGACGCAGCGCCGGCCAGTCCACCGGCCTGCTGCAGTGCGCCGACTGGATCGCCGCTTCGTATTGGTAACGGCCTGGCCGACCAAAGCCGTGGGCCCGGTGCAGCAGGGCTTCGCCGCGGCCGATCAGCGCCGCGTCCCACGATGCCGGGTCTTGTTCGTCCAGCGGCACGAACGCACCGTCGGCGCGGCGCCGGGCGGGTCGGCGCGACTCCGACAGGCACATCAGCGCCGCCAGGCCCAGCGCCTCGGGCTCGTCGGGTAGCAGCTCGACGAGCACCAGCGCGAGGTGAAGCGCCTCAGCGGACAACGATTCGACCGCGGCACCCGCCGCCTGCCAGTCGATCGCATACGCGCCGTACACGGCCTCCAGCACCGCGGGCAGCCGCTCGTCGAGGTCAGCGCGGCCCGGCAGCACGAATGGGATGCGGGCGTCGCGGATGCGGCGTTTGGCGCGCACCAGTCGTTGCGCCATCGTCGCTGCCGGCACCGCGAACGCCTGCGCGATCGCCGCGGCGTCGACACCGAGCACGGTCTGCAGCATCAACGGAATGCGGCAGTTGGCGGCGATCGCCGGGTGAGCGCACACCAGCATCAACTCCAGACGCCGGTCGGGAATGGCGTCGACCTCGAATTCAGTTGCATCACAGGGCATTTCGGGCACCGGATCGGTAATCCGGTAGGCGTGTGACTTCCAGTGGTCGCGCAGGCGGTTGCGGGCCACGGTGAGTACCCAGCCTTCCGGGTTGGCGGGGATGCCGTCGACCGGCCATCGGGTCAGGGCCCGCTCCAGCGCGTCGGCGATGGCGTCCTCGGCGGCGGCGATGTCGCCGTTGCGCGCGGCGAGCAGCGCCAGCAGCCGCCCGTAGCTGGTTCCCACCAGCTCGGCGACCCGAATCTGCGCCTCACTCAGGGCTGTACCAACCTTTGCCGCTGCCGTAGGTAACCGCGACGGGACGGATCTCGACGGATCCCCAAGCGGCGGCCGGGCAGCGCTTCGCCCAGGCCAATGCGGCGTCCAGGTCGGGCACGTCGATGACGAACACGCCGCCCAGGCGCTCTTTGGTGTCGGCGAACGGCCCGTCCTGGACCGTGGGAGTGCCGTTGCGCGCGCTGAACGTCGTCGAGACGACGGCCGATTGCAGCACCTGAGTGCCGATCAGCACACCTGCCGCGTCGAGGTCGTCGGCGTAGCGGGCGAACGCCGCGCGCGCGGGGGCCATGTCCTCCTCGGTCAGGCCGATCTCGGCGCCCTCCTGATAGTGCATCAGCAGGCAGTACTGCATAGTGGTGTCCTTTCCGGCTCGATGATGACACCTCAATGACGATTGAGACCGGACCCAATCGACAACGCGTCACAACTGTCTGGCGCGTGCAACGATCAACGGCATGAGCATGGCGGGAATGGGTCTGATGGGTCTGGTCGCGGGTGCGTCGACGGCGGGCATGTTGGGGGTCGTGAGATTGGTGGGCGACACCTGGTTGCCGCGGCTAGCGGCAAGCTCTGAGCACAAGCACGAGATGATTGCCACCCTGCATTCTCGGCGGCACGACTCGGTCCAAAGCTGGCGATCCGGCTTGGCGAATGCCCGAGATACCTATCGCCAATGGGCTGCCGGATCCCGCGATGGCGACGCGCCCAACGTCGTCGGCGACGAGTGGTTCGAGGGTCTGCGGCCGCACCTGCCCAGCACTGGCGAAGCCGCCAAATACCGCACCGCTCTTGACGTCAACTGCGACAACCCGACTGTGGCACTGCTGTCGTTGGAGATCGGCCGGATCGAACAAGAATGGGTCGACGAGGCGAAGAGCTATCCGCGCCGAGTGCGAAAGTAACGTCAGCCCTCGTCGCGTAGCACGTCCAACGCGTGCTGCAGATCCGGCGGATAGGGGCTGACGATCTCCATCTGCCTTCCGTCGGCGGGATGGGCGAACGCCAACGACCGGGCGTGCAGCCATTGGCGTTCCAGCCCAAGCTTTTCCGCAAGCTTCGGGTTAGCGCCATAGGTCAGGTCGCCGCAGCAGGGGTGATGTAGCGCCGCGAAGTGCACCCGAATCTGGTGTGTGCGGCCGGTTTCCAGATGTACGTCGAGCAGGCTCGCGGCGACGAAGGCTTCGATGGTGTCGTAGTGAGTGAGGCTGTGGCGGCCGTTGGCGGTGACGGCGAACTTCCAGTCGTGGCCGCGATGACGGCCGATCGGCGCGTCGATCGTCCCGCTGGACGGATCCGGGTGTCCTTGCACCAGCGCGTGGTAACGCTTATCGACGGTGCGCTGCTTGAACGCGCGCTTGAGCACGGTGTAGGCCCGCTCGGAGATCGCGACCACCATGACTCCCGACGTACCGACGTCGAGGCGTTGCACGATACCCTGCCGCTCGTGCACGCCGGAGGTGGTGATCCGGTAGCCGGCCGCGGCCAGCCCGCCGAGCACCGTCGGCCCCGTCCAGCCCACCGACGCGTGCGCGGCCACTCCGGCCGGTTTGTCGACCGCCACGATGTCGTCGTCGGAGTACAGAATCGTCATGCCCTCGATGTCGACGGGCGTGTTCTCCAGCGGCGCGGGCGGCTCGGGCAACCGCACCTGCAGCCACGCCCCTGCGGCCAGACGATCCGACTTGCCGGCCGGCACACCATCCAACTCGACACCGCCGTCTTCGGCCAGCGCCGCGGCGGCGGTACGCGACAAACCCAGCAGCCGGGACAGCCCGGCATCGACCCGCATACCCGCCAGGCCCTCCGGCACCGGCATCGATCGGTCGGTCATATCAGCGTTGATCGGCCCTGGAGCCGACGGTGCCGTCC
>Ga0209693_10001281_pt1 | contig 10733 bp, 10 predicted proteins | sample HubBroMetageWRM3_FD_188345 | JGI IMG/M metagenome (GOLD analysis project Ga0209693, IMG submission 188345) | Warmed soil microbial communities from the Hubbard Brook experimental Forest, New Hampshire - Hubbard Brook CCASE Soil Metagenome WRM 3... | ecosystem: Environmental > Terrestrial > Soil...
ACTGTAACCCCGTCGCGATTCCCGAAGTTTGTCCTATCGACACCGTGGTCGCATCACTCGAAGACCAAACGACCCCGGAGGTTAGCGTCTTCTGGCTTCCGTCATCAAAGGTTCCGGTCGCCGTCATTTGGAATGTCTCATTCACATTAAGGGACAATCCCGAAGGGCCGACGGAAACTCCGGTCAACGTTGGATTCACGAAAAAACCCCGGCAGCTAATCGCCAGGGCCAAGGTTGCAAGCGCGGAAAAGGCGCCGATCAGCCGGAGTTTCTGCTTCGTGGATGACATACTCGTTGACACTCCTTGGGCGCGCGCCTGCTCAGTTCCTGTCCGATTCTTCTAAGGGTCGGTCTGCAAAAATTGTAGCAGAGAAGATTTCGCCCTGGTGAACACTGCGGTGCCTGAACTGTAGGCGCGGAACCATCTCCGCCACTCGCCGCTTTCCACTCTGTTCTCGTTTAGAACGCCCAGTCAAAGCTCGCTTGCAAAAAAAACGGCATCCCGGTCCGTCAAGGTTTTCCTGGAGCAAAAGGGAAAATGGTCAGCGCAGGGACAGGCACTGGCCAAACCATTTGCCTCACTTCCACCTAAATCCCTTTATGAGGCTCCCCTTTCGGAGGACTCTGACGCGGAGCACTCTGCCTCGGAGGGCTCGGTGGACGGGAATTCTGCCGGGGCGCGCTCTGCCGCGTCGGCGGCGCCGAGTGGGTCACCTTGGGCTGGTTCTGGGGATGAGTCTCGGCCGGCCGAGCCTGGTTGGGATGAGCCTCGTTTGGACGACTGCCGTTTGCATGGGTGGTGTTCACGCTCGATCCTCCGCTCTTGGATGGCGGCGTGAAAGGCCGGAATCCCGCGTTGGAATTTGTCCGGTTCGCTGGCGAGGACGGTCCGCGCGCCTGTTTTGGCGACATTGCCGGCGCGTGATATTCACCGCCAGCCGCCCTGGCTGGAACCGCAGAGCGGGCGCTGAAATCGCCCGGCCGGGAGGTCGCCGCGATCGCGGGACGTCCATGATTTTCAGACGCGAAGTTCTGCCGATTCTGGCTCGCGAGCCGCTCGTGCTCGCTCTGGGTCGCAATCGGAGCAATGTGCCGTTCGTGTACGGCCAATTCTTCCTGCCGCGTCGGACGCGCCTCAATTCCTCCGGATCCACCGTTATAGCTGACATTCCTGGTATTGTTCACCACCACGGTTCGGTTGTAGACCCGGGTCACGTTTGTGACGCTGACATTGGTCACAGAGCGGTTGTAATAGAAGTCTCTCCCCCGCCACTCCCCGCCCACAAATCCCACGCCCGTGTAGCCGAATCCGTAGTTAATTCCGCCGTAAAAACCGATGTGCGGACCCCAGTAGCCGGCATGCCATGCATAAAGTCCACCGCCCCAACCCCAGTAGCCGGGCGTCCACAGCATGCCTACCGGCGCCACTACCCAAGTGCCAGGCACCCAGTAGTAGCCGTCGTCATCGTTCCAGGCCCAGTACCCGGGCGTCCAGAAGTAGCCGGGGCCAGGACAGATCGGCTGCGCGTAAACCGGCAACGGAGGCGGCCCGATGCGCACCGAGATGCCAACCGCGATCTGCGAAAACGAAGCGCCAGAAAAAGACAGAATGATGATTGCCAACAATAGCCAACGAAGCGCGGCTCTATTTCTATTCATTGCCCTTCCCCCTAGTTCTGATCAAAGACCGACTGGAAAACGGAGCGCAAACGTCATTGTGCCGCAAAGTCCGAGGTTTGGACCCATTACGTTCCTCTTGTGTAAACACTGGACTTTTGAGTATGTTGCTCGGCCTACAATTTATTTGGAATGAGAAGTTTGAGAACTTCTGTTTCGTCTGCTGAACAGAATTGGGCTTCAGGCGTGTGGGTTTCTAATTGGCCTTCTTGCCGCGGGCGATGCGCTCGTCAATGGGCTTGCGGCCCGCGAATCCTTCCTCGGTTCCGTGCCAGTGAGTGATCGATTTCTCTCCCAACTTCCAGCACAGCAGAACGGTCTGGCCTTCGACTTCACAGGGAAAATCCAGCAGGCCGATGTCGATATCTTTGACTTGCACGCCGATCGAATCGATTTCCGCCAGCGCGTCTTTGGCACGCTGCTCCGCCTTGATGCGCTCCGCTTTGCGCCGCGCCAGCGGCACCACATCGACAAACGTGCCACCGTTCAAGAAAATACGGTGAGCCAACTCCTGTAGTTCGCCATCAACTTCTTCGATCACCTTCTTGCCGGCGATCGCTGCACGCAGCAGGGACTCGAGAACGGGCAACAGCGACTGAGCTTCATCGAGAGTGAAAGTGCGGTCCGGCATGGTTCGCTCTATTCTAGCGCATCACGCCCAACGAGTTCGTCGGCTGGAGCGGACACTCTGAAATCGGCTTCGGAGTTCTTTTTGCGACGTCGAATCCGGCCCGTACCTACGGTTTGTCCGCGCGATCCGGCGCCACGGGCGACTGGATCGTCAAGCCCTTCACATCGCTCATGATTCGATCCAGGGTTCGATCGAAGTTCTTATCGCGGTTCCCCTGCAAAATCGCCCATGGAACGTGCTCGGTAAAAGCCCATAACAAAGCTGAGGTTTTTGGGTCGCGGATGATCAGCCGAGACTGAGGATCGTAAGGCCTGCCCCCCGATGCCTTTAGCCGCGTCTCCCGCAACCGAAAGAACGGTGAACTGTATTTCAAACAGCCGATCCGCATCGGCCGGAGCGCCGACCAATTCGTACCGGCCCCAGGTCTTCAGCGCTCCATAGAATTGGCTGTACGAACGATCTACGCCTCCATTGGACTGCGCGTTGTCTTTCCAAGGTGCCTCTCCGCCAGCGTTGGCCACAAAGACCTTCTTCGCTGCAAGAATCTGTGCAGGGATCGGCGCAGGCGGAACCTGCTTGGGCGGTTGGGCGGCAAGAATTGAATTGTGCAGCACAACGATCGCAAGACTCACGCGCAAGATATTCATCATTGCCCTCGGGACCCGCCAAAAGATAAATTCGTAAGAAGAATAACGGAATTGGCTACCCTGCAGCCTTCAACGCCCGACGTTAAAGACCAGGTGCGGAGCGCAACGGCTCTACTGTTCCTGACACAAAAAATGGCGGCTGGGAAACTTGGTTCTAGCCCCTGGCTGCAAAGCTCCTGCGTGGAGAGCTACAGCGGGAGAATCAGGGAGTCGATGACGGGGTTGATTCCGTGGGAACATACGATGTCGACCTTGGTAACGTCGGCGTTGTCGACCATCACCTTGCCGCCCTCTGCCATGATCTTTACTCTTTGCCGTTCACTTGGCTAGTGAGTTCTAGCGTGCGAGGGATCGGGCGACGTGGCCGTATTTACGTCGATATGGCCTTCGGTCGGGTCCGAGCCTGGAGGGTAGCAGTTTCCGTCGGGGCTGTAGTTCGTGCATTTCGCGGCGACGTCCTTGCGGCGCGGGGACTGCGCGAACTGCCAGACTTCGGCGAAGGCGATGCCGCTCTGCGCTGGGCTTGGCGGCGGTTGCGGAAATGCGCAGCCAGGTGCGGGTGGGCAGGCGTCATTGATAGCCCAATAGGTAATGGCGCGGCTGCCGGCGTGCTCGCGGATGTCGACGGAGGTGACGACGTTGTTGTCGTTTTTCCAGGGGATGGCAGAACTGTAGACGCCAGCGCGGAACCCGGCGGCTGTAATAGCGTCGACCCAGGCGTATATGTAGGCTTTCTGCTCGGGGAGCATGCGGCCGCCTTGCTCCTGGTCGAGGAAGATGATGATCGCGCGCGGAAAGCCCTCGCGCCGTGCGGTCGTAGCGGCGGCCTGCGCGTCACTCTGACCCAGCCGAGCGGCGTTGGCGACGGATTTCAATTCCGCGTAGAGGCGTCCGTTGAACAGCACGAGAAAGCCGAATCCGGCGGACTCGACTGCAGCGCGGTGACTGGTCCAGCTATTGGATGATGCTCCGGGAGGGTTGTTGAGCCAGTATCCGGTGTAGGAAAAAGTCTGGTGCAGTGTTTTGAGCTTGGCGTCGCCGGGATAGTCGTTGCTATCAAAACCAAGGTAGGTGCCGCTTTGCGATTGGAGCGTTGTGCAAGAGACAATCAACGCCGCTATGACCCATCGATGATTCACATATTTATTCTAGAGATTCTCTGCCAACTCTGCGACCTCGGGGTGAAATGATTTTTTCTGCGCCGAAAACTATCCCCCGATGTGCACCATGGTCCGCGACGCCGGCACAAAATCCGCCTCACCGATGTGGTGCCGCTCTTCTTTTTTCACCACCACTTCGCGGATGAACTCTTCCAACTCCGTGTCGCTGGCACCGCGGCGCATTTGAGCGTGCAGATCGTGGTCCCACACGGAGAACAGGCAGGTGCGGATGTTTCCGTCGCTGGTGATCCGGATGCGGCTGCAATGTCCGCAGAAGGGATGCGATACGGGCGCAATGATGCCAATCTCACCCACGCCGTCTTCAAAACGATAGCGACGCGCGGTTTCCGAACGCGCGTGCGGGACCTCAACCAGCGGCCGGTATTCCGCCATGCGCGTCAGAATTTCCTCTAGCGCGACCACCGTGGAGGGTGCCCATGTTCTGCCCTCTTCGAGCGGCATGAATTCAATAAAGCGAACCGTGACGCCTTCTTCGCGAGCGAACATGCCGAAAGGAATGATCTGGTCTTCGTTGAACCCGCGCATCAGCACGCAGTTCACTTTCAGTGGCCACAAACCGGTCCGCCGCGCCGCACGGATTCCCGCGAGAACGTGTTCGTATCCGTTGGGCACACGCGTAATGCGCGCAAAGCGGTCTGGATCGACCGCGTCCATCGACACGGTGACGCGAGTTAAACCCGCGTCTTTCAACGGCTGCGCGAGTTCGGCCAGCATGTGGCCATTGGTCGTGAGCGCGATGTCGAGCGGTTCGCTCTCCTTCTGAGGGCACAGATTCGCCAGTTCGCGAACGAAGTCGACGACGCCCTTGCGGAGCAGCGGCTCGCCGCCGGTCAGCCGAACCTTCGTGATTCCCATGCCGACAAGAATGCGCGCCATGCGCAGGTAGTCGTTGAAGGGAAGGTCGCCGTAGAGCGCGCCTTCGTTCCCCGTGCGGCAGTACACACACTTGTAGTTGCAGCGGTCCGTGATGGAGATCCGGAGGTCTCTGATGGCGCGGCCGAATTTGTCGTGAAGAGCAGCCATGAGCGCTTTGCAGCCAGTATTTAGCCGCTGGGTGTACTGCCAATTTGAACAACAATCAACACCGGCCAAAGGCCAAGTGCTAAATGCTTCAACAGAAAGGAAAACAAACAGGCGGGACCACCCCGGCAGCTGTTTCCTTTCCAATGCGTTCCTTGCGGATCGCGGGAGGCACCGGCGTTCCCACCAGCACCCTGGGAAAAGTGTGGCGCGAGCGCCCTCGCCCGCGTTCTTTCCCTCGCCACCACAGCCTGGGTATGCCCGAAGGCTGAGGCGGTCGGAAGCTCAGTTCATTATAGACGGTCTCAATAGACGGTCGCACGCCGCGACCAAAGCCGGCGGCGCAACTACTTCAGCGCTTTCTCGATCGCAGCCTCGGCCAGCGGAGCCATGATCTTGAAGCCTGCCGCGTTCGGGTGCAACCCATCGTCGGCGAGATCCTTCTTCATCAGCCCCTTGTCGTCAACCATCGCACTGAAATAGTCAACGTAGGCACAACCGTTAGAAGACGTCGAGCAATAGTTCTTCAGCCAGCGATTGAGCACGAGAATTTTCTCCGTCGGCCGCTGCGCAAAAAAATCTTTTGACCTGTCGGTGTAATTGTGCACCGGCAGAACGGAAGAGTAGATCACCTTAATATCGTCCGCTCGAGCAAGTTCGGCGAACGTGGCGAAGTCGGCCTCGATATCTTCAAGCCGCATCGGACCGGTATTACCTGCAATATCATTGGTCCCCGCAAGAATGATGACGACTTTGGGACGCAGATCGATCACATCCTGGCGGAAGCGTACCAGCATCTGCGGCGTGGTCTGGCCTCCAATGCCGCGGTTGACATAGGGCTTGCCGGGAAAATAGTCGGCTAACTTCCAGATGTCTGTGATGGAGTCGCCGAAGAACACGACCCGATTCTCGCCCGCCGCCGGCGGAGTCAAGGCGGCATTGGCGTCTCGATACCGCTTGAGTTGCCCATAGTCGTCGGTAAACACTGCAATGCGCGACGCCCGGTACTGATCGAGTCCAGCGAAGCCGGTAGTAGGAATCGCGGGAACCTGCGCGGACTGCTGGGCCAGGGCTGAAATAGTGAGAACAAGGACTGATGCGAGTTTGTGAAAGTCACGAGCTGAATTCATTTGGTTTTCCCCAAAGTAGTTCGATCGCTTTGAAAACGCCACCACCACCGACGCTGATTGGGAGACGTTCTCTGAGCGATTCCGATCAAGGCCTGCTTCCAAGTGCCTTCGCAATCGCCTTCTCCGCCAGCGGCGCCATGATCTTGTATCCCGCCACATTCGGATGCAGCCCCTCGTCAGACAAGTCCTTTTTCAACATCCCCTTTTCATCGGCCATCGCCGAAAAGTAGTCGAGGTACAGGAGGCCATTGTTGGCGCAGTAATCCTGGAGCCAGACGTTCAGAGCCAGTATTCTCTCGCGCGGACGCAGAGCAAAAGACTCCTTCGCATCCTGGGTGTAGTTGTTCACGGGAAGCAGCGACGCAAACACCATCCGGATGCCGTGCGCGTGCGCGAGCTCGGCCATGGAGGCATAGTTGGCCTCGATGTCTTCGTTGCGCGCGGGTCCGGTTACGCCCGCGATATCGTTTGTCCCGGCCAGCACCACTAACACCTTGGGATGTAGATCAATCACGTCCTGACGGAAGCGCACCAACATCTGCGGAGTCGTCTGTCCGTCGATGCCGCGGTTGATGTAGGGCTTGCCGGCGAAATAGTCCGATAACTTCCAGTAGTCGGTGATGGAATCGCCAACGAAGATGACTCGATTCTCGCCCGATGCAGGCGTCCGGAGCGCAGCGTTTGCCTCGCGGTAGCGCGTCAGTTGACCGAAGTCATCGGTGTAGACGGCAATGCGCGACGCCCGGTACTCATCGAGCCCTGCGAATCCGGTGGAAGGGATGGTGGGCGCGGACTGCTGGCCGACGGCTGAGACCGAGAGCAGGAGGGCGGGTAGGAATCGCACGATCTTGAAGACTGCTGTCGTTCGCATACTTGCCTCGCGAAATAGGATAGCGTAACTCAGCGGCAATCGCAGGGTCACAACCAGCGGCGGTGCCGCCGTCAGAGCACGGAGTGAACTACCTGAATGACGGCGTAGGCGCCTGGCTTGGAGCGTACGATCCGCGTTAATCTTTGGCGATGTCGGTTGGCGGACGGGGGCGACCCCCGGCCGCACTGAACGTCACGGCTCACATCCCGTCGTAGTTCGGGCCGCCGCCGCCTTCCGGGGGAACCCAGGTGATGATCTGGTAGGGATCGGCGATGTCGCAGGTTTTGCAGTGCACGCAGTTTGACGGATTCAGGCTGATGCGCTTGCCATTCGGCTGGCTTGGGTCATCGACCATTTCGTAGACGTTCGCGGGACAGAAGTTCTGGCAAGGGCTGCCGTATTCCTTCACGCAACGCGTGTTGCAGATGTTGGTGTCATGGATGATCAGGTGCGACGGCTGGTCTTCTTCATGCTTCGTGCCGGAGTGGTAGAGGTCGGTGAGCTTGTTGAAGGTAAGTTTGCCGTCGCCCTTGGCCGGTCCGAGCAGGTGGGCTTCGGCGCCTCCTTCGGCGGGCAGCTCAGCCAGCTTGCGCATGTGCTGGTATCCGGGTTTCGCGGGATAGCGGTTGTGCAGCCCGCGCCCGCCGGTAATCATCTGCAGTCCGGTATGGAATATGCCCGCGTACATCCCGTGCTCGAATCCCTGATGCAGATTGCGGACCTTCCAGAGTTCTTCTTTGATCCAGCTCGATTCCACTTTCTTCTGGAACGCAGAAAGAGACACGGCGGACGAATCATCTTTTGTCAGCGCTTCGAAGGCGGTCTCGGCAGCGAGCATCCCACTCTTGATCGCGAGGTGAATTCCCTTGAGCCGCGCCGAATTGAGGAAGCCCGCCGAATCGCCGAGGATCATCCACCCGTTGCCCGCGACGGGCGGGATGGCCCACCAGCCGCCGTACGGCATGGTCTTCGCGCCGTAGCGGATCATCTTGCCGCCTTGGAGCAGCTTGGCGACGAACGGATGCAGCTTGAATTCCTGCAGCACTCGTTGCGGATCGAGTCGAGGATCAGCATAATCGAGCCCCGTCACGAAGCCGAGCGAGACGACGTTGTCCCTCGAGCCGTAGATCCACGCGCCGCCGTACTCTTTCGTGGTGAGCGGCCATCCCATGGTGTAGATCACTTCGCCCGCAGCGATACGGCCTGCGGGCACTTCCCAGAGTTCTTTTGTTCCGACGCCGTAGGTTTGCGGGTTTCGGTCCTTGTCGAGATCGAACTTCGAGATGAGCTGTTTCGTCAGCGAACCGCGCGGCCCCTCGGCCAGAATGACTGCTTTGGCCTGCAGATCGTATCCGGGCTCGAAGTTGGATTTGGGATGACCTTCTTTGTCGACGCCCTTGTCGTCGGTGCGGACGCCAGTAACACGGTCGCCTTCGAAAAGTAATTGGGAGCCTGCGAATCCGGTGAAGACGGTAATGCCGGTCTCTTCGACCTTGCTGCCCAGCCACTTCACAAACTTGTTCAGCGAGATAACGTAATTGCCGTGATCGCGCAGAAACGGCGGCGTCGGCAGCTTGAATTTGCTTTTTTCGGTAAGAAAGTAAACCGCCTCTTTGGTTACTTTAGCATCGAGCGGGGCTTCTCTTTCAAATCCGGGGAGTAGTTCGCGCATCGACCGCGGATCGAGCAGAGCTCCGGAAAGGCAGTGCTGGCCTATCTCGCGGGCCTTCTCGAGTACGTAAATGTTTTCTTTGCTGAGCTGCGAGTCGGGATGGGCCGCATTGTGCGCATCGATGAGTTGGGCCAGCCGCAGCGCACAAGCCATGCCCGCGGGTCCACCGCCAACGATCACAACATCGGCCGGCATCTGGGGACGTTCGATACCTTCAATCGGTTTGCGGAAGATCAGCATTCGTTTCGAGTTTCAGGTTTCGAGCTTCGAGTGTTCGGATGAGCCGACTAGCTTTCCCGTTCGATCGCGTCCAGTCTTACGCGATCCTATTGATTCGATGAATCCATTCAACCGCCTCCGCACTTTCAAGCAACGAGCCTCGCGCCCGCCCAAGGAAATGGCAGAACTCGCCACGAGTTAGCCTACCTTGCCCCTCAGCGATGTTGGAGGGAACAGAAACAGCGGCGCCGCGCAACTGTGAGGTCAAGCCCCTAGATCTCAGTCTCAGGGAACGACTCTGGGGCACGGTACAGGTCGCAAAAGGCCTTCGCCTTCCGCCACGCGATCTGACCCTGGTAATTTGTGACTCAACACAAACCCCTAGTCTAGGCGCGGACACTCGAAACCCGAAACCTGAAACTACCCTCCTGCCTTCGCCTTCTTCACTTCCTCAATCAACGGAGGAACGATGTCGAACAAGTTGCCCACGATCGCATAATCTGCGATTTCGAAGATCGGCGCTTCTGAATCTTTATTCACTGCGATGATCGTCCGCGAGCCCTTCATGCCGACGATGTGCTGGATTGCTCCACTGATGCCGAGCGCCAGATACAGCTTGGGAGCAACCGTCTGTCCTGAAGATCCGACCTGGCGATCCATTGGGAGCCAGCCGGAATCGCAGATGGGACGCGAAGCTGCCAGGTCGCCACCGAGCGCGTCCGCGAGTTGCTTGGCAATCTCGATATTCTTTTGTTCTTTGATGCCGCGTCCCACCGCCACGATGATTTCGGCTTGCGTAAGGTCAACTGCCTGCTTGGCTTCCTTGAAGACTTCCTGCGGCTTGTTCCGAGTGACGCCGTCGCCAATTTCAACGGCTATGGTTTCGACGGGCGCCGCGCTCGCTCCGGCCTCCGCTTGATCGCCGCGGAAGGCGCCATTCTGAAACGTCGCGAACCATGGAGTGCTGCTGGTAAAGCTCACATCGGCGGCCAGCTTGCCCTGGAACATTTGCCGCGTGAAAACCAGCTTTCCGCCTTCGCTCTTGAAGCCAACGCAATCGCTGATGACCGTACGTCCCATGGCGGTGGCGAGTTTGGGCACAAAGTCGCGGACCTGGTAGGTATGCGGCATGAGCACCAGCTTGGGCTGCTTCGCGGTGAGGAATTGCTTGAGGGCCTCGGCGAACGCGTCGGGAGTGTAGGGATCGAGCTTCGGTGACTCGAGGGCATACGTCTTCGCGACTTTCTTGGCCGCAACTTCGGCGGCGATCGACGCGGCACTCCCGCCAACCACGGCGGCTTCGAGCGTCCAACCGGTAGCGGCTGCAATGGCTTGCCCAGCTGTGATGGTTTCCCACGAGACGCGATTCAGTTTCCCTTCGCGCTGTTCGACGACTACTAAGATGGTATCGGGCATAAGTCAGCTCTTAGCTACTAGCGCCTAGCAAAACACCTGTCCGCACATTGAATCTTTCCACACCCACTCACAGCACGCGCAATTCGTTGCGCAGTTTGTCCACCAACTTCTTCGCAATCTCTCCCGGCGAACCTTCGATGTGTTCGGTCTTTTTCGTTTTCTGCGGAATGTAGAGGCGCTCAATCTTCTGCAGATTGTCGCCGATCGCCGATTGCACTTCCGCCAGCGTCACCTTCCGCAGCGGCTTGTTCTTTGCCTGCTTGATGCCG
>Ga0209693_10001282_pt1 | contig 10733 bp, 11 predicted proteins | sample HubBroMetageWRM3_FD_188345 | JGI IMG/M metagenome (GOLD analysis project Ga0209693, IMG submission 188345) | Warmed soil microbial communities from the Hubbard Brook experimental Forest, New Hampshire - Hubbard Brook CCASE Soil Metagenome WRM 3... | ecosystem: Environmental > Terrestrial > Soil...
GGTGGGCTCACCCTGGCGAGTGAGCTTGGACAATCCCAGCTGCCGGACGTTTCACAGAAACCCGCGTCCAAAGGGAACTCTTCGACTATAGCAACGCCGCGCAAACAGTGTCAAACCCAATTATCCGTCGGCTTTGTCCACCGCAAGGGTTCGCCAGGGGTTGCCGTCGAGAAGTAACAATCTATTCACATTTTTGAAGAACCGTAGCCTACTCTCTTCCGGAATTTGCATCAAAAATGTCGCGTTTTCTCGAAAGTTGAGGCGCTCACGGGACGATGACGTTGAATAAATCAATTCTCCAATTGACCCGCGCAGCCTTTGCGTTGACCGCGCTCGCCATCGCTGCCAACTCCCAGGAATCGTCTCCAGCAACTCCGCTTCTGCCTGCTGCGCCGACGACTCCGCAGATGGCTCCCGTACCCAGCTTCCGGATAGGCGACTTTCGATTGGAGACGCCGCCCTCGGACAACCCGTCGCCCGATAGCGCGCCCGATGCTTCAGCCGGCTCTGACCAGCGGCCCGGGCTTGTGAAGCGAAGCATCATCCGGATCGGACAAGATCAAAAGTTTCTCTTCAAGGGGCCGTTCGAAAAACATAACCTCAAGTGGGACGCCGTAATTCTGGTAGGCACGGGTGCGTTTCTGGCCGCTGACCGCCACATTGAAAACAATATTCCGCGCTCACATTTTGGGGTTTATCAGGCCATCTCTGATACTGCCATAGGAGGATTGGCCGGCTCGCTGGCAGGGATATACCTGTACGGAGCCAAGACCGAGCATCGCCACGCCAGAGAGACAGGCGAACTCGAACTCGAGACCTTGATCAATACCTTCCTCATCTATACCCCGATGCAGCTGATTGCCGGCCGCCAGCGGCCCGATGAGGGCAACGATCACGGCGATTTCTTCAAGCATCATGCCCTGGACACTTCATTTCCCGGCGGGCATGCCATGTTTACCTGGGCCATGGCTTCGGTGCTGGCTGATGAATATCCCAAGCCTTGGGCGCGGGCATTGAGTTACGGCGCGGCTTTCACGGTGACCTTCACTCGCTTCATGGCACGCGATCATTGGTCCTCTGACATGTTCATCGGCACCGGGTTGGGCCTCGCCATTGCCGAGAGGACCTTCCACGCCCGTTGCAATCCGGAATTCGAGTCGCAGTGTAAGCACCACCAGTGGTGGTGGAAGCCGATGAAGATGGATGTCCAATAGCAGATCGGCAAGTGCTCGCCTACATACCCGCACCTGCCAGTCATCTGCTAACCTGCCTCTGATGGACTACCTATGGACCCCATGGCGCTATGCCTACGTCTCGACCGCCGAGAAGGCGTCTGGCTGCGTCTTTTGCGAGGCAGTGAAGGCAGGTGACGACGCCAAAGCGCTCATCGTTTACCGCGGCCAGCACTGCTTCGTCATCCTGAATGCTTATCCGTACACGCCTGGCCACGTAATGATTGTGCCTTATGCGCACCTCGACGAACTGCAAAAGCTCCCGTCAGAAGCAGCCGGCGAAATGATGCAGCTTTCGCAGCGCATGGAGCACGTTCTGCGCGAACTCTACCACCCCGACGGCATCAACCTGGGCATGAACATCGGCAAAGCCGCCGGCGCCGGCATCGCCGGACACATCCACATGCACGTCCTGCCCCGCTGGGTCGCCGATGCGAACTTCATCTCGGTTGTCGGCGAGACCAGGATTCTGCCGGAGACGCTGCAAGAAACTTGGAAGAGGATGACGACGGTAATGAAGGGATAACGCTCTAATTACCCCACGATTCTTTGCATCTCTTTCTCATCAATAACGTGAACGCCGAGTTCTTTGGCCTTATCCAGCTTCGACCCCGCATCCGTCCCCGCAACTACATAATCCGTCTTCTTGCTGACTGAGCCAGTGACTTTTCCTCCGGCATCTTCGATCATCTTTTTCGCTTCATCACGTGTGAAATGCGCCAGCGTCCCAGTCAGCACAAATGTCTTGCCCACAAGCTTTGTCCCTCGCTGCTTTTTCTGGCCGGTTAACTTAAGACCAGCTTCGCGCAAACGCTCGACCAGCTTTCGATTCGCCGCAATGCCGAAAAACTCTGCGATACTCTCGGCGATGCGCGGACCGACTTCATTGACATCCTGCAGTTCTTCCACACCAGCGCTCTCCAGTGCTTCCATCGATCCAAAATGCTCAGCCAGGAACTGCGCAGTACGCTCGCCCACCATCCGAATGCCGAGACCGTAGATCACTCGCTCCAGCGGCAGCTTCTTCGAGTTCTCAATCTCATCCAGAATGTTCTGCGCCGATTTATCTCCCATGCGCTCCAGGCTGAGCAGATCGTCTTTCGTCAGCTTGTAGATATCCGCCACGTTTTTCACCAGCCCACGCTCTGTGAGCTGATTCACCAGCGCATCGCCCATACCGTCTATATTCATCACTCCGCGCGAAGCAAAATGCAGGATGGTCTCGCGCAGCTTGGCGGGGCAGTTCGCGTTCACGCACCGGTAGTCAACCTCGCCTTCGGTGCGCACAACCTTCGTGCCGCATACAGGACACTTCTCAGGCGCCTCAATTTCTTTCCTCCCGCGCGGGTGCTCTTTATCGACTTCCACTACTTTCGGAATCACATCGCCGCCCCGCTCGACTCGCACCCAGTCACCGATCTTCACGCCCAGGCGCTCGATCTCATCCATGTTGTGGAGGGTTGCATTGCGAACTGTGGTTCCGCCGATCGCGACCGGCGTCAATTCAGCGACAGGAGTGAGCTTGCCAGTGCGGCCAACCTGCCACCGCACATTCTCAAGTTTGGTAACGGCTCCGCGCGCCGCATATTTATAAGCAATCGCCCACCGCGGAGCTTTTCCCGTAAACCCTAATTCGTCTTGAAGCGAAGTGCGATCCACTTTGATAACGATGCCGTCAATCTCATAAGGCAGCGAATCGCGTTTCTCTTCCCACTGCTGGATAAATGCCCAAACCTCGTCCATCGATCGTACGAGCTTGTGGTTTGGATTGACTTTGAATCCGGAGGCGTGGAGAGCCTCCAGTGTTTTCGAATGGCGATCAAAATAAGTCCGGCCGTTTTGCAGCAGAATGTAAGGGAAATAATCCAGGCGGCGCGCTGCGGTGATATTAGAATCGAGCTGCCGCACGGTTCCGGCTGTGAAATTACGCGGATTCGCGAATGTTGGCAGTCCATTTCGCTCGCGTTCTTCATTAATCTTCTTGAACGACTCGGTCGGCATAAGCAGCTCGCCGCGCACCTCAAAATCCGCAGGTATGCCTGCCTTCTTCAATTTCTCTTTTGGAATCGAAAGCGGCACCGAGCGCACGGTGCGCACATTAAGCGTAACGTCCTCGCCCACGCTGCCATCGCCGCGAGTAATTCCGCGCACCAGCTTCCCCTCTTCATAAATCAGGGCAAGCGACATGCCATCAAGCTTAAGCTCGCAAACATAGTCCACATCCTTCCGCCCGCTGAGCTCATGCACGCGGCGTTCCCAGTCGCGCAGCTCCTCCTCGCTGTACGTGTTATCGAGCGACAACATCGGCGAAGAGTGCGGGACTTTGACAAATCCCTCGCGCGGCTTGCCGCCCACCCGCTGCGTCGGCGAATCCGCCCTGATCAGCTCCGGATGCTGCGCCTCCAGATCCTTCAACTGCTGCATCAGCTTATCGAACTCAAGATCGCTGATTTCAGGATCGTCTACAACGTAGTACAGGTATTCGTGGTGCCGGATCTTCTCGCGCAGCGCCTCAATCTTGTTTTCGACGTCTTTACTCGGGGGAGCCATCGCGCAGATTATAGTCGGAGCTTGCGCCGCAGAAGGAATTCAAACAGAGTCCTGAGGAAAAAATGTGACCAGACCCTCGCAAACTCTCGAGACACCGCGACTGATCCTGCGCGAGTTTTCCGCTGACGATGTCGACTCTCTGGGAGAAGTGCTCTCCGACCCTGAAACCATGCGGTTCTATCCCGCGGCGCTCGATCGCGCCGGGGTCGAGGAGTGGATCGCCCGCAACTGCCGACGTTACGCAAAAGACGGCCATGGGCTCTGGGCCATGCTTTTGAAAACGAGTGGCGAATTGATCGGCGATTGCGGACTGACCGTTCAGCCCGTGGACAGCACAGACGAGATCGAAATCGGCTACCACGTGCGGCGCGATCACTGGGGGCAGGGCTTGGCGACGGAAGCGGCCCGCGCTTGCCGCGACTACGGATTCGCCCGCCTTCCCGTCGATCATATTATTTCTCTTATCCGTCCCGAGAACCTGCCCTCGCGCCGCGTGGCAGAAAAAAACGGCATGACTATCTGGAAAGAAGTCATAAGGAAAGGCATCCCGCATCTGGTTTACAAGATCCAGAGAGGACAGACGGGCCGCGAATAAAGCTGACGGATAGAGACAGCGTTGCGTCAATTCACAGCAAATCCGCCTGCTTCAAAGTACAATCCAGCTTCGATCTCCGATCTAGTCATGCGCAAGGCGGCATTACTCTACAACCCTGATTCCGGTGGCCGCCGCGCGCGGCGGCAAACCGAGCTCGAGGCCGTACTTGCGTTGCTCCGCGGCGCTAACGTCGAGGCCCGCCTCGTGCTCACCGACTCTCGCGCCCACGCCGAGGAGAAGGCTCGGCAGGCCGTTCTCGCAGGGTGTGACACCATCTTTGCCTGCGGTGGAGACGGCACCATACACAACATGATCCAGGTGCTGGCGAATTCTAAGGCGGCCCTGGCGATTTTGCCCATGGGCACCGCCAACGCGCTCGCTCACGATCTCGGCCTGCCCATGAACATCTCGGCGGCCGCGCAGGCGGCTCTGCATGGCGTCCCCCGAAGAATCGCGCTCGGTCGCGTACAGTTTCTCAATCTCGAAGGCGGGCCCGGCTCCCGCTTCTTCATCGTCGCGGCCGGTGCGGGAGTGGACGCGCACCTCTTCTACAAACTCCATGCCGGCACCAAGCAGCGCATGGGCATGACCGCCTACTACTCCAAAGCCTGGCAGCTTTGGTTCACGCATCCCATGTCCCGTTTTCTGGTGGAGTTCGCCGAGACCGGCTCGGACCAGTCCCGGCGGGCCGACGTCACCGAATTGATGGCCGTCCGCATCCGCAATTTTGGTGGAGTACTGCAGGAGCTGGCTCCCGGAGCTTCTCTCGATCGCGACGATCTTCGAGTAGTCTTCTGCCGCACCGCCAGCCGCTTTGCCTATCTTCTCTATGTGATGCGCGGGCTCCTGCGAACCAATTGGAAGGTTCCGGGCATTGACCTGGCTCACAGCGGCCGAGTCTCATGCCAATATCTGCTTGCCTCAGCCCCCACGGATAACGTGGCGCGGCCGAAAGTCTTTGTTGAGGCCGACGGCGAATTAGTGGGCACGCTGCCCGCCGAAATCACCGTGGTACCAGACGCACTCACTTTGTTGGCGCCGCCGCGCTAAGCCTGCTGCGGACTGGTATTTGCCAGCCCAGCCAAATAGAATCCTGGGACCGTTTGGAAAAGACCACTTGGAACCGATCACCCATTTCCTAACCGGCGCATGCATGGGCCGCGCCGGCCTCAACCGCAAGACAGCGCTGGCCACAGCAGTGTTGACGCTCGCCGCAGAGGCTCCTGATCTGGATGTTCTCGGCCGCTTCGGTGGCCCAGCCTTTGCCTTCGCGCATCATCGCGGCTTCACGCACTCCTTCCTCGGAGTGCCCATCGACGCGGCCGTCGTAGTCGGCTTTGTCTATCTGATATGGCGCTTGCGCGGGCGCAAACTAAAGGATCCCAATCTCCCGCCGCACTGGGGATTGCTTTTCCTCTACGCCTGCCTGGCGGGGCTCAGCCACATTCTGCTCGACTTCACCAACAATTACGGCGTTCGCCCGTTCTGGCCATTTTCCGAGAAGTGGTACTCCTGGGATATCGTCTTCATCTTCGAGCCCATCATGTTCGGGTTCCTGCTCCTCGGTTTGATTGTCCCGTCGTTCTTCTCACTGATTGACCAGGAAATCGGCGCGCGGGCACGCGGACCAAAAGGCCGCGTCGCAGCCACCCTCGCGCTGGCCGGCGTGGTGCTGCTCTGGGGCCTGCGCGACTTCGAGCATCGCCGCGCGGTCGGTGCCCTCGCCGCCCGCACTTATGAAGGCGCTGATCCGCTGCGCGTTTCCGCCTATCCTTCGTTGGCTGATCCGTTTCATTGGTACGGCGTAGTCGAGACTCCAGCTTTTTTCGCGCTCGCTCCCGTGAATTCTCGGGGACCGGAAGTTGATCCCGACGACCATCTCGACATTCGCTACAAGCCGGAAGAAACGCCAGTCACACTAGCTGCCAAGAAATCTTATCTCGGGCGCGTGTACCTCGACTGGGCCCGGTACCCAATCACCGAGACCGAGGCGCTTGGTTCATGGGACGGCGGCTACATCGTGAACTTTCTGGATTTGCGCTTCGTGCAATTGCCCGGCCCGCTAAACCGCGGAGGCGGACCGCGGCGCCCGCTCGGTGCGGGCGTCCAAATCGACCGGAATCTCCGCGTAGTCGGGGATGTCTACAGTTCCGGCAAGAATCGTGTGCTAGTCCCCGAACCGCGTTAAGTAACGATCGTGCTCATGTGAGGACAGCCGTCCCGGCTGTCCGCTTCGCGTAGCGAAGCTTCTTAGGATGATGAGGCCGCATGCGCACGCTTGACGTACCCGCCTTCCCGCGCCCAGAATAATGATTCCGAGGTGCTCATGCTGCCCTACCTATTCGTCCTACTCGCGATAGCAGTCCGCTTCATACCGTTCATGGGACCGTTGAATGTCCTGCCCCATGCCTGGCACTTCACTCCGCTGGCGGCGTCGCTGCTGTTCTTCGGAGCCCGTGGTTCCCGGCGTCAGCTGTGGATTCCGCTGGTGTTGCTGGCGGCGACCGACGTGGTCCTTACCAAGTTCATCTATTCGTACCCGTTGACTTGGGACCATCTCGTCACCTTCGCCTGGTACGCGGCAATTCTCTGGCTCGGCACCAACCTGCGCGAGAAGTCCGGTCCTGTCCGCGTGGTAGGCGCCGCGCTCACCAGCTCAATTTCGTTCTTCCTGATCAGTAATTTCGCAGCGTGGGCCGCCTATACCGATATGTATCCCAGAACTTTCCACGGCGTGATGATGTCCTACGCTGCCGGGCTCCCATTCTTCCGCGGCACAGTCGAGAGCGACCTGTTCTTCTCGATCGCGTTTTTCGGAACTCCAGTTTTCCTGCACGCGCTCTCCGGCTGGATGCACAGATCATCCGGCGACCACATCGCCGCCGCCTAGAAATTGCGCACAGAATGAATGCGGGGACAGGCGCCTCGCGAGCCTGCCCTGAGCGAAGCCGGAGGGTCCAGCTAGCGCAGTGACGCGTGGCAGCGCCGGGCTAGTTCGCCGCTCTCGGTCTTTTGCTCCTCCACCGCAGCAGCCAAATCAACCCTCCCAGCACAACTACCGCCAGCACCCAATAAAAGTGTTGCCGGAACAGCGCTCCCACCAACCCAACAATCTGCGGCCCGAACCAGAGAGTCAGCAGCGAGAGCACGAGAAAGCGCACAAATCTTCCCGCGAAGATGGCCGCCATAAAGTCGCGGAACCGCATCTCAAACACCGCTGCCCCTAGCACAAAGATCTTGAACGGCATCGGCGGCGGCAGCATTCCAGGAAACATCAGCGCCCAGAATTCGTGCTGCTCAAACGAACGGTGAATCTGCTGAAAACGCTCTTCTGAAATCCGTCTGCGCAAAACCTTCTCACCGCCCAGATACCCAATGACATAAAGCGGAATGCTGCCCAGCGCCGAACCAAGCGAAGCCATGACCACGTAGAACAGCAACTGCCGGTGATCCTTGTACACATAAAACGCCACAATCGCGTCGACCGGCATGCCCAGCAGCGCGGAATCTGCAAAAGCGATCGCGAACACGCCCCAAATTCCCAGCGGCGTCAGCAAATGCAGAATCCACGCCGTGTACTTCGCCAGGATGTGTCCGATGGTTTTCAAAGGAATTCAGTCTACGTGAAAACTCACGGCGTCATTCACACGACTGAAACATTTCGCGTCCATTCGCCCCTAAACCCTTTGTTTACTCACACGTTACCTTTGAGTGATGACTGCACCGATTTTGATGCATATTTCATCAGCCCTTAACATTCGCTTGCTACAACTAAATTGTGGATCTGCATAGCTACAACACGCTGATCCTTTCCGACCTGCATCTCGGTGCAGAGACCAGCCATGCCCGCGAAGCCACGCGCGTGCTCAAGGAAAACCAGTTTCAGCGTCTGATCCTGCTGGGTGACATTTTTGCCGACCTCAACTTCGCCCGCCTCACCAAGGACCACTGGAAGTTCCTCGGCTACATTCGCAAGCTCTCGAATCCCAAGCGCAATATCGAGGTCGTTTGGGTGGAAGGCAATCACGACCACGGGCTCACCAACATCATGTCGCACCTGGTGGGCGTCCGCGTCTACCAGCACTACACTTGGCAGTACGACGGACTCCGCCACATCGCGATCCACGGCCATCAATTCGATGGCTTCCAGGTGAGCAATGTCAAGCTCAGCACACTAGGCACATCGCTTTATCTGCAACTGCAGAAACTCGATTTCAAGAGCAAGCCGATCGTTCGGCTGATTGACCGGCTGAACACGCGCTGGCTCCGCATGTCGTCGAAAGTATCCGCGGGAGCGCTGCACTACGCGCGCCAGCACCAGGCCGGGCGTATTTTCTGCGGCCACACTCACGAGGCCGCCCACGTCGAGCAGGATGGCATTCACTACTACAACTCAGGCGGCTGGGTCGGTTCCCGCCTGACTTATCTCACCGTTGACGAACAGGGGGTTCGCATCCATGAATTTGACGAGCATGAGTTTAACGAGCACGAATACACAGAGCGAGCTGACGATCGTGATTCCAGCCAGGAACGAAGCCAAGCTGATTCCGAATCTGCTGACTTCGCTGACCAAGCAGGACTACTCGAAGATGTCGAGTACGAGAGTGTTGGTCGCTGACGCCAACTCCACGGACGGCACTCCAGAAATTGTTCTCGGCTTCCGCGACCGCCTGAACGTCAGCGTGATCCGCGGGGGAATGCCCTCAGTCGGTCGCAACCTCGGCGCGGCCCGGGCCGAGAGCACCTACGTTCTCTTTCTCGATGCCGATATCGATCTCGCGCATCCTTCGTTGGTGCGCCGTGCCGTCGAACTCGCCCATCGCAAGCAGCTTCATTGCGTAACTACAAACATCCTCTGCCGGGGCGGCAGCTGGGTTGACAAGCTGTTCTACGCAGGCAACGATTTCTTCCAGTACCTCTCGCAACTCCATCATCCCTTCGCCACAGGCATGTTCATGCTGTTCGATCTGAAGAAGTTTCACGAACTCGGCGGATTCCACGAACAGGTTCTCTTCGCCGAGGACTACCTGCTCAGCCAGCAAGTCGAGCGGAAACGCTTCGGCATCGTCCGCGGCGGCGTCTATACCACCAACCGCCGCTTCCAGAAGATGGGGCATTGGCGCGTGGGCTGGCTATTCCTGAAAACCGCGATGAACTACTGGAACGAAAACTACTTTCTGCGGGATCACAAATACTGGCAGACCTAGGCCCCGGACTCACCGGTTTTGGTCACAGCGTTTCTTGGTGGCCACACAAAGCGGGATCCAGCCAACCAGCTGGATCCTGTTTTCGCGTTCGCCCTGACGGCGCTTCCGGCTTTTCTTCAGAAGCGAAGCACAATTCCCGTCGACAGCCGCACATTGTTTTGTGTCGCTCCAAAGAAACGCGTCTGTACGTAGTCTCCCTGAAAGCGCCACGCGACGGGGCGAATAATTTTGTAATCGAGCCCGCCGCCGAGCGCGGTCGCAAACGAAGTATTGGAGCCAAACCCACTAGTATTCACGTGCCCGCCTCCGAACAGTGCCTGCGCGAATGGCCGGAATTTCCGTACAGAGATGGACACTCGAGGCCCGAAGAGGAAGTTCTGCTCGTGGGAGATCACGTTCTGACAGCTAATCTGCCCCGGCCCGGAACCCGCCGGCTGTACAGGTGGAATACAGATGGAAGCGTTACCATAATGTTCGCTGAAGTCAGCCACCATGCCGACCCAGGGTATGATCTTGCCCTCAAAGGTCCCCTCCCACCCATTCAGATTCGAGCGGCCTGTCTCAACCGGCAAAGCGCTCGCATTGTAGTAAGAGTAGCCGAAGAAGACATTAACGCTGGTCGGAACCTGAGCGCTTGCCAGACCCGCGAACAGTATCAGTGCAAGAACAATCAATCCGATTTTCCGCATAGCCATCCTAACCTCAGCCCTATAACCCTGGCCGAATTACAAAGTCGCGGAAAAGTTAGATGCCAGCGAATGGAAAATCGTCAACTACAGGTTTGCAGGGCCAGCGGCGCGTTCTCTCTCAGAAGCGCCAGACCAGCCCGGCCGATCCCCGGAAGTCGTTCTGCGTCGCGCTCAAGAAGTGGGTGCGGCTGTAATCGAACTGCAGCCGCCATGAAAAGTTTTTAAGGAACAGAAGCTGAAACTTGCGGTCTACGCCGCCGCCAAGGTCTTCCTCAACCGGATAACGCGTCGTGCCGCCTGAAGATGTTCGTTGTATCCCGCCCAGCAGATGCACGAACGGGCGCCACTTTCCATACTGCATGGAAACTCGCGGCCCAATCAGAAGGTTATATTGCTGCACCCCCTGCCGATAGAAGCCGCTTCCATCCGCCACGAAGCTCAGGAAGGAGAAGCGGCGCAG
>Ga0209693_10001286_pt1 | contig 10724 bp, 10 predicted proteins | sample HubBroMetageWRM3_FD_188345 | JGI IMG/M metagenome (GOLD analysis project Ga0209693, IMG submission 188345) | Warmed soil microbial communities from the Hubbard Brook experimental Forest, New Hampshire - Hubbard Brook CCASE Soil Metagenome WRM 3... | ecosystem: Environmental > Terrestrial > Soil...
TTGACATTATAGGGATCTGGCTTTCACCATAGGGACATGGCTGCAACCCACTACTGGTCTCGCGCCGCTCTGCCCCTCTGCATCAGCCCGCCCGGGCGGTGCGCCGGGCCTGCACCCTGCTGAGCAGGCGTAACCCGTCCGGATCAGTCGGCCGCCCGCGAGGCCCCCGCCCCGGTGTGCGGCCGTCGGCACTCCCTGCCGTCACGAGCGAGGTCTGTCTATGCCTGGAAACACACCCACTGGATTGCTCCCCACCGGCCTGGCCCGGGGCACCCCCGCCGCCGGGGGGAGCGCCACCGACGCCCCCGGGCCGGAGGCGGCGCGCACCGCCCCTGGCCCGGGCGGCCAGCACGCCGCGGCGGCCGCGCCGCACCTGAGCGTGGTCCCCGCCGGGCGGGCGGAATCAGCCCCGGGCGCCCGGGGCACCGCACCCGGTGCGCAGCCCGGCAAGCCCGCCGCCCGGCGCCGCAACCGGACCTGGTTCCGGATCATCAGCCCGCTGGTCGTCCTGATCGGCTGGCAGCTGGTGAGCATGTCGGGACTGATCTCCCAGCAGAAGCTCCCCCCGCCCAGCACGGTGTTCCACACCGCGATCACCCTGATCACCACGAGCAACGCCGCGTACGGCACGCTGCAGGGCGCCATGCTGGTGTCGCTGGAGCGGGTGGCGATCGGCTTCGCGGTCGGCGGGGCGGCCGGCCTGGTCCTCGGCGTGATCGCCGGGCTGAGCAGGCTCGGCGAGAACTCGGTGGACCCGCTCATGCAGATGCTCCGGACGCTGCCGCTGTTCGGCCTGATCCCGGTGTTCATCGTCTGGTTCGGCATCGGCCAGCTGCCCAAGATCCTGCTGATCGCGCTGGGCGCGGCGATCCCGCTCTACCTGAACACGTTCTCCGGCATCCGCAACGTGGACGCCAAGCTGGCCGAGGCGGGCCAGTCCCTCGGCCTGCACCGCGGCGAGACGATCCGGCACATCATCCTGCCGGGCGCCCTGCCGCAGATCCTGGTCGGCCTGCGGCAGAGCCTGGGCATCGCCTGGCTGGCCCTGGTGGTCGCGGAGCAGATCAACGCCAACGCCGGGCTCGGCTACATCATCAACCAGGGGCAGGCCTTCCTGAACAACAGCGTGATCTTCGTGGCGCTGCTCGTGTACTGCGTGCTGGGCCTGCTCACCGACGCCCTCGTCCGGCTGATGGAAAGGAGGGCGCTGGCATGGCGCCAAGGACTGCTGGATCACTGACCGCGGGCGCACCCGCCGCGGGCACCCGGGCCCCCGGCGCTCCGGCCGCGGACGCACCGGCGGCCCCGGCGGATACGGCACCCCGTGCGGCCTGGGTGCGCGGGCTGAGCCGGGAGTTCGCGGGCCAGCGCGTCCTGGACCAGCTGGACCTGGACATCGCCCCGGGCGAGTTCGTGGCGCTGATCGGGCGCAGCGGCAGCGGGAAGTCCACCCTGCTGCGCGCGCTGGCCGGCCTGGACCGGGGGGTCACCGGCGACCTGGGCGTGGCAGGCACCGCGGCGGTGGCGTTCCAGGAGCCGCGGCTGCTGCCCTGGCGCCGGGTCTGGGCCAACGTGGGCCTCGGGCTGCGCACCGGCGACGCCAAGACGGTGGCCCTGGACGCCCTGGAGGAAGTCGGCCTGGGTGCCCGGGCCAACGCCTGGCCGCTGACCCTGTCCGGCGGTGAGGCCCAGCGGGCCGCCCTGGCCCGGGCCCTGGTCCGCGAGCCCAGCCTGCTCCTGCTGGACGAGCCGTTCAGCGCGCTGGACGCGCTGACCACGATCACCATGCACCGCCTGGTGCTCCGGCTGTGGGCCCACCACGAGCCGGCCGTACTCCTCGTCACGCACGACGTCGACGAGGCCCTCTCGCTCTCCGACCGGGTGCTCGTGCTGGCCGGCGGCCAGATCGCGTTCAGCGAGCGCATCGAGGTCCCGCGACCGCGGGAGCGTGACCACCCCGAGCTCGCCGCCCTGAGAAACCGCCTGCTCACCGAGCTCGGCGTCGTCACGGAAGGATGATCATGTTCAGTAGATTCCGCGGCACCACGCGTACCCATCCACGCGTCACGGCGGCCGCCGCCGTCGCGCTCCTCGCGCTCATCGCGGCGGGCTGCTCCTCGTCGCCGCCGGCCACCAGCTCGGGCCCGTCGTCCACCGCGAGTGCCAAGACCGCGAACGTGTCCAGCGTCGTCCTGCACGTCGGGGACCAGGCTGGCTCCGGTTCCCAGGCCCTGCTCACCGCGGCCGGCCTGATCAGCAAGCTGCCGTTCAAGGTCGAATGGTCCGACTTCACCTCCGGGCCGCCGATGCTCCAGGCCATGGGGTCCGGCTCGGTCGACATCGGCAGCGTCGGCGACGCCCCGCCGGTGTTCGCGGCCGCGGGCGGGGAGAAGGTGGCCATCGTCGGCGCGGTCACCGCCGGCCCGAACGGTTCTGCGCTTGTCGTGCCGGCCAACTCGCCGATCCACTCGGTCGCCCAGCTCAAGGGCAAGAGGATCGCGGTCGCCCAGGGCAGCTCGGCCGACTATCACCTGCTCACCGTGCTGAACAAGGCCCACCTGTCGGTGCACGACGTGAGCCTGGACTACCTCCAGCCCGCCGACGGCCTGGCCGCGCTGACGTCCGGCCACGTGGACGCCTGGGACATCTGGTCGCCGTACATCGAGCAGGTCGTGGGCCAGGACCACGCCCGCATCCTGGTCAACGGGACCGGGTACGGCGCGCCGTACTCGTTCGCGGTCGCGTCCCGCGCCGCGCTGGCCGACCCGGCCAAGGCCGCGGCGATCCGCGACTACCTGAAGCTGCTCAACCAGGCCTACCTGTGGGGCGCCTCGCACGTGTCGGCCTGGGGGGCGGTCTGGGCCAAGGCCACCGGCCTGCCGGACGCCATCATGGCCAAGGCGGCCCAGGACGACGTGCGGACCCCGGTCCAGATCACCCCGGCCGTGGTCAGCGCCGAGCAGTCGGTGTCCAACGCGTTCACCAGCGCCGGGCTGATCCCCGGCCACGTGGACTTCAAGAACTTCTCTGATTCCAGCTTCAACGACACGGTCGGGGGGTCTTGATGGCGCTCACGTTCCACTGGTTCCTGCCCACCACCGGCGACGGCCGGTCGATCATGGGCCGGGGGCACAGCCTGCCCCCGGCCGGGACCGCGGGCGGCCCGGCCGGGCGGCCGGACGCGCCGCACATCCGGGGCGCGTCCGCGCAGGAGCGGCCGCCCGACATCGAGTACCTGGCCCAGGTGGCCCGCTCCGCGGAACAACTGGGCTTCGAGGCGGTGCTGACCCCGACCGGTACCTGGTGCGAGGACGCGTGGCTGGTCACCGCCGCGCTGACCCGGGAGACCACCCGCCTGAAGTTCCTGGTCGCGTTCCGGCCCGGGCTGACCTCGCCGACCCTGGCCGCCCAGATGGCCGCGACCTACCAGCGGCTGTCCGGCGGCCGGCTGCTGCTCAACGTGGTGACCGGGGGCCAGGCCGACGAGCAGCGCCGGTTCGGCGACTACCTGTCCCACGACGAGCGGTACGCCCGGACCGCGGAGTTCCTGGCCATCGTCCGGGGCGCGTGGACCGGCGAGCCGTTCGACTTCCACGGCCAGCACTACCAGGTGGACGGGGCCACCGTGCTCCGCCCGCCGGAGCCGGTGCCCGGCGTGTACTTCGGCGGCTCCTCCCCCGCGGCGGGCCACGTGGCCGCCTCCTCCGCGGACGTCTACCTGACCTGGGGCGAGCCTCCCGCGCAGGTGGCGGAGAAGCTCACCTGGATCCGGGAACTGGCCGCGGCGCAGGGCCGCACGCTGCGCTTCGGCATCCGCCTGCACGTCATCACCCGGGATACCGAGGCGGACGCGTGGACCGAGGCCAGCCGGCTGCTCGACTACATCGATCCCGCCGAGATCGCCAAGGCCCAGCAGGTCCTGGGGGCCAGCGAGTCGGTCGGCCAGGACCGGATGCGGGCCCTGCACTCCGCCTACCGGCACGGAGGGTCCGCCCAGGACCTGGAGATCTACCCGAACCTGTGGTCCGGCGTCGGCCTGGTCCGCGGTGGGGCCGGGACCGCCCTGGTCGGCAGCCACGAGAAGGTCGCCGACCTGATCGAGGAGTACGCGTCGCTCGGCATCAGCGAGTTCATCCTGTCCGGCTACCCGCACCTGGAGGAGGCCTACTGGTTCGGTGAGGGCGTCCTGCCCGAGATCCGCCGGCGGGAGGCGGCCGCCTCCAACTCGGGGCGGACCCACCTGCGCGCCAGTGCGTAGAACGCCCGTGCCTGAAGAGATCTGTGCCTGAAGAGATCTGCGCCTGAGGAGATCTGTGCCGTGAAGAGACCAGGGCCCACACCGTGAGCGCCCCCGAGGAGGACTGTTGAGCTTCGTCGTACTGGTGGCCAACCCCCGGCCCCAATCCAGAACCCTGCAGATCGCGCGGCTGGCCGCGGACGCGGTCAGCCGCGCCGCGGCGCTGCCCGGCGGGCACCAGGTCATCGACCTGTCCACGCTGGCCAGGCGGCTGCTGCTGGATGAGCCGTCACCGGCGGTCGAGGACGCACTGGAGCAGGTCAGGGAGGCGGACCTGCTGCTCGTGGCCAGCCCCACCTACAAGGGCACCTACACCGGGCTGCTGAAGGTCTTCCTGGACCGGCTGGACTACCAGGCGCTGTCCTCGGTCGTCGCCCTGCCCATGCTGGTCATGCGGGTGCCGAACCACGCGCTCGCCGTCGACCTGCAGCTGCGGCCGCTGCTGCTGGAGCTGGGCGCCGCCACCCCCGCCCCGGGCCTGGCCTTCCTCGAACCGGACCTGGCCGAGCCCGGCCCGGTGCTGGATTCGTGGGCCGCCCGGGTGGCGGCGGCCCTGCGCCGCTGCGCCGCGCTGGCCGCCGCGGACGGCCCGGCCGCGGTCCTGGCCACCTGACACCGGACGACTACCCAAGGAGGCCGCGACATGAGCAGCCCGCAGCGGCAACTGCACTTCAACGCGTTCCTGATGAGTTCCGGGCACCACGAGGCCGCGTGGCGGCTGCCGGAGAGCAACCCGTTCGCCAACACCGACCTCGGCCACTGGCGTGACCTGGCCCAGATCGCCGAGCGGGGCACGTTCGACTCGCTGTTCCTGGCCGACGGGCCCGCGGTGCGGGCCAACCCGGAGTTCCGCCCGGCCGGCGCGCTGGAGCCGACGATCCTGCTCACCGCGCTGGCCGCGGCGACCAGCCACATCGGGCTCATCGCCACCGCGTCAACCACCTACAACGAGCCGTACAACCTGGCCCGGCGGTTCGCCTCCCTCGATCACGTCAGCGGCGGGCGGGCCGGGTGGAACATCGTGACCACCGCCGACACGGCCTCCGCGCAGAACTTCGGCCTGGAGGACCGGCCGGGTCACCAGGAGCGGTACGCGCGGGCCGCCGAGTTCGTGGACGTGTCGGTCGGGCTCTGGGACAGCTGGGAGGACGGCGCCGAACTCGGCGACAAGGCCGCCGGGATCTACGCCGACGTGGCCCGGATCCACCGGGTGGACTATGAGGGCAGCTACTTCCGGGTCCGCGGCCCGCTGAACGTCCCCCGGTCGCCGCAGGGCCGCCCGCTGCTCGTCCAGGCCGGGTCGTCGCAGGACGGCCGGGAGTTCGCGGCCCGCTACGCCGAGGCCATCTTCACCGCGCAGCAGACCCTGGCCGACGGCCAGGAGTTCTACGCGGACATGAAGCGGCGGGCCCGCAGGCTCGGCCGGGACCCCGGGCAGCTGAAGATCCTGCCCGGCATCGTGCCGGTGATCGGCTCGACCGAGGCCGAAGCCCGCGCGCTCAGCGACGAGCTGGAAGATCTGATCACCCCGGCCTACGGCCTGGCCCAGCTGGCCAAGACGCTGGAGGTACCACCGGGCCTGCTGGAGCTGGACCGGCCGCTGCCCGCCGAGGTGTTCGGCCGGCCGCTGGTCGAGGGGGCGCAGAGCCGCGCGCAGCTGATCACCGACCTGGCCCGGCGGGAGAACCTCACCGTCCGCCAGCTGATCGGCCGGCTCGGCGGCGGCCGCGGGCACCGTACCTTCTCCGGCACCCCGGAGCAGGTCGCGGACACCATCCAGGACTGGTTCGACGGGGGCGCCGCGGACGGCTTCAACGTGATGCCCGCCGCACTGCCGTCCGGCCTCCAGGCCTTTGCCGACCACGTGATCCCGATCTTCCGGCGGCGCGGGCTGTTCCGCACCGAGTACACCGGCCAGACCCTGCGGGAGCACTACGGGCTCCCCCGGCCGGGCAGCCAGTTCACCGCGACCCGGCCCCGCGGCGTGCCGGAACCAGTCGCCTGACCCCGGCCCGGCGGGCCGCACCCGGGCCCGCCGGGCCACCGAACCCCCGCTGCCGGGCCGTCACGGCCGCGGCCGCTAGCCGAAGGCAGGTCCTGTGACCGCTCCCCCACCCGCCGCCCTGCGCTCCCTGTCCGCCCCCGCCGTGTCCTCCTCTGGTGTGCCCGACTCTGGCCTGCCCGCCAGCGGCGTGCCTGCCCGTGGTGGCGCGCGCTGGCTGCCCACCGTGGACGCGGCGGTCTTCCGCCGGGCCCTGGCCCGCCATCCCGCGGGGGTGGCCATCGTGACCCTGGGCGGGCCGGCCGGCCTGACGGTGACGTCGTTCAGCTCGGCCAGCCTGGACCCGCCGCTGGTGTCCTTCTACATCGGGCACGGGTCGTCGAACTGGCCCGCGGTCCGGGCGGCGGGGTACTTCGCGGTCAACCTGATGGATCACGGCCAGGAGGCGGTGGCGGCCAGGTTCGCCCGCAAAGGGGCGGACCGGTTCGGGCCGCAGACCCGGTGGGCCCCGGGACCCGGGGACCTGCCCCTGCTGGCCGGCGCCACCACCCACCTGATCTGCGCCACCCACGCGATGCTGACCGTGGGTGATCACGAGCTCGTGGTGGGCCGGGTCGAGCACGCCATCATCGGCTCCGGGGAGCCGCCGCTGCTGCACCATCAGGGGCGGTTCACCCGGCCGGAACCCGGGATCCACGATGACCACTAGCCCGCAGAGCCTGCCCCCCGGCCCCGGCCTGGCGCCGGGACGCGGGCCGGTGATCGCGATCATCGGCGGCGGGGCCAGCGGCACGCTGGCCGCCATCCACCTGCTCCGCGCGGCCGCCGCGCGGCAGTACCCGCTGCGGATCGTGCTGATCGACCGGCTGGGGCGGCACGGGCTGGGCGAGGCCTATTCGACGGCGAACCCGGCGCACTTGCTGAACGCGCTCACGGCCCGGATGAGCGCGGTGGCCGGTGACCCGGCCCACCTGCTCCGCTGGGCCGACGCAGCCGGGCTGGGCGGCCCGGACTTCCTGCCCAGGCCGGCGTTCGGCCGCTATCTCCAGGACACGCTGGCCGACGCGCAGCGCCGGGCCGCGCCGCTGTCGCGGCTCAGCCCGGTCACCTCGGACGTCCTCGGCATCCGGCCGGGCGCCGGAGGCCGCCCGCTGCGGCTGCTGCTGGGGGACGGCACCACCCTCGAGGCCGACACGGCGATCCTGGCCACCGGGAACCCGCCGCCAGCCCCGCCGGTGCCGTTCCCGGACAGCCCCTGGTGCATCGCGAACCCCTGGGCCCCCGGTGCGCTGGACGCGGTCCGGGACGGCCGTCCCGTGGTCATCCTGGGCACCGGGCTGACCATGCTGGACGTGGCCATGGCGGTGACCGCCGATCCGCGGGCCACGGTCCGGGCGGTGTCCCGGCACGGGATGCTCCCCCAGGTGCACCGGGGCTACGGCGGCCCGGCCGACGCCGTCTGGCTGCCCGTCCTGTCCGACCCGGGTGCCCCGGTCCGGCTGCCGGAACTCGTCTGGCAGGTGCGGTCGGCCATGGCCAGCCGGCCCAACCACTGGCAGGACGTGGTCGACGCGGTGCGGCCGCACGTGCCCAGCCTGTGGCGCAGGCTGCCGGACCGGGACAAGCGCCTGTTCCTGCGCCACGTGGCCCGCTACTGGGAGGTGCACCGGCACCGCATGCCGCCCGCGACGGCCCAGCGGATCACCGAGCTGCGCTGTACCGGCCGGCTGTCGGTGCTGCGCGGCCGGGTCACCGGGATCGCCGAGGTCGATGACGGCCCGGCGGCGACCCTCGCGCGGGGTGCCGCGGGGACGGCCCCGGCCGCCCCCGGGCAGCCGGGGGGACGGCTGCGCATCCGGCTGGAGCAGGACGGGTCCGTCACGGACCTGGCCGCGGGCTGGCTGATCAACGCGACCGGGCCGGGCACCGACCTCACCCGGACCTCCGATCCGCTGCTGCGCGACCTGGTCAGCCAGGGCCTGGCCCGGCCGGACCCGCTCCGGCTCGGCCTGGACGCGGGCCTGGACGGCGCCGTGCTGGACGCCGCGGGGACGGCGAGTGCCACCCTGTTCACGCTGGGCCCGACGCTGCGCGGGATCCGCTATGAGACGACCGCGATCCCGGAGATCCGGGACCAGGCGGCGGCGCTGGCCGGGCTGCTGACCGCGGCGCCCTGGGCCCGGGAGCACCCGGGCAGCGCCGCCTAAATCAATCGGCGGCCCGCGCGAAGCCCCCTAGAGTGACGGCATGACGATCCCCGCGGCCGGTGCCGGTCAGACCAGTGCAGCCCAGACGCCGGCCGAGCGGGCGCGGGCCTTCCGCGCCCTCCACGAGGGGCCCGGCCCGCTGCTGCTCCCCAACCCGTGGGATGCCGGGTCGGCCCGGCTGCTGGCCTCGCTGGGCTTCGCCGCGCTGGCCACGACGAGCGGCGGGTTCGCGGCCACGCTGGGGCGCCTGGACGGGGGGGTCACCCGGGACGAGGCGCTCGGGCACGCCGCCGCGATCGTCGCGGCGACTGCGCTGCCGGTCTCGGCCGACCTGGAGAACGCCTTCGCTGACGAGCCGGCCGGGGTGGCCGAGACGATCGGGCTGGCCGCCGCGACCGGGCTGGCCGGCTGCTCGGTCGAGGACTTCACCCGCCGGCCCGGCGAGCCTATCTACGACCTGGGGCTGGCCCGTGAGCGGGTGGCCGCGGCCGCGGCGGCGGCCGGGGCGGCTCCCGGGCCGCTGGTGCTCACCGCCCGGGCCGAGAACTACCTGCACGGCCGGCCGGACCTGGCCGACACCATCCGCCGCCTGCAGGCCTACCAGGAGGCGGGCGCGGATGTGCTGTACGCACCCGGGCTGACCAGCCTGGCTGACATCCGGGCCGTGGTCAGCTCGGTGGACCGGCCGGTGAACGTGCTCGCCTTCCCGGGCACCCCGGCCGTGCCGCAGCTGGCCGAGGCGGGCGTGCGGCGGATCTCGGTAGGGTCGGCCTTCTCCAACGCCGCCCTCGGCGCGCTGGTCTGCGCCGCCCGTGAACTGCGCGACGAGGGCACCTATGGCTTCCTGGGCCTGGCCGCCACCGGCCGCGCGCAGGCCGCTGACGCCTTCCGCGCTCAATAGCTCCCGGTACGGCCGGCCCGGCGCGGGTCAGCTGTCCAGGCTGAGGACCATGGTGGGGCGCTCGATGACGTGGTCCGCGCGCAGCGGCCGGACCGCCGTGCCGATGGCGAAGAATTCCGTGGTGTGCGAGCCCCAGGTGTGGCTGTGCTGGCGCAGCTGCACCCCGACGATGCCCTCGGCGTGGAGCTCTTCCGCTTCCGCCTGCATCCGGCTCATGGCCAGCTCACGCGCGTCGTAGAGAGCCTGGGTGAACTGCTCCAGCTCCACGTTCCGGCCAATGTTGCCGATCTTGCCGCTCATCCGCTGGTGCGCGATGTGGTACACGCACGAGCCCATCGTCATGCCGAGCGGCGCGTACCCGGCCCGGATCAGCGTCCAGAAGTCCTGCCCGGACAGGTCCGAGGTGAACGGCTGCCGCTTGTTGTTGCGCCAGTCGGAGACGCCGCCGCCACCCGCGCCCGGCTCGGCCTTGACCGCGGTGCCGACCGCGATGAACTCGGCGATGTCGTTGCCGAATTCCTTCATCTCCACGTCCAGCCGGACCCCGACGATGCCATCCGCGCCGAGCGCGTCCGCCTCCGCTTCCATCCGGGTCATGGCCAGCTCCCGGGCGTGGTACATGGCCTGGGACAGCACGTCGAGTTCCTGGTTCTTCCCCCAGCGCCCGACCTGCAGCCCCACGTGGTAGATCGAACTGCCCAGCACCAGGCCCAGCGGGCGGAACCCCACCTCGCGGACCAGCAGGAACTCGTTCACCGACAGGTCGGAGGTAAACAGGCCGCCCGGGCGTCCCGGGCGGAGCTCGGCCAGGCGGCGCAGGGCATCCTGCGGGACGCCCTCCACTCTCAGCTCAGCGCTCTGCTTCTCGCTCAGCTCGGAGCTCTGCTGGTCGGTCATCGCTTCCCCTCACCCTGCTTATGCTGCCAGTCCGGCTGGATACTGCCCGCCAGTGTCACAGCCGCACCCGTGCGGCCTGGCGGCGCTGCGGGTCGAGCGACAGGATCGCCAGCGGTGGCGGCGGCTTGGCCACCGAGGCGAACCGGACCATGGCGGTGCCCACGATCGTCGCCTCCACGATGTGATCTTTACCGTGCTCCTGGATCGGGCACTCGCGCTCGTGGACCCGCATGTCCATCTGGCGGACCACGACGCCTTCCCCGCCCAGGCGGCGCACGTCTTTCTCCAGCTGCTGGCGGGCGTCGTGCCGGGTATCGTTCACCAGCTCGGTGTAGCCGACCACCTCGGCGTTGCCCGCGCCCCAGCGGGTCTGGCCCACGGTCAGCCAGTCGTCGTGCCTGGCCCCGACGGAGATGCCCA
>Ga0209693_10001288_pt1 | contig 10716 bp, 11 predicted proteins | sample HubBroMetageWRM3_FD_188345 | JGI IMG/M metagenome (GOLD analysis project Ga0209693, IMG submission 188345) | Warmed soil microbial communities from the Hubbard Brook experimental Forest, New Hampshire - Hubbard Brook CCASE Soil Metagenome WRM 3... | ecosystem: Environmental > Terrestrial > Soil...
AGCTCAGCCGCGACGTAGCACGTTGTCAGGCACTCAATCGCGATATAGCTTGGCTGGATGGACGTACGGGCACGCGAGGACGTCGCCGCAGCGGCGGCCGTACATACGGAGCTCGGCCAGGAGTACGACGGCGCCGTGGCCGAGGGGCTGGTCGAGAGGATCAGCTCGGAGATCGATAAGCAAGTGGACGCGAGGCTGGCGCAGCGGGGCATCCAGCCCGCCGTAGCCGCATGGACGAACCTGGCTATGGGCCTGGGCTCAATCGGGCTGGGCATCGGTGCGACGGCCGTGACGCTGCAGTCCTGGTCGTCCAGCGGAGTCGCACCCAAAGCAGAGCTCGATCTAGGCTCATTCCGGGCGTCCGTTCTGACGAGCACCAGGTCGGTGAGCACTACCCAGGTGATCCTCATCGCGCTGATCTGGGTCGCCATTGCCGTCGTCAACGTCGCCTACGCCCGCCGCCGTCCAGGTCGGCCCTAAGCGGTACATCCGCGCCGCAACTGGTGTGGCGGCCGACGCTGGAACTGCAACGAAGCACCTGGAAGGTTGCCGAGAGGTTGTTCGGCACGGGCTGGCTCTTAAAGCTCCGGGCGGCAGCTCGCATCTCCAGCGTGTCCTCTGCATGCCGGACAAGAGCATCCTTCATCTTTTCGTCCTCGGCAAGCAGCGCCCCGCCGCGAGGCCAGCGCATGAGACGACGACGGCGACCGCACGTCAGCCGGCCGCCAGGGATGCTCGCACCGCGCGACTCCTCAACCCGCCGAGATGAGGCCGGACAATTCACTCAAACCACAGAAGTGGTCATGACCAGGTGACCCGCATTTGGGCCTTGTCATCATCGACGAAGTCGGCAAACAGGCCTTCGTCGACCGGCTGTCGCTCTACGGGCAGGTGATGCGAGTTGGTCTGCTCGTCACACAGACAATCCGATCCGGTCGTCGCGCACTACCTGGCCGCCCTTCATCACCCAGTGCAGCGAGCGCAGGGCGGACACGTCTTCGGTCGGGTCGCCGTCCAGCGCGATCAGATCGGCGTGCTTGCCGGGCTCGACGCTGCCGATGTCGTCGTGGGCCCCTAGCCAGCGGGCCGGCACGATCGTGGCGGCCCGCAGAGCGGCCGTCGGCGTGAGCCCGTATGCAGCCATGTGCTCAAGTTCGCGTACCGTCGCGGTCGTACCCTCGATCGCCTGGAACGGTGGCATATCGCTACCGAGCATGACCGTGACGTCGGCGGCCAGAGCCAGTTGGTAGCTCTCGACGTGACGTGGCCCGGCGCCGAGCGAACGGCGCTGCATCCACTCCGGCACGCCCAGCGAGTCGAAGAAGTCGCCGCATCGAGTGACGATCAGCGTCGGCACGAGGCTGGTGCCATGCTCAGCCATCGACAGGGCGACGTCCCTCGTCAACTGGTATCCGTGCTCCACACAGTCCAGGCCGAGCTGCACGGCCTGCTCGATGATGCCAGCCGGGCCCGCGTGCGCGGTCACCTTCCGGCCCCAAGCGTGCGCCGTATTGATCACCGCGGCCATCTCCTCGCCGGTCAGTTGCGGCGTGTCGAGCGCTTCGTGTTCGCCGGCGATTCCGCCGGAAATCATCACCTTGATCAGGTCCGCGCCGGCGCTGATCTGTCGGCGCACCCCGCGTCGGAAATCGTCCGCGCCATCGCATTCCAGGGTGTCGGTGCCTAGGTGGCCGTGGCCGCCGGTGCAGACGAGCGCCTGCCCTGCCGTGAATATGCGTGGGCCCTGGAGCCAACCCGCGTCGATCGCGTCCCGAATCGCGAACTCGGCGTGGTCCTTCTCGGCAACGCAACGCACCGCGGTCACGCCGGAGTTCAGCGTTCGATGCGCCCCGGACGCCATGTAAAGGGCCAGAGCGTGAGCACCCAGCCGGCTGACCAGGTCGCCGCCCGGCCCCGGCAAGGAGAGCGAGAAATGAGTGTGCATGTTGATCAAGCCCGCCATGACGAACGCGCCGCCCATGTCCAGGTCCCGGCAGCATGACGCCGTGCGGGCGCGGACCGCGGGCTCCGGTCCGTAGTCGCTGATGCGCCCGTCGCGAATCCGGATCGCTGCTCCGGGGAGCGGCTCGTCGGTCACTCCGTCGAACACGGTGCAGTGGTGCAGCAGCATCTCCGCAGACGCGCGCATTAAGCCCTCCATATGCGCCAGGGAATCTGTCCTCCGCCTGCACCCGGCCGTGCGGAGGTATAGCATGATCGAACTCTGTTTAGTGTAAGTATAGTGATGCGGTGGTGGCCTGTCGGCCAGATCCACGCCGGTCTGGCCTACCCGGGTCGATCGCACATGGACGGAGCGTCATGAGGCTATCGGCCACGGACCTGGACTCTCCAGGTGAGGCGGATGCGTTCCTCGACACCCTGGACCGTACGCCACCCGATGCGATCACTGCCTGCCGAGGATGGACGAGCCACGAGATGATCGCGCACCTGGCATCCGGCGCGGATGGGTTCGCGAACCACATCGAGGCTCATCTCGAGGGGAGGCCGATCATCCGGGTGACCGACGTGCGGGGACCGTCCGTGAGGGTTGGCAGGTCACCCATCACGCAGAGCAGCCCTGAAGGGACGGAACACTTATGTTGGGCGAAGGACTGCGCGAGCTGCGCCTGCGCCACGGGATGACGCTGCGCGAATTGGCCGCCGAAGCCGAGGTATCACCAGGGTTGCTCAGCCAACTGGAGAACGGCGTCACCGACCCCAGCCTGTCGACCCTGCGCAAACTCGCCGCCGTCTTCAAGACCGAGGTCTCCGCACTATTCAATGAGCCGAACGCCCCGATGGTGCACCTGTCCCGCCCCGGTCAGCGGATGCGTCTCACCGCGCCGCTCGGCGAGATCACCTACGAGCGACTCACTCCCGGCCGCGGAGACCTTGAGGTGCTCATGGCGACCATGGAACCAGGCGACGTCAGCTCCTCAGAACGCCGTGGCCATGAATCCACAGAGTGCATCATCGTGCTGGAGGGAGAAGTTGTCGTCGAGATCGGAGAGGAGCGGCACGTCCTCGTCGCGGGCGAAGCGTTGACCTTCGACTCACGCCTGCCACATCGCTTCTGCGACAGCAGCCTTGAGCAAGCAGTCTTCCTGCTCGCCGTGACGCCACCGGTGCCGTGATGTGTCTATCCCTGCCACCGGATCTCGGCGCAAGACGATGAACGTCACTCTCGGTTTTCAAACCGACAAGTCGGCCGGTGACTACGCCCGCCTCGCCGTCATGGCGGAGTCACTCGGCTTCGACGGCATTTCGGTGTTCCACGATCTTGGCTTTCAGCCCTCACTGTTCCCGCTGCTCGAAGCGGCTCGGGTAACGACACGCCTCCGGCTCGGTGCCGCCTGCCTGAACCCTTTTCTGCTTCACCCGGTCGAGATCGCGGGCCAAGCGGCCGCGCTCGACCTCGCCTCGAACGGACGGGCCTATGTCGGACTGGCTCGCGGAACCTGGCTCGAACGCGTCGGCATCCGGCCCGCTCGACCACTTCTACGCCTGACCGAGGCCGTCGAAGTGGTCCGGCGACTGCTGCGCGGCGACGACTCCGCCTACGACGGCCAGATCTTCCCGATGGCAGCGGGGACGCGCCTGGCATACCCACGACGGCGCGACGCCCTTGACATCCTGCTGGGTACCTGGGGCCCGCGCGGCCTGGCCCTTGCCGGCCGCTGCGCGGACGAGGTCAAGCTCGGCGGCTGCGCGAACCCGGAGATGATCCGCCATGTCCGCGCCGTCCTCGACGAAGCCTGTCGCGCCGCCGGCCGCGACCCGTCCTCGGTCGGCCTAGTGTCCGGCGCGGTGACCGTGGTGGACGAGGACGATGCCGCCGCCCGGCAGATGGCCCGCGCGCAAGTGGCCGTCTACCTCGACGTAGTGGCCCCGCTCGACACCACCGTCACAGTGCCCGACAGCGTGCTTGTCCCACTGCGCGCTGCGCTCGTTCGCGGTGACGCCGACGCTGCTGGCCGCTGCATCCCCGACGAGTTGCTCGACCGTTTCACATTCGCCGGCCAGCCAGCCGCGGTCGCGGAGCACGTGGCCGCTGTGTTCAAGGCCGGCGCGAGTCGGGTCGAGTTCGGCAGCCCGCATGGACGCACCGACATGTACGGCGTCGAACTAATCGGCAAGAAGGTCCTACCGGGCGTGCGCGAGGCGTCATGAACCGAATGTCCGCATCAGAGATCGCCGACCAACTGCTGCACGACCTCGCGCCCATCGACTCGACCGCAGCCGACGCACTGGGCATGGAGCCGGGGAACGTCATGCCAGCGCTCGCGCCGGCCGACTTCGCGGCCCGGCGCGAAGCGTACCGGCGGGCGCACCGGTCGCTTGACGCGCTAGGGACGCCGACGCCAGCCGAACGGGTGCTTGGCGCGGCACTACGCGAACGCGTGGACGCCCAGGTCGCGCTCGACGACGCCGGATTCACCACCGCTCAACTCGCCCCGCTCGCCACGCCGATGCAACAGGTCCGCGAAGTCTTCGACAACCTGCCGCACGAGACCCCAGCCGACTGGGAGCGGGTCGCCGAACATCTGGCCCGCGTCCCGAGCACAATCGCCGCCTATGCCGAGACGCTGCGGGCGGCGGCGAACGCCGGACACGTAGCGGCCGCACGCCAGGTACTCGCCGTCGCGGCGCAGTGCGAGCGTTGGATCGGCACCGATGACTTCTACCGGCGGCTGGTTGCCTACCGCGATCCACGGTGGCGAGATCGCCTGGACGCGGGCGCCGCCGCCGCGAGCGAGTCGACGGCGCGCTTCGTCGAGTTTCTACGCGGCGAACTGCTGCCTCGCGCGCCGAAGACGGATGGGGTCGGTCGCGGCCTGTACACGGTTACATCGCGCGCGTTCCTCGGCGAGAACGTGGACCTGGAACAGACCTACGCGTTCGGCTGGGATGAGCTGGCTCAGCTGACCGCCGAGATGCGTCAGGTGGCGGCCGAGCTCGGCCACGATTCGATCGAGGCTGCCACCGCGACGCTGGACGCCGACCCCGCGCGTCGTCTGTCCACGTCAGATGAGCTCACCGGCTGGCTGCAGAGCCGCCTCGATGACGTCACCAACGCTGTCGACGGGGTGCACTTCGACCTGCCGACGGTGGCGCGGCGCGCAGAATGCCGGATCTCGCCGACCGCGTCCGGGGTCATGTATTACAGCCCGCCGGACCTGTCCTTCAGCCGCCCGGGACGGGTGTGGTGGGCGCCGCCGGCCGATGGCGCGTCCCACACCTGGCGTGAGGTGACCACCGTCCACCACGAAGGCGTGCCTGGCCACCACTTGCAGATCACCGTCGCGATGACCGAGCCCGGGCTGCACCCGTGGCAGCGGTCGATGGCGCATGTGCACGGCTACGTCGAAGGCTGGGCGCACTACGCCGAGCGGCTCGCCGACGAATTCGGGCTGCTGCGTGACCCTGGTGAGCGGCTCGGCATGCTGTACGGGCAGCGGTGGCGAGCGGCGCGGATCGTCATCGACATGGGGCTGCACCTGGGGTTGCCGATCCCGGCGGGCAACGGATTCACCGACGCAGCTGATTGGACGCCGGCAGTTGGCGTAGCCATGCTGCGCGAGGCCGCCGGAGTCGATGAGACGACCGCCCGCTTCGAGGTCGACCGCTACCTCGGCTGGCCGGCGCAGGCACTCGCGTTCCGGGTAGGCGCGCAGCTGTGGCGGCAGGCGCGCGACGCAGCTGAACGCCGACCCGGCTTCGATCTGCGTGCCTTCCACATGCACGCGCTACGTCTCGGGCCGCTCGGTCTTGGCCCGCTTCGAGAGGTGATGTCATGACCGACATGGAACTGTTCGACCTGCGGGTCACCGTCGAGAACATCGAGGGACGCTCGGTGTGCGGGCTGGCCGTCGGCGACTGGTTCGAGCTGGTCAACAGCAGCGAGCTGCGGCTGCCGGATGGCAAGCACTTCTGCATCTTCGCGCTCCAGTCGGTGTTGCCGCTGCTGCCAGCCAAGCAACGACAACTCCCCGAAACGGACTGGCTCGAACGTGACTCGCTGGTCTGCTGCCCAGATCCCGAGGAGCGCGTGATCATGCGCATCGAACGGATCGGCCGCCGCCGCCTGGACTCGTCCGAGCTGACCTGAACAAGCAAGGTCGCCTTCGACCTGGCCGGGTTCGGTTTCGGGGGAGTGCAAGGGCTGATCCGGCGCCAGCACAATCAGCGAGACGTCGATCCAGTATGGCCGGGGATGCATCAAGCGGGCAATTCGGGTTTCCAGCTGCTGTCCACGCCCGAGCGTTCCATGACCGCGGCGGCCGCCACGTGTGCGGAACGTTGGATATCGGCCAGATTCACATCTACCAGTTGGCCGCCACGCTTCAATCGTCTCCCCGCTACGAAGACGTCCGTGACGGTGCTCCGGCTGGCGTGCCGAATGAGGGCGGTGGCCGGTGATCGGCGGCAGGCCTGCTAGCTCCGCATAGGCCATTGCCCTGCGGGACCAGCAGCGTGGTGAGCACAACTCCCGCAATGACGTCCTTAGCGAGCCACTTACGCCGGTAGGACCGAACCGCCTGCAGGCCAGGCAGCCAGCTGAACGCGGGCGTCACGTCCCGGCCGTGCTCGGTCATCGCAGGGCGAGCAGGTGAAACTGCAGCGGTCCCAGGTCAACGAACAGCCCTGGGCTGGCCAACTCGCCACCGTCCCGCTCGAACATGCTCTGGCTCAGGATGTCGGTGAGCTGCCAGCCGCGGCCGGGCAGGTCCGGCCAGTCCAGCGGGATGCGCGCCTGGGCCGGCTGGCCGGAGAGGTTGACCACGACCACATGCCGGTCACTGCCGCGCTCGCCGGCCCAGGACCAGGCGGCCAGGCTGGCGCAGGACTGGTTGTCGGGCCAGCCGCCGGCCTCGAGCAGCCGCCACGCGGCTGCCCGTACGTGGTGATCGGCGACGGCAGCCAGCAGGCGGCGGTACCAAGCGCCGAGTTCAAGGTCCGGTACCTCATCCGGTCGGCGGGACAGGAACACCGGTGGCCGCACCCGGCGGCCCTCGAACTGTCCTTCGTGCCACAAGGTCGCGCCGGGAAGCGTGGCGATGGCCACGGCCGTGGCCCGTTCGGCGTCGGCCGGAAGGCAGCTGGCGATGCGGGGCTCGTCATGGTTCTCCAGGAAGCGCACCAGCGGGACTGGTAGCTCAGGTCGGCGCGCAGGTGGTCGCGGACGGTCGAGGCGTCCGGGCCCAAGAACCGGTCATAGAGCCGCTTGTCGTAGCAGAAGTTGAAGCCCTGCTGGTGCAGCGCCGACTCCATGTCCCAGTAGGCCTCGGCGATCAGCACCGTCTCCGGGTGCCGGGTATGCAGCGCGCCGAGCACGGTCGGCCAGAACTCCGCATCCGGCGCAGGCCCGGTCGGCCCGCCCCAGGTCCTGGCGAAGACCTGGTTGGTCATCAGCATCGCCATGTCGCAGCGGATTCCGTCGCACTGCCCGGCGATATCAGCCAGCGCCTGCGCTGCCGCGGCGCGTAGCGCCGGGGAGAACGCGTCCAGCTGCACCACATCAGGCCAGGGCGGAAAGTACGGGTCCCGGCCATGGGCCAGCACCTGCCTGGCCGCGGTCATCCAGCCCGCCGAGTCGGCTTTGATGTCGTCCGCGTCGCCGCGGACGAACAGCTCCGGACGGCTGGTCACCCACGGGTGATCCGCCGCGACGTGATTGGGCACGTAGTCCAGGATCAGCCGTGGGCCACGCGCCGCCAGGGCGGCCCGCGCCACGGCCAGGGCATCGGGGCCGCCGAAGCCGGCATCGATGACGTAGCGTCGTACGCAGTACGGCGACCCGATGACATCGGCGTGCCGCAGGTCCGGGAGCGTCTCAGCGAACGAGGCCTGCAGCTCAGCACTGGCGTTCGCAGCCCCAGCCCGGCGGGGCTTCGCCCCCAGACCCCCATCAGCCAGACGGCGTCCACGCCGGCCGGGACCGCCGCATCCCAGTCCGCGGCTCCCATAGCGGCCAAGGTGACCGGCTGCCCGGGACAGCTCGTCCAGCCATACCGCGGTGTTGATCTCGTAGATCATCGGCTGGTCCGGCCACCCGGTCATCGCGCCGCCCTCATCTGCTGCCCTGCGGCAGCGCTCTTGGTGGCGTTCCGCCCGCGGGTGCGCAGTCCCTCGGCGCTGATGCCGGCTCTGTTGTCGGTGTGGAAGTACTGATAGAACAGCACCAGCCGCCGCTCGGCGATTACCGTGGTGCTCCGTCCTTCCGCTAGCGGATCGACGGCGCCTTTTATGACACCCCTGTCCGGAGATCACTCGCCCGGGCTGCCAGCCTGCTTCCTGTGGAGCTTGCCGCTCATCACCCTGGCTGGGGTGAACTATCGGGTTGTGCGCGGCGCATCAGTGGTCGGGATCCTGGAAGTCGGGCTCGCGGTCTTCGTTGAACGCGCCGATGCCCTCGACTCGGTCGGGATGGACGGCGGAGCGCCAGTGCGCCTCCATCATGATCGCGATGGCTTGCTCGATTGGCTCGCCCTGGCCCATCCGGACCGCCTGCTTGACTGCCTGGACCGCAGTCGGTGAGTTGCTCGCGATTTTCCCCGCGATCCGGTAGGCGGCGTCGATGAGATCGTCTTGAGGATAGAGCTCGTTGACCATCCCGAGCCGGTGCGCTTCCTGCGCGCTGATCGGATCGCCGGTCATCAGCATCTGCATGGCCTTGCCCGGGGGGAGCAGGCGCGGGAGCAGCGCTGGCGACCCGCCGCCGGCGGCGAGGCCGAGCATCGCTTCGGGCTGGCCGAAGGTGGCGTTGTCGGACGCGATGATGAAGTCGGTGCTCTGGGCGAGTTCGCAGCCGCCGCCGTAGGCGATCCCGTTGACGGCGGTGAAGATCGGCTTCCGCAGCTGGCGCACGGTGTACAGAGTGCGGTCGAAGTCCTGGCGCTGTCGCAGCCAGTCTTCTTTGGTCATGTCTTTGCGCTGGCGGAGGTCGCTGCCGACGGAGAAGGCCCGGTGACCGGCTCCGGTGAGGATGACGGCGCGGACCGCGGGGCGAACCGCGATCGTCTCGAGGATCTCGGTCAGGCGCGCTCCCATCGCTGTGGTGATCGCGTTGTCTGCGTGCGGCCGGTTCAGCGTGATGACCGCCACGCGCTCATCGCGGGCGTACTCGACGAGCACGGGCTGGTCGGGTTCCTTCTCGCCCGACAGCGGCGGGCCGAAATCGAGTGCTTTCCAGCGGTCGGTGCGTGCTGGGCTCGTTGCCACGTTCTCCTTCCTTCCTATTCAGCCGTTCCGCCGTCAAGCTCGGCGAGCCAGCGTAGCGCTCGCAGACCCGGGGCGAAGCAGTACTCTCCGCCGCGGGTGATCACGAACGGCGGCAGGCTTTGCAGCCGTCGGCGGATCGGCCGCTGCGGGATGGTGAAGGTGCCCGTTCCGTCGTTTGCGCTGGCGAGCGGGTCTTTCTCGGCGGGCGCACCGATGAAGATGCCGTCGTTCAGCCACTGCGTCTTGACGAACTCGAACTGGCGCTTGGGGTGAGCGCCGGCGAAGACGAAGATGATGCCGCGGTCCGCGCCGTCGTCGTCCAGGACCCCGTCGGGGAGCATCGGGCCGTAACTCGTGCCGAGCCGGAGCATGCGGTGCAGGCGGACGTCGACGCTCATCTCGTGATCGAGCGCGTCCCGGGGGTTCGCACGCCGGGCGTGCGCGCCGGCGGGACATTTGAACCCGCGCAGATCGTCGCCGTAGCCGAAGCGGTTGTTGCGGCCCGGGTCCGCGCCAAGACCAGGATCGTCTTGGTCGGGGCACAGCGCGAGCGGCGCGCCGCTCTGCCAGCGGCCGGCCATCTTCGCACCGAGCAGTGCCTCGTCCTCGCGGGCGGCCGCTTTGGCGCGGAGATACTGTCGGTACGCCGCCACCCGGGTGTGCAGCTTCCGGAAGACCAGGTAGGTGCCGTTTCGGCCGAGGACCTCGGGAGTCGGCATCGGCCCCACGCTCCCGGTCTCGTCCGGATAGCCGAGGATGAACTCGCCCGCTTTGATCGGCCGCTCGCCGGGGTTGGAGCCGGGGATTCCGCTGCCTTCGACCGCCGGCTGTCCGATTCCGTCCCTGAAGCCGAAGGAGGTGCGTCCTGTCGGGAGCTGATAGCAGTCCTGACGCCAGATCACCTCGACACCGGCTAGCTCCTCGTGCGCGCGGCGCGCCCGCTCGACCAGGGTCTCCAGCCGCGCGGAGTCGGGCGATAGTACCGACAGCGCGACGTGCACCTCGGGGCTTCCGAGCGGCTTCTCCCAGTTCTCGGGGCTGCTTTCGCCGGTATCGCCCAGCTCGGCCGCGCGTGCCGCCATACCCTGCCGGAACTCCGGCGCGAAGCTGTCGAGCGAGTCCTGGGGCACGCCCAGCGCTTTGAGCCCCTGATAGGTGAACGCCAGCGAGACCCACGCGTTCTGAGACGGATCGGATGGGGACCGGGCGGACTCGATCACCGGGAGCAGCCGCTCGACCAGCGTCCGTCCCGCCACGCGCTCGTCAACGTGAAGCAGGAGGTAGGTGCCAACGTAGGAGGCAGGTCGCTGGTGAAGCATTCCGGACTGAATGTCGTCGAGCTCAAGAGCGGCGCTCGCCACGGTCGTCACGGTGTCCGTAGACGTTCGATCACTGCCCATGGCGGGGAGCCTCCGGGGGGTCGGGATTCGGCGGTGCCAGGTAGGGGAACGCGCGCGACCCGGGCCTGGTCGCCTGGTCGATGCCGTCGCGGAT
>Ga0209693_10001289_pt1 | contig 10707 bp, 10 predicted proteins | sample HubBroMetageWRM3_FD_188345 | JGI IMG/M metagenome (GOLD analysis project Ga0209693, IMG submission 188345) | Warmed soil microbial communities from the Hubbard Brook experimental Forest, New Hampshire - Hubbard Brook CCASE Soil Metagenome WRM 3... | ecosystem: Environmental > Terrestrial > Soil...
TCGCCGAGACGCCAGCCTATCGCGAACACGAGCACGGTAATGACCGCGATGAATGGTAGCGCTTCGGTCGGCTCATTGAGTCCCTCGCCAAAAAAGTAGAGGTTGACCGATGAGATCACGCCATTGTCGCCGCCGAAGACGTTCAGGCCTTCCAGCAACTCGCCGATGACCAGGCCTACCGACAGAGTCAGGAGCAGTACCCAGAAGCCGTCCAGCCGCAGGACAGGCAAGCCGACCACGAATCCTACCAGGCAGGCCGCGGCGACTCCGATCAAGAGGGCCAGCGGAAAGGACATGTGATCGTTAGAGGTCAGGTAGACGACGGCATAGCCACCGAATGCGCCGAAAGCTGCGGGCGAGGCCTGAAGAATTCCCGCGTATCCCAATGCCAGGTTGATGGAAACGCCGAAGATGATATAGATGAGGATCAGGTCTACGTAGCTGACGAACTGCTGCATGTCAATCTACCACTCCCTTCGGCTTCAGCCGCGATCAGAAGTTGCGCGGTACGTATAGGCCGAGGTCAGAATCCGAGACCAGTTGACAGTTCTCGCAGCCCTCCCGGCAACGTAGATCGTGAGGATTGAGAAGATCAGGCAGATGGACCAGGCCGAGCCGATGAAGAACAAGCTCCAGGCTTGGAGGAGCCCCATTCCGAGCGCCACGACTGCTATCCAAAGCGGGGTCCTGGCGGCGCCGACGATGAAGGCAGCGGTAAGAGCGAATACCACAAGGTTTTCGCCGATATCTGACGCCGGCGCGGTCTGTGCGGCCAGGAATACCGCGCCCACGCCGCCGAGTGCCGTACCGATCGCGAAGACGACCAGATAGATGCGCCTGGGCGTGATGCCGAAGTCGAGGCTCAGTTCAGGGTTGACGCGGACGGCGCGGATCATCCGGCCAAGATTCGTCCAGCGGATCACCGCCGCGAGGATAAAAATCAATATCCAGGTGGTGATGACGGCTTCGATCGTCAGGTTGGTCAGCCGAAACGGGCCGATCGTCACCGGACTGATAGTGAAGATGTTGGTGATCGGATTCGGCCAGATAATATTGATCAGGGCTTCGATAGCCGTGGACAAGCCGAGTGAGGCAATAGCTATGGAGAACAGCGAGTGGCGCCCGACGCGAGCCACAATGGGGCCATACACGGCGAGTTCGATGAGTACCGCGACGACGACGCCTGCCAGCGTGGCGATAACCAAGGCTGCGACGAACGGCACGCCGTACGATATTTGCAGCTGAGCAGCCAGGAATGCGGTCAGTGCGTAAATCGCTGCGTAGGCGATGTGGAACCGCCCGGTGACATGGACGATGATGCCGAAACCGACCGCAACCAAGACATACGCGCTACCAGAGACGATTCCGTTCGCTGTTAGCTGTGCGAAGTTTCCGCCGTTAAATGGGATGTTCGAAGCTAGCACAATGCTGCTCACCGTGCGGATACCTCCTCTCTCCGCCTTAGCGCTATTTAGCGTACCTGTTTAGAAGTTTAGAAGGAACCGAGCCCGAGCGAGGCACGGAACCTGTCCTTGACGTACGCGCCGTCGCGGGGCGGCAGCGCTCGCGGCGGCTCGTCCGGCTCTACTAGGACCTGACAGAAGGTGGTCTGCCTGCGGGCGTTGATCGAGTCGACAAGGCCAGGGAGACCGTCATAGGAGTCGATCTGGCGGGAGTTCGTGATTCCGGAGCCGACCGCGATCGCGGACAGGCTCGCGCCCAGACTGGTGTGGCTGGGCTGCATCCCCGTCTCACCGAAGTGCCCGTTGTCGAGGACGACGATCGTGAGGTTCGGCGGCCCCTGCACGCCTACAGAGGCGAGGCTGCCGAGTCCCATGAGCATCTCTCCGTCCCCGGTCACGACCACCACGGAGCGCTCTGGCTGGGCGATAGCAAGTCCGAGACCAACCGGAACGGCGCCGCCCATGCCTCCCCAGAGGTAGAAATTGGTGTCGCGATCACCCGCGGCGAAAACGTCGTAGGACGACGAGCCCAGTCCGGTGACGATTAGGGCGGCCGGGACACCGGCCATCAGCTCCTGGACGAAAATGCGTCGGTTGAGTCGCTCCGCATTTGCGGTGAGTGGAGTCATTTAGCGCGTCCCCAGTCCTTACGGCCGATGAGTCTTTGCCCGAGGATGACGGCAACCTGTTCGCCAGCCCCGTAGGCCGAGTCGATGGCGGCGGAGATAACGTCCTCGACGTCGCTTTCCCGGTCCGCGCGGTAGACCCGCATGCCCATAAGTTCCAGCATCCCCTGGGTCCGGCGACCCATCGGGCTCTGCCACGGGTTGAGCTCGGCCCACTCGCCCCGCATGGTGACCACCGTCAGGAACGGGCAGCGGCAGTTCTCCAGCAGGGAAAACATGTTGATGCAGTTGCCAACCCCGCTGCTCTGCATAAACACCGCAGCTCGCTGGCCGCCGAGCCAGGCACCGAGGGCGATCCCCACCCCCTCCTCTTCGGTCGTGAGCACGATGTCGCGGATGTCGGGGTCTGAGGTCGCGGCCTTGATAAGGTAGGCGTGGCCGGCATCCGGGACGTAGGCGATCTGTTTGACGTCGGCTTGCTTGAGGACGTCGAAGACCGTCTTCTGCCAGGCCTGCTCCGGCATGGGCACTCCTTCGCGTTGAATGTCATTATCTCCGGTGATGGACGCGCCGCTCAAATAGCGATTAATGATGTCCGTATACGTGGTTCACATACGCGGCGGAATTCCAGCCGGCGAAATCTCGCACCTGGGCTCACGGACCGGGTGCGGCAGCGTCGCGGAGATAAACGACGGGCCTTTGGGGCCCGGCTCAACCTGATGCCACGGGGCTGGAGGCCACGGGGAGAGTGCGGTATGCGTCTACATGGGACGTGCAGGAACGCATCCGCCAGCTCCCGTCAGGGAGTTTCACGAGCTCGTCGGTGAAGGTGAAGTGCGCGATGATCGTCGGCGGATCCTGCGAGACGTCGACGATTATGCTGTAGACGACGCTCTCCACGTAGTCGCCCTTATCGGTCAGCACAGGCGGCCCGTGCCAGTGCCGTCCCGTCATCGCCCGCGGCGCCCGGAGCTCGAGGAGCTCGCGCCGGCCGGTGAACGTACGTCCCGCTCGGCCCGGCTGCCCGGAGTTGTCGCCGTAGATCCGCTTGCCATCGTCGGTGAAGAGGTCCGCCCAGCCCTCGGCGTCGCAGGTGTCAACCGTGCGGCACCACTTCGCGTAGAGGTCCTGAATCGCAAAGCGATCCGCCGCGGTGATATCCATCAGGCACGGACCAGGTCGCGCGTGGACAAGCAGGAACGCATCCGCCAGCTCCCGTCCGGGAGCCGCACGAGCTCGTCGGTGAAGGTGTGGTGCGCCATGATCGCCGGCGGATCCTGGGTTATGTCGACGACCATGCCGTAGACGACGCTCTCGAGGTAGTCGCCCTTGTCGGTCAGCACCGGCGGCCCGTACCAGTGCCGGTACCGCTTCGGCCGCGGCGCCCGGAGCTTGAGGAGCTCGGGCCGGCCGGTGAACGTCCGTCCCGCCCGGTCCGGCCCGCCTGAGTTGTCGGCGTAGCTCCGCGTGCCATCGTCGGTGAAGACGTCCGCCCAGCTTTCGGCGTCGCAGGTGTCGACCGCGCGCCAGTATTTCGCGTAGAGGTCCTGAATCGCAAAGCGATCCTCCACGGTTATCTCCATGTGCAAAGCCTCTCGTCGATTTTCATGGCTAGATACCCGGCGGTCATGGCCCGGCGGGGTCCGGTACCAGCAGCAGGCGCCCGGTCACGGCGCCGGCCTCTATCAGGCGGTGGGCTTCCGCCGCCGCCGACATCGGCAGCGTGCGTTCGACCAGCGGCGCGACCAAGCCGCGCTGGACAAGCTCCATCACGTCTTCTAGCTGAGCTCTGCTCGTGCTGGAAGCCCCCATGATCGTCACGGCCTGCCGGCGCAGGTCGCGCAGGTGAAGCTTGACGGGTTGCATGGCGATATCGCCGACCAGAACGAATCGGCTGTGCTTAGCCGCGCACTTGAGCGACGATTCGAAGAGGGCGCTGCCGACATTCTCGAGAATCACGTCGCAACCGCTGCCATGGGTCACCTCGAGCACCTGTGAGCTAAAGTCGGCGCCCCGGTCGAATACCACCACCTCGTGGGCGCCGGCCGCCGCGATCGCCGCGGCCTTGCCTGGTGAACTCGTCAAGCCGATGACCCTGGCCCCCATCGTCCTGGCCAGCTGAACCGCGTGAATTCCGATGCCACCGCCAGCCCCTGTGATCAGGACCGTTTCACCGATCTGCAGGTTGGCGACATCGCGAAGCGCGTTCAGCTGGGTCCCGATGACGCAAGCCGCGATAGCGACCGACAGCTCCTCGACCCCGGCCGGGACGCGAACCAGGCTCGATTCGGAAATCGCCACCAGCTCCGCGTAACCGCCGTTGAGACCGACATCGCCGAGAAAACGTTTCTTGGCGCACTTCGCCTCGTAGCCGGACCGGCACTCACGGCATGCCCCGCACACGTATTCCCGTTGCACGGTGACTACCCGGTCGCCGATCGCGAATTCCGTGACGTCGTCGCCAACCGCGGCGACCACGCCGACCACCTCGTGGCCGAGTATGACCGGGAACTCGGTGCCATCGATGCTGCCCCCGCTGCGCACGAGGACGTCATGCCAGCAGGCGCCGCAAGCCTGGACCCGGATGACGCATTCATCGCGCCGCGCGACCGGCTCCGCCACCTCGGTCCACGCCAGCAGTTCGGCCGGCCCGCGCTCGGCCATGACCACAGCCTTCATCTTGTACCTTCCTGGCCAGTACCAGAATTCGTGATGCCACTGCTCATCGTGGGGACGGAGCGGGCTCCGTCCCCGCGATCGGCACGGCGGACATCGACGCGAAGCGTACCTTCGTTACGCCATCGTCAGCGGACCCGCGCCACTAGTGCCCACCGCGTTGGCGGAGGCAACCAGGACGGGCGCGCCATTGCGGATCTGCGCTACGCCCAGCGGACAGCTGGCGAGTCCGTGGCCGGTGGTGTCGAACACCACCTGGCCCGCTGTGGTACCCGATCCGCCATATATCGAGGGGAACGTCGGGTTCTCTGCCAGCGCGGCCTGCATCTGTTCGCCGTTGTTGATGTCGCCGCCCTTGGCCAGTACCCGCGAAGCCAGGTCCCACAGCACGAACCCCATGTTGTAGTAGTTTGCCGCGATGGCGGCCGGCGAAGCCGGGTTGGACGGCTGACTGGGAAACTGCGAACGGTAGTACTTGGTGAAGATTGTCTGCCAGTCATTGGTAGGGGAGTCGGGCAGGTAATTCTCCTGCACGATGTAGACATTGTTGTACCCGGTCCCTGCGAGCGTCTGCTGAGCCGCGGTGTAGGAGAACGTGTAGATGGGCTGCTTGAGGCCGGCATTGGTGAAACCCTTGAGGAAATACGCGGCATCGTCGCCGACCAGCACCACGATAACAAGGCCGGGATTCTGCGAGTGAATTTGCGTATAGGCATCAGACCAGTCCGTGGTCCCTTGCGGCAGCGTCGACGTGTACGCGGTGTAGCCCGCGGCCTTTGCGGCGGAAACGCAGCCGGCCAGCTGCTGCGCGCCGGCCGCCCCGGAGTTGAACACGACGGTCACGGACTTAGCGGACGGATACGCGACCTTGGCGTGCTCGAGAGATATCGTGGTGTTGTTATAGGGGAAGTTGCAGCGGAACGCCCAGTAGTAGGGTTTTCCGGCGAAAATACCGACCCCTGAGGTGGCATCTATGGTGAGGATCTGATACCGGGCCGCGCCCGGTATCACCGAGCCGAGCGATCCGTCGGCGGACGAGACTACGGAGCCGACTCCGGCGCCGTGGTAAGTCAGCATGTCTTCGACCGCGGCCTGGGTGTTGACGCCGGACGGGCCGCCGTTGTTCTGATAGTTGGTCTTGACCTTCGGACCGCCGAGCTGGGTAATGTGCTGGGCGGCAAGCGTGAGCCCGTCGCCGAGAATGGTCGAGAAGGCCTCGTTCGGGCCGCTGTACGGGAGCATCGCGCCGATACTCCAGGCCAAGCCCGTGCCGAGGAACTTGGGGTTGGACGGACCCGCCATCTTCAGCAGTGTTTGTTTCTCTGCGCTTGTCAGACTTCCGGCAGCGGCCGCGGCTCCCGAGCTTCCCGCCGTTGTCGGCCCGCTGCTGCTGGTGCTGCCGCCGCTGCTGCCGCAGGCCGCCAGTAGCGTCCCGCCCCCAGCGATGGCAAGGCCACTCGCGGAATACCTCAGCATCGCCCTACGGCTGATGTTACGAGGGTTGCCATTAAGGTCGGCGTTCGACCTTTCGTAATTAGCCACACTTCCTCCTTGGATTCAAAACACATCCTTAGATGTATTTTTCAGTTTTAAAACAAGCGAGCGGGGACTCAGCGCAGTACGAATGGGTTGCCCGCGATGCAGGTCTGACCTGTCGCGGCGAAGATGCCCGAGATGGCACCGTTGACCGCCGAGCGACCAGAGGTGCCCCGACGTCAGCTCCGTAGCCGGTGACCACGTTGACCACGCCGACCGGCAGGCCCGCCTCGGTGAACAGGCGAGCCAGCTCCAGCGTGCTGATGGAGGTGAACTCCGACGGCTTGATCACCGCCGTGCAGCCGGCGGCCAGCGCGGGCGCGAGCTTCCACGTCAGCAGCAGCAGTGGCGAGTTCCAGGGGGTCAGCAGTGCGGTGACCCCGACGGGTTCCTTGCGCGTGAAGGTGAAGTAACCCGGCTTGTCCATGGGCAGGACGGTGCCCTCGATCTTGTCGGCCAGGCCGCCGTAGTAGTGGTACCACTGCGCCAGGTAGTTCACCTGCCCGTACATCTCGGTGTAGAGCTTCCCGTTGTCGCGGGTCTCGAGTTCGGCCAGCTGCGTTGCGTTCTGGCTGATGGCATCGCCCAGCCGGCGGAGCAGGGCGCCGCGGGCGGTTGCGGTGAGCTGCGGCCACGGACCGGACTCGAACGCCCGCCGCGCGGCGGTCACGGCGACGTCGACATCGGCGGCCGAGCCCTCGGCCACCTGTGCCCACGGCCGGCCCGTAAAGGGGTCGAAGCTGTCGAACCAGCGACCTGAGTCCGGTCTACGGAACACACCGTCAATGAAGTGTTCGTAGCGCTGCATCCACGCCCCTATAGCTCCGGAATTCGCTGTTCTATCTTTTGCGACCATCATGCGCAGCTATCTCTGGGAATGGGAAATAGCTGATTTTGATGGTCAAATACTCAGCGGGCATAGCCCTGGATGTCGGCGCCACAGCGAATGTCGCCGAAGGCCCGATTGATACTGTCGAGGTCATGCCGTTTCGAGACTCATCCGAAATCACACCGAGACAACTGATCGATGCCTTCCCGCTGGAGCCGGCGCCGTTCAGTATCCGGATGGGCGGCCCTCGAGGATGACGGTCTTCGTCTCAAGGAACGGCAGCAGGCCCTCCGTGCCGCCTTCGCGGCCGATGCCGGACTGCTTGAAGCCGCCGAACGCAATGCCGAAGTCGGTGCGGAACGCGTTGTGGCCGACGGTTCCGGATCGTAGCTGGCCGGCCACCTCGCGGGCGCGGTTGACGTCGTTGGTGAACACCGAGGCGTTGAGGCCGTAGATCGTGTCGTTGGCGACCCGGACCGCGTCGGCCTCGTCGTCGGCTGGCACGACGACCAGGACCGGACCGAAGATCTCTTCCTGGGCGATCACCGAGGAGTTGTCGACGTTGCCGAAGACGGTCGGCTCGATATAGAAGCCGCGGTCGAGGTGCTCGGGCCGGTGCCCTCCGGTGGCCAGCGTGGCGCCGCCCGCGATGCCCTTGGCGATGTAGCCTTCGATCCGGTCCCGCTGCCTGCTGGCGACGAGCGGACCCATCTCGGATTGTGCGTCGAACGGGTCGCCGACCCGAACCTCGGAGAATGCGCTGGCCAGCGCGTCGACGAACTCGTCGTGCCGGTGCCTGGACACGACAATCCTGGTGAGCGCGGAGCAGACCTGGCCGTTCAGGCGGCACCCGGCGCTGGCCAGCGCGCTGGCGGCGGTCTGGATGTCGATGTCGTCGAGGATGACGGCGGCGGACTTGCCGCCAAGTTCCAGGGTGCAGCGGGCGATCCGCTCGCCGCAGATGGAGGCGATGCGCCTCCCTGCGACCGTCGACCCGGTGAAGGTGATCTTGTCGACGCGGGGGTCGCGCACCAGCAGCTCTGACACCTCGCGGTCGGCGGTGACGACGTTGACGACGCCGGGGGGCAGACCCACTGCCTCGGCGACCTCGGCGAAGAGGTACCCCTCGCCCGGCGCCTCCGGAGAGGACTTCAGCACGACCGTGCAGCCTGCGATCAGCGCGGGCGCGAGCTTGAGGGCGATGAGGTTTATCGGGGCGTTCCAGGGGATGATCGCGCCGACCACGCCGACCGGCTCACGAACGAGGAGCCCGAACTCGCCGCCGGCAGTGGGCGTAGCAGGCTCCTCGAAGGGGAACGTGTCGGCGAGCCCGGCGTAGTAACTGAACTTGCGCGCCGCCGAGGCGCCTGCCCCGCGCGCGGTGGAGTACAGCACGCCTGCCTCGCGCGGCCACATCTGCCCGAGATCCTCGCTGCGCTCCTGCAGCGCCACCGAGATCGCCCGGAGGTACTCGGCACGCTGTGCGTGAGTGAGCCGCGGCCATGGACCTTCGTCGAACGCCCGGCGTGCCGCCGCCACCGCACTGAAGATATCCGGCGCCTGCGCCTCCGCGACCCGGTAGAACACCTGCTCGGTGCCCGAGTCGATCACATCCAGCTTGGCTTCGGAAGAGGGCCGAACCCACTCACCGCCGATGAAGAAACGGTCCGGGTGGCGGATGGGCGCGATTGCCTGGGTCATTCGGTGCCTCCCAGCACGGCCGTGCAGAGTTCCGGAACTCGCTGTCCCGCCTGTGGCGACCATCATGCGCCGCTATCTCTACGAAACGGAAATAGCCGATTTTGATGGCCGGATACTCACCAGTCATGGCCCGGAAGGTGTCGCTCGGCTGCCAGACAGAGTAGTCGTTAGAGTAGCCACCCCGGCCGGCGACCGCCGCGGCGCAGGTGTGCGGGCTCGGGTGCGATATTGAGGAGGACCACATTGCCGGCGTTCAAATTCCAGCTTTCGTCGCGGTCAGGACCGGTCACTATCGAGGACTACCGCCAGCGCGCACGGCGCAAATTGCCGGATATGGTCTGGGCATTCGTCGATTACGGCGCCGAAGACCTCGCGACGCTGAAGGCCAACCGGTCCTCCTTTAGCCGTTACGCGTTGCGATCGAGGGTCTTGGCGGGGACGGACACCGTTGACCTGACGACCCAGGTGGCCGGCCAGACCTTGTCGATGCCGGTTCTCGCCGCGCCGGCCGGCCTGGCGGGACTATCGCATTGGGCGGGTGAACGCGCCGTCCTCGGGGCCGCCGAGAACGCCGGCACGCTGGGCATCCTCAGCACATCGAGCTCATATTCGTTCGAAGAGGTGGCGGCGGCGACGCGGGCGGACCACTTCTTCCAGCTATACCCGTTCCCGGAGCCAGGGTCCGAGTCGCGCTCGCTCAAGAGCAACCTCACGCAATCCTTGATTCAGCGCGCGGGGGCGGCCGGGTACAAGGCCATGTTCGTCACGGTCGACACGCCCGTCGGCGGCAATCGGGAGCTGGAGAAAAAGCGCGGTCTCGGTAAACCGCCGGTGATCACCCCCTGGCGAGCTGTCGACGCTGCGCTGCATCCCGCGTGGGCCTATGGATTTGTCCGGCACCAGCGGATTTCACAACGCAATCTCATCGATTCGGGGGGCATGAATGCCGCGATGACGTCGCTCAAGACGTTCGAAGGCATGCTGCGCAAGGGGATGTCGTGGGACGACCTGGCGTGGATGCGCGACCAGTGGGACGGCCCGTTCTACATCAAGGGCGTCCTGGACGCCGACGACGCCGAGCGCGCGGTCTCGATGGGCGCAAGCGGAATCGTCGTTTCTAACCACGGCGGACGCCAGCTCGACGGCGCGGTCGCCTCGCTCGATGCGTTGCCGGCGATCGCCGCGCGCATCGGGGGCAAGGCGGAGATCCTGCTCGATGGCGGCGTCCGGCGAGGTACCGACGTGATCAAGGCCCTTTGCCTGGGCGCCACCGCGGTTTGCGTCGGTCGTCCATGCCTGTACGGGCTGGCGGCAGGCGGCCTCGCGGGTGCTGAGCATGTCTTCAACATCTTCCGCGAGGAGATCAACCGCGCGCTGACGCTGATGGGCGTCAGCCGCCTCAAGGAACTCGATCCTTCCTGGCTGCTGCCAGCGAACAAAGCGATCGGCTAGCCGGTCAAGACAGGACCGGTCAAGACAGGAAAGGACGTGGAGGAGCGATGAAGGCAGCCGTGCTGCGAGAGGTCGGCAAGCCGCTCACCATCGAGGATGTCGAGGTCGACCGGCCAGGACCCCGCGAGGTGACCGTCAGTACCGGGGCGGCGGGCCTGTGCCACAGCGATCTCAGCGTGATGGACGGCACCTTCAAGATTGCCGGCCTGCCTGCCGTGCTCGGGCACGAGTCGGCCGGCACGGTCGTCGAGGTCGGCCGCGACGTCAGCTACGTGAAGCCCGGCGACCGCGTGATCACCTGCCTGTCACAATTCTGCGGGGTCTGTGAGTACTGCCTCACCGGCCGCTCCTATCTCTGCCGGCGGCAGGGGATGACCGCCGCCGACCGACCGCAGCCCCGGCTGAGCCAGGACGGGATCGCGTT
>Ga0209693_10001290_pt1 | contig 10705 bp, 8 predicted proteins | sample HubBroMetageWRM3_FD_188345 | JGI IMG/M metagenome (GOLD analysis project Ga0209693, IMG submission 188345) | Warmed soil microbial communities from the Hubbard Brook experimental Forest, New Hampshire - Hubbard Brook CCASE Soil Metagenome WRM 3... | ecosystem: Environmental > Terrestrial > Soil...
CCTGGCTAATGCAGACTCTGCCAGTCGGCCTCGGGACCGGGGCCGCCCGGCAGCGGCTGCTCGCACCAGACCACCTTGCCGGTCAGCGTGCGGCGCGCGCCCCAGCGCTGGGAGAGCTGGCGCACGACCTGCAGGCCGCGGCCGTTCTCGTCCTCGCCGTTGGCCTGGCGCAGCCTTGGCAGCGCTGCCGAGTTGTCCAGCACCTCGCAGACCAGCGCCCGCTCGTTGACCAGGCGCAGCGTGACGTCGCCGCGGGAGTACCGGACCGCGTTGGTCACTAGCTCGGAGACGAGCAGCTCGGTGGTGGGGATCAGGTCCTCCAGCCCCCAGCGCTTCATCGGCTCGGCGATCGCCGCCCGCGACTCCCGCACCGAGGTCAGCTTGGGCGAGTACGTCCATGAGACGTAGTTCTCCTCGGGCAGCCGGCGCAGCCGCGCGATCAGCAACGCAATGTCGTCGCGCTGATGGTCGGAGTAGACCCCGTCCAGGGCGGCCTTGCACAGATCCTCGAGCGGGCGGGTGGGCGAGCCGGGGCCGAAGATGCCGCGCAGCCGGGCCAGCCCGTCGCTGATGTCCTGGCCCTTGTTCTCCACCAGGCCGTCGGTGTACAGCACGAACAGGCTGCCGTCCTCGATCTTGAACTGGCGGCTCTCCACCTCGCCGTCGCCGATGCCCAGCGGCGGCGCCGGGGGGACGTCCAGCAGCTCGTTGGTGCCGTCCGGGCGAACCAGCAGCGGCGGCAGGTGGCCCGCCACCGCGACCTCGCAGTCGCCGCTGACCGCGTCGTAGACCGCGTAGGCGCACGTCGCGAAGTGGGGCTCGCGCTCGCCGAGGGTGTGCATGAGCTCGTCGAGCTGCTGCAGCGACTCGGCGGGCGGCAGCTCCAGCATGGCCAGCGTGTGGATCGCGGTGCGCAGCCGGCCCATGGTCACGGCGGCGCGCACCCCGTGCCCGGCCACGTCACCGACCACGAGCGCGACCCGCCCGCCGGGCAGCGCGATGGACTCGTACCAGTCCCCGCCCACCTCGATCAGCTTGCTGCCGGGCAGGTAGCGGTGCCGGACCTCGACCGAGGACGGCGCGGACAGCCCGGTCGGCAGCATGCTCCGCTGCAGGGTCAGCGCGGTCGCGTGCTCCCGGCTGTAGCGGCGGGCGTTGTCGATGAACACCGAGGCCCGGGACGCGAAGTCCATGCCGATGTCGATGTCGTAGGCGTCGAACCGGCGGAACCCCTCCTGCCTGGTGCAGGCGAAGAACCCCAGCATCGTGCCCCGGGCGACCAGCGGCAGCATCAGCATGGACGCCCCGGACAGCAGCTTGCCCACCGGCCTGCGCCGCCAGGCCTTGGCGATCTTGTTCGCCTGGCTCTCGCTGATCGTCGTCTCGAGCACCGGCTTGGCCGTGTCCATGCAGTTGTAGTACGGCGTGTGCCCCGGGTAGCGCAGGATCTCGCCGGTCGGGAACGCCGCCTCCCAGGCCGGGTCCTTCCGGTCGTGCGCGAGCGCGATCCGGCGCAGCGGCAGGGATCCCTCGGGTCCGTGCGCGGGCAGCTCGTCGTTGCCCATCAAGCTCTCCATGAGCAGCAGGCCGGCCGCGTTGCAGAAGTGCGGGACGAGCGCGTCGATCAGCTCACGCGCCAGGTGATCGATGTCGAGCGTGTCGCCGATCCGGGTGAAGGTGTCGTCCAGCATCTGCTTGCGCATGACCGCGGGATCGACGAACCGCTCGGCCCGCGGCACCGGAATGCGCAGCAGGGCCAGCGCGGCCAGGCTGGTGCCTACCGCGCGCATCGGGTGGACGGTCACCACCGCCTCGGCCGGATGGCCGTCGCGCGTCTCGATGGTCAGCATCGCGCTGCCCTCGCGATCGGACCGGATTGCCTCAAGCAGCCCGCCGACCGCGGCCACGCCGTCTACCGGACGGGCCGCGTGCGAGTTGCCCGCAGCGCCGCGGACGGTCAGGTCGCTCAACTGAGCGCCGAGCAACTCGTCCGGCTCGCGGGCCAGAATCCGTGGCGCGTTGCGGTCATACTGCACAATGCGGCCGTCGTAATCGATCCCGAGAATGAGGGTGCGAACCGATTCGGAGAGCGCGGGCGGCGCACTCTCGGCGCCGATGCTCCCGGCGAAGGTCCCCTCGGTTTCGCCGATGCCGGCCTCCCGGGAGTCGGTTCCGTTTGTCGCCGCGTGGCCGCTCCGGGCGCCATTACCTGCGCTTACGGGGGCTCGGGGAGCCGGGGCGCGCTTCGGGGAGACACCGCTCTCGGGGACGCTCGCCCCGAGAGCACTGCCCTTCGCCGACATGCCCGATGTCATGTGCTGTCTCCTGATGGCATCACTGGCTGCGCTCATGTCAATTATGGGCCACGGACGGCACGTTCAGACAGGAGTTCCGATCACTCACCTTAATCCGTAAAAGTAATGTTTATGCCCGATTGACGTAATTCGCCGGAAACGCGACTGCGACAGACTGGTAGGGTGAGAACCTCAAGTTACCTTGAGGTCGCCCTGATGACACAGCTCCCCTCGACATCGGCACAGGTTCCTCCGGCACCGGCGCAAGTTCCCTCGACACCAGCGCAGGTTCCCTCGACGCCAGCGCAGGCTCCCTCCGCGTCGGCGCGGGTTCACTCGGCAACACGGGAGATCACCGTCGGCCAGCTGGCCGCGCGCAGCGGCGCGACGGTCTCCGCGCTGCACTTCTACGAGGCCCGGGGCCTGATTTCCGCCCGCCGGACGCCGGGCAACCAGCGGCGCTATCCGCGGGCCATGCTGCGCCGGGTGGCGTTCATCCGCGCCTCGCAGCGCGTCGGCATCCCGCTGGCCCAGATCAAGGCCGCCCTGGACACGCTGCCCGAGCGCCGGACGCCCACCGCGCGGGACTGGGCCCGGCTGTCCGCGGCCTGGTGCCGCGACCTCGACGAGCGGATCAGCGCGCTCCAGGACCTGCGGGACCGCCTGACCGGATGCATCGGCTGCGGCTGCCTGTCGCTGACCGACTGCCAGCTGGCCAACCCGGACGACGCGCTCGGCGCGTCGGGCACCGGGCCCCGGCGCCTGTCAGGTCAGCCGGGCCACGGCCATACCGGCGGCCAGCAGGACGATGGCCCATGACGTGGCCCGCAGGGCCAGTTCCAGCGGCCTGAGCAGCTCGTCCGCGGTGATCGGCACGATCCGGCCGTCGCCGAAGGTGATGCTGCCCTCGATCCGCACCGCCCGGCGCCGGATGTTCCGGGCCGGTGTGCTCAGCCCCCGCTGGGCCGCGGACAGGGCGAACGCGCCCCCCGCGGCCAGTATCGGGGCCACCGCCAGCGAGCCGGCCTGCGCCACGTACCCGGTTAGCACCGGGAACGCCCCCCACCCAGCGGCGAAGCCGAAGTCGGTGTGCATCACGCCGCCGAACAACTCGGCGTTGTACGCGATGACCAGGACCGGGCCCGCCACCATGAACGGGATCAAGATCCAGCCCACCCGGTACACCCCGGCCACGCCCAGGGCCAGCGCGCCGGCCAGGCCCCCGACGACGACCGCGACCAGGGCCGACGACGGGATCCGGGTTCGCAACGGTCGGCCGCGCAGCTCGTCGAGGGCGTGCGCGGCCAGCCCGACGGCCAGGAAGAACGCCAGCACGGTCGCGATCAGGCGGCTGGCCTGCACCCGCGGCGCGAGCGCGGCGCCGATCACCACGTAGGACAGGTGCCAGGCCGTGTACGGCGGGTGCAGCAGCGTCCACCAGTCCCGCCAGCCCCCCGGCCGCGCCGCGTAATAGGCCGGCCGCTCCGCAGAGCCGTCCTCAGGCTCCTCAGGAGTCGGCACGCGTGCCCCACATGACCAGCCCGCCGCCCAGGCTCATGACGCGGGCGCTCACGTCGGTGAACCCCGCCTTCTGCCAGGCCTGCACGGTCCACGAGACCGGGTACCGGCGGTAGTGGGCGGAGATGTTCGGGCCGAGGAACCGTCCGACCCGGTACCACTCCCGCCCCCCCAGCGCCAGCCCGCCGGCGGGCAGCAGCAACCTGGTGTAGGCCCACCAGGCCGGCCCCCACACCGGGCTGTCCGGGGCGCAGAACTCCAGGCTGGCCATGGTGCCGCCGGGCCGCAGAACGCGGCCCAGCTCGGTCAGCGTGGCCTGCGGGTCCTGCACGTACCGGAGCAGGTAGGTAAAGGTCAGCGCGTCGAAGTGCCGGTCTGGGAAGGGCAGCTGCTCGGCCCGCCCGGCCACCAGCCCGACCCGGCTGCTCTTTCCGGCCGCCGCCACCCGCCGGCGCCCCTGCCGCAGCATCGCCTCGGTCAGGTCCACGCCCACCACCTTGACCCCGGCGCGCCGCTCGAGCTGCAGCGCGACCCCCGCGGTGCCCGATGCGACGTCCAGGATCACGCTGGGCTCATTCCCGGGCTCATTCCCGGGCTCATTTCCGGGCTCATTCCTGGCCGCCGGCAGCACCCGGTCGACCATGGCCGAACGCCACCGTCCGTTCTGCCCGAGGGACAAGATCTCGGCCAGCCGGTCGTACCGGGCGGGTAGCGGATCGAACAGTTCACGTGCGAAGCGATTGGGACCCGAAACGTCATCGGGCATGGGGGTTCTCCCGGTTCTCCTGAGCTTCAGCGTGACACAGTGCCTTCCACCACCGTAACGCGGGCCACAGAGCGCGCGGTTCAGGACACCGGGGGCAGCGCGGCCCGGATCCGTTCCGCGAACTCCTCGGCCGGGTGGTCGGCGTCGTACCGGCGCCGCGGACCGAGCCAGAACCGCAGGCCGTCGCGCTTGTTCCGGGGGATGACGTGCAGGTGCAGGTGCGGTACCGACTGGCTGATCACGTTGTTGATCAGGATCATCGAGCCGTCGGACGGCAGGCCGTCCTCGACCGCCCGCTCCAGCCGCTGGGCGGTGCCGAAGAATCCCGGCACCTGATCGGCGGGTAGGTCGCTGAGCAGCACCACGTGCTGCTTCGGCACCAGCAGGGTGTGCCCGTAGAACAGCGGCCGGTGATCAAGGAACGCGATCAGCCGCTCGGTCTCGAGGATGGTCACCGCCTTCTCCTCGCCCCGGATGATCGCGCAGAAGGCACAAGTCCCTGACATCACCCCTGACCCTACCGCCCCTGCCCCGCCCCGCGGCCGACCTACGGCGCGATTCCACTCTGTTATGTCCCGTTATGCCCGAACTTCACATTGAGACATTTCGGGCAACGACCATGATCATGGGTCGTTTTGGCCAAATACGGCCCACTTTGACCCACGATCATGAAACAGCCCGAGCGGCTGACAATAGTTCACTCAAATGCGGAGCCCGCCGCGCCAGTTCACTCAAATGCAGAGCCCGCCGCGCCGGAAATCGGAGAATCTACGAGTTCTGGCTCAAGGTGGTGTTGGTGCCCGAGATCGTGACCATCACGCCCTGCTGGGTCACGCTGACGCTCTGGATCGACACCCCCGGCGGCAGCTTGGGGATCGAGAAGTTGAAGTTGGCCAGGTTCCCCAGGAGGTCCGTCGGGATCCCGCCGGCCTTGGTGACCTTGACGTTGATCGTGTTCGGCCCGGTCTGGGTGACCTGCGCCTGGGCCGTGGCGCTGAGCGGGCCGAGGCTGATCGCGGCGTTGACCGTGTTCCCGCCGCCGGAGCTCAGCGTGATGCCCTGCGGGATGCCGCCCACGTTGGCCAGCGCGGTAAACGTGACCAGCGCCGAGGCGTTGAACTGGTCGACGGTCGCGCTGTTGCTGTTGAACCCTTGGAAGTGCAGACCGTGCAGCGTGGCGTTCAGGCTGGCGATTTCCAGGGCCCCACTGCCCGCGTTGGGCGAGTTGATCGTCTCGTTGCTGGCCGTGATGTCGACCGTCTTGAAGTCCTTCGCGATCAGCTGGGTCCAGAACGGGAACCCCTGGATGGTCACGTGCGGCTTGCCTGACAGGGCCAGGGACGACTGGACCTGGCTGGCCATCTGGTTCTCGGCGTACGCGTTGGCCACCCGGTCGCTGATCACCAGCAGCACCAGGATCACGATCACCGTGATCAGGGCGATCAGCGGCCCCTTGCGGCGGCGCCTGCGGGTCACGAAGGTCGGCGGCTCGGCCGGACGCTGCTGCTGCTGCCACCACTCCGGCAGGGGGCGGGTGGGATCGGCGCTCATGGCTGGCCTCCCGGCGTGGTGGCTATCGTCGCCACATCCTCACGATACGTATCCACGAGGATCACTTTCCAACCCTTGCCGTGTCGTTGAATGACGGTAGATGGCGGCGAGTCACGCGTCGCGAAAGGCCGGCGCGTGCGGATCGATGGTTCCGGACGTTCCAGTATCCAGGGTGTCCTTGACCCAATATGCCAAAACGCTGGCCTAGTCCGAAAGGTTCAGCCGATTCCCGTTTACGGCCTGCGGCTCTACACTCTGAGACATGCCACCCGAGCACTCCGATTGGCCCGGCCAGCAGCAGCCTCAGGCCGGGTCACCGGGCCCAGGCCCCGCCGGGTTTGCCCAGGCCGGACTGGTCGAGCCGCCAGCGCCCGCCGGACCCGCCGGCGAGCCTGCCGCGCCCGCCCTGGTCGTCAGGACCCGGAGCTCGGAGCGCACGCTGTACGGCGGCAGCAGCTATCGCATCGGCCGCGACCCCAAGTCCGACATCGTGATGGCCGACTCGCGCGTCTCGTGGCGGCACGGCGTGCTGCGCGTCGAGGGCGACGGATGGCTGCTGGAGGACGTCGGCAGCACCAACGGGACGTTCGTCGGGCTGCAGCGGATCGAGCGGATCCCGATCGCCGCCGACTGCGTGGTGCGGCTGGGCAACCCCGACGACGGGCCGATCCTGCGCTGCATGCCCCAGGCCGCCGCCGCACCGCCCAGTCCGCCCACACCGGTGGAGCGGGTCGCCGACGCCTCCCCGCCCGTCGAGCGACCAGCCCCCGTCGACCCACCAGCCCCCGTCGACCGAGCAGCCCCCGTCGACCGAGCAGCACCCGTCGAGCGACCAGCGCCCGTCGAGCCAGGGGCCCCCGTCGAGCGGCTCCGGCCCGAGCTGTCCCGCGAGATCTTGATCCCGCAGACGCCACCGCGCCAGCCCGCCGAACCCCGGTGGCCCGACGCCCCCCGCCACCCCAGACAGCGTGACGGTGCCGCCGCCGCCGTCCCCCGCGAGCTGCTGCCCAGCGTCGACCGCCGTCCGACCTCGCGCATGCCGCTGCCGGCCAAGGCCCTGCGCATCGGGCGTATCCCCGACAACGATCTGGTCCTGTCCGACCTCGACGTATCGCGGCACCACGCCGAACTCCGCAAGTCATCCTCCGGGACCTACGAGATCGTCGACCTGGGTAGTCACAACGGCACGTTCGTCAATGGCCGCCGGGTGTCCTCCGCGGTGATCGGCGAGGACGACATCGTCAGCATCGGGCGCTCGACGTTCCGGCTGGCGGGCGGTGAGCTGCGGCAGTTCGTCGACGACGGCGAGGTCACCTTCACCGCCCAGGACCTGGTCGTGAAGGTCGGCGGCGGCAAGATCCTGCTGAACCACGTCACGTTCCCGATCCCGGAGAAGAGCCTGGTCGGCGTCATCGGCCCCAGCGGCGCGGGCAAGTCGACCCTGCTCGGCGCGCTGACCGGCATGCGCCCCGCGGACACCGGCACCGTGTTGTACGACAACCGTGACCTGTACCGCAACTACGCCGAGCTCCGGTACCGCATCGGCCTGGTCCCGCAGGAGAGCGTCCTGCACACCCAGCTGACCGCGCGCCGCGCGCTGCAGTACTCCGCCGAGCTGCGCTTCCCGGCCGACACCGGGGCTAACGAGCGCGACGCCCGGGTCGACGAGGTGATGGGTGAGCTCGGCCTGACCAAGCACGCCAACACCCGCGCCGACCGGCTGTCCGGTGGCCAGCTCAAGCGGGTCAACGTCGCGCAGGAGCTGCTGACCAAGCCGTCCCTGCTGTTCCTGGACGAGCCGACCTCGGGCCTGGACCCGGGCCTGGACAAGTCGGTCATGGAGCAGATGCGGGACCTCGCCCACGACGGCCGCACGGTCATCGTGGTCACGCACAGCGTCGCGAACCTGGACACCTGCGACCGGCTGCTGGTCCTGGTCCCCGGCGGGAAGATCGCCTACTACGGCCCGCCCGACGAGGGCCTCGCCTACTTCGGCCTGGCCGGCTGGGCCGAGGTGTTCCAGGCCTTCGAGCGCTACCCGGACCGCGACTGGGCCACCGAGTACGCCGCGTCGCAGGCCCACGCGCAGTACGTGCTGGGACAGCGCGCGAAGCCGGTGGCCGAGCAGGGCGTCGACGACATGCCCGAACCGGTGGTCGCGCGGCGCGGCGCGGCGCGACAGCTGGGCACGCTGACCCGCCGGTACATCCGGGTGATCGCCGCCGACCGCGGCTACCTGCTGACCTTGGCCCTGATGCCCATCATCCTGGGCGTGCTGATCCGCCTGGTCGGCTCGAGTCAGGGTCTGGCCGGCCCGCCCGGCACCAACCAGAACGCCAGCGAGACCCTGCTCCTGCTCGTCGTCTGCGCCTGCCTGTCCGGCACTGCGAGCTCGGTCCGTGAGCTGGTCAAGGAACGCACGATCTACATCCGGGAACGCGCGGCCGGCCTATCGTCGGGCGCCTATCTGTCGTCCAAACTGCTGGTCCTCGGCGTCATCGCCGTGGCGCAGTCGGTCGTCCTGGTGCTGCTCGGGCTCGCCGGCCGGCCGATGCCGCCGCAGGGCGCGCTCCTCAAGGGCTCCCCGCTGGTCGAGATCCTGCTCGGCATCGCCGTGCTCGCGCTGGCCTCGATGTGCCTCGGCCTGCTGGTGTCCGCCCTGGTCAGCACCTCCGAGAAGGCGATGCCGTTCCTGGTCCTGCTGACCATGATCCAGGTCATCCTGTCCGGCGGCGTGATCTCGCTGGTCCACAAGGCCGGGCTGTCCCAGCTGGCCATGATCGCGCCGTCCCGGTGGGGGTTCGGGGCGGTGGCGTCCACCGCCAACCTCAACGTCATCTCACCCACCGCTGGAGGCAACTTCACCGACCCGCTGTGGGACCACACCGCCGGGACCTGGCTGCGCGACATGGGCGCCCAGGCCGCGCTCGCGATTATCTTTGCGCTGCTCGCCTGGGTCCGGATGCGCCGCCTCGGGCCGCGCCGCCGCAAAGGCTAACCGGGTCTGACCGGGCGCTTACGGCACCGGCTCGGGCGGCACCAGGTCGCCGAGCAGGGCGTGCCGCAGCTCGCCCAGCATGGCGTCGCTGACCTCCAGCCCGCGCGCCACGAACCGCCCGAATGAGGAATACCTGCGCTCCGCCTCCTCGAACGCCGCGCCCAGGTACGTGGCGCTCTGCTCCAGGATCGGGCGCAGCAGCTCGGGGTCGGCCACGATCCCGGTCTTGACCAGGTCGAAGCGCAGCTTCTGGTATCCCGTGCGGTGGAAGTCGTTGGACAGCAGGTAGTCCCGCAGCACGATCTCGCGCGGCACGCCCAGGACGGTGAGCACGATGGCGGTCATCCACCCGGTGCGGTCCTTCCCGCCCGAGCAGTGGTACAGCAGCGGCAGCCGCCCGGCCGCGCACACCACCCGCAGCGCGGCGCCGAACGCCTCGCGCTGCCGCGCGTCCGCCACGAACCCGCGGTTGATCTCCACCATGAACTCCGCGGCCCGCCCGTCGCCGAGTTCGCGGCGCTGCCGCTCGTGGTCGCCGCTGGCGATCAGCTCGTAGACCGCGCCCAGGTCGCCGCCCCCCACCGGCAGGCTGACGAACTGGACACCGAACGGCAGCCGGTCCGCGCCCGACAGCAGCACCTCGCCCGGCGACCTGAAGTCGATCACGGTGCACAGCCCTAGCCGGTCGAGCCGGTCCACGTCCAGGCCGGACAGCTGGCTGAGCGCATCGCCCCGGAACAGCAGCCCGCGCGCCACCTCCAGCCCGTAGCTGCTCCGGTAGCCACCCACGTCCCGCACGTTCACCGCGCCGTCCAGCACGACATGGCGAGCTATCGCCCACTGGGCTGTCATCGGACCAGGCTCATCGCGCACCGTCCATCGTCCCTCGCCACCCTAAGCGTAATCCCATAAGCCGTTAACCAGCACGAATAAGAAAAAATCATAAATTTCGGCCGAACGGAGCGTGGTACCCGCCTCCGCCCCCCTGACGTGCCTCTCCGACCTGCCACCCCCCGCCCGCCTGCCACTCCCGCTACGCTGCCACCCCCGCCCTGCCGGCGCCCCCGCTACGCTGGCCGGGTGAGTCAGCCAACCCTTGCGGCGCGGGACCTGCTGCGCCGGTTCCCGCTGATCGACGGGCACAACGACCTGCCCTGGGCGCTGCGCGACCGGGCCGCTCCGGTAGACCTGGCCGAACCGGTCGCGGGCACCCACACCGACTTGCCCCGGCTCGCGGCGGGCGGGGTAGGCGCCCAGTTCTGGTCGGTCTTCGTGCCGGCCTCGATCCCGGGGGATGGCGCCGTCACCACCGTGCTCGAGCAGATCGACCTGGCCCGCCGGATGATCGCGGCCTATCCTGCGGCCCTGGAGCTCGCGCTGACCGCCGCCGACGTCGAGCGGATTTTCGCCGCCGGCCGGCTGGCCTCGCTGCTCGGCGCCGAAGGCGGCCACTGCATCGCCTCCTCGCTCGGCGTACTGCGCATGCTGTACGAGCTCGGCGTGCGGTACATGACCCTGACCCACAACGTGAACGTCGGCTGGGCCGACTCGGCCACGGATACCCCGGCGGCCGGCGGT
>Ga0209693_10001292_pt1 | contig 10698 bp, 11 predicted proteins | sample HubBroMetageWRM3_FD_188345 | JGI IMG/M metagenome (GOLD analysis project Ga0209693, IMG submission 188345) | Warmed soil microbial communities from the Hubbard Brook experimental Forest, New Hampshire - Hubbard Brook CCASE Soil Metagenome WRM 3... | ecosystem: Environmental > Terrestrial > Soil...
AGTACGTGTTGGCGGAAGGCCCTGCCCGAGGCGAGATGGACAACGACCAATGGCACCGCCGATTGATGTAACCGCGCGGACAGCGTTGATCGCGAAGCTTCTTTCACCGCGGACACATGATCAAGCTGCCCAAGAGGTCATCACATGGCTAGATTCACTCGGAGAGCAACCCTCGCCGCGCTCGGTGCTGGTGCGGTAATGAGTATCGAGTACGCGCTTCGCGGAATCCTTGGTTCACCCGCCCCGAGCATCCGCCTGACCGATGGCGGCAGCATGATGGGTGCCACCCCGGCGGACATGAGCCTCTACATGGACATGTTCAACCGGCACAGCGAAATAACCCGCACCGTCGAGGAGATCCCCGGTGGGATACGCACTGCCACCGAATCAGATTCGCCGGATCTTGTCGCGCAACTCCAAGCGCACGTGTCGAGCATGTACTCGCACGTGGACCAGCGCACAGAAGTCATGTGCATGAGCGGCAGCCTGCCCACGTTGTTCAGGCGAGCCAACGGCTATCGGCGCCAGTTGACTCTCACCCCCACCGGGGTAATCGCCGAGGAAACCGCCGATGATCCAGCCCTCACGCAAGCCATTCGTGCCCATGCCCAGGAGGTCACCGGCTTCGTGCGCGATGGAATGCCAGCGGTGATGCGAGGGATGATGGGCTCAGGAATGATGGGGCCTGGGATGATGGGTCCCCGTTGAGGTCAGAGACTTCGCTATGTATGGCTCGCTGACGTGTTCGTAGTCGTCTCGGTTAGCAGCAGCGGTCCACCCCACCGGGCGACGCGGCCCTCCTTGAACGCCGTAGCGGCGATCACCAAGGCCCACAACCGGATCAGGTCAGCGACGTCGGACTTGGTGACGGGTATGCCGTGCAGCAGGTCTCGTCGGGTTGGTCGGTGGCGTAGCCGAAGGCGTCGGAGTCGGCGAGGACGGTGTAAACCTCCCAGCGCACACCGCTGGGGCCTGCGACCCACACTTTGTCTTGGGCGGCGAAGCAGCAGGTGGTGTTGATCTCTTCCTCGGTAAACAGGCCAGCGTCGGTGAGGCGCGTGATTTCGGCGTGCACGGTGTCGCTGGACTGGACTTCGACACCGAGGTGGTTGAGGGTGCCGCCGTGGCCAGGGTTCTCTATAAGCACCAATTTGAGTGGAGGTTCGGTGATCGCAAAGTTGGCGTAGCCGGGTTTGACCTTGGCCGGTTCGGTGTTGAACAGCTTGGAGTAGAACGTGACGGCCTCGTCGAGGTCGCCGACGTTGAGCGCTAACTGCAGGCGCGACATGGTGATTCCTTTCTCTGGGCGCGGTTCAAACGGTCGGGGTGATGGGCAGGACCTCGCTGATCAACGCCTGGACGCAATCGGCGATGTCTTCGCGAATGGCGCGGACGGCTTCCAATGGTTGGCCAGCGGGGTCAGGTAGTTTCCAGTCGCGGTACGACACTCCTGGGAAATAAGGGCAGGCGTCACCGCAGCCCATGGTGATCACGACGTCGCTGGTCTGCACCGCGTCGCCAGTTAGGATTTTGGGGGTGGCGGTAGTGATGTCGATGCCGAGTTCGGCCATGGCGGCTACGGCGACCGGGTCAGTCTGGTCGGCGGGTTCGGTTCCAGCCGAGCGCACTTCGATGCGGTCCCCGGCTAGATGCCTCAGCAGTCCGGCGGCCATCTGTGAGCGTCCTGCGTTATGGATGCAGACGAACAGAACGCTGGGCTTGTCGGGCATTAACGGCTACTCCCGAACTCGGCTTGGATTGCTGGGAAAAGTCGGGCGCGAAGTGCCAGGGACACATAGACCAGTCCGACCAGCACCGGGACTTCAATCAGTGGCCCGACGGCGCCGGCTAGGGCTTGACCAGACGTGACGCCGTAGGTGGCAATCGCCACCGCGATCGCCAGTTCAAAATTGTTGCCAGCAGCGGTGAACGCCAGGGTGGTGGTGCGGGCATACCCGAGCCGGAGCACGAACCCGAGGGCGTAGCCGCCAGCCCACATGATCGCGAAGTAAGCCAGCAGCGGCAACACGATACGGGCAACATCCCATGGCCGGGAGGTGATCTGGTGGCCTTGCAGAGCGAACAGGATGACGATGGTGAACAACAATCCATACATTGCCCAGGGTCCGATGCGGGGCAGCAACATTGACTCGTACCAGTGGCGGCCCTTGCCTCGTTCGCCTAGTTGGCGCGACAGGTATCCGGCCAGCAGCGGAATGCCCAGAAAGATCAACACGGATTTGGCGATTTGCCATGAGTCGACGTCAATGCCCGTCTGGGGCAAGTGAAGCCAGCCGGGCAGCACCGACAGGTAGAACCAGCCCAGCACCGCGAACATGAGGACTTGGAAGATCGAGTTCAACGCCACCAGGACGGCGGCTGCTTCGCGGTCTCCGCAGGCCAGGTCGTTCCAGATGATGACCATGGCGATGCAGCGGGCCAACCCGACGATGATCAGGCCCGTGCGGTATTCGGGCAGATCCGCCAACAATAGCCATGCCAGCGCGAACATCACCGCAGGCCCGATCAGCCAATTGAGCACCAGCGAACACACCATGAGCTTGCGGTCTGAGGTGACCTCACCGAGCTGGTCGTAGCGAACCTTGGCCAGCACCGGATACATCATCACCAGCAGGCCAACTGCAATCGGCAGCGAAATCCCGTCAACCTCAAACGCACTCAACGCCTTGGCCAGGCCGGAGCTTGATCGGCCCAGCAACAGGCCGGCGGCCATCGCCATCCCGATCCACGCAGGCAGGTAACGGTCTAGTGTGGAGAGTCTGGCCGCTGATGCATCCGTGGTGCGCGACGAGGTCATGGGCAGCACGGCGGCGGGGTCTCCATGGAACGGTCATCGACATTTAGTATCGACGAAAGCTGCTGCAGCACAGCGGGAATCACCCAGTAATAGACCCAAGTTCCGCGCCGCTCACAGCCCAGCAGCCCGGCCGAACGCAGCATCTTCAGGTGATGGGAGATCGTCGGCTGCGAGACATCAAAGCTTGACGAAATCTCGCACACGCACGCCTGACCACCCGGATGGCTGGCGATCAAGCTCAACAACCGCAGCCGCACCGGATCACCCAGCGCCTTGAACATCGCCGCCAACTCGACAGCCTGCGGCTCGGCCAGGGCGGCCACCCCCAACCCCGGCCGGCACCTGATGATAGCTTGATTCGACATCCTTCTATATAAACAGATATCGAATCAAGATGCCAGGCGCCAGGGAAACAGGGCTGACCCAACCCAATGGTGGGCCCAGCGAAGAAAGGCGTGACCGTGGTCAGGTGGTCTCTGGGCAACCCGGCCTGGAGCGAGAGTTAATCGTTGGATTTGCGTGGTGTGGGTTAGGTAGTGGAGGTACTGATGCCGATGTTAATCCTGTGGTGCGAAAGGTGCTGCAGCACAAAGCGGCACAAAAATAATGTCGGACGTTCGCGCTGGTAGCGAGGCCCGCTGGGCGGCAATTTGGGTTTATCCGCGTTTAGCATCCCAACGAAAAGGTTATACGGCGTGGCAGTGGTAGCCGCCTTCTGTCGAGGGTGCGACTGCTTGAAACGAAAGGAATTGAGCATGAAGGTCAGTAGGACCGCTGTAAAGAGTGGTATCGCCGCTGGGGGAATAGCCGCGGCAGGCATCTTCACCGCAGCGACCGCATTAGCTGCGCCGCCCAACATCCAGCCATTCGGTGCCAGCGAACCACTCATTGACGGAGCGTTGGTCACGAATTACACCGTGAACAACCTGCGACCCAGCGATGCGGTGATTCCCGGGTATACGCCGAAAGGCACGCTCTACCAGGTGGACGTCACCGCCAGGTCGGATGGCGGGTTGGTTACCCCCATGGTTAACGACTTCATCGCCCGCGGGCCCAACGGTCAGAACTACCGGGTGCTCGACAAGGTTCAGGCCCCGGGCAGCCTTAACCCGGCGCCCATCCCGCAGGGCAGCGAATCGACCGGCACGCTGTACTTCGATGTGACCGGCGCACCGCCGAACGGCGTGGTCTACAACGACCTGACGCAAGACATTCTGATCTGGACGTCGAACATGTCGGAAGGCTCGGCGCCTGGCGCACCGAACCCAAGCCCGGCGCCGGGTGCGCCGCCTAGCCCGGCACACACCTAATCCGGCTCAAACTGCCATTCCGCGGATCGGCGTGGCCGGTGAGAGTCTCGCCGGCCACCGACCGCTGAGGTTATCTGCCCTGATGTGCGATTATGCCGTCTGGGCAGGCCAGCACCTTTGAAATGGGTTCGAAACCCACCCGGGGGTACCCTGCGAAGCCACTTACAGCAATCGCCGCACTGGGTAAACACTGAGTTCGCGGTAGGCTTGAATCGTGGCGGCTAAGAAATGCGGTGCCCCACCTGTCCGAGACGGTGGTTCGTCGACGCGCCCGGACTGTGTAGGGGCGGTACGGTCCAAAAACCGCGCCCGCAATGAGCACTACGCCGACAGCTACGCGCGTCGCGTTCGGGTGCTCAACATCACCGCCGTCATGGCCGTGATGGTTTCCGCGTGTTTCGCAGTTCTCGGCTTTTGGCCCGGACCCCCGGTTTGGCAGACCGAGATGATCACCCTCGTCGCCGCGATGATCTTCTCGAGCGTCCCGTTGCTGCATCGGTTCGGGGAACTGGTTGCACCACTTATCTTTATCATCACCGCGTATACGGTGATCTTCTTCATCTGCGCGGACGTGGGCACCGGGTCAGGCCTGCAGTACTTCCTGGTGACAAGCGCCAGCCTGGTGGTACTGCAACTCGGCATCGAACGCATTCAGTTGGCAATACTGCTGGCAATCACCGGCGCCGGGCTGGTGGTCGCCTTGCAGTTCCTGGTCCCGCGCTCGACCGGGATTGAGTCGTCCATGGCTCTGTCGCTGAGCTTTATCGTCACAACCTTTTCTGCCTGCTTGATGGTGGTGGTGACAGTGTGGTTCGCGCTGCGTGATACCGCCCGCGCCGAGGCGGTCATGGAAGCCGAGTACGAGCGCTCCGAGGCGCTGCTAGCCAACATGTTGCCGGCCAGCATCGCGGACCGACTCAAAGAGCCCGACCATAACGTCATCGCCGACGCGTACAACGAGGCCTCGGTTCTATTCGCCGACATCGTCGATTTCACCGAGCGGGCCAGCGGAACCACGCCATGCGACCTAGTGCTGTTCCTCGACCGCCTATACAGCGCTTTCGACGCGCTGGTCGACAAGTACGGGCTCGAGAAGATCAAGGTCAGTGGCGACTCGTACATGGTGGTCAGCGGCGTGCCACGGCCGCGGCCCGACCACGTCCAGGCGCTGGCGAACTTCGCCCTGGAAATGGCCGATGCTGCTGCCGGACTGAAGGATCCGCACGGTCAGCCGGTACCGCTGCGGGTGGGCCTGGCCAGCGGCCCGGTCGTCGCGGGTGTGGTGGGTTCGCGCCGGTTCTTCTACGACGTGTGGGGCGACGCGGTCAACATCGCGTCGCGGATGGAATCCACCGACTCGGTGGGGCGCATTCAAGTGCCCGAGGCGGTCTACGAGCGCCTCAAGGACGACTTCGTGCTGCAGGAGCGCGGCCACATCGAGGTAAAAGGCAAAGGCCTGATGCGCACGTGGTATCTCATCGGTCGCAAGGCTGCGGTCGACGAATCCAGGAACCTGCTTACCCGGCGATCACGCACGGCCCACGTCTGAACCAATCCCCAAACGGCGTTTGTGCCACACTGCGGCCATGACCACTCCTGTTCCACGCTTGTTGCCGCATCTGTGGAAATCCACGCTGGTATCGGGAATTCTGTCGCTGATCGTTGGCGGCATTGTGCTGGCGTGGCCGGGAATATCTATCCTGGCTGCCGCCGTCACCTTCGGCGTCTATCTCCTGATCACCGGCATTGCCCAGGTCGTGTTCGCCTTCAGCCTGCACGTTTCGGCGGGGAGCCGAATTCTGTTGTTCATCAGCGGGGCAGCGTCCCTGATCCTGGCCATCCTGGCGTTCCGTCATTTCGGTCAGGGATACGCAGTTCTGTTGCTGGCCATCTGGATCGGCGTCGGCTTCATCTTCCGTGGTGTCGCCACAACCGTTTCCGCCATCAGTGACCCGCAGCTGCCAGGACGGGCATGGTCGATTTTCGTCGGCGTGATCAGCCTGCTCGCCGGCATCGTCGTCATCGCATCGCCGTTCGATTCGATCGTCACCCTGGCCCTTGTGGTCGGCATCTGGTTCGTCGTCATCGGCGTGTTCGAAATTATCTCGTCGTTCGGCATTCGCAAGGCATCGCAAACGCTCGGCCGCTGAAGCTGAGCGCAATATTGCCAGTAGCGCTGAGCGATCACGACTACTACACTTCGTCGTAGCGCGATAATCAGCCCCGTAGTCTTCCGGAGATGACAGATGAATGTCGTCGACATTTCACGGTGGCAGTTCGGTATCACCACCGTCTACCACTTCATCTTCGTGCCGCTCACCATCGGTCTGGCTCCGCTGGTCGCCGTCATGCAGACGGTGTGGGTGGTCAGCGGTAATACCGCCTGGTATCGGCTGACCAAGTTCTTCGGCAAGCTGTTCCTGATCAACTTCGCCATCGGCGTGGCGACGGGGATCGTGCAGGAATTCCAATTCGGCATGAATTGGAGCGAGTACTCGCGGTTCGTCGGCGATATTTTCGGCGCCCCGCTGGCGATGGAAGGCCTGGCCGCCTTCTTCTTCGAGTCCACCTTCATCGGTCTGTGGATCTTTGGCTGGAGCCGGCTGCCTCGGTTGGTGCATCTGGCATGCATCTGGATCGTGGCGATCGCGGTCAATGCGTCCGCGTTCTTCATCATCACGGCGAACTCCTTCATGCAGCACCCAGTCGGCGCGCACTACAACCCCGAGACCCGACGGGCCGAGTTGACCAGCATCGGGGCGCTACTCAGCAATAACACTGCGCGCGCAGCGTTTTCACACGCGGTCGCTGGTTCATTGCTGACCGCGGGGACTTTCGTAGCCGCGGTCAGCGCGTGGTGGCTGGTCCGGTCCCAGAAGAACCCCGATCTAGAAGCCCGCACCATGTATCGCCCGGCGGCCATCCTGGGGTGTTGGGTTGCCCTGATTGCCAGTGTGGGGCTGTTCTTCACTGGCGATCACCAAGGCAAACTGATGTTCAAGCAGCAGCCAATGAAAATGGCGTCGGCGGAATCGCTGTGCGACACCGAAACAGATCCGGACTTCTCCATCTTGACGGTCGGCAGGCAGAACAACTGTGACCACCTGACTCGCGTAATCCAGGTGCCCTACGTGCTGCCATTCCTCGCCGATAGCCGATTCAGCGATGTGACGTTGCAGGGTGTGCGCAACATCCAGCACGACTACGAACACAAATACGGGCCAAACGACTACCGGCCCAACCTGTTCGTCACGTACTGGTCGTTCCGCACAATGATCGGGTTGATGGCGATTCCGGTGTTGTTCGCCCTGGCCACACTGTGGCTGACCCGCGGCGGCCGGACCCCCAATAAACGGTGGTTCTCCTGGCTGGCGCTGGCGACCATTCCCACGCCGTTTCTGGCCAACAGCGCCGGCTGGGTGTTCACCGAGATGGGCCGTCAGCCGTGGATCGTCGTACCGAACCCGACTGGCGACCAACAGGTTCGGCTGACCGTCGCCCAAGGCGTCGCGGACCACGCTCCTGGCATGGTCGTCATCTCTTTGGTGACGTTCACGCTTGCCTACGCGGTGCTAGCGGTCGTCTGGTTCTGGCTGCTCAAACGCTACGTCGTCGAAGGACCACTGGAACACGACGCCGAACCGGCTGCGCCTCCGGCACCTGGCGATGATGAGGTGGCGCCATTGTCTTTCGCTTATTGACGTCTACTGAACCCGGAAGGGAGCTGACCGGTGGGACTCCAACAGTTGTGGTTCGGTGTCATCGCGGCGCTGTTCCTGGGTTTCTTCATCCTGGAGGGGTTCGACTTCGGCGTGGGCATGTTGATGGAGCCACTCGCGCGTGTCGGCTCGGGCGACCGGGAGATCTACCGGCGCGCGGCGCTCAACACCATCGGGCCGGTGTGGGACGGCAACGAGGTCTGGCTGATCACCGCCGGCGCAGGGATGTTTGCCGCTTTTCCCGGCTGGTATGCGACGGTGTTCTCCACGCTGTACCTGCCGCTGCTGGCAATCGTGTTCGGCATGATCGTGCGCTCCGTGTCGATCGAATGGCGGGGCAAGATCGACGACACGAAATGGCGGGCGTGGGCCGATGTCGGCATTGCGACCGGGTCCTGGTTACCCGCGGTGCTGTGGGGCGTGGCGTTCGCCATTCTGGTTCGCGGACTCCCGGTGGATGCCAATGGTCATGTGCACCTGTCCATCGGCGACGTGCTCAACGCGTACACCCTATTGGGTGGCTTAGCCACCGCCGGGCTGTTTTTGCTCTACGGCGCGGTGTTCGTCGCGTTGAAAACCTCCGGCCCGATCCGCGACGATGCGTACAGATTCGCGACGTGGTTGTCGCTGCCGGTGACGGGACTGGTTGCAGCCTTTGGCCTCTGGACACAATTGGCCCATGGCAAGGACTGGACCTGGCTGGTGCTTTCGGTGGCAGTGGTTGCGCAGCTCGCCGCGGTGATATTGGTACGGCGGCGCGCCTCCGACGGATTGGCCTTCGCGTGCACCGCGCTAGTCGTTGCGGCTGTGGTTGTTTTGCTATTCGGTTCGCTGTACCCGAACCTGGTGCCGTCAACTTTGAACAGCCAATGGAGCCTGACGATCTACAACGCCTCGTCGACGCCATACACCCTGAAGATCATGACGTGGGTGACAGCGTTCTTTGCCCCTCTGACGGTCGTGTACCAAGCGTGGACGTATTGGGTCTTCCGGCAACGCATCTCAGCTGAGCGGATCCCACCGCCGATCGGTCTGGCGAGGCGCACGTCCTGAGCACCAGAGCTTCTCGGGACTCCCGAGCTCCCCTGGACCCGCGACTGTGGCGGACATCGACCGCGTTACGCCGCTACCTGGCCGCCGCTGTGGGCTGCGGACTGGTGATCTCCGGATGCGCCATCGGCTCGGCGATCGTGCTGGCGAGCGTCGTCGCGCGCGCCGTCACCGATCCCTCGGCCCGTACGCTGCGCGGCTGGCTGGTCCCGCTGTCAATCCTGTTGGCGCTGTGGGTTGTCCGTACCGTGACGCACTGGCTGCAGGCGCGTCTGGGCCAGCGGGGAGCCAGCGCGGTTATCGCCGATCTCAACGGCCAGGTGCTGGCGGCGGTGACCGCCCGGCAGCCCAATGAACTCGCCGCACAGCGAGACGCCGCCGGCGTGGTGGTCACCCACGGCCTGGACGGCTTGCGTCCTTACTTCACCGGGTATCTGCCCACGTTGCTACTAGCCGCGATCCTGACCCCGGCGAGCGTTGCCGTGATCGCGCTCTACGACCTGAAATCGATGGTGCTCGTCGTGATCACCCTGCCGCTGATTCCGGTATTCATGGTGCTGATCGGGCTGGCAACAGCTGACCGTTCGGCGGCTGCACTGGCCGCCATGACGACCTTGCAGGGACGGCTGCTGGATCTGATCGCCGGTATCCCCACCCTGCGCGCGCTGGGCCGCGCCTCGGGCCCCGAACACCGCATAGCCGAACTCGCTGCCGCCCATCGACGCTCGGCGATGGCGACGCTGCGGATCGCGTTTCTGTCGGCGCTAGTGCTGGAATTGCTCGCCACGCTGGGCGTGGCACTGGTCGCGGTCGGCATCGGTCTTCGCCTGGTGTTCGGCGAGATGAGCCTGGTCACCGGGTTGACGGTGTTGCTGCTGGCGCCGGATGTCTATTGGCCGCTACGCCGCATAGGTGCGGAATTCCATGCCGCCCAAGACGGCAGGACCGCTGCCGACAAGGCGTTCGCGCTCATCGGCGAGCCAACCACCGGCACGGCGCGAACCCAGACGGTAGCCGCGCGTGGCGCGGAGATCCACCTCGAAAACCTCAGTGTGGCAGGCCGAGACGGCCGTTCGCCGCACAATCTCAGCGCGGTGCTCGGACCCGGTCGGGTGACGGTGCTGACCGGCCGAAATGGCGCCGGCAAGAGCACCACGCTGCAGGCAATCGCCGGACTCACCGTGCCCTCATCAGGCCGAGTCACCGTGGCCGGAGTCGACGTCGTCAACCTGGACGCAGGCCCGTGGTGGGGGCAGTTATCCTGGCTGCCCCAGCGCCCTGTGCTGGTCCCGGGAACAGTCCACGACAACCTGGTTCTGCTCGGCGGCCTGGATGACCCGGATGATCTTGAAACAGCTTGCACGGCTTCTGGATTCGACACAGTGCTGGGCGAGCTGCCGGACGGGATGGATACCATGCTCGGGCGCGGGGGCGTCGGGCTGTCACTAGGGCAGCGGCAACGGCTGGGCCTCGCCCGAGCGCTCGGATCGGCAGCCGCGGTGTTGCTGCTCGACGAGCCCACCGCGCACCTGGATGCCCACACCGAGGACCGGGTGTTGCGGGCCATCGTCGAGCGTGCCCGCGCCGGTGCGACCGTGGTGGTGGTCGGCCACCGCGAGCCTGTTGTCGCAATCGGTGACCAGGTCGTCGAAGTAGTCCCGGATGGTCTAGGTGGCGAGGTGCGCTATGCACCCGTCTGATCCCGCGGCGATCGCAAGCGCGGCGAAGCCGGGTGCAGCGGGTCGCCGCCAGGGGCCCGCGGCGACCGCGTCGAGCCTGTTGCGCCCCCGGTTGCCCCGGA
>Ga0209693_10001294_pt1 | contig 10688 bp, 14 predicted proteins | sample HubBroMetageWRM3_FD_188345 | JGI IMG/M metagenome (GOLD analysis project Ga0209693, IMG submission 188345) | Warmed soil microbial communities from the Hubbard Brook experimental Forest, New Hampshire - Hubbard Brook CCASE Soil Metagenome WRM 3... | ecosystem: Environmental > Terrestrial > Soil...
TCGAGCAGTTCCTGGCGAAGCGCATGAACGCGACGGCTTACGAGGTCGAGTCGAGTCACGTCGTGATGCTCGCGCACCCCGAGTTCGTGCTCGACGTGATCCGCGACGCCGCCACCGCGGTTCAGGGGAACGCAGCCGCTTCTGCCACTGTCTAGCTCGGGCTAGGGCGACGCTCACTACCGGCGGCTTCTCGTCCCCGGGAGAGGTTCCGACCCCTCAGGGTGCGGGTCAGCGATGAGCTGTGATGTACCCGATGACAGTATCGACATCGCTGGCCTCGGTGTAGAGGTCGGAGTCGGGGTCGTCCTCGGCGGCGCGCCAGAGGCGGTGGCGCTTGTCATAGAACACCGACCAGCGCGGGTGGTGCTGCAAGAAGGCGATGAGCCGTCCAGCTTCGTCGGGCGAGGGGAGGCTCGTCACGGGATCATGACCGGTCGGGGTGCTGGAGGCGGGTGCGGGACTGCTGTTCGGACAGGACTTCGGCGAGCCGCTGCCTGAGCTGCTCGCGGGCCGTGTGGCCGGGCAGGGTGCTGAGCGCGTGTTCGAGTTCGCGCCGGTAGTCGGTCAGCTCGAAGGTGGTCAGGGCGTAGACCGGATGCTTGGGCGGAGGGACGGGGGCGTGGTCGGCGGTCATCGGCGGGTAATCCTTTACGGCACGCGGGAGGTGCGATCTCAATCCCACCGTGCCAGGCCGGGACTACGGTAGGAAAGTAGGCCGGGACGCACCGTGCGCAAGTGCGGCCCGGCGCATGGCCGGTGCAAGTCCGGAGCCCCCCGGTGGAGATGCCATGTCGGAGATGAAGACGACCTCGCTGGCGGCGTTCGCGTCGCAGCTGCGGGCCTGGCGGCAGCAGACGGGCTGGACGCAGGTGGAGGCGGGCGACAAGCTCGGCTACTCGGCGTCGCTGGTCAGCGGCATCGAGACGATGGACAAGACGCCGACGGCGGACTTCGCGGCCCGGTGCGACACGGTGTTCGGCGCGCCGGGCACGTTCGCGGCGATCAGGGAACTGGTGGCGCGCGAGGTGTGGCCGTCGTACTTCGCCCCGGTGATCGACCTGGAGGCCAGCGCGATCCGGATCCACGAGTGGGAGATGCGGGTCGTCCCCGGCCTGCTGCAGACCGAGGACTACGCGCGTTCGGTGATCACCGCGGGCAAGCCGCGCGACGGCAGCGCGGCGATCGACCGGGCGGTGAACGCCCGGCTGGAGCGGCAGGCGATCCTGGCCCGCGAGGACCCGCCGATGCTGTGGCACGTCCTGCACGAGGGCGTGCTGCGGCACGTGGTCGGCGGCCCGGCGGTCATGGCCGCGCAGCTGCACAAGCTGGCCGAGCTTGCGACCCAGCCCGGCATCGTGATCCAGGTGCTGCCATTCAGCGCGAGCGATCACCCGGGGACCGATGGCCCGATCCTGGTCTACGACTTCGCCGGCGCGTCGTCGGTGGCATATACCGAGTGCAACGGCGCGGGCCGGGTCGTAGAGTCGGCAGACGAGGTCGGGGACCTGACGATGGTCCTTAACATGATCAGGGCGGCGGCGCTCTCGCCGAGGGAGTCCGTGAGCCTGATACGGAAGATCAGGAGTGAGATAGCCGATGTCTGAAGGCACCTGGATGAAGTCCAGTTACTCAGGATCTCAAGCGAACTGCGTCGAAGTCGCCGTTCGTGGCGGCGTGCTGGTCCGGGACACTAAGGACCGCGGCGGCCCCGCGCTCCGGTTCACCCCGGCCGCGTGGCACCGGTTCGCCGACCAGATGAAGACGGACACGCGCAGCGCCTGACGCCCACGTCGCTTCGCCACGCCAGAGGGGAGACCGTTGCTTCGGTGGTACCGGTCAGGTCAGCACGACGAGCTTCCCGCTGACCCGGTTGGCTTCCATGTCGGCGTGCGCTTGGACTATCTGGTCGAGGCGGTAGACGTGGCCGATCGGTACGACGGCGGTTCCGGCGGCGACGCTGTCCAGGAAGCCCTGGAGCAGCTGCGGCGGGAGGTCGGCCGCTTCGCCGCCGTAGGCGGTCAGCCGAACGCCTCGGGGCAGGTAGTCGATGGGGTAGAAGTTCCGCACCGTCCACTGGTTGGACAGCATGCCGGTGAAGCACACCACGCCGTGCACGCGGACCGACCGTAGGGTGTCGGGCAGGGTTGGCGTGCCGACGAGCTCCAGCGCGGCGTCGGCACCGTCGGGGAAGAACCGGCGGACCTGGGCCGCGACCTGGCCATCGTCGATGAGCACGTGGTCCGCCCCGGCGCCGGTCAGCGCGTCGGTCTTGGCCGGGTTGCGGGTCGTGGCCAGCACTGTCATGCCGCGCTGTCTGGCCAGGACCGTGGTGACCATCCCAACCGAGGACGTTCCGCCGCGGACCAGCAGGGACTGCCCGGGCTGTGCGTCGAGGCCCACGTCCAGGGATCCGTTGGCGGTCTGCAGCATCTCCGGTACCGCACCCAGCACTGCCCAGTCCAGGGCGCTGCGGAACGGCACTACCTGGCTGACGGGCACGCAGGTGTACTCGGCGTACCCGCCGTCGAAGGCGCGGCCCATGCCGCCCATGAGCGCGGCGATCTGCTGTCCTGGCCTCAATTCCCCGCCAGGACACTCGGCCACCACGCCGACCGCCTCGATGCCAGGCACCCGCGGGAACGTCGCGCCTTCGGCCAGGCCCAGCCGCATGTGCAGCTCCGAGCGGTTCAGCCCGAACGCCCGGACCCGGATCAGCACCCAGCCCGACACCGGTTCCGGTACCGGGATGTTCCGGATGACCAGGGCTTCAGGCGGACCCGGACCATCCAGCACGACCGCGCGCATAATCTGGCCCACCAGGCCAGACTACAACACTACCTTCTATAGAAGATACATCCTGAGAAGATAGTTTCACAGAATATACCTTGCCTCTGCGGTCCTGGCCGTGCTAGGCGGTCTGCTCGAACTCGAGGTGGCCAGCCGCCCGGAGGCGGGCGAGAGTAGCCGCGAACTGCCGCAACGTCCGCTCCGGCACTGCCGCGCCGAGCCGGCGCTGGAGCTCGTCATCGAAGGCCTTCCCGGCCTCGCCGAAGATACGGCGGCCCTCCGGCGTCAGCTCAAGCAGCGACGACCGCCGGTCATCTGGATTCGGCAGCCTCCGGCAGTAGCCACTGGCCTCGATCCGGTCCACCAGCTTGCTCGTGCCGCCCGTGGTGATGCCCAGCTCGCTGGCGATGTCATAGACCCGGCACCTGGCCAGCCTGTGCATCACCGACATTGGCTCAAAGTGCGTCAACGGCAGGCCGCACTCTTTCTTCAGGCGAGCGTCGACCGCGTTCCACAGCTCGATCTCAAAACGGATCAGGTCGTTGAAGACCTGCCTCAGGTCCGACATGGCCGACTCACCTCCACCCCATAGCACATCAATGTACCACTAGTGAAAGCAACTTCCGTTTAGGCCAGTTCTGCGGAAGCGGAAGGATGGCGAGCCGGCCGGGCTCAGGGCTGCAGAATCGGCAAGCGCACCGGAGCGCACGACGCTGGCCGCCAGCTGCGCCAGGCCCGTCCCGGCCGTCCCGGCCGACTGCCGCAGCAAGTCCTCGGCAGCCTCTGGATGAAGCCCGTTCTGGTGCATGAGGATGCCGATGGCGAGGTTAATAGTACGACCGGAAATGGCCTCCAGGGCCAGGCTCGCAGCCTGGTTTTCGGCTCGCGCCACCGCCGCCATCAAGCGATCGTGATCGACCAGCGCGATCACGTGCTTTATCATCAGGTCCGCGATAGCGGCGTCGCTCTTAGCGGGCGCCCGGCCGGTCCACCAGTGCGTGACCACCCCGGCGTACGACGGGTAGCCTGTCCGGGACACCGCGCGGAACGGGGTGACCAGCATCTGGTCGGGGCCGACCGGGTGATCCGCGGTTCGTCCGGGACCGTCAGCCGAGCTGACCGGGTGTGTGACCCGGAACGAAGGCTCCGCCCCGTCAGATAGCTCGACCTGGCAGCCATCAGCGAATTCAGGGACGCATGCTCTGGGCAGCCCGGCGAACGTCACGACGGGATCATCGGACCCGCGGAGCCGGCCGAGCGACCTGATCAGCGGGGCGCAGCGTCCCGTGGGGACATCGTCCCGATGCCGGAAGAAGGCGTCAAGGTCAGCCTCGGCCACGGTTGACGCCGGGTCACGCGAGTTTATGCGCTCGGCCATGTAATGTCGCCTCACCGCAGGTGGCTTCCGGCCCCGCGAGCCGCGCTGGCTGACCGGGCCAAAGCCGGGAGACGTGGCGCCTGAGCAGGTCATCCGCCGCGTTGACCATCTCGTCACCGAGCATATCGACCAGTTCGCAGTGCTCGAGGGCCCCGGCTGTCATGAGGTGGCCTGATTCCTCAAGACGCGGCGCGGGCATGGCGCCAGGCGCGAGCAGCAGCCGCGCTACCCCGGAAAGAGCTGGGTCACCCGTCAACTCCAGCAGGTAGAGATGGAAGATCATGTCGGCACGCAGGTAGCCGAGAACGTCACCGCGGCGGGCCGATCGCATGGTGGCATCAGCCAGTCTCCTGACGACTGAGAGTTCCTGATCGGACAGCCCCCGGTCGGCCAGCTTGCGGAGCGCGGGCAACTCCACCAGCAGCCGCAGCTCGGCCAGGTCCCGGGATTGAGTCTCGGCAGAACAGCCACTTAGGGGAGCCATGGCGGTCCTTCCAACGGGTAACCGATGCTGGACGGAAGTGAGCTTGCTGCGGCCACCAATCGGAAGCTGATGCTGTTTACGCCAGCTGTCCTCGGCCGGCCATCCGCGAGGGCGTGCGGACTGAGGCCTGCGTGATCACAAAGGCTTTGATGAGCACCGTGCCATTACGTGCGTTGCATTGGTGTCGCGTTTTCAGCCAAGCAGAGTGACCGTGCAATGAACATGAAGAACCGCCCGCAGAACTGAAAGTTCCAGAACTGGCGGGCATATGCTCAGCCTGAGTCGCGCCGTCTGCGGGCCAGGGGAGACGTTGTGAGTGTGCCGCCCGTTCCGTTCGCCAGTGTGCTGCGGCAGCTGCGCGCCGAGGCCGGGCTGACGCAGGAGGAGCTGGCCGGGGCGGCGGGGGTGAGCTCGCGGGCAGTCAGCGACCTGGAGCGGGGCATGGTCACCGCTCCGCACAGAGATACGGTGCGGCTGCTCGCCGATGCGCTGAAGCTGGACGGCCCGGCCCGGGCCGAGTTCGAGGCGGCGGTGCCCGCCCGCGCCAGGGCAGGTGGGGTAGCGGCGGCGATCCGGACGTTGCCCCGCGATATCGCCTCGTTCACCGGAAGGCGGCAGGAACTGCAGGAGCTCGTGGACGCGGCGATCGGCGCGGCGGGTTCGGGCGGGATAGTCGGCATTCATGCGATCGGCGGGATGGCAGGCATCGGCAAGACCGCATTCGCGGTGCACGCCGCGCATCGGCTGGCCGACCGGTTCCCCGGCGGGCAGATCTTCTTGCCGCTGCACGGACACACGCCGGGGCGGCAGCCGGTGGACCCGGCCGACGCGTTGGCCAGCCTGCTGCTGACCATCGGCGTCCCGACTGCGCAGATCCCGGCTGATCTGGAAGCGCGGACAGGACTGTGGCGGGACCGGCTGGCCGGGCGGCAGCTGCTGCTGGTCCTGGATGACGCAGCTGACAGCGAGCAGGTCCGGCCGCTGCTGCCCGGCGCGGGCGGCAGCCTGGTGCTGGTCACCAGCCGACGCCGCCTGACCGCGCTTGAGGACGCGAAGACGATCAGCCTGGACACCCTGCCGCCGGAGGAGGCGGCCGGGCTGCTGGTCCGGCTGGCCGTCCGGCCCGGGCTCAGCTCGGCCGACCCGGCCGTACGGGATATCACCCGGCTGTGCGGGTACCTGCCGCTGGCGATCGGGATGCTGGCCCGCCGGCTGTACCACCACCCGGCGTGGTCGCCGGCCGGGCGGGCCGCCGAGCTGGCGGCGGCCGTGGACCGGCTGGAGCTGCTGGCTACCGAGAACGTGTCGGTCGCCGCCGCCTTCGACCTGTCATACGCGGATCTGGCGCCGGACCAGCAGCGGCTGTTCCGCCGACTCGGGCTGCACCCCGGTGCCGACATCGATGGCTATGCCGCCGCAGCCCTGGACGGCACCGGCCTGAGTCAGGCTCAGCGCCGCATGGAGGCCCTGTACGACCAGTACCTGCTCACCGAGCCCGCCCCTGGCCGGTACCGGATGCACGACCTCATCCGCGAGCACGCCCGGGCCCTGACCGGCCGCCTCGACCCGGACGTCGAGCAGGAGCAGGCGACGGAGCTGCTGCTGGACTATTACCAGCACGCCGCCGCCCAGGCCGACGCCCTGCTGGCCCGCCAGGCCCGCACCCACCCCGCCCCGGCGGTCGGAACGATACCGGCTGCGGCTCCGGTCCTCGCCGACCGTGAGCAGGCGCTGGCCTGGGCTCGGGCCGAACGTGCCAGCCTGCTGGCCTGCCTGGACTACGCCACCGCGACCGGCCAGCACGCCCGCGTCGTCGGGCTGACCGCGGGCCTGGCCGGCCTGCTGCGCCACGACGGCCCGTGGGCCGAGGCCATCACCCGGTGGGTCACCGCGGTGCAGGCTACCCGGGACCTCGGCGACCGCCCCGCCCAGGCATGCGCCCTCGCCTACCTGGGGCTCGTCCGCCGACTGACCGGGGACCATCCGGCTGCGTCGCGGGACCTGCAGGAGGCGCTAAGCATTCACCGCGACCTCGGCGACCGGTCGGGCGAGGCCGAAGCCCTCACCCTCCTTGGGGACGTGCGCCGGCTGACCGGGGACTATCCGGGTGCGGCCCAGGACCTGCACCAGGCGCTGGGCATCTCCCGCGACATCGGCGACCGGCTCGGCCAGGCCGGAGCTCTCACCTTCCTGGGGAACGTGCGACAGCTGACCGGGGACTATCCGGCCGCGGCGCGGGAACTGGAAGAGGCGCTGAACATCTACCGTGACCTCGGCGACCGGCTCGGCCAGGCCGACACTCTCACCTTCCTGGGAAGTGCACAGCGGCTGACCGGCGACTATCGGGGTGCGGCCGACGACCTGGAGGAGGCGCTGGGCACCCACCGTGACATCAGCAACCGGCACGGTGAAGTCACGGCCCTTAACGAGGCCGGGATGCTGAGCAGGGCCCGCGGTGACCTCGCCCTGGCCGGGGCGTACCACCAGCAGGCCCTGGACCTGGCCCGCCAGATCGGCAGCCCGCTGGACGAGGCGCACGCGCTGGCCGGCCTGGGTCGGTGCGCCCTGGCCACCGGTCGCACCGCCGAGGCCGAAGCCGGGCTGCGGCAGGCGCTAGAGATCTTCCAGCGCATCGGCGCGCCCGAAGCCGCCACCGTATCGGCCGAACTAGACGCCCTGTCCGGATAGGACAGCGGCGAAAGCGACGGGTACTTCGCCTCTCGGGGTGCTCCCAGCCGTCTCGCGGATGCAGCTATTCCTCCGGCCGCGATGCGGCTATGCTCGCGTCCATAACGATCCGTAGAATATACTTCTATAGAAGCTAGATACTAGAGCGTCGGCTGAATCAACGCCGCCCTGCTGGACTTCCTCGGGAGCTGACCGCCGGAAGCTGGTCTGGCCGTTGGACGGTCAGGCTGTGATTACACGTGGCAACGTTCCCCGGAACACATTAGACAACGTTCCATGGAACGTTATATGCTTCCGTGGAATCGAAAGGGGAAATCACCGTGGCCGAGGCACTGATCGTTCTCACCGGCACCAACGTCTGGACGATGAAGGACGGATCGCCGCATCCGACTGGCTTCTGGGCCAGAGAGTTCATCGAGGCCCACGACGCCTTCACAGACGGCGGGCTGGGCGTTAGCATCGCCACCCCGCTCGGCGTGAAGCCGACCGTGGACCAGCTCAGCTGGTACCCCCCGTACAACAACAACGACGATCAGTTCATCGCCCAGCAGAAGAAGTGGCTCGAGGCGCGTGCAACGGAGTTGGACGCTCCGCTCCGGCTCGAGGACGTCGAGCCGGGCCGCTACGACGTCGTCTACGTCGTGGGAGGGCACGGCCCGATGCAAGACCTCGCCGTGCATCCTACGATCGGGGATCTCCTGGTCGCGAACCTGGACGACCCGGACAAGTACGTGGGAGGTGTCTGCCACGGGCCGGCATCGTTCCTGTCCGCCCATCGGGCAGACGGAACCTGGGCGTTCACGGGCCGCAAGCTCACCTCCTTCACCAACGAGGAGGAAACGCAGGCGACCTTCGCCGGCAATGCGCCATGGCTGCTCGAGGACCGCTTGCGTCTGGCCGGAGCTCTGTTCCAGGCCGCCGAGCCGTGGAGCGTGCACACCGTGGAGGACGGCAATCTCGTCACCGGTCAGCAGAACAACTCCTCCGGAGCAGCGGCCAGCAAGATTGTCGAGAAGCTCAAGGCATCTCGGTAATTCAACGCCGCGCTGCGACGACGCCCCGGCACCTCGGTGCCGGGGCTCGGCGGTCCCGATAATCAGCGGGTGGTCAGCCGGAGGCGCCTTGCTCGATGAGGGCGGCGACCGTGGCCGGCTGCGACAGGAAGACCGAATGGCAGGCCGCTACTTCCGTCACCCTGGAGCCCGCCCGCTGCGACATCGCGCGCTGCGCCGGCGGAGGGATCATCCGGTCTTCGGTGGTGACCACGTACCAGCTTGGCCTGGTCTGCCAAACGCGGAGACATAGACCAGGGCCGCGACCTTGTCGTGCGTGCCGGCCTCGGTAATGACCACGCCGCCGTAGGAGTGGCCGACCAGCACGACCGGCCCGGGCTGCGTGTCGATGACCAACCGCGCCGCGGCGACGTCGCCTTCCAGCGACAGCGTCGGATTCTGCACGACGCTGACGTGGTAGCCGTGCCCGGTCAGGATGTCGTAAACCGGTTGCCAGCCGGAGCCGTCCACGAACCCGCCGTGCACGAGAACCACGTTGCTGACCGGTGCCGCAGTGCTCGCCGGGGTTCGCGGGCCGTCAGGTGACTCCCGGGCTGCCGCCGGTCATGCCCGTGGCGACGTACGAGCTGAGGACGACGTGTGTGAGCCGCCGGTGCTCGTAGCGCAGGCTGACCGCGAGCAGGGCGAGCCCGACCGCCACGCCGATCCCCGCGGCGGCGGGCAGTGGCGCCTTGAAGGCCAGGTCGCAGAGCATGGCGATGGTGGCTCCGCCCAGCACGCAGTTGACCGCGATGACCATGCTCGCCATGGTGAACAGGAACGACCAGCGCCCGTAGCGCACGCTGTGCTGCGCCGTCGGGGAGTCCCCGGCCCCGAAATAAGGCGGAGCAATCGGCGCCAGCGCCGCGTAATACCGCCTGATCAGCTCCATCCGGCGAAGCGAGACGATGTTGGCCACGCTGGTGTCGGTCAGCCGGACGATGGTGAACCAGCCGAGCACGAACACCGTCGGCAGGACCGTGAAGGCCAGTGAGGCGAACGCGTGCGGCGAGGAACTGGAGAAGCCGAGCGCCACCAGCCCGCTGGCCAGCGAGGACAGGTAGATGCTGACGCGGCTGCCGCTCTCGCTGATGGTCGAGCTGGCCGTGGACTGCAGCACGAAGTACTCGGTGCCGAGCGCGCTGATGAAATCCGGGGGCGGTTTCTCGTCGGCCATGTTAGTCCTCGTTGACCAGCGCGAGCTTGCCGGGCGAGTGCGGACCGGTCAGGGCGGTGAACGCAGCGGGGGCATCGGCAAACCTGAACGTCTGCGCCATCGGCACGACCAGTTCCCCTTCCTGGGCGAGGTTCAGGATCCCGCCACGGGCCCGGGCCCGGAACGGGCCGCTAGCCGGGTTGGACGCGCCGACGAAGACGTATCCGTCGGCCTTGGCCCGGCGAGCGTCGGCGATGGTGACCACCCGGTTCCGGTCGGCGACCAGCGCCAGCGACACGTCGCCGGCTTCATCGCTGCCGACCGTATCTAGGGCGGCGGCGATCCCTTCCGGAGCGGCCGCCCGCACCCGGTCGAGCAGGCCCGGCCCGTATTCGACGGGGGTTCCGCCATAGACCTGGACGAAGTCGAAGTTCGCCTTGCTGGCGGTACCCACCACGCGCACGCCGAGGTGCCGAGCCTGCTGCAGGACGCTGACGCCGACGGCTCCGGCGGCTCCGTGCAGCAGTATGGTCTCCCCCTCCTTGGCGCCTGAGGTGTGCAGCAGGTCGGCCGCGGTGGTCCCGACGAGCAGGAGGTTGGCCGCTTCCGGGAAGCTCAGCGTGGCAGGTTTGGCGAAGACATCGGACGCGGGGACCGTGATCGCGGTCGTGTATCCGCCGCCGACCATGGAGGCGACTACCTCGTCGCCGACGGTCCCGGCGCCCGATGCGAGCTGCGTAGCCGGCCCGAACGCCGTGACGACGCCGGCCACCTCGTATCCGACGGACAGCGGCAGCAGCGCGCGATCCTGGCCCGGCGCGATGTGCTTGGCGTCGGCCGGGTTCATCCCAGCGGCGCGCACGTCGATGGTGACCTGGCCAGGTCCGGGATCGGGCACGTCGACCTCGATGTTGCGCAGCACCTCGGGACCGCCGAAGTCGACCGCGACCCATTTCCGTGCTATGAGGCTCATGGCCCCTCCTTCATCGGATCACGATGAGCTACGCGCCGCGCTTGGCCTTGGCCACGTTCGCCGTCAGCTCAGCGAGGTTCTGGCGGACGACGAATGCGGGCTGGCCGGCGTCGATCCGCCAGCTCTCGTCGAGGCTGCCGATGTCCAGGGCGTCGAAGCCGAACTCGTCA
>Ga0209693_10001295_pt1 | contig 10686 bp, 8 predicted proteins | sample HubBroMetageWRM3_FD_188345 | JGI IMG/M metagenome (GOLD analysis project Ga0209693, IMG submission 188345) | Warmed soil microbial communities from the Hubbard Brook experimental Forest, New Hampshire - Hubbard Brook CCASE Soil Metagenome WRM 3... | ecosystem: Environmental > Terrestrial > Soil...
GCTTAGCCGGCGGGACGGCTAACGCGGAAGAGCCGGACCGGCTCGGGCACTCCGCGCAGGCGGTGTGCGCCAACTGGCGACCACGTCAAGCCGTTGTCCACATGACCGGCTCCGTGCGCCGACTCGGTCACCAGAACCGTCCCCGGCTGCGCGAGAGCGGTGACGCGGCTCGCCACATTGACTGGGCTGCCGAACCAGTCGCCGGCGCGGCTAACGGCGAGCCCGTCGGCCACGCCCGCCCGTAGCTGGGGCAACCCGTTGGCGTTCGCGGCGTCGACGAGTTCAAGAACGGCGTCGATCAACCGGATGGTTTCGGCAGATACGAGCATGACCGCATCGCCGATGGTCTTGATGAACCACACCGGCGGCTCGGCGATCTCCAGGGCCAGGTCGGCGAGTCTTCTGGCCAGGCGCACCAGATCCTCTGGCGGCAGCGTTTCGCCCAGGCGGGTGAATCCCGCGAGATCGGCGAAGGCGACGGCGACGTGGCGAGCGCCGGGGAGCTTGCCGGCCGCGCGTTCGGTGGCGCTGATTCGTTGCTCTTCGAACATGTGCCGAAGCTGCCGCAACAGCAGACCCTCAACCAACGGGCCGAGCGCCGGGACGGCCGCCCGCGCCAACGTTTCGGCGACCTCAGCGAATTCACGCTCGGTGGCGCCGGGCCGCACGGTCACACCGAAGGCGGGTTGGCGCATCATCGCCGCAGTACGGCTAAGCCCCATGCTCAACACCCTGACAATGTCGACTACGTCTGCGACGTCCATTCCCAGGTCGAGGAAGAATTTGGCACGGCCGGCGGCCAGCGCGTCAGCACGTGGCAACACTGCCGCATCGGGATCGTCAATCTTGGGCAGACCCGCTGCCCGCTCCAACCGCTGCAGTACCTCCAGATCGATCCCGGTCGATTCGGCGACCTCACGCTCCGAGACATAGAGGCCGTCGTCACCAAGCACCCGATTGGCGGGCAGCAGCATCGGCACCAGTGAGTGCTGAATCTGATCGGCGGTGAAGCCACGGTCGAGCAGCCACTCGACCAGCTCTGCCCGCTCGCGGCGCTCGTGGCCTTCGAGCCCCTCCAGGTGGCCCGCGCTGACAAGAGCGGATGCCGCGGTATCCGGGGTTTGCTCCGCGTCGTCAGCCGTCACGAGCTAACTTTCTCACGTCGGCCGCCGCAGCTGGTCGGGGAACTGCGGCTGCTCAACCGTGGGCGCCGGTGCCTTAGGGGTTGCCCGCCGACCAGGTGATCGACTTGGTTTCCAAGTACTCTTCCATGCCGGCGGCACCCCACTCACGGCCCAGGCCGCTGTGTTTGTAGCCGCCGAACGGCGCCCACGGACTCAGGCCGCCGCCGCCTGAGGTGGTGTTGATCATGACGTTGCCCGTGCGCATCCGACGCGCAATGTTGTAGGCGCGCACCGGGTCTCGCGACCACACACCTCCGCCGAGACCGAAGTCGCTGTCGTTGGCGATCGCGACTGCTTCATCGTCACTGTCGAAAGGCAGCAGCACGCCGACGGGGCCAAACACCTCCTGGCGGCAGATTGTCATCGAATTGTCGACGCCAACGAACAAGGTCGGTTCGACGAAGTAGCCCTTGTCCAGCCCGGCGGGCCTGCCGCCGCCGTAGGCGATCTGCCCTCCCTCGTGGACGCCGCCGCGGATCAGGCCCTCGACCCGTTCGCGGTGGCGCGCGCTGATCAGGGGACCCATCGACACCGACTCGTCAGCCGGATTGCCCACGGTGATTTGGTCGAGGACACCCTTGAGCGCCGTGGTGACCTCATCGATCAACGATCGATGCACCAGGGTGCGGGTGAGCAAAGCGCAACCTTGTCCCGCGTGCATGGTGAAGTTCATGACGATCCCCGGCAGCGCCTTGTCGATGTCGGCGTCGTCGAGAATCAGGTTGGCCGACTTGCCGCCGAGTTCGAGGACGACGCGTTTGAGTGTGTTGCCGGCCTGCTGGTGCACCGCACGCCCGACCACATCCGAGCCGGTGAAGCTGACCAGATCGATGTCCGGGTGCCGGGTCAGCTCGGCGCTGGCGTCGGCGTCACCGGTGACGATGTTCAGCACGCCGGGCGGCAGCCCCGCCTCCTGGGCGATTTCACCGAGGATCAGCGCCTCGAGCGGGGTGTCCGGCGACGGCTTCAGTACGGCGGTGCACCCCGCGGCGAGTGCGGGGGCGACCTTGAAGACGTTGAGAAAGAACGGGAAGTTGTACGGGGTGATCAGGGCAGCGACGCCGATGGCTTCGCGCTGGATCACGCCCTGCCCGATTCCGGCCAGCCCGTTGGAGCCGATGTAGGGCATCATCGGCGTGTCGAATCGGTACTGGGGCAGAACGCGATCGGCGTAGTCGCGCATCGCCTCCAGCGGCGCGCCGATCTGCAGAGCGCTCGCCAGCAGGCGAGTGCTGCCCGCTTCGGCGATGTTCAGTTCGACCAGTTCGTCGAAACGCCGCTCGATGATGTCGGCCATTCGCCCGAGCGTCAGGGCACGCTCTTTCGGTGTCGATCTGCCCCACGGACCTTCATCGAACGCAACCCGCGCCGCACGGACCGCGGTGCGGATGTCTTGGACGGTCCCTTGAGGGACGCGCCCGATCTCGTCTTCGGTCGCGGGGTTGAGGACGGGAAGGGCCTCGTCCCCACTTCCCTGCGTCCACTCACCGTCGATGAATAGCCGGTAGTTGTACTCGTGGCTCATCCCGATCCTCCACCACACTGTAGGCTGTTATTCGTGCTATCAGTAATCTATATCACGTGGCCCACGGCGGGTAGATGGGCGGCAAACTTGCCTTCCACGCTTCCCTAAACGGTAAATTTAGTTATATCTTTGAACGGGCACGCACGACGGTGAGGAGGCGGTATGCCACTGCAGCCCGACATGAAAATCATCTCGGTGGATGATCACGTCGTTGAGCAGCCCAACCTGTGGCAGGACCGGCTGCCGGCGCACCACAGGGAACTCGGACCCAAGATCATCGAGGACGAGCAAGGCCACCACGTGTGGCAGTACGAGGGCGACCGATACCCGCAGATCGGTCTGAACGCGGTGGCCGGCAAAGACCCGCACGAGTACGGGATGGAGCCTGTCCGTTACGACGACATGATCCCCGGCTGCTACGACGCCGCCGAGCGGGTGAAGGACATGGACATCGACGGCGTGCACGCGGCACTGTGTTTCCCGTCCTTTCCCGGATTCGCCGGCGGGGTCTTTCAGCGCGCCAAGGACAAGGACCTCGCGCTGGAGTGCGTCAAGGCGTGGAATGACTTCCAGGTCGATGAGTGGGCCGCGGCCGCACCGGGCCGGCTCATCCCGCTGGGGATCCTGCCGACGTGGGACCCGCAGCTGGCTGCCGACGAGGTGCGCCGCGCCAGGGATATCGGCTCCAAGGCGGTGTCGTTTCCCGACGCTCCCATCCCGCTAGGACTACCGTCGTTTCACCATCCGACGCACTGGGAGCCGGTCTGGCAGGCCTTCGAGGACACCGAGATGCCCGTGTGCCTGCATTTCGGTTCGGGCAGCTTCGTCCCCGGCTTCTCGTTCATGGACAACGATGTTGTCGATCCACACGCGCCCTTCGCCGTGGCAATCAGCGTGTTTTCCACGAACCTCATGTGGTCGTTGTCCGACATCGTGTTCTCCGGCCTGCTGCAGCGGCACCCCAAATTGAAGGTGATGCTGTCCGAGGGCGGCATCGGCTGGTTGCCGTATCTGATGGAGCGCATGGACTACACCTGGGAGCGGCACCGCTGGTACCAGGACATCAACAAAAACGACCGGCCGTCCGAATTGATCAAGAAACACTTCTGGGGATGTTTCATCGACGACGTCCATGGCGTGGACAACCGCTACGTGATCGGCATAGAGAACATCCTCATCGAGGTCGATTACCCGCACTCCGACTCGAACTGGCCCAACAGCCGCAAACGCATCGCCGAGAACCTCGCCAAGGTGCCCGATGAGGAGTGCCGGATGATCGTCGAGACCAATGCCCGCAAGTTGATGCACCTGGACGCCTGACGCGGCACCACCTGTCGAGTTCGTCATCTGTCGAAAAGGAAGAACGTCATGGGCGGTCGGTTGGAGGGCAAAGTCGCCTTCATCACCGGGATCGCGCGCGGGCAGGGTCGTTCGCACGCTATCCGCCTCGCTGAGGAGGGCGCCGACATTATCGGCCTCGACATCTGCGCGAACCTGCCGCACGTTCCCTACGCCATGGCCAGTACCGATGACCTCGAGGAGACCGTGGCCTTCGTGGAGAAGCTGGACCGGCGCATCGTTGCCCGAGTCGCCGACGTCGCCGACCGGCAGGCAGTCCAACGCGTGGTCGACGACGGCGTCGCAGAACTCGGCCATCTCGATGTCGTGGTCGCCAACGCGGGCATCGCCGTACTCGGGGATTACCCGATCGACACCTACTTCACGACCCTGAACACACTGCTCGTCGGGGTCTTCAACACGGTCGCGGCGGCGTACCCGCATCTTCAGGACGGGGCTTCCATCATCGCGACCGGCTCGGTTGCCGCGCTCATCCCCGGCGCGACCGATGGGCCGGCCACCGGCCCCGGCGGACGTGGCTATTCCTTTGCCAAACGCACGATTGCTCAGTTCGTCCGCGAGACGTCGCTGGCGATGGCGCCGCGCAGCATCAGGGTCAACGCCGTTCACCCCACCAACTGCGACACGGATCTGCTGCACACCGAGGCGATGTATTCGTTGTTCCGCCCCGACCTCGAGTCTCCCACCCGCGAAGACGCCGAAATCGCTTTCCCGGCCATGCAGGCGATGCCAATTCCGTACATCCAACCCATCGACGTCAGCAACGCCGTGGTGTTCCTGGCCTCCGATGAGTCGCGATACATCACTGGCATGCAGCTTCGAGTCGACGCTGGCTCGGTGATCAAGCAACTGCCCGGCGTTCTGTGACTCGGTTAGGCGGCTCATCAGCTCGAGAAGGGAAACGTGAATGCATCTGCCGATGAATGGCGTCCGAGTCCTCGAGGTCGCGCAGTACACCTTCGTGCCGTCGGCAGCCGCGGTGCTCGCCGACTGGGGCGCGGAGGTGATCAAGGTCGAGCACGCCGAGTACGGCGACGCCCAGCGTGGCCTGGTCAGCGTGATGGGACTCGATGGCGGGGTGTCGGGCTCCTCATTTTTCCCGGTGATGGAGGGACCTAATAGGGGTAAGCGCAGCGTCGGGATCGCGCTGGACCGTCCAGAGGCCAGGCCGGTACTTGCGAAGCTGGTCCAACGATCGGACGTCTTCCTGACAAACTACCTACCGCGGGCACAGGCGAAGCTGGGTATCGATTGCCGCAGCATTCGCGCTTTCAACCCCGACATTATCTACGTGCGGGGCAGCGGCTTTGGTCAGCGAGGTCCCGAGCGTGATAAGGGTGGCTACGACTCGACGGCGTTCTGGGCGAGGGGCGGGACGGGCGACGGTGTGACCGAACCCGGCGCCGACCGGATGCCGCACATGCCGACCGGTGCCTTCGGCGACAACATCGGTGGCGTGACGATCGCCGGCGGCATCGCCGCCGCGCTGTACGCGCGAGCGACCACTGGGCAGACATCGGTGGTCGACGTATCGCTGCTGGCGGTGGGCGCGTGGGCCATGCAGTTCGCGGTCAACCTCGCGATGCTGGTGGGCGGACCACCGCCCGAGTCTGTGCAGCCCCGTCACGGCTCGGCTCGCAACCCGTTGAGTGGAACGTACAAAACCTGCGACGACCGCTGGCTGATGCTCACGATGTTGCAACCAGGCAAGTACTGGCCCGAGTTCTGCACGGCCGTCGGGCGACCGGAGCTGGCCAGCGATCCGCGATTCACCGACGCGGAATCGATCATGGCCAATGCTGCCGAGGCGGCGGAGATCGTCGCCGAGATCGTCGCCGAGCATGATTTCGGGCACTGGCGCGCGGCCCTCAACACGGTGCGGGGGCAGTGGGCCGCGGTGCAAGATCCGTGGGAGGTCAGCCAGGACACCAGCCTGCGCGTCAACGGCTATATCGCCACCGTCACCGATGCCGACGGCAAGGAACGTGAACTCGTCAACAATCCGGTGCAGTTCGACGAGATTCCGGCGCGGCTGCGCCGCGCGCCTCAGTTCGCCGAGCACACCGACGACGTCGTTCGTGAGCTGGGTTTCTCCGAAGAGGAGCTCATCGAGCTGAAGATCGCAGGCGCAATCACCTGATTGAAATCGAAGGGGCAGGGGTCAGCGCGGGTCGCGTGGCAGTCCGAGGAGTCGTTCAGCCAGCATGACGCGCAGTACCTCGTCTGTGCCGCCGGCAATGCGGTAGCCCAGGGCTCCCATCAGCCAGCGGTTCCATCCGTAGGTGCCCCATTCACCGGTGTCGGCGACGAACGCTGGTCCAAGTAGCTGGGCGGCGAGTTCGCCGATGGCGCGCAGCGATTGGACCAGGAACAATTTGTCGATCGCGCGTTCTGTGCCGATCAGTTCGTCGTCGGGCACCGCTTCCATGCGGATCTGCTGAAACCGAGCGGTCTGAATGCGGGTGAACACCTGCGCCCACGCCTCGCGCACCATCGGGTCGTCGTCTCGGCCCGACCGGACAATGAGCTGCCACAACAACTCGACGGCGCGCACGTTCGTCTCGTGGTTGCGGTCGCCAGTGGAGCGTCGTTCGGCTGCCAGTGTCTTCGTGGCGACCTTCCAGCCGTCACCCTCGGGGCCGATGCGCATGGTGTCGTCCACGACCACATCGGTCAGGAAAACCTCGCAGAAGCTGGCGCCGCCGGTCATCTGGCGCAGGGGGCGGACATCAACGCCAGGGGCGTCCATCGGGACGAGGAACATGGTCAGCCCCCGGTGCTTGGGCGCCTCCCGATTCGTACGTACCAACGCAAGGCCGAGATCAGCGAACGTGCCGTTGGACGTCCAAACCTTTTGTCCATCGATGTGCCATCCGTCAGCGCGGCACTCGGCACGCGATCGCACTCCAGCGAGGTCGGAGCCCGCCTCTGGTTCGCTGAAGAGTTGGCAGGCGATGATGTCACCACGCCGGATGCCAGCCGCGTAGCGGGCCACCTGCTCGTCGGTGCCGAAGTCGGTGATGGCGTGCCCGACGGTGCTCAGCCCGATGCGGATGGGGTTCATGTCCGGTATCTCGAATGCGCCCTCGAGCGTCCGGTACAGGCGTTCATAGGATGCCGGAAGGCCACGGCCACCGAATCGGGTGGGACCGGTGATCCAGCCGTATCCGGCAGCCCAGCGTTTGCGTTGCCATTCCTGGGCGGCGCGGGCTTCCTCGCGCTCCTGCTCACCTGAACTCTCGTGGAAGAGGGCGAGCGCCTCATCGCCCTCACCCCACAGAGCCGATGCCGCGACGCGAGGACGCGCGTTGGCGGTCAAGAACCTTAGCGCTTCCCGGGCGAAGCCACGTTCGGCGTCGTCGGCGGCTTGGGCGAGCAATCCCTCATGCGCAGAAGCGTTTTCAGCCTTGCCGGCGGGGTCATCGCTGGCGGCTCGGGTGCGCACGGCCTCGTCGACGACGCGTGCCCGGTGCGCGGAGCCGGTGCCGAACAGCGCGGCTGACGAAAGCGCCCGCTTGTAATACAGATGCGCGGGATGCTCCCACGTGTAGCCGATCCCGCCGTGCAGCTCGATGTTTTCGGTCGTCGCATACACGGCGGCATCGGTGCACTGCGCGGCCGCGAGGTGGGCGAGGATGACCCGGTCGGTTGCGCCAGTGTCGACCGCCGTCGCCGCGGCCTGCGCGGACGAGGTGGCACCCTCGACTGCCAGCAGTATGTCCGCGCATCGGTGTTTGACGGCCTGGAACGATCCGATGAGCCGTCCATACTGCTCGCGCACCTTGGCATACTGGACTGCCATGTCCAGGACCTGTTGTGCTACGCCCACACACTCGGCGGCAAGAGCGGTGAGAAACACTGGGAACGCCGCCGCCAGGGCGGCGGCCGCGCAGTCGGGGCCACCGACCGGACGGGCGCGGGCGGCTTCGAGGCGCACCCGGTAGAGCGGGCGCGTGAGATCGAGGGTCTCCTGCGGTGTCACGATCACGCCGGGCTGATCGCGCTCGACGACGAATAATCCGACGCCGTCCTGCGAGGCGGCGAAGACGACAATGCTGTCACTTGCGCTTGCCCACGGCACAAAGCTCAGCTCGCCGTCGGCCGTGATCACTTCCTCCAATCGCGCCCGACAGACCGTGCGCGACAAATCGAATCCGCCATCGGCGGCCGGAGGAGCCACCGTCGCAATAAGGTCCCCGCTGCACAACCCGCTCAACAATTCTTTGTAGGCATCCGCATCGCCACTGGCCAGCAGCAGCTGTGTGGCTAGCACCGATGTGAGCAGTGGTGCCGGCAGCAGCGCGCGGCCGGCCTCGATGAAAACGACGGCTTGCTCCAGGCTGCCGAAGCCCGCGCCGCCGAACTCCTCGGGCACTGCGAGGCCCTGCAGCCCAAGCTCCTGTCCCATCCGATGCCACAGCCGCCGGTCGAATCCGGCCTCGGAGTCGATGGCGCGGCGCACGTGCGCCTCGGTGCATTCGGCGCCCAGGAATTTGCGGACGGTGTCGGCGAGCTCGCGCCGTTCGGCGCGTGTGGTCAGGACGATACCGGTCACACCCAGCCCCTAAATAAATCGGTTACTACTATAACTATATAAAAGGTAGTCTTCGGATGGGAAACATGCCAGCGGCAAGGAGGGCCGGCACATGGTCGGTGCGAGTAGCGAGCAGACCGGCGGCGCCGTGCTGCGCGAGGACGCGTCGGGCGTGGCCTACCTCACGCTCAACCGGCCGGACAAGCGCAACGCCCTCGATATCGCGACGTTTTTAGCTCTGGAAGCCCACGTTGCCGAGGTGGAGAAGGCGGTCGAGACGATCGGTGCCGTCGTGATCCGCGGTGCGGGACGGTGTTTCTCGGCGGGCGCGGACATCTCGGGGCCTACCCGGGCACCGCGGCGCAACTTCCAGGCGTCGGTCATCGAGCGGCTGGCTAACATGCCCCAGCCGGTCGTCGCCGTGGTGCACGGGCACTGCGTCACCGGCGGACTCGAACTCGCGCTGGCCGCCGACCTCATCCTGGCCGCCGAGTCGGCGCGATTCGCCGACACGCATGCGAGGTTCGGGCTCGCCGCGACCTGGGGGCTCACCCAGCGCCTACCGCGACGGATCGGACCCTATCGCGCCCGCGAAATGATGTTCACCGGACGGGTTTTCGGTGGCCGCGAGGCGGCGGAGATCGGCCTCGCGTCGCGCTGCGTTCCCGACGCCGACCTCGAGTCGGCAACCGCCGAGCTCGTCGAATCGATCACGCGGGGATCGTGGTTCAGCCACCGGGAACACAAGCAGGCGCTGTTGCGCACGGACGGGATGGCGCTGTCAGCGGGACTGGCCGACGAGAGTTTTCGGACGCAACGGGTGGCGCCGGACTTCGCCGAACGGGCGGGGGAGCGGTTCGTGCGGTGACCGACGCGGCTCAAGAGCACTGAAAGGTACCCGAATTACCCAGGAAGACAGGAGGATTGATGTGGCGGTGAAACCTACCGGGCACCATGTCGTGCCCCGGCCGGTCCGATCATGAGCCTGCCGGCCGAGCTGCGGGACAGGTTGACCCTTCCCGCGATCTGTGCGCCGATGTTCGGCGTTACGGGCCCGGCGCTGGTGCGCGAAGCCTGCTTGGCGGGCATTATCGGTGCGCTGCCCCGCGCCAACGCCGGCAGCGAGGACACCTTTGCCGAGTGGCTCACCACGATCGACCGCGACCTGCAACGGGCCTCCGAGCGGGAGCCGTGGCGACGGATCGCGCCAATCGCGGTCAACCTGCGGATCGCGATGGGCAGCGCGGACTTCGACCGGCATCTGCGGCTGTGCGCCCGCCACGGCGTGAAGATCATCATCACGGCCGGTGGCGACCCGACCGAGGCAACCCGGCGGGTCCACGACCACGGCATGTTGCTGTATCACGACGTCACGTCGCTTCGGTTCGCCGAGAAGGCCATCGCCGCGGGAGCCGATGGGCTGACCTGTATCGGCGCGGGCGGCGGTGGTCACTCCGGCACGCTCGGACATCTGGTGCTGGTGCCCAAGGTACGGACGATGTTCGACGGGACGATCGTGATCGCCGGTTCGGTCTCCACGGGTGCGGCCATCCGCGCGGGCGAAGTGCTCGGCGCCGACCTGGCCTACCTCGGGACCCGTTTCATCGCGACCCGCGAGTCGGACGCCGACATCGCCTACAAGCAGCTCATCGTGCAGAACAGCTCGACGGATCTGCTCTACACGTCCGACATCGCCGGCGTGCCCGCGAACTGGATGGTCGAATCCATGCGACGGCTGGGTCTGGATCCGGACAATCTGCCCAAGCCGCGGCGACAGGGCCGGACCTACGATCACCTTCCGCCGCACGTGCGACCGTGGAAGACACTGTGGTCGGCGGGCCAAGGCATCGACCTGATCGACGACATCCCGAGCGTCGACAAGCTGGTCCGGCGCCTGCGCGCGGAGTATGTGGCCGCTTGCGGGCTGCCGGACATGAGCGCGCGGGCCAGGTTGACGACCGCCGAGGCCGGCGTGCAGGCGATCTGACTCAGGCGGCGCGCTCGGCGGTCAACAGCATCGTCCCCGCGATCGGCCCGCCGCCGTTGGACACCGCCACGACCTGCGCGCCCGCGACCTGACGGTC
>Ga0209693_10001298_pt1 | contig 10674 bp, 9 predicted proteins | sample HubBroMetageWRM3_FD_188345 | JGI IMG/M metagenome (GOLD analysis project Ga0209693, IMG submission 188345) | Warmed soil microbial communities from the Hubbard Brook experimental Forest, New Hampshire - Hubbard Brook CCASE Soil Metagenome WRM 3... | ecosystem: Environmental > Terrestrial > Soil...
TGTTCCGGGAGTACATGGCCACGTTCTCGGTGGAGCAGGCACGCTGTCACCTCAGCCCGGCGCTCGTCCGCAACCTGGAGGTGCACTGGAATGCCCGCGAGCGCAGCCTCTGAGGGCAGCCGTGGCGCGGCAAACACCGACCAAGTGATCTGGGACAGCGCGGAGACGCTGCCCCGCGACCAGCTCGAAGTGCTGCAGCTGCGCCGCCTGCGCTCGGCGGTCGCGCGGGTACTGCGCGGCCAGCCGCCCGGCGCCGAGCGGCTGGCGACCGCCGGGATCACGGCCTCCGGTGACATCGGCTCCCTGGCCGACCTGTCCCGGATCCCGTTCACCACCAAGGCCGACCTGCGCGCGAACTATCCGTTCGGCCTGCTGGCGGTGGAGCGGGAGCAGCTCCTCCGGGTGCAGGCATCGAGCGGCACGCACGGCAAGCCCACCATTGTCGGCTACACCCGGGGCGACCTGGAGACGTGGACCGAGCTGATGGCGCGGTGCATGACGATGGCCGGTGTCCGGCCCGGCATGGTGATCCACAACGCCAACGGCTACGGGCTTTTCACCGGCGGCCTCGGCTTCCACCAGGGCGGAGAGCGGATCGGGGCAACGGTGGTCCCGGTGTCCGGCGGCTTCACCGCCCGGCAGGCGATGCTGCTGCGCGACCTCGGTGCCCACGTTCTGGTCTCGACGCCGTCGTACGCGCTCGCGATCGCGCAGGCGCTGGCCGGGGACGGGGACCGGCGCGGGGGCGCCTGGTCGCTGCCGGTGCGGCTCGGGCTGTTCGGCGGCGAGCCGTGGACCGAGGCCATGCGCGGGCAGATCGAGCGGGCGCTGCCGCTGCGTGCGGTCAGCTTCTACGGCCTGTCCGAAATGTGCGGGCCCGGGGTCGCGGCCGAGTGCCCGGCCCGCACCGGGCTGCACGTGCAGGAGGACCACTTCATCGTCGAGGTGATTGACCCTGGTTCCAGGCACGTGGTTGCATCCGGAACCGAGGGGGAGCTGGTCTTCACCACGCTGACCAAGGAGGCGCTGCCGCTGCTGCGCTACCGGACCGGCGACATCGGGTGCCTGGCCGACACGCCGTGTCCGTGCGGCCGCACCACGGTTCGGCTGACCGGGCTGCGCGGCCGCCTCGACGACATGCTGATCGTGCGCGGCGTCAACATCTACCCGTCCAGCGTGGAACACGTGCTGCTGGGCGCCGGCGGCGTGGCGCCGCACTACCGGCTGATCGTCGAGCGGCCCGGTGCGCTCGACGAGCTCATCCTGGAGTGCGAGCCCGACCGCGCCGGTGCGGATCCCGGGTCGCTGCGGGCGAGGCTGGAGCAGCTGCTGCGCGAGCACACCGGCCTGCGGATCACCGTGCGGGTGGCCGAGCCGGGAACCATCCCGCGCAGCGAAGGCAAGGCCGTGCGCGTGGTCGACCGCCGCACTGGCGCGTGACGTTCATCTGCGGGATGGTGTGCGTGCGGGATCAATTGGGCATCGTGGGGGGAAGGCTGAGAGGAGGGTGTCATGGCAAACAACCCGAGCGGTGGCGTGCTGGGCGGCCCGGAACCCGACGAAGAGGGCACTGACCTGCTCGGCGGCCCTGAGCCCGGAGACGACGTGCTCGGCGGAGCCGAACCAGGCGACGACGTGCTAGGCGGTGCCGGGCCGGAGAGCGACGAATTCGGCGGACCCGAGCCCGACGAGGAGCACACCGACCTGCTCGGCGGCCCCGATCCAGGCTGAACCGTCTGCGGCCCAACTGAGCGCGGCCGAACCGAACCGGGCTGAACCGGGCTGAGCGGTGCCGGTTGAGGCCCGGTGTGGCTGGATGCTGGTCGGCTACGGCTGAGTACGACTGCTCTTGATCTGCTCCATCAGAGCCCTGTCGTACTTCACTTCGTCCGCGCTCGCCGACAAGGACATGGCGGCCGTCAGCCCGAACGAGATGACCGTGATGCCGATGACCAGCGGGAGCAGGAAGCTCTCGGCTGTCGCCCCGCCCGCACCGCCCATGATCATGCCCGAAGGAACGGCGGAGCGGAGCACGTGCATCGCCGCCATCCCGACGTAGTGCATGCCGCTGACCGCCAGGCCCATGATCAGCGAGGCGATCAGCGTGGGCCCGACCCCGTCCAGCCGCACCGCGGCCCACAGCGCCGCCGTCGCCGCCACGATGGCGATCACGATCGACACGATGACCAGTCCTCCGCCGTAGGTGATCCGGCCGGGCATCCGCATTGCGGCCATCCCCAGGTAGTGCATGGCCGCTACGCCGAACCCGGTGATCAGCCCGCCGAACAGCAGCGGGGCATAGCCCTCGGGGCCGAACCCGACGATAACCAGGCCGACGCAGACGATCACCACCGCGATCAGCAGGCTGAGGATGGTGACCGGCACGTTGTAATGGATGGTCTCACCGGGGATCGTGTACCCCAGCATGGCGATGAAGTGCATGAGCCAGATGCCGGTGACGCCGATCGACACCCCGCCGAGCACCAGCCATCGCAGCCGTTCCAGGCCCTGGAACGAGCGGGCACGGGCGGTGCAGCGCAGGCCGATGAACGCGCCCAAGCAGGACATGACGTAGGCAAGACCAGGGGTTACTAGACCATATGTAAAATTATGTACTTGTAACACCGTATGATCTCTTTCTCCCGCTCCCAGGAGAACTCGGGAGGAGGCTACTGCTTTCAGGAAATTACGGCGCACTATCCCGGAAAATAGGAAGAAAACTTCCAGGTTGGGCTCAGCCTAAACGGACATACAGCTCGATACGACGCGATCAGCTAATGGCCGCTCAGCCGCAGTCCAGGCGACCGTGCAATTGCAGTCCAGACGGCCCCATGCAATTGCAGTTCAGGCGACCCGTGCAATTGCAGTTCAGGGGTCGGTCAGCACCTGGGCGATGCCGATCTCAAAGCAGGGCCATTCGTCGAGCACGCTGAAGCCAAGATCATTGTTGATCGCGATCATGTGCTCGTTGGCGTCGGCATTCCCGGTAATGATCCTGGTCAGCTGCGGCTCGCGCTCGGCCAGCAGCTCGAGCATGGCGATCTTGGCCAGCAGCCCGAGCCGGTGACCCCGGTGCGGCCGGGCCACGGCGGTCAGCTCCTGGAAGCCCCACTCGGGCTCGGCCGGGTCGAGCGCGAGCGCGGTCAGCCCGGCCAGCTCGCCGGTGGCCTGCGATTGGGCGGCAACCGTGTACATGCGCAGCCCCTGGACCACTTGGCGGCGCTCGTCCATCCGCACCCGCTCGGTGTCCCAGAGCTGCGGTTCGTGCCCAGGGTCGCGCGGCATGTCGGCCTCTGCCGAGTTGTTGATCGCGGCGACATCGTCCACCTGGTCCTCGGGCGCCGGCCCCGTCCAGGAAAGAAAACGGTACCCGCGAGCGGCCGGCTCGGCCCTCGCCTGCAGCGTGGCCAGGTGCCCGGGGGCGATCGCGGCGAGCTCGAGCACTCGCGTGACATCGACGAGCCCCGTGCGCGCGCCAAGGGCATGCGCAAACGCAGTGCCGGGCGAGCCTGCTCTCGCAAATCCGGCCAGGTCGGTGCGTCCATGGTCACGCGCACGCCCCGCCGCGTGCCTGAGCAGCGCCGTGCCCAGGCCAGCGCGCCGGCTGGAAGCGTGCACTTTCACGTCCAGGTCGGCGAGATGCCGGTTTTCGCGTCGCGGCAGGCTGAGCCGGTACCACCCGCATGCCTTGCCCGCGTCGTCGCGTGCCAGCCATGCCTCGGCCGGGTCCTCGGTCCAGCCGCACTCCATCCAGCCAGCGAACGGCCGGAACGACATGACCGGGCCATTGGGGTCGTCGCTGGGCAGACCGGACAGGTAAATCTCATGGCACGCGCGTACCGACGCGCCATCACTGGCCGGGGTGAAGCGCTCCACATCCACAGCGCCAGCTAACCGACCCGTGCCCGCCCGCGCCACTCAATATCGACGCCCTGCGTGCCACCCGCAGCGACTCACGGCGACCAGGATGCTCAACTGATCAGCAGCCTCGCTGGCTGCGCCGATTCCCCTGACCGAGCGCAACCCTGGCCCTACCACGGTCTGACCTGTGATTATTCGGAGAGTGCGGTATCGGATGCCTGAGGGGAGGCGGTGTTCAAGCCATGCCTGTTCTCATCGGCACGTCCGGCTGGCAGTACCGCGACTGGCGGGGTGTGCTGTATCCGGAAGGCGTGGCGCAACGCCGCTGGCTTGAGTGCTATGCCAACCAGTACGCGACGGTCGAGAACAATGGCGCGTTCTACCGGCTGCCCAGCGAGCAGACGTTCGCCGACTGGCGGGCCCGCACCCCGGAGGGGTTCGTTATGGCGGTCAAGGCGAGCCGCTATCTCACCCACGTCCGGCGGCTTCGGGATCCGGCTGAGCCAGTCGGGCGCCTGCTGCGTGCGGCGGCAGGGCTGGGTGACCGGCTCGGACCGGTGCTGCTCCAGCTGCCCCCGAATTTCCCCGCCGACGCCGAGGCCCTGGACAGGTGCCTGCGCGAGTTTGCCGCGTTCCGACCGCCGGGCGCGGCCGGAACGGGCAGCCCCGTGCGCATCGCCGTCGAATGCCGGCACGACTCGTGGTGGTCCGACGAGATCCGCGCCCTGCTGACCCGGCACAACGCCGCACTGTGCTGGGCAGACCGGCGCGGCCGCCCGGTCAGCCCGCTGTGGCGTACCGCCGACTGGGGCTACCTGCGCTTCCACGAGGGCTCGGCGGAGCCGTGGCCCCGATATGGCGAGCGTGCCCTGCACAGCTGGGTGCAGCGGATAGCCGAAACCTGGCCGGACGACGCGGACGTGTTCGCGTACTTCAACAACGATCCCGGCGGTGCCGCGATACATGACGCAGCAGCATTCGCCTCACTCGCCCGTGCCGCCGGACGTGAGGTGAGCCGGACCGCGGTGCCAGAGACTCCGGCTTCCTAGCCTTCTGCCCGTTCATGCCGGGGTCAGTCCGACGGGCGTTATTCGCCGGTCCTGCCGTCGGCCAGTTCCACCACGATGTCGAGCTGGCCGATGTGGCGCGCGTACTCCTGAAGCAGGTGGAACAGGACCCGTTCGAGCGACGCCGGATCGGCGCCATCCCACCGCTCGCCGGGCTTGCCGATGTCGGCTAGATCGTGGGATCCGACGATGACCCTGGTCCGTTCGGCCTGGGCGTGCAGGTCCGCGACCAGGCCATCCACGGTCTCGTCGGGGGCGACGTACCAGCGGTCATCACGGGCATCGGCCCACACCTCAGCGATGTCGCTACCCGCGAAGCCCCAGTCGAGCCAGCGCATCTCGACGTAGCGGAGGTGCTTGAGCAACTCGATCGGTGTCCAGCCGGATGGCAGCCGGCTGCGGCGAACCTCGTCGGCCGGCAGGCCGCTCACCTTGTCCACCAGCCGGTCGCGGAAGAAATCGAGGTATCTCAGGAAGACCTCGGCCCGCGATGACGCGGGGTCGGTGGGTTCTGGAAACGGAAGGCTCACAACACAACCCTGCCGCACGGTGCCGACAGCCCGGCACGATGGGGCCCCGGGTGCGACACACCCGGGGCCCGCGCTCGCTGGCGTTGAAACGCCTGGACGAGCGCCGTTACCGCCGCGCTGAAGCCATCTTGCGCGCGGTCGGCTCGCTCTTGCTCCCCCGCTCGCGGCTGATCCAGCCGTCAATCACGTCATCGCTGCACCAAGAAGTGATCAGCGCGTAACGCGGCTTTGGCCCTGGGTGCCACACGACGTGGTAGAGCCGTTGGGTGTCAATGACCAGCTGCATCCCCGGGTGCAGCCGAATACGCGTCTCGGTCGAGGGATCGTCTTTGTCCTCGCGCAGGATGAAGACCGATTTCCCCGCTGCGTCGTCCAGCTCGAGCCAGGACCGGACGACCCATGGCTCGCCATCGGGATTGAGGCGGTTGTTGTCATCCAGGTGGAGCTGGTGAAGCGCCGTCGACTCGTCGCTTGGGTTGAGCTTGATTACGCGGACACGGCCGAAGTTGCCGCCAATCCGCTCGACGTATTCGGCCAGGCCAGGAGCGATCTTGCGGTTCTTCGTCCAGATCCCATCCTTGTCGGGCTTGCCATGATCCCAGAAGCCGCGGCAGTCCATTTCGCCCGTTGCTGAGGTCAGCGGCGCGAAATTGGTGTCTCCACCGCTTTTCCAGTCCATGTACTCGAGCGATTCCCACTCGGCAGGATCAATGGGCGTCCCCTGCCAATCACGCAGGATTACGTAGCCCTTGTCCGCCAGGATATCGAGCTTGCGATGCATGCCATTCCCCTCGCTTGGACATCACTTTCTTTTCCCCCGGGCCCGCCGTTCCCATATCCCCTGACCGGCCCCGTTACTCGCCCAGACGAGCTCAGTTATTGAGATGTGGCAATGATTTTGAGATCCCATGACCAGAAGCAACTAGATAGGACTAGCTCTTCGGGGGCGGTTTGCGGATCATAGGAGATGGAGTTCGTCCCCATGCATCCGTTTAGCCGCGCCCGGGGATGGGCGCGTATTTGTTCGCTGGCGCCGGGTTTCCGTGGCGTGCCTGGCTGAGGCCTGCGCGGGTGTCGGCGTGTCACGTTTGATTGTTGGCACCTCGGCTTAGGTTCAACTTATGGTGGCCAACAGGTTGCCTATGAGCGGCCGCGATTCGTCATCAGCCGAGCCGCACGCCGCGAGTCGAGGGCACAGCGGGCTTCCAGGGCACGTTCAGGCTGTCAGCAAAGATCAGGCAGGCGATCAGAGGGCCTTCAGCTTTCCCACAGGTGCCCGGCCAACGATGGAAGCGTAGAAACAGGGACCGAAGCGCACGAGGGGGCCGCGCCCATGAGGAGCATCAACGATCCGGCGGTATCCGGCGAACCAGCAGGGCAGCCGCCGTATTCGTCTGGGTCCGGCGCCGACGACCCGTACCGTCGCGGTGGCGCTGATGAACCCTACGGTGGCGGCAACCAAGGTGCTGGCGGCGGTTACGGCGGCGGACCCCACGGGCAGGAGCCTTACGGCCAGGGCCCTTACGGCCAGGGCCCTTACGGCCAGGGCCCTTACGGCCAAGGCTCCTACGGCCAGGGAAGCCACGGCCAGGGCCCGTACGGGCAGGGCCCTTACGGCCAGGGGCCGTACGGGCAGGGACCCTATGGTTACGGCGGGCCAGCCGGCCCCGGCGGCCCCTACGGCTACGGCCCTGGCGGGAGCGGGCCCCAGGGCCCGCACAGTCCGGTCCGGCGGTTCCGCCGCGGTGCAGCCATCGTTGCGGTGGCGCTCGCGGCCGGTCTTGGCGCCTTCTTTGCCCTGGGCGGCGCGGGCGGCAGCGGAACCGGGCCGACCCTGACCACATCGCAGATCGAAGCGCAGGTGGATCCCGGCCTCGTCGACGTGACCTCCACGCTCGGCTACCAGCAGGCCGAGTCGTTGGGCACCGGGCTGGTGCTGACCTCGAACGGCGAGATCCTGACCAACAACCACGTGATCGAGGGCGCAACCTCGGTCAAGGTCACCGATATTGGCAACGGCCGGACCTATCCGGCAAGGGTCGTCGGCTACAACCAGACCAAGGACATCGCGGTGCTGCAGCTGCAGGGCGCCTCCGGCCTGAAGACAGTGAAGCTCGGCAACTCCGACACCGCCGCGGTCGGCCAGAAGGTGGTCGCGCTCGGCAACGCGGAAGGCAAGGGCGGCACACCGTCGGTCGCGAACGGCCAGATAACAGCCCTCAACGCCTCGATCACCGCCTCGGACCAGGGCTCGGGCACGACCGAGCAGCTGACTGGGCTGATCAACCACAACGCTCCGATCCAGCCGGGGGACTCGGGCGGGCCGCTGGTCAACACCGCCGGCCAGGTGATCGGCATCGACACCGCGGCGTCCAACACGATGCAGTTCCAGCAGTCGCAGCAGGCCAATGCGTTCGCGATCCCGATCAACGACGCGCTCGCGATCGGCAACCAGATCGAGGCGGGCCACGCCTCGTCCACGGTGCACATCGGCGCCACCGGCTTCCTCGGCGTCGAGGTCGAGTCCGCGGGCAACGCGGCCCGGCAGGGAGTCCAGGCGGGCTCGGGCGCGGCGGTTCAGGGGGTACTCCAAGGAACGCCGGCCGCGGGTGCTGGCGTCTCCGGGGGTGACGTGATCACCTCGGTCGACGGCCACTCCGTCTCCTCGCCGTCCGCGTTGCAGGCGGCGCTGGAACAGCACCACCCGGGCGACAAGGTCACGATCGGCTGGACGAGCGGGGCCGGCCAGTCTCAGTCCGCCAGCGTGACGCTGGCAAACGGGCCGGCCGCGTAAGCCGGACCACTGGCGAGCAGTGCCCTGCGGCGACGGCCTAGCCCCCGAGCTGGCCGTCCTGCAGGGCATTGCTTATCGCCAGCGCGGCCTGCGTGGTCACGCCGGCCGCCAGGCTCAGCGCGGTCGGCCAGGTCGAGAACTTCGCAACCACGGTCTGGGATGGCACGTGCACGAAGATGTTCTGCCCGTTGATACCCGAGGCCTGATAGAACGGCACGCCAGGATCCCTGATCCACCAGCAGTTGCGGTAGTGGGCCCCGGGCGGGTAGCCGGGCGAGTCGTCTCCATCGGCGAACGCGCGTGCGCCATCGGGAGCTCCGCGGATCGTGTCTTCGATCCAGTCCTTCGGCACGATCCCCCGGCCGCCCTCCAGGTACAGCTGGCCGAACCGGGCCAGGTCGCGCAAGCTCGCGCAGATGCCGCCGTCGGCCATGGGGTTGCCGTGCCCGTCGAGGGTGATCTCCGCGTCGAACTCCGCGCCCATCGGCTGCCACAGCTCGCGCGATATGAGCTCGTGCAGCCGCTTACCGGCGGCCCGCTCGATCACCCACGCCAGCACGTCGGTGAGGATCGAGCGGTACCGGAACGGCCCGCCGTGCGGGCCGTCATTCTGCAGTGTGGCGAAATAGCCGAGCGCGTCCGCGGGCCTCGGGTCCCCGTTGTCCGGCCGCCACAGGTACACCCGCTCGTAGGTCCGCACGTCGGCTTCGGGATTGTCGTAGCTCTCGTCGAACTGCGTGCCCGCCCGCATGTCCAGCAGGTCCTGCACGGTCGCGCCCTCGAATGAGGTACCGCCGAGCTCCGGGACGATCTCCTCGACGGCTGTGGAGACCCGGAGCAGACCCTGGCCGGCCAGCACGCCTGCGACCGCCGAGGTCACCGACTTGGAGACCGACATCAGCAGGTGCGGCACGTCGGGTGCCATGCCGTTGAAGTAGTGCTCGGCCACGATCCTGCCCTGGTGCAGCACCAGGAACCCGTCGGTGTACGTCTCCTCGAGCATCCCGGCCACGGTCAGCTCGCGGTCGCCGTAGGTGAACTGGAAACCCAGGATGTCCCGTTCCGCGCGGGGCAGCGGGGCCGGGGCCGCTGCGCGCGCAATCCGGGCGGTCGGTATCAGCTCTCTGATGTGCTGGAAAGCCCACCGGTTGAACGGCGGGTCCTGCCAGTTCGCGAGTGTCACCAGCGACTGCTCCGGGAACGGGGGCACGCCGGCCATCAGCGCGGGGGCGTCGGACGGCGGGTGGGATGGTCCAGCCATGGCAAGCGCTCCTTAGACGGGGATCCTGAAGAACCGTTATATCGCCACAGGTCGACCCGCGGGCCCCCGGCGCCGACGGCACCGGCCGAGGCCAGAGGCCCAGGGGCCGGACCGGGTAATCGCCGCCATTCAGCGTGAATGCCTATGCGCTGGCCAATCGGCAGCGCTTCATGAAAAGGACGAATTAGAGCGCCATCCGAGTCCGCCAAATCGGAATCTAGCGTGATTACGTAACGTAATAACAAAACGCTGCGGTGGCATATTCCAGCTTGCTAACCTGCTTGGAATCAGTCGATCACATGACCGTATTTCATCAGTTTCAATCTTTGCCCAGGGGTCGTTTCAATTACGGGGGTTTACATGCGCGTATTGCGCTATTTTCTCATTTCCGGCTCGGCTGCGGTGGTGGCCGGGTCGCTGACGCTCGCCACCCAGGCGACGGTCACGACCGCCGCCGCGCCGGATCACGCGGCTATCCAGCCGTCCGCCCAATTCGTGGCCCAGGCGCGCGCCGCCCTGGTCAGCTACCTGTCCACCAACCAGCAGGCGCCGCCGTTCACGTCCGGTAACCCGGGGACGACGACGGTCAACCAGCCCGCCTCCAGGCTCACCGGCACGGCGGCGGCCGCCTCGTTCAACTGGTCGGGCTACGCGGACGTCTCCAAGACCGCCAACACGTTCACCAAGGTCAGCGGGCAGTGGAATACGCCTAAGGTGCGGTGCACCAGGGAGGACCAGCTCACCTCGGAATGGGTCGGCATTGACGGCTACAGCAACGGCACGGTGGAGCAGGATGGCACGCTGAGCTGGTGCTTTGGGCACCATGCCACGTATTTCACCTGGTACGAGATGTACCCGGCCGGCACGGTCGAGGTCGGCAACTCACTCCACCCCGGCGACAAGATCGCCGCCAGCGTGACCCGCACCGGCACCAGTTACAAGCTGGCGCTGACCGACTTCACCAACCCCGTGAACAGCTTCTCGAAGAACGCGACGTGCAGCACGTGCCAGAACTCGAGCGTGGAATGGATCGCCGAGCGGCCCGCCTTCTCGATCGGCATAGCCCCGCTCGCCGACTACGGAAGCTGGACGCTGTCCAAGGCGAGCCAGACCGCGGGCACAAAGACCGGCGTGATCTCCGGCTACCCGACGTACTACCAG
>Ga0209693_10001300_pt1 | contig 10663 bp, 8 predicted proteins | sample HubBroMetageWRM3_FD_188345 | JGI IMG/M metagenome (GOLD analysis project Ga0209693, IMG submission 188345) | Warmed soil microbial communities from the Hubbard Brook experimental Forest, New Hampshire - Hubbard Brook CCASE Soil Metagenome WRM 3... | ecosystem: Environmental > Terrestrial > Soil...
GATGCCGAGGATCACGCCGCGGACGTCGGACTTGTGCGCGATGGCCGGGTCGGCCGTCTTGAGCACGACCGGGTAGCCGATCGACTCCGCGGCTGCCAGGACACCCGCCTCATCGCCGGCCTCCGTCGCGGCGGCCGTGGTGATCCCGTACTCGGCGAGCAGGGCCAGCAGCGGCGGCCCGCTGGTGATGCCCGCGGCGAGCAAGGCGGCGCCGCGGTCGCGGCGCACGCGGACCGCGGCGGGCTCGCCGGGATCGCCTGGGCCCGGCGCCACTGGGCCCGGCGCCACTGGGCCCGGCGCCACTGGGCCCGGCACCACTGGGGCGGGGGAGCGGGCGGCGTGGTCGAGCAGATGGCGCATGGCGAGCAGCCCGGTGCGCAAGCCCTCCAGCACCGGAACCCCGTGCTGCCGCAGCTGCGTGGCGAGGTCGGTGTCGACGGCGCTGGCCACGTTGCCGAGCACAACCAGCGGCTTGGTGGTCTGCGCCGCCGCATCCAGCACGGCGAGCCGGTACGACTCGTCCCCGTCCAGCTCATGGACCAGATCGACGGCAAGGGCGACCGCGTCCACCGACGGATCCCCGGCGAGGGCCACGAGCGAGTTCGTGAACAGGCCGCGGGTGTCGGCGCCGGTGCCCCACACGTCGAGCGGGTTGGCCGGGGTCAGGCCGGGGTCCAGGATGTCGGCCAGCCGGGCCTTGGTCGCCGGGCTGATGGCCGCGAACGGCACCCCGCAATCCTCGGCCAGATCCGCCGCGTGCGCTCGTTCCAGGCCGGAGTCGTGCACGGTCGCGATGCCCGTCTGGGCGGATGGGCTGCGCTGCCCGCCACGGCCGCTGCGGCGGGCAGCGCGGCGCCCGATCGCGAACAGCTCCAGGGCGTCGGCGAGTTCAGCGAGATCGCCAACGCGATGGACGCCGTAGGCGCGGGCCAGAGCCTCCCAGCCGCCGTCGTCCGCGGCCAGTGCTCCGGAGTGGGCGGTGACCAGTGCCCGCCCGCTGTCCGAGCGCCCGGCGGTGAGCAGCACGACCGGGATGTCCCGCTCGGCGCTGCGGGCGAGGACCCGGCGGAGCAGGGCCGGTTCCCGGATCGCCTCGAGGACCAGGGCGAGCACCCTGGTCTCGGGCAGCCCCAGCGCGTAGTCGAGGTAGGACGGCGCCGCGGTGACGAGTTCCTGGCCGGAGGACACCGCGAGGCTGTAGCCGATCGCACGGCCGGTGCGCAGCATCATGGAGAACACCGAGCCGGAGTGTGTGACCAGGGCGATCGGGCCAACCGGGAGCGGATCGGGCTCCGTGTAGCCGATCGCGCGCAGCCCGCGGGCCACGTTCACGAACCCCATGCACCCGGCACCGCACAACTGCATGCCCGCCTGCCTGGCGATGGCCGCCAGCCGCTCCCGCAGCGGCCCGGCCGACCCCGCCAGTCCCACCGGCACCACTGGTCCCGAGCTCTCGGCGATGAATGAACCAAACGACGGGTTATGACCCGTCGTTTGGTTCATCCATGAGCTGGAGGAGGGGTAGGCGGATGCTGGGTGACCGGTGGCGGGGTGGTCTGTGGAGGAGTGGCCGGGGGTCGGGTGGCCGAGGGCTGGGGGTGGTCCAGCCGAGGCGGGGGCGGGGGCTTCATGGGCGTTGCCGAAGATGACGGCTGAGCGGTCGCCGCGCCGGGCCGCCAGCGTGAGCTGCTGCTCGAGGGCAGCATCGGGCACGGCGAGCAGCACCAGGTCGACCGGCCCCGGCAGGTCGGCGAGCGATGGCACGCATCGCTGCCCGCCGATCTCGGCGTACCTGGGGTTGACCAGGTGAACCTCGGGCCTGGCCGGGCTCCTGGTCACCTCGTCGAGCATCCGCTGCCCGAACGTGCCGGGCCGCGGCGAGGCGCCGACGAGCGCGATGCTGCGCGCCTCCAGCATCGGCGTCAGGTCCGGGCCGGGAACGCGGCCGGGTGGTGGGCCGGCGTGGTCGGCGCTGGCAGCCACCGGTGGTGGGCCGGGGCGGGCGACGCTGGCCGCCCCGGCCGCGGACGGCGCCACAGTCGTCGGCGGAGCCGCGTCCGCTTGACTGGCCGTGGCGTCGCGTTCAGGGCGGTGTCGGATGGTCATGACCGCCGGATGATCCTGCGAACCTGGCCGGTCCGCCGCGCCGCCTTCTTGTCCGCGATGGCGGCCCGGGCCGCCTGCCACCCGGGGATACCGCACACGCCGCCGCCGGCGTGCGTTGCCGAGCTGCCGTAGTAAAGGCCGTCCACCGGGGTGCGGTAGTCCGCGTAGCCGGGCGCCGGGCGCATGTGGAACAGCTGTTCCAGGGACAGCTCGCCGTGGAAGATGTTGCCGCCGATCAGGCCGTAGTCGTGCTCCATCTCGTAGGGCCCGACGATGTCGCGGTGCAGGATCGACGCCTTGAAATTGGGCGCGACCTCGTTGTAGCAGTCGATCATCCGGTCCGCGTAAGCCTCGAGCTCGGCGGTGTGCGGCTCTTCATTCCAGTTATCCGGCACCCACTGGGTGAACAGCGACATGATGTGGGTGCCCTCGGGGGACAGCGTCTTGTCGAACGCCGTGGGGATCACGCCGTCGCTGAACGGGCGTGCGGCCGGGCGGCCCTCGCGTGCGTCCTGGAACGCGCGCTCGATGAACTCCATGGTCGGCGCCATCTCCACCGAGCCCGTGTGGTGCTCCTGCAGGTTGGAACCTGGGTCCGCGGTGAAGTCGGGCAGCTCGGCCAGCGCCAGGTTGATCTTCACGACGCCGCTGCGCGACTTCCAGTGCTCGATGTCGCCGACGAAGTCCTCCGGGAGGTTCTCCTTGCCGACGTGCTCGAGGAACGCGGTCTTGGGGTGCAGCGTGGAGACGACGACCTTGGCGCGGATCTCGTCGCCGTTGTCGAGTACCACGCCGGTGGCCCGGCCGCCATCGACCAGCACGCGGGCCACCCGCGCGCCGGTGCGGATCTCGGCGCCGTGGCTGCGGGCCGCTCGCTCGATCGCCGTCGAGACGGCGCCCATGCCGCCCTCCTGGAACCCCCAGTTGCCCAGGTGACCGTCGCCGACGTCGCCGATCGAGTGGTGCGCCATCACGTACGCGGTCCCCGGCTCGTACGGCCCGGCCCAGGTCCCGATCACGCCGTTGACCGCGAGAGCGCCCTTGACCTGCGACGATTCGAACCAGTCGTCGAGCAGGTCGGCGATGCTCATCGTCATCAGCCTGGTCACGTCGGCGATCGTGCGCACGTCAAGGCCGCGGTGCCGCCAGGCCAGCCGCAGGGTTTCGGCGAGGTCACGCGGCTTGCGGGACCCGATCGCCGGCGGGACGGTCAGCAGCAGCGGGCCGAGCACCTCGGCGAGCCCTTCGAGCCAGGCATCCCACTTCGGCATCGCGTCCGCGTCCTTCTTGGACCACCTGGACACCTCGTCGTGGTTGCGCTTCGCGTCGTCCGCGTACAACTTGATCGACCCGCCCTCGGGGAATGCCTGGTAATACGGGCCCATCGGGTAAATCCTGTACCCATGGCGGGGGAGGTCGAGCTCGTTGATGATCGTCGGCGGCATCAGGCTCATCACGTACGAGAGCCGGGTGACGCTGAACTCCGGCGCGTCTGGCCATGGCGCCTCCGTGGTCGCCGCGCCGCCGGTCTTGTGCCTGCCCTCCAGCACGACCGTCCTGGCGCCGGATCGGGCCAGGTATGCGGCAGCGACAAGACCGTTGTGTCCTCCGCCAACGACAATGGCGTCGTATGTTGCGGCCATGAGTCCGCCTTCCGCGAGTTCGTCCGCTGCGGCCAGGTGGGGCCCTGGCCGCATTTACATCTTTGACTGAATGTTCAGTCTAGAAACCTGCTAACGTGTCCACAAGAGGTCAAATGAATGAGGCGGGATGTCGAGGGATGTCGCGGTGACAGATACGGCCCAGGCCGCGAGCGGGCTGGGCACCGCCGATAGCCGACGCGAGCAGATGCTGCGCGCCGCGCTCGAGGTCATCGCCGAGCGCGGCTATGCCGAAACCAGGATCGCCGACGTCGCCGAGCGCATCGGGATCAGCCCGGCCCTGGTGATCTACTACTTCAAGACCAAGGACCAGCTGCTCACCGAGTCGATCAGGTACCTGGACAACATCTGGTACGCCACCGGCCAGCGCCGGATGTCTGAGCTCCCCACCGCCGCGGCGCGGATCGAGGAGATCGTGGCCATGAGCTGCCTCCCCGAGGCCGATGCGGAGCCGCGCAGCTCGTGGACGCTCTGGCTGGACTTCTGGACGCTGGCGGCGCGCAATCCCGAGGTCGCTGGGCTGCGGCAGCGGGACGACGAGCGCTGGCGGGACATGGTCAGCTCGGTGGTGACCGACGGCCAGCAGGCCGGCGAGTTCCAGGTGGCGGACGCGGACAACTTCTCGATCCTGCTCTGCTCGCTGCTCGACGGGCTCGCAATCCAGATCGCGCTGGACGATCCCGTCGTCGGCCCCGAGCGGGCCTTTGATCTCTGCATGCAGTTCATCGCCGATCAGCTGGGTTTTGAGTGGAAGGACAGCCAGCGCGCGCGTACCGGGGGACACCAGGCTGGCCAGTCGAATGGAGCTCCTCAGAAGGGCAGGTAACCCCGATGGCCGGAGGCCGGATTGAGCTAGTCTCGCTCACCAAGCAGTTCGCGGAGATCGCCGCCGTCGACTCGATCGACCTGATGATCTCCAGCGGTGAGTTCTTCTCGCTGCTGGGACCGAGCGGATGCGGCAAGACGACCACGCTGCGGCTGATTGCCGGTTTCGAGCAGCCGACCGCCGGCCGGATCCTGCTCGACGAGGTCGACGTGTCCGCCGTGGCGCCGCACAAGCGCAACGTGAACACGGTGTTCCAGAGCTACGCTTTGTTCCCGTTCCTGTCCGTGTTCGACAACGTCGCGTTCGGGCTGCGCAACCGCCGCCTGGACAAGAGCGAGATCACCACCCGGGTCAACGAGGCGCTGGACCTGGTCAAGCTTGGCTCGTTCGCCAAGCGCCGGCCCGGCCAGCTGTCCGGCGGCCAGCAGCAGCGGGTGGCCCTGGCCCGGGCGCTGGTGCTGAAGCCCTCGGTGCTGCTGCTCGACGAGCCGCTCGGCGCGCTGGACGCCAAGCTGCGCCGTTCGCTCAAGGTCGAGCTGAAGGCGCTGCAGGAGCAGGTCGGCATCACGTTCCTCTACGTCACGCACGACCAGGAGGAAGCGCTGACCATGTCGGACCGGCTGGCGGTCATGCGCGACGGCAAGATCGTCCAGATCGGCGGCCCGCACGAGGTCTACGAGGAGCCGGCCGACACGTACGTGGCCGACTTCCTCGGCGTGTCCAACCTGATGGAAGTGGACGTCGTCTCGCGCGGCCCCGGCTCGTGCTGCAGCGTCAAGCTCGGCGAGTCCGTGCTGCAGGTGGACCACGGCGGCGACTCCGCGCCGGACCGGTCGCACGCGGTGATCAGGCCGGAGCGGGTCCGGATCGAGGAGTTCGGCACCGACGGCCCGAACCGGATCCCCGCCATGGTCGAGCGGCTGGTCTACCTGGGGTCGTCCACGCAGGTGTTCCTGCGGCTGGCGCCGGGGACGGAGCTGCAGGCGCTGCTGCAGAACGACGGCGACCAGGGTCAGCTCGCTCAGCTGTCCCAGGGCACCCCGGTGCATGCGTACCTGGCCTCCGACGCGATGCGGGTGCTGGCCGGCGGCGGCGAGGTCACCGAAGACGGTGAGCCACCGCTGGCGAGCATCTCCGCCGGCGATGATGAAGCGCTCGAGTCAACCTGGCGCCTGGGCTCCCGCTAGACGGCCCTAGGGCCGCCCTGTGACCGCCCCGGGCCACCGGCGTACCTGGGCCGCGGCCGCTTGTCGGACAGCTCGGCGGCCCGGTTCCTCGCCGTGCTGGTGAACAGCTGACGAGCAGTAGCCGTACAGCGGGTGCAGGCCGTCGACCTTCGCCAGGCCCGTCGCTAGCGTCAGAACATGCCTGGGCGCCAGCAGCGGGGCATCGAGGCCTACGACCGCTACGTGCAGTTCAGCCAGGTGCCGGTGACAGCGCTGGCGTTCCTGATGATCCCGGTGCTGCTGATCCCGCTGGTCCGCCCCGTGCACGGCGCCGTGGCCATCTCCTTCGACGCCGCGGACTACGTGATCTGGGCCCTGTTCGCCGCCGACTACGGCGTGCGGTTCACGCTGGCCCCAAACCGGCTGAGGTTCGTCCGCACGCACCTGTTCGACCTCGCGGTCGTGGTGCTGCCGTTCCTGCGGCCGCTGCGGGCCCTGCGCGCGCTGCGTGGGCTTGGCCAGCTGCGCGCGCTGCGGCTGCTGCAGGCGTCCCGCCTGGCCGCGTTCCTTGGCACCGGCTTCGGCCACGCCCGGGCGGTCATCCGGCGCCGGGGACTGCACTACGTGGTGGGCCTGGTGATCGCGATCATGTTCGTGGCGGCCGGGCTCGAGGTGGCTTTCGAGGCGCACGCCAAGGGCAGCACCATTCACAGCTACGGCGGCGCGCTGTGGTGGGCGGTGGTCACGGTGACCAGCGTCGGCTACGGCGACCAGTACCCGGTCACCGTCGCCGGGCGGGCGGTCGCCGTCGTCCTCATGATCACTGGCATCGCGCTGTTCGGTGTGGTGGCCGCGTCCATCGCCTCGTACTTCGTGGAGCAGGACCAGGACCGCCGGGTGGAGGGGCGCATGGACGAGATCCTCACTGTGCTGCACCGGCTCGAGGCCAGGCTCGAGGCTGCGGAGCGCCGGTCCGCGGCCACGCCCGACGACCCGCCCGCTTTCCCGGCCGTGCCGGGATCACCTGAAGCACTACACCTGAGCCGCGGCCGGCGCTTTGCCGGAGCGCCGCACGAGCCGGGCTAGCCAGCCCCAGCTGCCAAGAAGTATCGCCCCGGATCCGATCGCCAGCAGCATCGCGAAGATCGGGGCGCTCATGTAGTTGCTCTGTTTGTACGGCTGAGTAGGGTCGCCCGAGTCGTACCTGAGGTCGATGAACCGCTGATTTCCCGCAGTGCTGATCTCGGACTCCAGAGCGCCGCCCACCGTCGTCCTGATCTGCTGGCCCGATCGCGTGCTGAACTCGACGGCCAGGTTGCAGCGGGTCTGATGCTCGGCAAGTGCCACGTCGAAAGCGCTGTAGCAGTGCTCGCTCAGGACCAGAGCGCGCGTTCGGATCTGGCTGCCCTGGCCGAGGAACACGATTAACGCGATCAAGACGATGAATGCTCCCAGGCAGCCGGAGGCGATCCGGTAAAGGCGAATCTGCCGCCTGGTCATCCTGGACCGCCTCGTCCCCGGGCGGGGCGGCACCGAGTTGATCACAAGCCGAATTCTAAGCCTATGGGTGATATCTGCTCGTGTCCGATCATCCGTAATCGGCTCCGGCGATCGTGGTGAGGGCCGACTTGCGGTCGCCGCGCTCGCCGCGGGTCACGATCCGGTAGCCGATGAACCCGATGATCACGATGACGAAGGACATCACCAGCATGATCGTGCCGAGCGCGTTCAGCGCGGGCCCGCCGTTGCCGCCGTGCTGCTGCGCGTAGATGTAGACCGACATCGGCGTGTTCCCGGCGCTGGAGGACAGCAGGTCGACGATCACGAAGTCGTCGATGACGCTGGAGAACACGAGCACCGCGCTGGCGAAGATGGCCGGGGTGAGCAGCGGCAGCAGCACCCGGCGGATGGCCTGCCACTGGGTGGCGCCGAGATCGGCGGCCGCCTCCTCGTAGTGCTTGCCGATCGTCACCAGCCGCGCCTGGACGATGATCGCGGGCCAGCTGATGTTCCAGCTGACCAGCCCCAGCGTCTCGGCGAGCGTGCCCAGATGCACGAAGCTGAACAGGACCGTGAACACGAAGAACATCGCGACGCCGAAGATCAGCTCCGGGACCACGAAGGACAGGATCATCACGAAGTTGAACGTCGACGACGTGTAGCTGCGCCAGCGGTTGATGCCGAGCGCGAACGCGACACCAAGCGGGACCGCGATGAGCGTGGTGTAGACCGAGAGCTTCAGCGTCTGGAACACGGCGGCGTGCAGGGCGGGATTGTGCCACACCGAGTTCACCGGGTCGGTGAAGTACCAGCGCCAGGAGAAGCCCTGCCAGACCGCCTGCGACTTGCCGTTGTTGAACGAGAACAGCACCGCGAGCGCGATCGGCACCAGGGACCAGATCAGGTAGAGCCAGGTGAAGCTCTCGAGCAGCCAGGGCTTACGCCATGGGTTGCGCCACGGGCGCAGCCGGGTGGCTCCGTTCTGGCTGGAAGCGTCGGCCCGGGCGGAGGCCTCCGTCGTCGCGCCGGCCGCGGTCATGTTGCCTCCCGGGACGACCTGTTGGTAGCGATCACGTAGTAGATCATCGGGATGATCAGGACCAGCAGCAGCAGCAGCGAGAGCACCGCGCCCTGGCCCTGCAGGCCTGGCGTGCCGAGCTGGCCCTCGATGAGATTCCCGATCATCGACGTGTTCGGGGCGCCGGAGAGCAGCTGGTTGGTGTAGTAGTCGCCGAGCATCGGCAGCACGGTGATCAGCAACCCGGTCAGGATCGGCTGCCGCGACAGCGGCAGCGTGACCCGGAGGAAGGTGCGGGTCCGGCTGAGGCCGAGATCACGCCCGGCCTCGATCAGCGACGGGTCGATCCGGTCCAGGCCCGCGTACAGCACCAGGATCAGGTACGGGATGTAGCCGTAGACCAGTCCCAGGATGACGGTGAGCGGCTTGCCGCCGAGCCAGTCGATGGGCGACGACGCGGAGGTGATGCCCAGGGTCGAGAGGGTCTTGTTGACGTAGCCGTTCACCTGCAGCAGGTCGATCCAGGCGAGCATGCGCATCATGTAGCTGATCCAGAACGGGGCGATCAGCAGCACCAGGAACAGGCCCTTGCGCCGCCCGGCGAAGCGGGCCACGAAGTACGCGGCCGGGTAGCCGAGCACCAGGCTGAGCAGCGAGGCGATCACCACGTAGACGATCGTCCGCACCGCGATCGGCGCCGCGAACGCGGTGGCCCCGATCAGGTCGTGGTAGACGTTGATGACGTTCGACGAGCTCCAGTGCAGCGGGTTGTACTGGGCGATCGGCGATTCGGTCAGCCGGTTGAGCTGTCCCATGGCGATCCCCAGGACCGCGTAGAACGGCACGATGAACAGCAGGATCAGCCAGAGGATCCCGGGGACGGCCAGCACGATCCAGAACGTCTTCGACTGCTGGCGCTCAGGGCGGCGCTTCGGCTCCTGGGTGCGGGCCGACCTTGGCTTGGCCGGCGGCGGCGGTGACTTCGGCGGGGCGATGCTCATGCTAGATCCCGTTGCTAACGACGAGCCAGGCCTGCTGCCAGAGCGCGTCCGTGTCCACCGGTAGCTGCAGCTCACTCACGCCGCGGCGGAAGTAGGACGGGAGCACGGCGGTGGACATCAGGCTCGGCGGCAGGAGTTTCTCCTTGACCAGACGCTGGGGGGTGATCGCGTTCAGCGGCTGCATGTAGCCGTTGTAGCTGATGTTCTCCAGCGCGTTGTTCAGGTCCATGAAGTAGTTGAGGAACAGGTGCGCGAGCACCGGGTTGGTCGACGTGCGGAGGACGGTGAGCGTGTCGTTCGCCACCGGGCCCTTGCCGTCGGTCGGGAACCAGTACCCGACCACGTCGACCGGGGTCCCCTTGGGCATGTACGACGCGGCCGCAGCCATGTCACCGGACCAGGCGTGGTGGATCCAGATCTGGCCGCTCGGGACCTCGGTGTAGTCGTTGTTGTCGATGTGCACGTTGACCAGGTTCGACAGGTCCTGCAGCGACTGCCGGGAGAGCGAGATCTTCCGGTAGTCGGTCGTATTCAGGTTGAAGATCCCGTTCTTCATCAGGCCGAGGCTGATGCCCTCGCGGTAGTCGTCGAGGATCGCCACCTTGCCCTTGTACTTCCCCTGCCAGGGCATGGCCCACGGGTTCTTCATCGTGTACGGGTTCTCGTGCACGAAGTCCTTACGCCACGCCATCCCGGTGGTGTAGATCGTGTACGGAACGGTGTACTGCCAGCCCCGGTCGTAGAAGGGGTTCTGGAAGTCGGGCCACTCCTGCGTGATGTTCGGCAGGTAGCTGTGGTTGAGCGGCTGGATCAGCTTCGACTCGATCAGCTGCCCGAGCACGTCGACGGTGACGCCCATGAACACGTCGAAGGACAGCCCGCTGCGCAGCTTGGCCAGCGCCTCGTCCATCGTGTTGAACGTGGTGACCTGCGCCTTGCAGTTGTACTTCTTGGCGAAGCTGTTCACGCATGCCTGGTTGACGTAGGCGACCCAGTTGAAGATCTGCAGCGTGGCGCCGGCCTCCGGCGGCTTGCCGCTGGCCAGCATGGGGTTGTCCTTGAACGTCGGCCAGGTCACCGGGTTGCTGGGCCGTGGCAGCGGCGTGTGCACGTTGCCGGCCAGGTCGGATGCACACGCGGACAGCAGCGTGCCGCCCGCGCCGGCCAGCAGTCCGGCGGCCATGCCGCCTTTCAGCACGCTGCGTCTGGTGGGCCAGCCGGGCGGCCGGCTTCCGTCGGCAGGCCAGCCTTCTCTTGGGTGCATGCCACCCTCCAGCGGTCAAGGTGGACCTTGACTGAACATTCGGTCAATGCACGGTGTTACCGCCTAGAACTACTACCGTCGGGCATTGGGCGCAAGGCATTCTCGGTAACGTTCCGGATTA
>Ga0209693_10001301_pt1 | contig 10663 bp, 15 predicted proteins | sample HubBroMetageWRM3_FD_188345 | JGI IMG/M metagenome (GOLD analysis project Ga0209693, IMG submission 188345) | Warmed soil microbial communities from the Hubbard Brook experimental Forest, New Hampshire - Hubbard Brook CCASE Soil Metagenome WRM 3... | ecosystem: Environmental > Terrestrial > Soil...
CAGCCGGCATCCCGACGTCTGCTCCTCTTCTTTCGACCGAAGCCAGCTTCGGTAGGGCCTCTGGCATTACGTTGTCGGCGTCGGACCAAGTCGCTTTCATTGGAAGATTTTTAGTCACTTTTGCGAGCACATGGTCGGACGGCGGAGGCATTCTGCCTAGTTGGTACGCCTACGATATCAACTTCGGGACGTTGAACGGCTCGAACGGCATGAATCCGTTGAACGCCGCTGCTTACGGCCAGATGGAATCGTGGCTGACCGGTGCAACGTTTTCGTCACAATGCGCTCCAGGTACCCCCTCAACTGTGATTGTCTGTCCCTACACGACGGCGTCCGGGCAGAACGCGGAAATCATTTTCAATAATAATGCTGGAGCGAATGCCGTTTTCACAGTTCCGAGCTGGGCTACTTTTGCGCAGCCGTTGCAGGGAAGTAACACCGCCATCAGCAACGGAGTCGTAACTGTAAACAACACGCCGATTTTATTGAGCGAAGGCGGATCCTTCTCCACGAATCCTAACTCACTCGCCTTTGGCGCGGTTTTAGACCTCACCACCAGTGCCGGCCAGACCGTGGCTACAATCGTGAACCCGCTGGCCAATTTTCTTTCATCACGTCCCCAGTGGCCCGCGCGAGACTGGCGTTGAGTGTTTCTTGGAGTTCTGCGGCTGTCGGTTTCATAAACGGGCGTGTTGGCAGTGGGGGATGCATGACGTGACGAGCGAATGCCATCTTGCCATCCGTCCCAGCCCATGCGATGTTCGCGTTGCCCGCGCGGTGTGATCCTAAGATGGATCGCGCTGGTGCGCAATTCAGAAACTTAAAGGCGACTGCAAAGGCTGGCGGTCTCAAGACCGCCGCTACGACTTCAAGCCGAGGGCGCAGTTATGCGGGCGGTTTAGGTTCGCTGCGGAGTTCGACGAAGTGTGGCCTCTGCCCTTCGATCCCGCCCAGCGGGATCTCACGGTGAATTGCGCTGTAGCGCAATTCACTAAAGGGCTGGAAATGGTGCGTGCGACCTTAGGGTTTTTGCGAACTCGCCGAGTTCACGGTCTCGAGCTTCGACCGAATTCCATTCGCCCAGAACGATGCCGCATTTGGGGCAAAGCATCAGCAAGGCTAGTTCGCCTTTGTCTCGCGCTCCAAAGGTGAAATTCGGCGGAGTTTTGCAAGTGGAGCAGACGAAAATCAGCGTGCCATTTCGAGCCTTCATTCCCGACAGGTGCGTTTCGATCATAGGAGCACCTCTGCGCGGCCTTTAGGATACATCACGGCCTGATGCGCAACGCATTTTACATCGTGAACGTCCGTTATGGGAGACCGCAGGCACTCGACGGTAGAGAACCCGTCGCTTGCGGACGGCGGTTGGGGACGGTCTGTTGTTGCATTAGGGTTTGGGGCATTGTGGAGTTAAGCAGGAGGGCGCGATGGCGGTGATCTGGCTCGCGGCGTTGGTACTGGGCTCGGTGTTCGCCATCGCTACGGTGCCGGGCGCGAGGTGGAGGGTCCTGAACGCCGTGATTATCCTGGCGTGCATGGGGCTGGGGTACGGTCTGGGGTACGCGGTGGGTTTAGGAAGCGGGAATATGGGATTCGTCCCCGGGCAGGGTGTGCCGTTCGCGATGATGTTTGGGATCGTGGGAGCGATGACATGCTTGGTGCGGAATACTTGGAATTCGAAGCGGTGAGGCGTGGGGTGAGGGGCTTACGCTTCGAACCGCTCTCCTGCGGCGGGCAGGCTTGCCTGCGGCAGGCAGGTTCTCAGGATGAATTGCTCCTGTCCCGCGGGAGCAATTCAGCGCAGGCCGCCTAGTAGATAGACTATCAGGACGATTACCACGACGGTGCCGACGATGCCCAGCCCGCCGCCGGTGCCCCAGCGGGAATAGCCGTAGTAACCGCCACCGCCGCCGAAGAGAAGAACCAGGATGATGATTAGTAGAAGCATGGTGATGAACCTCCGTGAATCGTGAGTGGTGAGTAGCGATCAGTGACAAGTGACGAGCGATTTGCTCGCGTTGCTCGCACATCGGTTACAGTCGCAGGCCCGTGTTCGTTTGCTGCTAGTTTGATGGATCTTTTTGGCGCGTGGCTTTCACGGCGCTTAGGATGCCTACGCCTAACATTACTATGGCGCCTACTGCGATCCAGTGGGCTGGCATGTGCATCAGGTAGGCGCCGTAAATCAGGCCGGCGATTATGATTGCGAATCCTGTGGCGTATAGGCCGAATGACATTTGGCTCCTTTGGAAAACCGAAGAGGACAGCCAGGAGTGGCTGTCCTACGACAAGCCCGCGGGGCGCGCGGGTTAGGGTTTTTCGATCACTTTTTCTACTTGGGCGATTTTCTTTTGGATTTTGCCGGTAACGTTTTCGACTATGCCGTCGGCTTCCAGGTCGGGATCGTTGATTAGTTTGCCGGCTTGGGATTTGATGGCGCCTTTTACTTCGTGGAACGTGCCTGCGGCTGCGTCTTTGGTGCTGTCTTTCATCGTGGCGTGCCTCCTGGGAGATTTGGCGAATAGTTCGCTGCTACGGCTACGCGGCGGCGATTGAGAGTCGGATGAAAAGTTAGGCCGACGAGTGCTGGTTGGTTCGCGGGCGCGGTGATTGGAACAGGGGCGCGTCTTTCGAATGCGCTGCCGGCCGTGCTGTTGGACGTGAACGTCGAGGAATTTGTGTTGGCGCGGCGGGCTGCGGAGGCGTGAATCCGTTTCGCGGATTCGTAGAGGCCGCGGATGACGAGCATGAGGAGCATCAGCGTGACGAAAAGGCTGACGTAGCCGAGGACGAAGATCACGAACGCGGCGACGACTTGGGCGGCGAAGCCGAAGCGGAGCAGAAGAGGCATGGGCGACTCCTTGGGTGGCACGGCGCGCGGCGGGGATGGAGCCCTTCGAACCGGTCCCGCGAAGCGGCGCCGGTTCTCAGGATGAATCGCACGGTGGCGCGATTCATCGACGCGCGCGATCGTACGGATGCGATTATGCGCTGGCGGAACCGCCGCGCAGAAAGTGGAAAAGCAGCATGATCAGGCCGACTACCAGGACGATGTGAATGAGGCCGCTGGTCACGTGAAAAGCGAAAAACCCTAGCAGCCAAAGAACGATCAGAACTGCGGCGATTATCCCGAGCATTTTTTATTTCTCCTTGCTTCCAGGCGCGAGAGGGTCCGCGAGTTAGTACTGGCGAATCCAGTGAGAGGCGCTTGCGGCGTGGAAGAACTACGCACGGTTATCAGGATAGTTGACGTCGGGGCGGCAGACTGTCTTGTTGTGGACACTTTTGGATTTAGTTTTTTGATTTGGGGCTTTGCTTTACTTTGCGCGGGGAGTTCATGGCAAAGAAAACCGCGGCCCGGTGTTGCACTGTGCTGGGCCGCGGCGCGATTTTGTGGGGTCAGGTTCGCGCGATTATGCGTTGGTTGGAAAATTGTGGTTTCGCGTAGCCATTATTCCGACGGCTAGCAGGCCGAGCGTTAGGAGCGGAAGCGCTCCGGGCTCTGGGACGTTTACTGGAGGGCCATCTGGATCGTTGTTGTTAGCGTTGTACTTATCCTTGCCTTTGCCGCCACGATTGCGATCGGGATCGTTTCCGAAAAAGCCGAAGCGCGAACCTTCGGCGGTGAAGACGGAGGAAGCGGGATCGCTGGAATTGAATTCAGCGGGGTTGCGGGAAAGCACGCCCGATTTTGATTCGGTGGCGAGTAGCGTACCTAGAACCGTGGAACTCTCTGAGCGGCTGGCAGCGAAAGCGCCGCCGGACTGAAAGCCGTTGATGGAGAGCAACGCGGGAGCAGAATCAGACGGCCGCGCGTCATTCTGAGAATCAACGAGCGCGAAAGCGAACGTGGGAGCCTTTTTGCTATAGATTGCTATTTGCGTGGGAGCTTCGACGATGCCGGCTGCGGGTGTGGCAAGAGCCCAGGATTGAGCGTCGCTGGTAATTGGCTCCGAGATAAATTGTACGGTGGACGGCGTTATGAATTTCGTATGGGAGATACCGATTGTTGGCGCGGAGCTGTCGGAATTCGAAGGCTCGTTTGAGGGTGCGCAGTAAAAGATGCTATCGGCGCAAACCGGAATTGCAGTAATCAGAGCGACTCCGCCTAGCAGTAAAGCTGATCTGAACTTCATATGTTTTCTCCCAAGGGTGAATGGCAGGGATTCCATTCATGCACAATAGTAACGGTAGCGATGAGTGAATTCTGTTCAAATCAGCACACATTCCCGATTCGCTTCGTTTTTGTCGCGCAGCTGGCGCGAAGAGACACGAACGCTTGCTGAGTCTCGCGGTTAAGAAACAGAAAGCGCGGGTCTGGATTTACGTCAAAAGGATTTTCGCGCAGTGCAGAAAATTGGTTGTACATTTTCGCCGGCTTAGGCCGCTGTTTTTATTGCGTGAATTTGGAAAACTGCGCGCGGTTGGAGTTAATTTATGAAGGAAGGTTTTTCGAGGGGGATGCCCGATTTGGCGCGCGGTCTTACGCTGCGCGGTTCTTTCTGATCGAGCGGCTCGGCTAGAGCTTCGCGGCGCTCGAGCGCGAGGGCCGCGAGAAAGGCAACGCGCTCGATGAGGTGACACTCCAGTGGGGTGGGGCGGCGCGGATCGCATCCGTAAATTTCCAGCGTTCCCAGGAAATTCCCGCCGGCGGAAACGATCGCGCTAGAGGAAAACACTTCCAGGCCGACTTGCAGGGCGCTGCGGGTCATGGTGCAGAAATGATTTTCGTCGGCGTCTGGCAGCGAGACGCTCGAAATGACATTGCCGAGGCGGACGTCGAGGATCATGCAGAGTTTGTTCAAGATGCCGGGCAGCGGGGCGCCGAGAGAAATCAGCTCGAGGATTTGGCGCTCGCCGACGAGCTGGCATCGGCGGCTGTCTGAAGCTGGGCGATGCAGGCGGAATTCGCTTGGCGGGCGCTTGCTGCGGGATCGATCGTCCATGTTCTGCACCTCGCTGATTGGTCGGAAGCCACGTGGCGCCTGAGAACGGCAGCGACGTGATGGTGATGCACTCTTGAGACCAATCCATATCGGTAACTCTGAACGAGGAAGCAGGATATTAGAGCTTGCTAAGGCGCAGGAATGTTCACTTTTGCACAATTCGTGATTGATTTGGGTGTGGCGGAAATTGCACGCGACGGGAAGGCGTTTCAAAATAGGAATATGTTGGGCCGGCGACCCGAATCAAACTCCGGCGTTCGGTGAGCGGAAAGGAGATGAAACATGGCTTGGTATGTTTATGTGGCTTACTTTTTTGGAGGCATGTTTTTGGTGAACGCGGTGCCGCATTTTGTTGCCGGAGTGATGGGAAGGCGGTTTCCGTCACCGTTTGCTTCGCCGCCGGGGAAGGGCGAGTCTTCGCCGATGGTGAATGTTTTGTGGGGGGCATTCAATTTAGTGATTGGGTATTTATTGGTGTTTCGTGTGGGCGATTTTTTGATTCGGGACATTTGGGGTGTGCTGGCATTGGGAGTGGGAGGGTTGGTGATGGCGGTGATGTTGGCGTGGAATTTTGGGAAGGTTTATGGGGGGAAATAGGGGGGCGCGTCGTCGGCCCGTCCGCGATTTATTTGTAAGCGTAGGTGTCGGCGCCGGAGAAGTGGAGGGAGACGTAAGGCTCGTCGCCTACAACCCAGCTGTCATGACCCGGGGGGCCGGGGGGAATGTAGAACAAGGTGCCGGGGCGGAGCTCGTGGATCGTGCCGTCCTCCATGGCGGCGGTGGCACAGCCAGACAGGACCAGGCCGACGTGTTCAACATTGCAGCGCGCGGCACCGACGGAGGGGCCGACGTGTTTGGACCATTGCCATCCGGGTTGATAGGTGGCGCGGCCGATGGTCATGGGACCGAGGTGGACGAGTTCGAAGATTCCTTTTTCGAAGGTGCGGATTTCGTCGGGGGCTTCGAAACGTTTCAGGATTGTTTCGAGAGGTGGCTGCATTTTTCGCCTCGCAGTTTGGTGATGCGGAGACTCTCGCGACTATCTTAGCGCAAATGAATGGAGGGTGTAGCGGACGTTGAGACGCGAGATTCAGCGGTCAAGTCGCGAGGCGGCGACTACGGTGTGGCGAGTGCTGGGGTGAAAGCTTGCCGGACGCGGCGGCTGACCAGGTAGGCCAGGGTGCCGACGTAAGCTGCTAGCAGGAGGAGTTGCGCGGCGATCATTTCGGCTGGCGGGTGCAGGACGAGCACAAAGAGGGCGGCGAGGGATAAGGCGACGCCGATAGAGATTGACGCCATGCAGAGACGGCGGGCCGTTTCGCGCAATTGCAGGACGCCGATGCCGAGAGTGACGTTGACGGCGGCGAGGAGCAGGAGCGAAAATCCGGCGGCAAGAGTCATGCCGATGATTGCTGCGGTGACTGGGTCGTAGGAATCGGCGGCGGTGACGTTCATCACGCCCACGAAAAAGCAGGCGGTGGAGGCGAGGACTAGGAGCACGGCGACTAGGAACATCAGAATCGCAATGACAGTGATGCCGATGGGACGATTCATAGCGCCGCCTTTGAACCATGGCAGCGCGGATGGCGCTAGTGACAGACCGGCTGTTTCTGGCTGGGGAGACGTTAGCGTGGTCGGGCGGGGATAGCTGTTCGATTTGGCACAGTGTTGGGTGAGGCGTGAATGTCTGAAGATTGTGGAAGCGCAGAGGAAGGTCACAAACCACGGGGCTGACCCCTCGAAAAGTTGGGACACAGCCCTTCGATCCCGTCCCGCTTCGCGGGACGGGATCGAAGGATGAATCGCGTTGCAGCGCGATTCACAAGCAGCGCCCCGACCGTGGCTCCGCGTGAAGGTGGTTCGGGAAATGCGGCGCGATGATTTTGTATGTGGAGGGCGGTACTGGACGTTGGTACAGGTTACCGCGAGGATATTTTTGGGGTACGTACCGTTGACCGCTTGCGGCAGCGCGGCATACCGTGGATTGAAGATGGTGTTCACCGTTTGGCCGGAGGTTTGCCGTGAGCGATTCACTCAAGATGGATTTGCTGCTGAATTCCCTACCCCTGCGTGGCGAAACGCCACTTGTTAGTGCGGCCGTTCATGGTGTCGAGTCGCTGCGGCGAAAATTGGCTGGTGCGGCAGCTGGAGTTTCGTGCAGCTTGCTGTTGCTGGCGTTAAGCGCGGGGGCGTTTGCGCCTGCGGCATTCGGCCAAGGGCAGGCAGGAGCGGCGACGCAGGGGCAGAATACGCCTGCTGCGAATTCATCCGCAAATTCTGCGGCGAAGCCGCCGGCGGGCACTGTTACGCAGACGAATGCTACAGCGTCGGACCCAACACAGAAACCGGCGGACGCTGCTGCGCAGAACGAACCGCAGATGCAGGATCAGTCTGCTCCGGCGGCGGAATCACTGGGTGAAGCGGCGCGGCGGGCGCGGACGCAGAAGGCCGTGGCTGCCAAGCCGAAAGTTTACACGGATGATTCGGTGACGACTTTGTCGGGGCACGGGGTGTCGGTGGTAGGCGACGGGAGTGGCGGAGGCGGCGGGGCGTCGTATTCAGGGAATGCGGGTAGCGGCGGTAGCGGTGGCGCTGCGCAGGGCGCGGCGGGAAGTCAGGAATCGTATTGGCGCGGCAGAGCGAATGATATCCGGAAGCAAATGGCCGCGTGCGATCAGAAAATCAGCGAAATTCAGGACGAGATTGCGAAACATGGCGCAGTGACCGTGGACCCGATGAGCGGGGCGCAGGCTGGGGTAATTTTTGTGGAGGACCGCAACGCGCAGATCAAGCAGGTGGAAAAGCAGAAGGAAGGATTCGAGCGTCAGCTGGAAGAATTGGCGGAAGAGGGGCGGAAGGCTGGCGCGGATTCGGGGTGGTTCCGGTAGGTTGGTTTAGTTGACGATCAGTGTGAAAGTTGCGGCATGGCTAAGTCCTGCTGATGTTCCTGTAACCGTGACGGTATAAGTCCCAGGTTGGGTCCCTGCACTCCCACCCCCGCCGCTCGTTCCCCCTCCGCCGGTTCCGCCGCTCCCGCCGCCACAAGTTGGGAGTAAAACGACTGACAACAGAATTGCAAAGACGCCGATGCGGGACGCTAGAGACCGAGGGTGGACGCGCGTTGCAGCTAAGAAGACAACCAGCAGCAGTCCGTACAAGCCCAGCAAAAGCGTAAAGCGCCAGCCGGTCCTAAGGTTTGTCCAGTTGTCACGCTCAGTGTTTAGCGACGAACTAGGTGTCGCCGCAATTGTTCCCAGTTCGACCGTCGCGGCAGGTGAGGTTAGTCCGTTCGATGCCAGGGACGAAGGTAGCGAGCAAGTTGGTCCACTGGGCTGTACCGAGCACCCTAACGAAACGGTTTGGTTGAACCCTCCGCTAGGTGTGAGAGTCACAGTAAAAGCTTCGGGCTGGCCCGGTGCGATGGATGCGGTCGCCGGAGAAAGTGTCAGTGCAAAATCGAATGGAGGCGTAGCGGTCGAGAGCGAAAACTTCGTGAGGAACGCATCTGCGCAAGGACCGGGCTGGCAAACGAAGCCACCAGCAGTCGCAAGCGCGGGTTGTAGCGCACGGAACGCCGGGAAGTCGAAGGATTGGGTGCTGCCCGTCAGATAGGCGTTCCCAGATGAGTCCACAGCGATACCGAGGCCCTGGTCGTCGTTCTGTCCGCCTATGAATGTCGAGAAGGAAGGAACGCCGTTCGAATCCAGAACGGTGAGAAACGCGTCCGTCGAGCCCCCTCCGAAAGTGCCCTGAAGCGCGGCTACTAGCGGAAAATCAGTTGACTGCGTGAGACCGGTGACATAGGTGTTGCCGAGCGGATCGACGGCGATAGCACTCCCAAAGTCGCCGACACTGCCACCGAGGTAGGTGGAGTAAAGCAACGCGCTGCCCATTGCATTGAGCTTGGTGACGAACCCGTTGGCCTGACCCTTGAGGGTTTGCTGGAACGCATTCTGCAGTGGGAAGTTCGTCGAAAAGGTCTGACCTGTGACGTAAGCGTTTCCGGCCGCGTCAACCGCGACGCCTGTGGCATAATCGTCACTGGTGCCGCCGAGGAATGTGGAATACACGAGGGCAGAACCACTGCCATTAAGCTCCGTTATGAATGCGTCGCCGGCGTTACCACCCGGTCCGCCGAAAGTGGTCTGGAACGCGCCAGGCGTGGTAGGAAATGTCGCCTCCAATGCATCACCCGCTACATATGCATTTCCCAAAGCGTTTACTGCGATCCCAATACCGCCGCCCGTGCCAAGATAGGTGGAATAGTCCAGGGCGCTGCCGCTTGCATTGAATTTGGTAACGAATGCCTGAACCTGATCGCTTGAGGCGGATTGTTGGAAAGCTCCAGGCGTGGTTGGGAAACCCGGTGAGAAAGATTGGCCGGTGACGTAAGCAGAGCCAGAACCATCTACGGCGACGGCTAGGGCAGCAGCCCCTCCCAAGTACGTGGAATAGATCAGCTGCGATCCCGTGGTGTCCAGCTTGGAGATAAACGCACCACCGGTGGAACTGGTCGTATCGAAGGCGCCCGGGGTGACGGGGAAGTCAGCGGATGTTGTACTCCCGGCGACGTAGGCATTTCCCGCCATATCCACAGCCACTCCGTTCGCCGCCTGCGCGAGAATGCCGCCAAGAAATGTGGAGTACAAAATGGCCGACCCTGCCGCATTGATTTTGGTGACAAACGCATCGCCGTCGACACCATGCAAGGTCGGTTGTAGCGGAGCGAGTGTGGGAAAGTTAGGCGATTGCGTCCAGCCGACGAGGTAGATATTGCCCGTCGTATCGAGGGTGACTGCGGTGGCCGTGTCAAAGCTTTCGCCGCCAAGATAGGTCGAGAAAGTTACAACCGGATCAATAATAAGAAGCTTCAATCGATCGTAGTCTCCGACGACTATGGTTAGTTCTTGGTACTTTTTGATCGAGTGCACTGGTTGGTTCGAGAGCAAGTAGTGGGCCCCGACAAGGGAATGTTCACCGTGGGGGCCGAGCTGATACGCGGTCGGACGATGCAGATGCACTTCTCGGTCGCGCGCTCGCAGGGTTAGTTCGCCGTTCGAATCTATTTGTGCAGTTTGCGTGCCGCCAACACTGGAGAATGAAATCTTGATGTCAGAAGGCCGGGCAGCCGGATGAACTATGAAGTCGTATTCCAACTCCTCGTCTTTGCCATAATAGAGTAGGTCAACCCCGGGATAGACACTCTGGTATTCGATCTTGGAATAATTGGCCACGTTCCTTTTCCACCGGGACGGGTCTTGGCCGAGGAAGTAATTGGTGATGCCGGGCAGCTTTTCGATTCCCGTGACCCGCGGATTGCAATTCGCGCCCCGCAGTTTCATAGTTACAGAGGAAACCGGCGATTGGCGGTCCGCTCCAAAGGCAAGAGTCGCGCCGTCCTTAGTAAGAAATACTCGATAGCCTTGCGCCCGTGAACTATATTTGACTCGGAGGTCTTCTTGGCCGTCGTTCGCCTCGAAGCTCATCGGGATTTCGCGATAGAAATCCATCGCGCGAGTACGCGCGTCATTGTTCGGGATCGCATGGCGCGCAGATGCACTACTGGCATCCGTCCGTGCACGAGTCGATGTCTGTGTACCCCCAGCCCGCGGAAAGCAAATCACCGCTGCGAACACGAAAACAGCGAATGTGGCCGGCGTGGATATCCAGCGATGCGCACTGCTGACGGTACGGTCGGCCACGTTATTTGCTCCTGT
>Ga0209693_10001304_pt1 | contig 10657 bp, 5 predicted proteins | sample HubBroMetageWRM3_FD_188345 | JGI IMG/M metagenome (GOLD analysis project Ga0209693, IMG submission 188345) | Warmed soil microbial communities from the Hubbard Brook experimental Forest, New Hampshire - Hubbard Brook CCASE Soil Metagenome WRM 3... | ecosystem: Environmental > Terrestrial > Soil...
TGCTGTTCGACGGTGAACCAGCCGGCGCCGAGCCGCTCGGCCCGCAGCCGCAGCCGCCAGCGCAGTTGCAGGCGGCCGCCGACATCGCCGAGGGCGGCCTCGACGAGCTCGAAGTCCTCGGTGTCGCCGAACCAGCGCGCGAACTGGCCGGCGATCGCTTCGCCGCCGGTCCATTCCCGCAGGCCCAGCGGCAGCAGGGCGCGGAGCCGGGCGTCAGCGGCGAGCGCGCCGCCAAGCGCGGCGAAGTCCTGATCAGCCAGGCCCTGAAGGAACGCCGCGGCTAGGGCGGGCCGCGGCGTCGCGGTAGCCGCGCCGTGGCCGACCGGTGTTGTCGTCATGGATCCGTTGTACGGATCCGCCGCCTGGAGCGAATCGGGTAACTACCCGATGTTTCTGTCAGGTTCCAGAGTCGCCGCCATCCCGAGCAGGCCGTGCCGCATGGCGAACAGGGCGGCCTCGGTCCGGGTCCTTACCCCCAGCTTGGCGTAGATGTGCTCCAGGTGGGAGGACACCGTCTTGCGGCTGACATGCAGCTCGGCGGCGATCTCCGGGTTGGACCGGCCCTGGCCGAGCAGCACGAGCACCTCGGCCTCGCGGGCCGTCAGCCCGGACGGCAGGCCGGCCCGGCGGCGCACCCGGTGGCCGCCGGCTTCGAGTACCGCCTGCACCGCGGCGCCGTCGAGCCGCCCGGCGCGGACCTCGTTGCGCATCGTCCGTTCGGCCTGGCCGGCTTCGAATGCCGGGCGGTGCGGACGGGGCTGACGCAGGGCGCTGTAGACATCGGCGGCCCCGAGGATCCGCGCAGGCAGCGAGATGGCCTCACCCCGCAGCCCGTGCGGGTAACCGGAGCCGTCCAGCCGCTCGTGGTGCAGCGACGCGCAGTGCGCCACCTCGGCCAGCAGCGGTGTGCGGGCCAGCATCCGCTCGGTCAGGTACGGGTGGGTCCTGGCCCGCTCGCGCTGGGAGATGCTCCACTGGCCGGGCTCCTCCCAGACGCCGCTGGGAATGCCGATCATGCCGATGTCGTGCACCAGCGCCGCCCGGCGCAGCATGCCGACGTCGGCGGCCGGGAGCCCGAGCGTCGCGCCGGCCTGGGCGGCCAGGCCGGCTACCCCCCGCGAGTGGCCGAGGCGCAGCGGCGACTTCAGGTCGCCGAAGTCGGCGAAGGCGGTGAGCGCCCGGTCGAGCTGGCCCTCGCTCAGCGCCGCACCCAGCCGCGGGTCGAGGGCGATCACCTCCTCCCACGCCGAGATGCCGCCAAGCCCGTCCAGGATCTCGGCGTGCCGGGCGCAGAAACAGTCGACGAGGGCCGGATCGAACTGCGTGCCGCGCCGCTCGCGGGCCACCCGCAGCGCGGCCTCGGCGCCGCCGGTGTGGTGGAACGCCTCGACGACGTCGGCCAGGTGGACCAGGCGGATCGCGGGTGCCAGGTCATCGGCGCCCGCCAGCCCGGGCACGCCCCGCCCGTCCCACCGTTCGAAGGCCTGCAGCAGCGGCTCGCACACCGCCGGGCCGAGTTCCAGCCAGCCGGCGAGATCGCTCGCCTCCTGGCAATGCGCCGTCATCACCTGCTGCACCGACCGGCCCGCGGACGCCAGGAACTTCCCGACCAGCCCGACCCGGTGAAAACCCGACTTGCCCCGGCCGAGGTGACGGGCGACGAAGACGGCCAGGCTGATGCCCCCGAGATCCCCGTCGTGGCTGTCGGCGTACAACTCCGTTTCATCGCCGAAGAGCGCCGCCACCTCGGCCGTGTCGACGGCGCAGCCGACCCACGTCAGCAGCGACGTGTAGTACGCGGACAGGCAGGCAGCCTGATCCATCCCGGCCGCCGTCCCCAGCCGCATGGCCACCACGGTCTGGCGCAGCACCCGTTCCATGGGTCGGCCCATGCCGAGGTCCGCCACCAGCGACAGTGTCGCCACCAGCTCGGCCAGGGTCACCGGCCGCGAGGAATCCGAAGCCACCGTGTCATTGTCCACCACCCGCCCCCGGCGAGCCGCGGGGCGGAGAAACGGGCCCGTTCCGGATAACTGATGTGGATTCTTGACGGGAATCCACAGCTGGACAGTCGTTCCCGCGCCGGGCGCGGACCGCAGCCTCGCCTGGCCGCCGTGCGCGGCCGCGATCGCCTGGACGATGGACAGGCCGAGGCCGCTTCCCGTGGCCTCGGCACCGTCGTGCCCGAACCGGCGGCCGCCGGTGACGCCGTCGCCGCGGCCGCCGCGGTGGAAGCGGTCGAAGGCCCGTGACGCGTCCTGCTCGGACATGCCGGGACCGTTGTCGCTGACCTCGAGCACCGCGCCGTCGCCGTCCGGGTAGAGGCGGACAGTGGCGGCGGTGCCCGCCGGGGTGTGCGCGCGGACGTTGCCCAGCAGGTTCGCGAGCACCTGGCGGATCCGCGACTCGTCGGCGGTGACCACCAGGCTCGGCGGAACCTGCGCCCGCACCTCGCGCTCGGGTTCGACCGCTCGCGCGTCGGCCACCGCGTCCCTGGCCAGCAGGGCGAGGTCGGTCTCGGTCAGGTCGAGGGAGGACATGCGGTCGAGGCGGGCCAGCTCGAGCAGTTCTGCCACGAGCATGCTCATCCGGTCGGCTTCCTGCTCGATGCGCCGCATCGCGTTCGGCAGCTCTGCGGGGCCGAACGCGCCCTGCCGGTACAGCTCGGCGTACCCGCGGATCGTGGTCAGCGGGGTGCGCAGCTCGTGGGAGGCGTCGGCGGCGAACTGGCGCACCTTCTGTTCTGACTGCAGCCGGGCGCCGAAGGCCTGCTGGATGCGGTCGAGCATCGTGTTGATCGCCGCCGCGAGCCTGCCGGTCTCCTGACGGCTGCTCGCCTCCGGCATTCGCGCCGCCAGGTCGCCGCTGCTCGTGATCATGTCGGCGGTGCTCGCCATCCGGTCAAGCGGGGCGAGGCCCCGGCCGATCAGCCAGCTGCCGCAGATGGCGAGCAGGGCGAGCAGCACGCCGCCGGTGATCAGCTCGGCGAACACGAGGCCGCGCACGTGGCTGGCGATGGTGTCCGGCGAGCGGCCGACGAGCAGGACGGCCGCTCCGGCCGGCACCAGGCCGGTGGACTGGCGGGTGGTGATGACGAGCGGGCGCCACGCGGCGGTCAGCGCCGGATCGCCGTGCAGCGCGAGCCTGAACGGCTCGCCGCGGGCGGCGAACTGGTTCAGGTACGCGGAAACCTGCGCGGCGGACTGGCCGGCGACGCCGGCCAGCAGCGTCCGCAGTTCCGCCGCGGCGGGCGACCCGGCGGTGAGCTCGCCGGTGGCGCCGGTGCGCAGCGACAGGTAAGCGGCGGCGAACCCGTCGGTGCCCTGGGCGATCTCCTGGACCGACTGCCGGGCGGCGAGCCGGACCTCCTGGTTGAACTGGTTCTGCTCGAGGGTGCGGAGCACCACGATGCTGACCACGCCCATCACCACGAGGAAGGTCGCGGTCAGCGCGATCAGGCCGGCCAGCAGCCGGGTCCGCAGTGAGAGCGACCGCCGCCCCCACGCCGCCGCGGTCACGGCGAGCGCAAGGTGTAACCGACGCCGCGCTGGGTGTGGATCAACGGCGGCCCGAGCGGGTCGAGCTTGCGCCGCAGGTAACTCACGTAGGTCTCGAGAACCTGGGACTGCCCGGCGTACTCCCAGCCCCACACGTTTTCCAGCAGCTGCTTGCGGCTGAGCATCAGGCCCTGATTGCGCATCAGGTAGGCGAGCAGCCGGAACTCCGTCGGCGACAGTTCGACCGGGGTGCCCGCCCGGCGGACTATCCAGTGCTCCTCGTCGAGCTCGAGGTCGGCGACGCGCAGCGTGGGCCCGTCGTCGGCGTCGCCGTCCTCCGTGGCGTCCCGCTTGGCCGCGCGCCGCAGCACGGCCCGCACGCGGGCGACCAGGGCCTCGACAGAGAACGGCTTGGTGATGTAGTCGTCACCGCCGAGCGTCAGCCCGGTGACGGTGTCCGACGTCGTGTCCCTGGCGGTGAGAAAGATGACCGGCACGTCGTTGTCGCTCGCGCGAAGCCGACGGCACACCTCGAAGCCGTCTATGTCGGGCAGCACGACATCGAGCACGATCAGGTCCGGGCTGGTGGCCGTGGCCAGCGCCAGCGCATCCATGCCGGTCGCGCTGGTCGTCACCGCGCAACCGTGAAACTTGAGGGCGACCTGGACGAGTTCGCGGATGTTCGGCTCGTCGTCGACGACTAGCACCTTCGGGATCGGGTCACCTTCTGTCGTGGCTGTCTGGTACGTAGTCTCTAGCTTCATTGTGCCCCGTCCCGCCGGCCCCCCGTGTCCGTACTCCTCATGCCGCGGAGTATGACCTGGCCGCCTGGGACGCCTGAAAGGAAACCCTGAGAGGAACCTGGGAACTAGCCGGCGGCCCGCAGGTGGCTGCGGCACCGCCCGCTAGGGCCGCTGGTCCATGCTGCCCGCGAGCGACCCGTAGGTGCCCAGCACGACATCCCAGAACTTGTCGGCGTCGATATCGGTCGCCACGAGCGCGTTCGGGCTGCCCGTCGCCTCGAAGTCGGTCACGGTCATCCCGGAGGTCCACGTTCCCGTGGTCTCTACCCGCACCAGCGCAGGCGTGTAGGTGAAGACCGACGGCTCGATGACGGAGACGACCGCGCAGACGTCGTGCACCGGCGGTTCCCCGGTGCTGTCGTTCGAGTCCGCGTACTGCGCCAGCGCCGGCAGCATCAGCTCCGACCCCAGCTTCCCGAACGACCGCATCCGTTCCTGCACCGCCGCCGTCGCCCGCGCCCGCAGCGTGACGTCCAGGCCGATCATCCGCACCGTCCAGCCCGCCGAGAACACGATGGCCGCCGCCTCGGGGTCGGCCCAGATGTTGTATTCGGCGGCGGGGTTCACGTTGCCGCGCCCGGCCGAGCCGCCCATGATCACGAAGTCCCGCACCCACTCGGGCAGCCGCGGCTCGCGGCGCACCGCCAGCGCGATGTTGGTCAGCGGCCCCGTCGCGACCAGCGTGATCTCACCGGGCGCGGCGGCGATCTCGGCGATGATGAAGTCGATCGCGTGCCCGTCGCGCGGCCCGTGCGGCGGCGCGGGGAGGACCGCGCCGCCAAGGCCCGACTCGCCGTGCACGTGCCCCGCGTCGAGCGCCGGGCGCAGCAGCGGCGCCGGGCACCCCGCGGTCACCGGCACGCCGGGCGCGCCGGCGAACGACGCCACCGCCAGCGCGTTCGCCGTGGTCTTCGCCAGCCCCACGTTGCCGGCCACCGTGGTGATCCCGGTGAACTCGATCCCCGGGTGCCCGATGGCGAACGCGATCGCCAGCGCGTCGTCGATGCCGGGGTCGCAGTCGAGAATGACTCTGGTGCTCATGGTGCTGATAGCCTCTCACAGACAATGGACGAGGGAGGCCACCCGCCATGCACCAGCCGCCTATCCCGCAGATCGAGGCGACCGACCCGGAGATCGCGGGCCTGATCAACGGCGAGGCGCGCCGCCAGTCAGAGAAGATGCGGCTCATCCCGTCGGAGAACTACGTGTCGCTCGCCGTGCTTGAGGCGTGCGGCACGGTGCTGACCAACAAGTACTCCGAGGGTTACCCGGGCCGGCGGTACTACGAGGGCCAGCAGTTCATCGACCCCATCGAGACGATCGCGATCGAGCGGGCGCAGGCGCTGTTCGGGGTGGACCACGCGAACGTGCAGCCGTACTCGGGGTCGCCGGCGAACCTCGCGGTCTACCTGGCGTTCGCGCAGCCTGGCGACACCATCATGGGGATGGCGCTGCCGATGGGCGGCCACCTCACGCACGGGGCCGCGGTGTCGGTCGGCGGCCGCTGGTTCCGGCCAGTGCAGTACGGCGTGCGGCGGGACACGGGCCGGATCGACTTCGACGAGGTGCGCGACCTGGCGCTGCGCGAGCGGCCCAAGGTCATCTTCGCCGGCGGCACCGCGGTGCCGCGCACGATCGACTTCCCGGCGTTCGCCGAGATCGCCGCGGAAGCGGGCGCGGTGCTCGTCGCGGACATCGCCCACATCGCGGGCCTGATCGCGGGCGGCGCACACCCCTCGCCGGTCGGCTACGCGCCGGTGATCACGACGACCACGCACAAGACGCTGCGCGGCCCGCGCGGCGCGATGATCATGACGGACGCGGAGCACGCGTCGCCGATCGACAAGGCGGTGTTCCCCGGCCTGCAGGGCGGCCCGCACAACCACACGACCGCGGCCATCGCGGTGGCGCTCCACGAGGCGGCGGCCCCGTCGTTCCGCGCGTACGCCGCCCAGGTGGTCGCCAACGCCGCGGCGCTCGCCGCGGCCCTGCAGGAGCGCGGGTACGACCTGGTGTCCGGCGGCACCGACAACCACCTGCTGCTCGTGGACCTGACCTCGAAGGGGATCGGCGGCAAGCCGGCCGCCAAGGCCCTGGACCGGGCCGGCATCGAGCTGAACTTCAACACGGTCCCGTTCGACACGCGGCGCCCGTTCGACCCGTCAGGCATCAGGCTCGGCACCCCGGCGATCACCACCAGGGGCCTGACCGAGCAGCACATGCCCCAGCTCGCGGCCTGGATGGACGAGGCGATCACCGCCGCCGCCAAGGACGACGAGGGCCCCCTGGAGCGCATCGCCGCCGAGATCCGCGACCTCCTCACGGCCTTCCCGGCCCCCGGCTGGTCCGCCCAGCCGTAGCCCGCCCCGCTCGCCCGCTCGCGAGCCGGTTACGCTATGAAGTCGAGTAACAGCAGCACCATAAGATATATTTGACCACGTGTTCGATTGAACTTATATTCGAACTCATGGTTCGGGTGTACGGGGAGCCGGTCGAGGTGCAGGCGAGAGCCGACGGTCGCCCGGCCCGGTTCGTGTGGCGCGGCAGGCTCTACGCGGTGCGGTCGATCGCCGGGCACTGGGTGGTCAACAGGGAGTGGTGGCGGGAGCGCGACGTGCCCGCGCAGCCCGAACTGGAGTTCTGGCGAGTGGAGGCGTCCGCGGGACAGGGGACGTCGGCGGGCAGCTACGAGCTGCGCCGCGACGTGGCGGCCGGCGCCTGGACCCTGTCCCGGGTCGCGGATTGACCGCGACCGGCCCGGTCACCGGGTTCGCGCACCTGCACGTCGCGTCGTCGTACTCGCTGCGCTACGGCACGGCGAGCCCGGCGAAGCTGGCCGCGCGGGCGGCCGAGCTCGGCATGCCGGCGCTCGCGCTGACCGACCGTGACGGGCTGTACGGCGCGTTCAAGCACGTCAAGGCCTGCGCCGACGCCGGGATCAGGCCGCTGCTCGGCGCCGACCTGGCGCTGTGCGGCGGGGGCCCCAGGCCGGTGACCGGGCGGGTGACGCTGCTCGCGGCCAGCCGCCAGGGCTGGGCCTCCCTCTGCCGCCTGGTCAGCGCCGCGCACGCGGCGTCAGGCGCGCCCGCCGCCGGGCCAGGGGACGACCGCGCCGGCGCCCCGGCCGTGACGCAAGACCTGATCGCCGAGCACGCGGCCGGCCTCGTCGTTCTCCTCGGCCCGGCCAGCGACGTGGGCCGGGCGGTCGCCGCCCGGCGCCGGGACGAGGCCGGCCGGGCACTGGCCCGCTGGCGCCAGCACGCTGAGGTGGCCGTCGAGATCGTGGACCACCTGGAGCCGCACAGCACGTTCCGCGCGGCGCGGCTGGCGGAGCTCGCCGCCGGCGCCGGCGTGCCCGCCGTGCTGACCAACGCCGTCAGGTACCTGGACCCGGTCGACAGCCTCGCCGCCCAGATCCTCGACGCGGCGCGGCGCCTGGTCCCGCTCGGCTCGCCGCGGCTGGTCCCGCACAACGGCCGCGCCTACCTGGCCGGCCCCGCCGACATGGCGGTCGCCGCCGGACGCGTGGCCGCCGCCATGACCGTCCCGCGCGCCAGGAGCACCGCCCTCGGCCTCCTGCGGGCCACCGCCGACCTGGCGGCGCGCTGCGCCCTCGACCCTGGCGCCGACCTGGGCATCGGCGACCGGCATCTCCCGGAAACGCAGGGTACCGCGGCCGAACAGCAGCAGGAGCTCCGCGCCCGCTGCGAGGACGCGATCCTCCGCGGCCGGTACCGGTCGGCCGGCCACCGCCCGCGGGGAACCAGCCGCAGGCTCGCCGCCAAGACGGCCAGGGAACGCCTCGACCACGAGCTGAACATCATCGCGCACACCCGCATGGCTCCCTACTTCCTCACCGTGGCGGACGTCGCGGACCGCATCAGGGAGCGCGGCATCCGCTGCGCCGTCCGCGGCTCAGGCGCGGGCAGCTTCGTCAACCACCTGCTCGGCATCAGCGCGATCGACCCGATCGAGCACGACCTGCTCATGGAGCGGTTCCTGTCCCCGGTGCGGGCGACGATGCCGGACATCGACCTGGACGTGGAATCGGCGCGGCGGCTCGAGGCGTACCGGATCATCATCGACGCGTACGGGGCGGCGCGGACCGCCTGCGTCTGCATGATGGAGACGTACCGGGCGAGGAGCGCCATCAGGGACGTGGCCGCCGCGATGTCCCTGCCCCCCGACGAGATCGGCGCCATCGCCAAGGCCTTCCCGCACATCCGCGCCAGCCACATCACCGCCGCGCTCGGCGAGCTCCCCGAGCTGCGCCGCTCCCGGCTGGCCGCGGCGCAGCTCACCACCGTCTTCCAGCTCGCGCAGCAGCTCGACGGCCTGCCGCGGCACGTCGCCATGCACCCGTGCGGCGTGCTGCTGTCCGACACGACGCTGCTCGACCGCACGGCGGTGCAGCGCAGCGCCGAGGGGTTCCCGCTCAGCCAGCTCGACAAGGACGACGCGGAGATCGCGGGCGTGATCAAGCTCGACGTGCTCGGCGTCCGGATGCAGTCCGCGATGGCCCGCACGCTGACCGAGATCAGGCGGACCACGGGCGAGCCGGTCGACCTCGACGCGATCCGGCGGGACGACACGGACACCTACGCGATGATCCAGCGGTCCCGCACGATCGGCTGCTTCCAGATCGAGTCGCCCGGCCAGCGGGAGCTGGTGAAGAAGCTCGCCCCGCGGAACATCGCCGACCTCATCGTGGACATCTCGCTGTTCCGCCCCGGCCCGGTCAACTCGGACATGATCGGCCCGTTCCTGCGCGTCAGGCACGGGCTGGCCGCGCCGCGCTTCCCGCACCCGGAGCTGCGCGACGCGCTGGAGGAGACCGGGGGAGTGGTGGTCTTCCACGAGCAGGTGCTGCGGATCATCGACGCGATGACCGGCTGCGGCCTGTCCGACGCGGACCTGGTCCGCAGGCACCTGTCGACGGAGGACGGGCCGCGGCGGACCGAGCCGTGGTTCCGCGCGCGGGCGCTCGCCCGCGGCTTCGACCCGGTGACAGTCGCCCGGGTGTGGGAGGTGGTGGCGGCGTTCGGCGGCTTCGGGTTCTGCAAGGCGCACGCCGCCGCGTTCGCGATCCCGGTGTACCAGTCGGCGTGGCTGAAGCGGCACTACCCGGCCGCGTTCTACGCCGGGGTGCTCACCCACGACCCGGGCATGTACCCCAAGCGCGTCATCGTCCAGGACGCCCGGCTGGCCGGCGTCGAGGTGCTCGGCCTGGACGTCAACGCGTCCGCCGGAGAGTGGCGCGTCGACGCCGCTGACTCCCCGGCCATCCGCGTCTCCCTCCGCGAGGTGAAGGGCATCAGCGACTCCGAGATCGACCGGATCGTCTCCGGCCGGCCCTACACCTGCCTGCGTGACTTCTGGGAACGCGCGCGAGTTTCCCGCCCGGTCGCCGAACGCCTGGTCCTGACCGGCGCCTTCGACTCCCTCTACGCCCCCGCCTCGGCCCCCGCCCCCGCTCCCGCTCCCGAGCGCCCGACCCGGCGGGACCTGCTCGCCAGGGTCGGCGTGCTCGCCAGGCAGGACTCTCCCGCGCGGCCGGGACCGGCTCCCACCCTCGACCTTTTCGGCGACGCGGAGGCGGCCGACGGCATGGCCGGCCTGGTGCCCGCGGGCCAGCTGCGCGAGCTCGAGCCTGATGAACGCGTCGCCGCCGAACTCGAGATCCTCGGCTTCGACATCAGCAGGCACGTGCTCGACTTCTACGCGGACCTGCTGGCCGGGCTCGGCGTGGTCCGCTCGACAGAGCTGGACGACCAAGAGAACGGCGAAACGGTCCTGGTCGCCGGCGTGAAGGTCGCGACGCAGACCCCGGCGGTCCGGTCCGGTCAGCGGATCATCTTCGCGTCGCTCGACGACGCGGCCGGGCTGGTGGACCTGGCGTTCTTCGAGTCGGTGCAGGACCGGTGCGCGGCGCGGCTGTTCGGCTCCTGGCTGCTGCTTGTCCGCGGCCGGGTCCGCCGCGCGGGCGCGGGCCCGATGGCCGTCACGGTCAACGCGACCGAGTGCTGGGACATCCCGGCCCTCGAGGAGATCCGCCTGGCCAGCGGCCTGGCCGCGGTCCGCGGCGCGATGGCCACCGGCGACGTAGGCCCCGGCGCGTCGCCGTCAGCCGACGCCGGTGCCGGCGCGGGCGCGCCGCCCGTCCCGGACCCGGACTGGCCGGGCATGCCCTTCTCCGACGCGGACGACCCGGCCGGCGGCCGGACGGCCGCGGCACGGCCGGTGGTCTTCGCCAACGGATTCACGCTGTCCCCGTACGCGGAGACCGGTTCACCCGGCGGCAGCCCCAAGAACCCGCCGCGCACCCTCTGGCACGCCAGCCCCGGCAGCACAAACCCC
>Ga0209693_10001305_pt1 | contig 10649 bp, 10 predicted proteins | sample HubBroMetageWRM3_FD_188345 | JGI IMG/M metagenome (GOLD analysis project Ga0209693, IMG submission 188345) | Warmed soil microbial communities from the Hubbard Brook experimental Forest, New Hampshire - Hubbard Brook CCASE Soil Metagenome WRM 3... | ecosystem: Environmental > Terrestrial > Soil...
CCAGGTGTGCAGCATGTAGCCGCCCAGGCTCGCGGTCACCAGCCAGCTGATGAGCGTCGCGAAGCGCATAGACCAGCATAGAACGCTAGGCCACGCGGGAGAACGCCCGCCCGTCAGGGAAAACATGCCGCCGTAGTGGCCGATGCTAAGTGTCGGCGACAGGCGGCCCGCCGCGCCGTCGAACGCACACTACCGCCAGCCCAGAGCACCCCCGCAGCGTGCAAGCCCCCGGGCACCGCCTAGACGCGAGGCGCTAATCCTGTTGCGGGCGGATTACCCGCGGTCCGCGGGAAATCCGCCCGCCGCCGGAGCGATTAGTGTTCGGGCTGAACAAATGCTTTTATGCCGCGGGCATTTACTTGAACGTGGGCAGCAGGTCGCCGGTGATCTTGGCCTGCGGCAGCAGCGTATTGTCCACCACCTTGGCCTCGAGCGCGTACGTGGTGCCCTTCTGCCACTGGATGCCGACCGGCGGGGTGATCACCACGCCCGGTGCGGGAGCCTTGGACGAGGTGAAGTCCATCGGCCCGGCCACCGCGTCGGGAATGACGACCTGGTGGATGGCTTCGGCTACTTCCGTCTTGTTGTGCGGGTCGTTCACCGAGGTGAGCGCCTTGTAGGCGATCTCGAAGAGCGTGTAGTTGCTGATGTTCGCGTTCGGCTGGCCGTTGCCCGCTGCCGTGTAGGCCGCGGCGAGCTCCGGGCAGGACTGGCCGGTGAACGAGGAATGCCACGGCAGCGACGGCACCCACCAGCTGTCGGTCGCGATGTTGTACACCTCGGAACCCATCGCGTACGCGTCGGTCGGGAACAGCAGTACCTTCGCGACCGTCGCCAGCTTCGGCTTGAAGCCCTGCTGGAGCGCCTGCTTCCACATGGTGGCGAAGTCGGGCGGCAGCGGCACGTTGGTGAACCAGTCCGCGCCTGAGGACTTGAACTGGGCGATCATCGACGAGTAGTTGGTCGTGCCGTCGGCGTACGGGGACGACAGTTCCATCTTGTAGCCCGCGCCCTTGAGGATGGGCGGGAACACGGCGCGGAACGCGTTGCCGTCGGAGTCGTTCGGGAACGCCGCGGCCACCAGGTGGTTGTTGCCGTACTGCGCGCCGATCCTGTTCCACATCGGGATGAAGGCCAGGGCCAGGTGCTCGGCCCCGAGGAAGTACATCGTCACATACTTGGGCTTGAGCGTGGGCTTCTGCGGGTTGCCGCCGAGGTTGATGTACCAGGCCTCCCACGGGATGTTCGCGCAGACCAGCGGGGTGCCGAGGGTCTCGGCCTGGCTGGCGACCGCGTTGACCGTCTCCGGGGTGGAGGAGGCGAGCAGCAGGTCGACGTTGTCTTGCTGGATGGCCTGCTTGGCCAGGTCGCCGGCCCTGGTGACGCTGGACTGCGTGTCGTAGGACTTGATGGTGACGTCGTAAGTCGAGCCGCCGATCTTGAACCCGTTCTTGTACGGGCTGGTCTCCTTGATCTGGCTGATCACCCAGTTGTCCGGGGCGCCGAACCCGGCCAGGTCCCCGGTCAGCGGGTGGATCCACCCGATAGTGATCGACTTGCCACCGGACGCGCTCGCGGTGCTGCCGGCCCCGGAGGCGCCCTTGATGCTCGAGCTGCAGGCCTCGAGCAGGCTGCCGCCCCCGACGACGGCCGCGCCGACGCCGGCCGCGCGGAACAGGCCGCGCCGGGAAACACCGCCACTGTCCGGCTTGCCCGGACTGGGCTGATCAGTCTGGTCGGTCATGATCTGAATATCTCCTTCCGCAGGGATGCGGAAATCGTGGCAGAGGGATACGGAAAATCTTTGGTCAGAGTGTTGAAATGAGCGGTCGAATTGTCAACACACTGTTCTAGTATTCGGGACATGCCTAAGGCAGACAGCGGCGCGGGTTTTTCGCAGTCGCTGGAGCGCGGCCTCGCCGTCCTCAGCTCATTCACTCCCGAGCGGCCCGAACTCGGGATCAGTGAGCTGGCGCGCATGCTCGCCCTCACCCGCAGCACCGCCCACCGGTACGTCGCGACCCTGGCCACGCTCGGCTATCTCCACCAGGACGAGGCCACCCGCAAGTACCGCCTCGGCCCCCGGGTCCTCGACCTGGGGTTCGCGGTACTCGGCTCGCTGGAATTGCGTGAGATCGCGGCGCCGCACCTGCGGCGGCTCGCCGAGACCACCGGGCACACCGCGAATCTCGCCGTCCGCGACGACACCGACGCGATCTTGATCGACCGGGTCCGCGGCCGGCCCTGCCGCTATCACCACTTCGAGTTCAGCCTGCACATCGGCTCGCGGCTGCCGCTGTACTGCAGCGCCACCGGCAAGACCCTGCTCGCCTTCCTGCCGCGCCAGGATATCGACCGGCTGCTGGACACGATCGACCTCACGCAGCGCGGCCCCCGCACGCTGACCGACAGGACCGCCCTGCTCGCCGAGCTGGAGCAGGTGCGCCGCACCGGGATCGCGGTCAACGACGAGGAGCTCGAGAACGCACTGCGGTCCATCGCCGCGCCGGTGCGCTCGCGCAGCGGCTCGGTCGTCGCGGCCGTCAACCTCGCCATTCCCTGGTCGCCGGTGGCGATGTCCGAGCTGATCGCCCTGCTCGGGCCCGCCGTCCAGGGCGCGGCGCGGCAGATCTCGGCGCGGGTGGTCTGAGAGGGCGTCAGGGCGTCAGCCGGGGAAATCGACGCGCATCACCACGCGCCGCGCGCTGGGGCGGCTCACCTCGGTGAAGCCGGCCTCGGCGAAGACCTGGCGGGCCCCGACGTGCAGCTCGCCCCAGGTGATCTCCTTGCCCGGCTGGGTGATCATCGCGTACGCCTCGAGCGCCCTGGCGCCGTTCGCCCTGGCGTAACCAACCGTGGCGGCGGCGAGCCCGTAGGTGATGCCGCGCTTGCGGTACCCCTTGCGGGTCGCGAAGCAGGTCACCGCCCAGACCCCGTCGTCGGCCTTGTCCTCGTGCCGGCCCTTCCAGACCGTGGGCAGGCCCATCAGCCGCGGGTATTCGGTGCGCGGCTCCACGGCGACCCAGCCGACCGGCTCGCCGCCCAGGTAGGCCACCAGCCCGGTCGTGTTCCCCGCCGCCGGGTCGTCGCAGTTCGCCTGGTCGCGGAGCCGGCCTGGGTGGTCCTCCGGGGTCCCCTGGCCCCAGAACCAGCCGCGCGTCTTGAACCGCTGGCAGTAGCACCTGCCCGGGTAGTCCGAGGTGCCGAAGATCGCCCGCAGGTCCGCCCACGACGCCTCGTTCGCCGGGACGATGGTCAGCTCGTCGGCCGTGACCGGCGTCCGCGCGTCCGCGCGGGCGGCGCGGGCGCCTGGGTCGGCGTGGCTCATTTAAGGCACGATAGCGTGAGTCCCGGACGGTTTACGACCGGGATGGAGGCGGGCCTTGGCTCACGACCTGAGCCCCACCGCGCGGGCGCTGCTAGCGCTCGAAGCCATCCAGAACACTCCCGGCATCACCGCGCAGCGGCTCGGCGACCGGCTCGGGGTCACCGAGCGGGCCGCCCGGCGCTACGTCGCCATCCTGCGCGAGGCGGACCTGCCGATCGAGTCGGTCAGCGGCCCCTACGGCGGCTACCAGGTGGGGCGCGGCCTGCGGCTGCCGCCGCTGACGTTCACCGCCGCCGAGGCGATGGGCCTTGTCATGGCCGTCCTGGAAGGTCACAGGAACGCGGCCGACCCCGGTGACCTGGTAGGCGGCGCCCTCGGCAAGATCATCCGGGTGCTGCCTGAGCGGATCGGCGGCCCCGTCAGGGCAGTGCGCGCGGTCACCGTTCCGCCGCCCGATGACGAGATCCGGGTCAGCCCCGAGCTGACGACCGCGCTGATCGAATCGTGCGCGGCGGGGCGGCGGCTGCGGCTGGTCTACCGGATGGCGAAGGCGGACCGGACGATGGAGGTCGACCCCTGGGCCGTCGTGCTGCGGCATAGCCGCTGGTACCTGCTGGGCTGGTCGCACACGGCCGGGGCGCGGCGGGTGCTGCGCGTCGACCGGATCGCCGCGGTCGAGCCGCTGCCTGAGGAGTTCACGCCGCCCGCCGGCCTCGACGCGCTGCGCGTCCTGGAGGAGCACCTGTCCCAGGGCTGGCGCTACCCCGTCGAGGTCCTCGTCGACGCCACGACCCGGGAGACGTCGTACTGGGTTCCGCGCAGCATGGGACTGCTGGAGCCAGCCGACGGCGACCGGACACTGATCCGGGCGACGACCGACAACCCCGACTGGTACGCCGGGCGGCTCGCCGCCATCGAGGTCCCCTTCCGGGTGCTCGGCGGCGCCGAGCTCCAGCGGGCCACCACGGCGCTCGGCCGGCGGCTGGTGCGGGCCGCCGGCCAGTCTGGCGAGTAAGGCGCGAGTCGTCAGGTGATGTCGCGGCTAACTGGGCAGCCGGACGCCGGTGAGGGCGGTGCACGCGGCTAGCAGAGCGTCCTGCAGGCCGGTGTCGTAGGCCGCTGGGTTCGCCCGCAGCTCGCGGCGCCCCTTGAAGTAGCGGCCGGTCACCGCGGCGCCGGGCTCGTCGCTCGTGACGAGCCATACCTGAGTGTCCGCGCCGGCGGGAAGCTCGCCGGTGGCGCGCGCGCCGCCCATCTTGGTCTTGATCCAGCCAGGGTCGACCGCGTTGCAGTGCAGCTCCGGATGGCGGCGCGCTACCGCGAACGCGAGCAGGACGTCGTAGAGCTTGGAGTCGCGGTACGCCTGCGCGCCATTCCATGGCCGGCGCTCCCACTGCAGGTCGTCCAGGTTCACCCGGCCGGCCGACTCCAGGCCCGAGGTGAGGTACACCAGCCGGGGTGGCAGCGGCATCAGCGTGGTGAGCAGGTACGGCCCGAGCACGTTCACCGCGAAGATCCGCTCGCAGCCGTCGGCGGTCCGGTGGCGCGCGGCTGCGCGGCCTACGCCCGCGTTGTGGATGACCGCGTCGTATGGCCCGAGGTCATTCGCGGACGCCGCCGTTTGCCGGATCCCCGTTATGACGGACAGGTCGCCCACGGCGACGCCGGCCGCCCCCGGCACCGCGGCGGCCGCCTCCTTGGCCCTGGCGTCGTCCCGCGCGTGCAGCACGACCCGATGGCCGCCCCTGACCAGCTGCCGCGCTGTCTCCTGGCCGATACCGTCCGATGATCCCGTTACGAAAACGCTCGCCATGCTCCGAACGGTACCGGGGTGACGGCCGGGGGCCGACAATGGGGCGATGGGTAAGCAATGGGACGCCGTGGTGATCGGCGGCGGGCATAACGGGCTGGTGGCGGCGGCCTACCTGGCGCGGGCCGGGCTGGACACGCTGGTTCTCGAGCGGCGCGGGGTCATCGGCGGGGCATCGGTGAGCGAGCATCCGTTCGGACCGGAGTACACGGTCACGTCGCTGTCGTACGTGCTGTCCCTGCTGCCGCCGGACATCGCTCGCGACCTGCGCCTTGACCTGACGGTCTACCCGCAGGGGCCGTACTTCGCGCCGCGCAGGGACGGGCGGGCGCTGCGGCTGCCGGCCGACGCCGCGCGGCGGCACGACGAGATCGCCCGCTTCTCTTCGCGTGACGCCGACGCTTACGACGCGTACGAGGCGCACCTGGCGGGCATCGCACGGGTCGTCGCGCCGCTGCTTGAACAGGTCCCGCCCCGGCTCGGGTCGCGGCGGCCTGCCGACCTGCTGGCGCAGGCGCGGCTGGCCGCGCGGCTGCGGGCCGTCGACGTGCGCGGCGCGGTCGACATCACCCGGCTGTTCACCGGGTCGATCGCCGACCTGCTCGACCGGTACTTCGAGAGTGACGCGCTGCGCGGCGTGCTGTCGGTGTCCGGGGTCATCGGCACCTGGGCCGGGCCGCGCAGCGCCGGGACCGCGTACGTGATGCTGCACCACCACGTCGGCGAGGCCGGCGGGCAGTCGGGCGCCTGGGGGTTCCCGCGCGGCGGGATGGGCGCGGTCGCCGGCGCCATCGCCGCCTCGGCCCGCGGGTTCGGCGCGACGGTCAGGACGGATGCCGAGGTGGGGCGGATCCGGGTACGTGACGGCGCGGTCGCCGGGGTGACGCTGGCCAGCGGCGAGGAGATCGACGCTTCCTGCGTCGTCACCACCGCGCATCCCGCGATCTCGTTCCTGCGGCTGCTCGACCGGGCGGAGCTGCCCGCGGGTTTCGCGGCGGACATCGAGCACTGGCAGACGCGCAGCGGCACGGTCAAGATCAACCTCGCGCTGGACAGGCTGCCGGTGTTCACCGCGCACCCGTCGTTCGACCCGGCCGTGCACGGCGGCACGATCGTGCTGTCGGAGTCGCTCGACGACGTGGAGAACGCGTTCCAGGAGGCCGTGGGCGGGAAGCCGGCGACGCTGCCGTTCGCGGACATCTGCATCCCGTCGGTGTTCGACGACTCGCTGGCGCCCTCGGGCAAGCACGTGATGTCGATGTTCACCCAGTGGGTGCCGGACACGTACGCGGACGCGCCCGACGAGGCCGCGCTGGCCGATTACGCGGACCGGGTCATCGCGCGGGTGGAGGCGGTCGCGCCCGGGTTCACCGACTCGGTGCTGCACCGGCAGGTCATCGGGCCGCACGAGATGCAGGAGGAGTACGGCCTGGTCGGCGGCAACATCTTCCACGGCGAGCTGTCGCTCGGGCAGCTGTTCCACGGCCGGCCCGCGGCCGGCTACGCGGACCTGCGCACACCGGTGCGCTGGCTGTACCAGGCGGGGTCGGGGACGCACGGGGGCGGCGGGGTCACCGGGATCCCCGGGCGCAATGTGGTGCGGCAGATTCTCGGCGATCAGCGCGCCGAGCGCTGGCGACGCCGCCTGCGGCGCGGTTCCAGCGCCTAGAGCCGGGACGCGCGGAATCAGCAGGACGGCCGCCCGGTTGGCCGTAGACGTGGCGATCATCGGACTGATAGGAAGCGGCCGCATCGGGAGCACCGTGGCGAGGCTGGCGATTCACGGCGCGGACGAAGCGCTGCTGAGCAACTCGCGAGGACCGGAGACACTGCGCGACGTGGTCGCAAGTCTGGGGTCGCGCGCGGCCCGCGCGGTGACCACCGAGGAGGCCGCGACACTTGGCGACCTCGTCGTGGTGGCGGTCCCCGTCAAGGCCTACCCGCTGCTGCCGGCCGCGGCGCTGGCCGGCAAGCTCGTCCTGGATGCCGGCAACTATCATCCGCCGCGCGACGGCCAGCTGCCTGAGCTCGACGACAAGTCGCTCACCAGCAGCGAATACCTGCGACGGCTACTGCCTGACGCTGAGGTCGTGAAGGCGTTCAACAACATCTTCTACAAGCACCTGCTGAACCTCTCGCGCCCGCCGGGCGCGGCCGACCGCTCCACCCTCCCGATCGCCGGCGACAGCGCCGCCGGGAAGCGAGCGGTCACCGGGTTCCTCGAATCGATCGGGTACGACGCGCTCGACTACGGGCCGCTCGCCGAGAGCTGGCGGCAGGAGCCAGGGCAGCCGGTGTACGGCACGCCGTACGGCTCGGTCGACGACGAGCGGGGCACGCCCGCCGGCAGCGGCGTCATCCGGGCGGCTGTTGCGGCCGCCGCCAGGTAGCGTTGGGGCGTGAGCATCTATGACATTCCGGTCAGCACCCTGGCCGGCGAGGAGTCCTCGCTCGGCGCTTTCGCGGGCACGACGCTGCTCGTGGTGAACGTCGCGTCCAAGTGCGGGCTGACCCCGCAGTACACCGCCCTCGAGGCACTGCACGAGCGGCTGGCTGACCGCGGCTTTTCCGTCGTCGGCTTCCCGTGCAACCAGTTCGGCGGACAGGAACCGGGAAGCGCTGAGGAGATCGCCGAGTTCTGTTCGGCGACGTACGGCGTGACGTTCCCGATGTTCGAGAAGATCGAGGTCAACGGCCCCGGCCGGCACCCGATCTACACCGAGCTGACGGCGGTCCCCGATGCCGGCGGCGAGGCGGGCGACATTCAGTGGAACTTCGAGAAGTTCCTGGTGCGGCCGGACGGCAGCGTGGCGGCGCGGTTCCGGCCGATGACGACGCCCGACGACCCCGAGGTGCTCAGCGCGATCGAGGCTAACCTTCCGGCCCCGCCCAAGCCGGCCCCCGCCTAACCCGGGGTAGCGCCGCTCCCCGCGAACGGCCCCCCTCAGCGCCCCGGGCGGCGGTTGCCTCACTGCCAGCATCGCGTGCCGCGGCGGGCGGGACATCACGGTACACACCACCAGATTTGGGCCGAGCGCACATTGCCGTGCCCGCGCCAGCGGTCTAACGTCCCCGGCATGACGACGTTTGTTCTGGTGCACGGAGCATGGGGCGGCTCATACGGTTTCCGCGCCGTGCGCGGGCCGCTGCGCGCCGCGGGGCACGACGTGTTCACGCCGAGCCTGACCGGGATCGGCGAGCGCGTGCACCTGGCCAGCCCGCAGGTCAACCTGACCACGCACGTCACCGACGTGGTCAACACGGTGCTGTACGAGGACCTGAGCGACATCGTGCTGCTCGGCTACTCCTACGGCGGCATGGTCGTCACCGGCTCGCTGGAGTACGTCGCGGACCGGGTCGCCCACCTCGTCTACCTGGACGCGTTCCTGCCCGCCGACGGCCAGTCCCTCAACGATCTCACCGGCGCCGGTTACGGCACCAGCGCCATCGGGCTAGGAGGCGAATGGCTGGTGCCCCCGATGGCCCGCAATTTCGACGACGCGGCGGAAGCGGACTGGCACTTCGCCCGCCGCTCCCCGCACCCCGTCGGCTGCTTCACCCAGCCGGTCCGGCTGCGCCAGCCGCTCGAGGAATACCCGTTCACGCGCACGTATATCAAGGCCACCGCCGACGCCCGCACGCCTGAAGATGACCGCAGGCACCCGTTCTGGCAGGCCGCCGACCGCACCAAGACGGACCCGGCGTGGCGCTACCGGGAAATCGACACCGACCACATGATCCCGGTCAAGCGCCCGGCGGAGCTCGCGGAACTGCTGCTGGAGCTCACCTAGCCGGCTCGCGCCCGTCCCGAGACATCTGGCCTGGTGAGGAGGCCGGGCCCGTTCAGGATCAAAAATGTCGGACCCCCGGCGTAGGGTGGCACTTATGCCGGTGACAGCAACCCAAGCAGACCTCGAGATCTACCGCCGCGAGCTGACCGGATACTGCTACCGGATGCTCGGCTCGGCGTTCGAAGCCGACGACGCCGTCCAGGAGACGATGCTGCGCGCGTGGAAGAACGCCGACAGCTTCGAGGGGCGGTCCAGCCTGCGATCCTGGCTGTACAAGATCGCCACCAACGTGTGCCTCGACGCGCTGCGCGGCGAGAAGCGGCGCGCGCTGCCGATGGACCTCGGGCCTTCGTCGCCGCCGCTGGAGTCGCTGCTGCGCCCCTGGCCGGCCGAGGACCTCTGGGTCACCCCCATCCCGGACGTCACGGTCATGCCGGAGCACGGCGACCCGGCGGAGATCGCCGCGCTGCGGGACTCGGTGCGGCTCGCGTTCGTGACCGCGCTGCAGCACCTGCCCGCCAGGCAGCGCGCCGCGCTGATCCTGTGCGAGGTGCTCAAGCTGCCCGCGACCGAGGCCGCCCAGGTCCTCGACAGCTCCGTTGCCTCGGTTAACAGCGCGCTGCAGCGGGCCCGTGCCACCCTCGCCGAGCTGCCCGACCACCAGCGCCCTTCCGAGGTCGAGCCGGAGAACGCCGAACTGCTCGAGCGCTACGTCGACGCCTTCCAGCGCTATGACATGAAGGCGCTGCTCGCGCTCATCCACGAGGACGCGGTGATGACGATGCCGCCGTTCGAGCTGTGGCTGCGGGGGAACACCGACATCACGGCCTGGATGGTCCAGCCGATAGCGAGCTCGTGCGCCGGTTCCGTGCTGGTGCCGGTGAGCGCGAACGGTGTGCGGGCGTTCGGCCAGTACAAGCCCGACCCGGCCGGCGGCTACCAGCCGTGGGGACTGCAGGTGCACGAGGCGACGGACGGGAAGTTCAGCCGGTTCACCTGGTTTCTCGATACGGGTGCGCTGTTCCCGCTGTTCGGGCTGCCTCCGCACCTCGACGAAAAGCCTTAGCCGCAGCGGCAGCGGCTGACTCCACGGCGGCCGGTTCTCCGCGTTCCGGCGGGGCTGCGGGGCTGAATGCGACGGTTGTCACATCTCGGACGTGACGACATGGCCAACGGGCGGCCTTAGCGTGATTGTGTGCCATTCCTCCAAGCCCTCGCCATCTTCGCGGCCGGGCTGGCGGCGGGCACGATCAACACCGTCGTCGGCTCCGGTACGCTGATCACCTTCCCGACGCTGCTCGCCTTCGGGTATCCCCCGGTGCTCGCGAACGTGAGCAACAACGTGGGCCTGGTGCCCGGCGTGGCCAGCGGCGTGCACGGCTACCGCGCCGAACTGGAGGGCCAGCGGCGGCGGATCATCAGGCTCGGCTCGGCGTCGGCGGGCGGCGGCCTGGTCGGCGCGATCCTGCTGCTCGTGCTGCCGGCGGAGGCGTTCAAGGCGATCGTCCCCGCGCTGATCGGCGTGGCGGTGGTGATGGTGCTCATCCAGCCCCGGCTGGCGCGGTGGATGGCCCGGCGGCAGCTCGCCCGGTCGGCCGGGCGGGCCGGCGACGGTGACCTGACGGCTCAGGCTGACGGCGGGGACGCGGGCCCGCGTCCGCCGGCGGACGCTGGCCACGGGACCGGCGGGGCCAGCGGGGCCAACGGGAACGGGGCGGCC
>Ga0209693_10001306_pt1 | contig 10647 bp, 9 predicted proteins | sample HubBroMetageWRM3_FD_188345 | JGI IMG/M metagenome (GOLD analysis project Ga0209693, IMG submission 188345) | Warmed soil microbial communities from the Hubbard Brook experimental Forest, New Hampshire - Hubbard Brook CCASE Soil Metagenome WRM 3... | ecosystem: Environmental > Terrestrial > Soil...
CGCGGCTATCTCCTGTCAGCTGCCTAGCTCGGCGCGCAGCCGGACGGCGGCGGCGGACATCGCGGCTAGCTTGCCGAATGCCGTGTCGCGCGGGATGTACTTCATGCCGCAGTCCGGCGCCATCACCAGCCGGGAGGCGTCCACGTACGGCAGCGCCCGGCGGACCCGTTCCACGATCAAGTCCGGGGTTTCGACCGTGGGGTTGTCGAGGTCGATCACGCCGAGGATGATCGTCTTGCCGTCCAGCGAGCTCAGCACCGAACAGTCCAGCCCCGACTGCGCGGTCTCGATGGAGATCTGCTCCACATCACAGGCCGCGAGCTCGGGCAGGAACGAGTAACCCGCGGGCCGCTCGTGGATGATCGCGGCGTAGCCGAAGCAGAGGTGCAGCGCCGTCGTGCCGAGCCCGGTCAGGCCGTCGAGCGCCCGGTTGATCACCTTCACCCCGTACTGCGCGGCCTCGGCCGAGCGGGCCTGCAGGTACGGCTCGTCGAGCTGGACGATGTCCGCTCCCGCGGCGAACAGGTCGCGGATCTCCTCGTTCACTGCTTCCGCGTACCCGAAGGCCAGGGCCTCCTTGGACCCGTAGTAGTCGTCCTGTGCCTGCTGCGACATGGTGAACGGCCCCGGCACGGTGATCTTGACGGTCCGGGTGGTGTGCGCCCGCAGGAACTGCAGGTCGGACACCTCGACCGGGTGCTTGCGCCGGATCGGGCCGACGACGCGGGGCACCGGGTTCGGGTGGCCGCTGCGGTCCAGCGCCGTTCCCGGGTTGTCGATGTCCACTCCGTCAAGCGCCGTCGCGAAACGGTTGGAGTAGCTCTCCCGGCGGATCTCGCCGTCGGTGATGATGTCGAGGCCGGCGTCCTCCTGGGCGCGGATGGCCAGCAGGGTGGCGTCCCGCTGCGCCTGCTCGAGGAACTCCGGTGCGACGCGCCACAGCTCACGCGCGCGCACTCTGGGCGGGAAACGGCCGGCCAGCCGGCCGCGGTCAATCAGCCAGTCAGGCTGCGGGTAGCTTCCAACGAGTGACGTAGGCAGCAGCATGACATGCACGTTACGCGACGGGATCAGCCGTGGCTACGGCTACTGAGAACCGTGGCTTAGCAGCTTCGGTCGAAGACTTCCGCCTTCACGGTCGCGCCCCATTCGTAGATGACGCCGTTCGGTATCACCATGCTCAGGGAGAGCTTCGGCCCGACGCTGTAGTACTGGCCAGAGGGGTAGCAGCGGTTGAACCAGAGTTTGGCGCGCCAGGCCTGTTCCTGGGATGTGACCAGCGCGACGGACCGCCATGAGTACTGTTTCGCTAGCTTGGCGAAGGCCTCTGATTCCCCTTGGGTGGTATCTGGGTTGGGCTGAAAGCAGAGCACCGTGGCGGATCCGACGTGCTCCGTGCAGATGCCCGGCGGCAGCCAGCCGAGCCCCTTGGAGAACACCAGGTAGGGCGCCCGGTTCTCGCGGGCCAGCTGCATGGCGTAATCCACCCGGTCGCCCGGGCCGCCGAGCACGACGATGGCGTCGACCTTGGCGGGCATGCCGGTCGCCGGCCAGACGAACAGCCGTGCCGTAACCGTGCCCAACAGGATGATCAGGACGAGGACCAGTATGGTGATCCCGCGCCAGAACCAGCGCTTCTTCGTCGCGTCTTTCAGGCTCTGAAGATTCAGGCTCTGAAGTTTCAGGCGTTGAAGCTTCAGGCGCTGCAGCACATTCCCCACCCAGACATAGGCGCCCAGTATTTCAGGCGCGGCGGGGCCCCCTTGCCGGTGTTCCGCTTTACAGAGGATGTTCTCAGGCCAGCCTCAGCTACTGAAGGATGTTCACCGCCCGCGCCACGACCAGCGCGACGGTCACGATCGAGATGGCCGACTGGAGAGTCATCGCCAGCTTCGCCCAGCGCGACAGCGGCATCACGTCCGTCGGGCTGAACGCGGCGGCGTTGGTGAACGCGAGGTACAGGTAGTCGGCGAACTGCGGCTCCCAGTGCGGTGGTGCCATCTCCGGGCTGACCATCTGCGGGAACTGGAAGTCCGGGTACGGATTGGTGCCCAGCGCCCTGGCGACGGGGCCGCCGCGGTCGAACTCCCAGTACCAGAGGCCGAACACGATCACGTTCGTCAGCCAGATCGCGCCGCCAGTGATCAGCAGCGGCCCGGCATTCCAGTGCTGGTGCCCAGTGACGAGGCCGCTGGCCAGCTGCCACAGCGACCACGCGTTCGCGAGACTGATCAGCGCCGCCAGCAGAAGGCCGAACGACCGCAGCGCACGGGACTGACGGTTGATACGGTGCGGGTTCGCGATGATGAGGCAGATGAGCATCGCGCCCTCCAGCGCGGGCAGCACCCAGGAGGGGCTCAGCAGCGTGAGCCGGTCAGGCACCGCGACCTGCAGCGCAATGGCCACCGCGGTGCACAAGGCGACCTGCCAGCGTGCCTCGCCCTCGGTGCGGCGGCGCCACGCGGGCAGCTGCCGCTGATGGCCGCCTTCGACGTGGGCGTGCAGCAGCGAGGTCGCGGGCATGCCCGCCGACTCCAGCCGCTGGGCGACCACGTGCTGCAGCTCGTCCATCCGCTCATGCAGCGACCGGATGCCGTTCAGCACGTGCGCGTTGTCCGCTGGCGTGGTCTGGCCGACACCCCCTCCAGCGGGGTGCGGGTCGTCGTCGCTGATCGCAGCCACAGCACCAGTCTGCCCGGCCCGTCAAGCCGGCGCGCAATCCTAGTGCGGGATTCCCGAAATAACGTCCCCCACGCGGCCGAGCGCCTCCCCGAGCGCGACCCGTGCCTGCCCGCCCCGGCCAGCGGTGCCGTCAGCCGGCGCCTCGAGCCGGTCGGCCAGCCGGTACAGCGCGTAAAGCCCCTGCACGCCCGCCCACCTGGCCGGCTCAGGCTCCCAGGCCCGGCTGCGGTGCCCCACCCACGGCAGGGAAGTGAGCGGCGACTGCGCTCCCGCCACCAGGTCGGCGAGCGTGCGGCCGGCCAGGTTGGATGCGGCGACCCCGTGCCCCGAGTAGCCGCCCGCCCAGCCGAGGCCGGACGGCGCGTCGTAGCTGACCGAGGCGCACCAGTCGCGCGGCACGCCGAGCACACCGCACCAGGCGTGCTCGAGCCGCGCGTCGGCGGCGGCGGGAAACATCCGGCGCACGACCCCGCCGAGCGCGGCGGCCGTCGACGGCTGCGTGACTCCCAGCTGGTCGGTCGCGGAACCGAACCGGTACGGCACGCCGCGGCCGCCGATCGCGATCCGCCCGTCGGCGGTCCGCTGCGCGTACATGTACGCGTGCGCCTCATCGGACAGCGTCTCGAAGCCGTCCCAGCCGATCTGCTTCCACACGCCGGCGGGCAGCGGCTCCGTCACCACCATCGAGCTGTTCATCGGCAGCAGCGCGCGCCGTGCCCCGGGGAGCCTGGCGGTGAACCCTTCGGTGCAGCGCAGCACCGACCTGGCCCGCACGTCGCCGAACATCGTCCGCGCTACCGCGCCCGCACCGTCCGCACCGCCCGAGCCATCGGGCAGGATCTCCGTCACCGGGGTCGCCTCGTAGATCGCGACGCCGCGCCGCTCCGCAGCAGCGGCGAGCCCTGCCGCCAGCGCGGCAGGCTGCACCCGCGCGCTGGCCGGCGCGTACAGCCCGCCGAGCGCGCCCGCGACGTTGATCCGCTCGCTGGTCTCGTCGCGGGACAGGAACGTGTACACGTCGTCCCCGTCTCCCCACTCGCGAAGATGCGCGAGGCCGGCCCTGAGCCTGGCCAGTTGCGTGGGCGACGTCGCCACGGTCAGCCGGCCGCCGCGGACGTAGTCGCAGTCGATCGACTCCGCCTCGCAGACCCGCCCGACCTCGTCGACCGTCGACCGCAGCTCTGCCTCCAGCGCCCGGACGCCGGACGCCCCGCCGGGTCCGCGGGCGTAGATGGCACGGGATCCGGGCAGTTCCGACGTCACCCAGCCGCCGTTGCGGCCGGAGGCGCCGTACCCGGCGAACGCCGCCTCGAGGACCACGATCCGCGCGTCCGGGCGGCGCTCCGCGAGGTAGTACGCCGTCCACAGGCCGGTGTACCCGCCGCCCACGATGCAGACGTCCGCCTCAAGCGGCCCGGGCAGCGACGCGCGCCGGGGCGGGAAGCCGCCGAGCGCATGCCACCAGTAGGAGACTTCGCCGTTTCGCATGGTGGCGACGGTACCTCATGACCAAGGCCCTGCCGTAAAGGGGTTTTGAGGCGCTACCCTGCGGCAGTAAGTAAGGTATGCCTAACCTAAGAAAAAACCAACTCTAGGAGGTATGACTGGTGCGCAGGGCGTGGCGGGTGATCGGCATGGCCGTTGCCGTCGGGATGCTGACGGCGTCCGTGGCGGCGTGCGGCGCGAGCAGCGGTGGTGACCCGGCTAACGGGCTGGTCCTGTACAGCGGGCAGCACGAGCAGACCACGCAGGCGCTGGTCAGCGCGTTCGAGAAACAGACCGGGATTCAGGTGACGGTGCGGAACGGTGACGAGGATCAGCTCGCCGAGCAGATCATGCAGGAGGGCTCCCGGTCACCCGGTGACGTCTTCTACACCGAGAACTCCCCGGCGCTGATGAAGCTGGCCGGCCAGCACCTGCTCGCGCCGGTAGACAAGGCCACGCTTGCCGCGGTGCCGTCCGCCGACAGCTCGCCCGCCGGGAACTGGGTGGGGGTGACCGCCCGGATCTCTGCGCTCGTGTACAACACGAACGCACTCAAGCCGTCCCAGCTCCCCACGTCCGTGATGGACCTGGCCAATCCAAAATGGGCCGGCAAGCTGGGTATCGCTCCAGGTGAAACCGACTTCCAGCCGATCATCACGTCGATCGCGGACACGCACGGTTCCGCGGCGGCGCTAGCCTGGCTAAAGGGAGTGAAGGCAAACGCCGGATCGCACATTTACCCGGACAACGAGACGCTGACTTCAGAGGTGAACTCCGGCCAGGTGGAGATCGGGCTGATCAATCACTACTACTGGTATCGGCTGCGCGCCGGGCTCGGCGCGGGGGCGATGCATTCGGCGTTGCACTACTTCGCGCCCGGGGACCCGGGTTACGTCCTTAACGTCTCAGGCGCGGGAATCCTCGCGTCGTCCACCCACCAGGCCGCCGCGCAGAAGTTCCTCGCGTTCCTGATCAGCGCCGCGGGCCAGCGGATCATTGCGCAGTCCGACAGCTTCGAGTACCCGCTGCGGCCCGGCGTTGCCGCTAACTCCCAGCTGCCTCCGCTGTCGTCGCTGCACCCCGATCCCGCCGACACGATCGCCAAGCTCGGCGACGGCTCGACTGCGCTGCAACTGCTGCAACAGGCACAGCTCGGCTGACCGTGGCCGCCGATCTTTCCGTCCGCCGTGGTCCGGTTTCCCGGCTATCCAGAACGGGCCCGGGTTACCCCCGGTGGCTCCTCCTGCTCGCCGTGGTGGTCACCGTCATGGTGCTGCTTCCCGTGGTGTTCCTGCTCTGGCAGGCGGGGCACGCGGGCTGGGGGACGATCTGGCCGCTGATTTTCCGCACCCTGACGTGGACGCTGCTGTTGAACACGATCGAGCTCGGCGTCATCGTCACCGTCTGCTCGGCGGTGGTGGGCGTCGGCTCGGCGTGGCTGATCGAGCGCACGAACCTGCCGCTGCGCCGGTTCTGGCGGGCGGTGGTGGTGCTGCCGCTGGCGATCCCCGACTTCGTCATCGGGTACACCTGGCTGTCGCTGACGCCGGCGGTACACGGGCTGTTCGGCGCGTCCCTGGTGATGACTCTCGGGCTGTACCCGCTGGTCTACCTGCCGGTCGCGGCGGCGCTGCGCCGGGTTGACACCTCCCTGTACGAGGTGGCCAGGTCGCTTGGCCTCGGCCGGTTCCGCGCGCTGCTGGGCGCGGTGCTGCCGCAGATCAGGGCGGCCCTGCTCGGCGGCTGCCTGATGGTGCTGCTCGGCCTGCTCGCCGAGTACGGTGCCTTCGAGATCCTGCGGTTCCAGACGTTCACCACGGAGATCTTCACCGAGTTCAACCTGGGCATCAACCCGGCGGCGGCCAGCGCGCTGTCCCTGGTGCTCGTCGTGCTCAGCCTGCTGGTGATCGGCACGGAGATGAAGCTGACCCGCTCGGTCGCCATGCAGGCCGGGCGGCCTGCCGGCGGCGTGCGGCGGTACCGGCTCGGCTGGGGCGCGGTGCCGTCGCTGCTGTTCATGGCCGTCCTCGTCGGCCTCGGCGTCGGCGTGCCGGCGAGCACGCTGGTCTACTGGCTCACCCAGCCGTCGGACTTGGTGGGGGTCACGCCGATCCCGCTGCTCGGCGCGGCCGGGTACACGCTGCTGTACAGCTTCCTGGCCGCGGTGCTGGCGACCGTCGCGGCGTTCCCCGTCGCGTACCTGGCGGTGCGCTACCCCGGGCGGCTGTCCCGCCTGCTCGAACGGCTCGGGTATCTCGTGCAGGGCCTGCCGGGACTGGTGATCGCGCTTTCCCTGGTGTTCTTCGCCGTGCGGCTGGCCTACCCGCTGTACCAGTCCCCGACGCTGCTCGTGATCGCCTACGCGGTGATGTTCTTCCCGATGGCCCTGATCAGCCTGCGGGCATCGCTTGTCCAGTTGCCGCGGCGGTTCTTCGACACCGCCAGGTCGCTGGGCTGCTCGCCGATGTCGGCGCTGCTGCGGGTCACGATCCCGCTGGCCGCGCCAGGGATCGCGGCGAGTGTCGCCCTGGTCTTCCTGTCCGCGGTGACGGAACTGACCGCCACCCTGCTCCTGGTGCCGACCGGAGTACAGACGCTCGCGACCGCGTTCTGGGCTTACCAGTCGCAGGTCTCATACGCGACCGCGAGCCGGTACGCGTCGCTTATCGTGGTCATCGCGGTCGTCCCTGGCGTCTTCCTGTCCCGGTGGCTAGACCCCAGCCGGTCGTCGGCACGCGGCACGGTCGTCCGCGGCCTTATCCGCAGCGTTACTCGTGGAGGACGCCCATGACGGCACTATCCGTCTCAGGGGTCTGCAAGTCCTACGCCGATACGCCGGTGCTTCGCGGCGTATCGCTGGCGGTGGCGCCCGGCTCGCTGGCGGCGATCCTCGGCGCGTCCGGAGCGGGGAAGACCACGCTGCTGCGGGTCATCGCCGGGTTCGAGCCGGCCGACGCGGGGACGATCGAGCTCGGCGGACAGGTGGTCGACAGCGGGCAGTCGCGCGGGCGGGTCCCGCCGGAGCGCCGCCACATCGGGTTCGTGCCGCAGGACGGCGCGCTGTTCCCGCACCTGACGGTGCACGGCAACGTGGCGTTCGGGCTGCCGCGATCCGCGCGCCACGGGCCTTTCGTCGATGAGCTGCTAGAGCTCGTCGGGCTGTCCGCTCTCGGCGGGCGATACCCGCACGAGCTGTCCGGCGGTCAGCAGCAGCGAGTCGCGATCGCGCGCGCCCTCGCGCCCCGGCCGCGGCTGGTGCTGCTCGACGAGCCGTTCGCTTCCCTGGACGCGAGCCTGCGCGCCGTGGTCCGCGCCGAAGTGCTCGGTGCGCTGCGCGCCGTCGGGACGACAGGGGTGCTCGTCACGCACGACCAGGACGAGGCGCTATCGGTAGCCGACTACGTGGCGGTGCTGCAGGATGGCGTGATCACCCAGGCTGGGCCGCCACGGGAGGTCTACTCCGCCCCTGCCGACCCATGGACGGCCGGCTTTCTCGGCACCGCGAACCTGCTGCCCGGCATTCTCCAGAATCAGGGTGTCCGAACCGCCCTGGGATGGCATGAAATGCGCGCCGACGGGCAGCTACCTGATGGGGGCGGGGAGGTAACGGTGCTGATCAGGCCGGAGCAGATAGCGCTGGCGCCGCTCGCCCCTTCCGCCGAAGGGGTCACCGGCAAGGTCACCGAGGCGCGGTACCACGGTCATGACGCGCTCATCGCTGTCGACGTCGGTGACGCAGGCGTTCTCCAGGTGCGGATGCTCGGCGCCGGGGCGCCCGCTCCTGGGGACGAGGTGTGCCTGACAGCAACCGGGCCGGTCACGGCGTGGCCGGAAGGTAGCTTCTGACCATGCGGCTTGGAGTGCTGGACATCGGGTCGAACACGGTCCATTTGCTTGTTGTCGACGCCTACCCGGGGGCGGCGCCGCTGCCGGCGTTCTCGCACAAGGTGGACCTTCGGCTCGCCGAGCACCTCGACCCGGACAACACGCTGTCCCACACGGGCGAGAAGCAGCTCACCACGGTGGTCTCCGAGGCACTGCGGATCGCGGAGGACAAAGGTGTCGAGGACGTCATCGCCTTCGCCACCTCCGCGATCCGTGACGCGGACAACGGTGACGACGTGCTCTCCCGGGTGCAGGAACGAACCGGGGCTCACATCCGGGTACTGTCCGGCGAGCACGAGGCCAGGCTGACGTTCCTGGCCGCGCGCCGCTGGTTCGGCTGGTCGTCAGGACGGCTGCTGGTGGTCGACATTGGCGGCGGCTCACTTGAGATCGCCGCGGGACAGGACGAGGAGCCGGAAGTGGCGATCTCGCTGCCTCTCGGCGCCGGGCGCCTGACCAGGGACTGGCTGAGCGCCGACCCGCCGCCGCAGAAAGCGCTGCGCGCGATGCGGAAGTACGTCAGGGCGGAGATCGCCAGGCAGGCTGGGAGCCTGCTCCGCGGCGGTCACGTCGACCACGCGGTCGGGACCTCCAAGACGTTCAGGCAGCTGGCGCGGATCGCCGGCGCGGCGCCCTCGGACGAGGGCTTCCACGCGAAGCGCTTCCTCAAGCACGCGGACGTCGGCGTGCTGGTGGGGCGGCTCGCGGCGGTGGACAGCGCCGAGCGCGCCCGGCTGCCCGGGGTCTCCGAGGGCAGGGCGGCCCAGCTGCCGGCCGGCGCCGTCGTGGCGGACGCCGTGATGGACCTGATGGAGATCCCGCAGCTGGAGATCTGCCCCTGGGCGCTCCGCGAGGGCGTGATCCTCAAGCGCCTGGACACGCTGACGTAATAGCGGCCAGGAACGCTGATGGGCGCGCCGCCGGCAATGCCGGCGGCGCGCCCATCAGGGGTGGTTCCCTACTCCATGAGGCGCAGGCCCTCGGTTGGCTCGTCAGGGTCGGCCAGGCCGGCCCGGCCCGGGGTTCCCAGCCGCCCGGACGACGGTGTGCCGGGCATCGCCTGGCCGGTACGGGGTGATCCGCCTGGCATCGGGATGGGCGGGCGCCGCTCGCCGTCCTGCCCGCCCGCCCGGCCGGGGCCGCCGGGAGCGCCGGAGGCACCAGGGCCCCCGGGAGCACCGGGTACGGGCTGGGCCTGAGGGGCGCCGGCAGGCCGGCCCCCTGGGATCGTGCGCCCGGCGCCGCCTGGCATGGGACCAGGTCCGCCAGCCGGGGCGTCAGCGGGTCCAGGCGGCGCGCCGGGGGCGCCAGACCCTGGCCGGGACTGTGGCGGCAGCGCCGGACGGCCTTGCTGGGCGTCGCGCGGCGGCGCCGGGGTGCCGACGGCGACCGTCTCGGGCGCCGGGGGCGCCAGCAACGCTAGATCGAGGTCGTCCGCGTCCTTGCCGTCGCCGGAATCGGCCGCTTCGGCCAGGCTGACCGCCTTGCTGACGGACTGGTTGACCTCTTCCTCAAGCGACATGCGGGCGGCTTCCGCTGCGACAAGACCCTGCACGCCGTCCAGGATGTCGGTGAGCCGCCGGACGGTGTCCGTGTGCCGGGTGCTCAGCAGGTTGAGCCTGCGCTCGGCGCCGTCATGGATGGCCGTGGCGCGGGCGGTGGCCTCGTCGAGCACCTTCTTGGCCTGCGACTTGGCGTTGGCGAGCGCGGCGTCCGCCTTCTTCCTGGTGTCGCTGGTCAGCCGGTCCGCCTCCGTGCGCGCTGCCGTACGGGTCTTGTCCGCTTCGTTCCGCGCCACGGAGATCGTGCGCTCGGCCTGCTCCTGCGCCGCGGTCAGCATCCGTTCAGCCTGCTCGCGCGAGTCGGCGCGGACTCGTTCTGACTCCTGCTGAGCCTCAGCGCGAAGCTTGGAAATGTCGTCGTCAGCCTTGCTCTTCTGGGCCTTCGCCTCATCGTCAGCGAGCCTGAGGATCTGGGCGATGCGCTCGCTGACCTCCTCGTGCGCCGGCCTGCCGGCCAGCGCCTGCTGGCGGACGGTGGACATTTCACGCCGCAGGTGCTCGCTCTCGTCAAGTGACCGGGCGAGACGCTGCTCCAGTTCGCGGATCTCGTTGTTGCGGCGCGCTACGAAGTCGTCAACCTGGCGGCGGCTGTAGCCGCGCATCTGCATCTCGAATTCTTCGTGCAGAAGATTCGGCAGGAGATCGCTATTTTCATTCATGTCATCACGGGATCTATGAGTCCTGAGGAGTCCTGAGTAGGAGAACAGTTACCCCCGACTCTTCCCCCGTGAGACCACTGCCGCAACCCGAACGGCTGAGTGTCCCGTTATATCCGATGTTGCCGCACGCACGCGGCCGCGGGATGTGATCTGCGTAGTGGACCGAGGACGATCCGTAACGTAGCATGTAGTCAAGCAGTTACGCTATGACAACGCAATCTCCGGGCTAACTCGGACATAACGAGTCAAATGATGCCACTTGTGGCTCGCCGGGACAATGAGGACTCTGATCCTGAAGTAGTCAAATGTCCGGATACCAGGACGGAGACGCGTTCCGCCACATGTTCGCTGAATCGTTACCGGGAAGGCGGGTA
>Ga0209693_10001307_pt1 | contig 10641 bp, 7 predicted proteins | sample HubBroMetageWRM3_FD_188345 | JGI IMG/M metagenome (GOLD analysis project Ga0209693, IMG submission 188345) | Warmed soil microbial communities from the Hubbard Brook experimental Forest, New Hampshire - Hubbard Brook CCASE Soil Metagenome WRM 3... | ecosystem: Environmental > Terrestrial > Soil...
AAACGCGATCAGGGATCCGACTTGCATCCGACCGCTGTCGATGCGCAAGCCGCCGAACCAGATCAGCGCGACGCTGGAGCAGTTGATGGTCAAGGTGGTTACCGGCAGCATCAACGCCTGCCAATTGCCCGCGCTCAGCGCCGTGTTCGACAGTGCGGCGTTGGCCTCGGCGAACCGTTGGCGCTCGAAGGGTTCGCGGGCGAACGCCCGGATCACCCGCACACCGGACAACTGCTCGCGCATCACGCGGTTGATGTTGTCGATCAACCGCTGCATGCTGCGGAAGATCGGCAGCGTATGCCGGAGGATCCAGTAATTGGCCACGACCAACACCGGCACGCTGACCACCAGCAGCCAGGACAGTCCGGCGTCCTGGTGGATGGCCATGAAGATTCCGCCGACACACATGATCGGAGCGGTCACCAGCACCGTGCAGGTCATCTGCACCAGGAATTGGATCTGGCGGACGTCATTTGTGGTGCGGACCAGCAGTGACGGCGCGCCGAACCGGGCGGTCTCATGCTCGGAGAACGTGGTGACTTGATGGAACATCGCCGAGCGGAGATCGCGGCCGAACCCCATCCCGGTCCGGGAGCCGAAGTAGACCGCGCCGACCGAGCAGAGCACCTGCAGCGCGGTGACCGCGAACATCACCCCGCCGAGCTGGACGATCGTGGTGGTGTCTCCCTTGGCGATGCCGTCGTCGATGATCGTGGCATTGACCGTCGGCAGGTACAGCGAAGCCAGGGTGCTCACCAACTGCAGCGTCATCACCGTCGCCACCAGCCGTCGATACGGCCGGACGTACTGGCGCAGCAGTGCCAGGAGCATTCGGTAACTGTTGCACAGTTAGCGATCCGTCGAGTCGTGACGATCGCCGGACAGTTCCCGCTGCGACGAGCCCCGCTGGTGGATAAGAAAGTACAGGTCACCGCGTGTGCAATGGTTGCGCCTAGGTGCTGGCGCTACAGTGCATCGTGTGATCAGCAGTAGGTGCGCGTAGCCGTGCGGCGTAACGTGGCGGCGCTGGCCCTGGCGGCGGCGACCTTGGTTCCGGTGGTGGCCGCATGCTCCCATTCCGGCTCTGACCAATCCCAGTCGACCGAGTCGTCCGCGCCGGCGGCCGGGCAGGGGCATCACGGTCCCTTCTTCCCGCAGTGTGGCGGCGTCAGCGACGAGACGGTGACGAAGTTGACGCAGGTCACTGGGCTGGTCAACACCGCCAAGAATTCCGTGGGCTGCCAGTGGCTGGCGGGCGGCGGTATTCTCGGCCCGCATTTCTCCTTCTCCTGGTATCGCGGCAGCCCGATCGGCCGTGAACGCAAGACCGAGGAGTTGTCGCGGTCGAGCGTGGAGGACATCAACATCAACGGTCATGGCGGCTTCGTTGCCGTCGGAAATGATCCGGCGTTGGGAGACTCGCTTTGCGAGGTCGGGATCCAGTTCGCCGACGACTTCATCGAATGGTCGGTGAACTTCAGTCAGAAGCCGTTCCCCGATGCGTGCAATATCGCCAAAGAACTGGCGCGTGAGTCGATTGCGAACTCGAAATGACTGCCACCGTGCGTCATCGCGTCCTGGTCGGTGTGGCCGTCGTGGCCACTGCGGTGTCCGTATTGACCGGCTGCACAAAGTCGGTGGCCGGCACCGCGCAAAAGGCCGGCATGGGTGACGAACCGCGCAATAACAACTCCGAGCAGCAGTACCCGAACCTGCAAAAGGAATGTGAGGTGCTCACCACCGACGTCCTGGCCAAGACGGTAGGCGCCGATCCTCAAGACATTCAGAGCACGTTCGTGGGTGCGATATGCCGTTGGCAGGCGCAGAACCCGGGCGGCCTGATCGATATCACCCGGTTCTGGTTTGAGCAAGGCAGCCTCGACAACGAGCGCAAGGTTGCCGAGAACCTGAAGTATCAGATCGAGAACCGAACGATCGCCGGTGTGACGTCGATCGTGATGCGGCCGAACGACCCTAACGGCTCGTGCGGTGTCGCCAGCGACGCCGCGGGCGTCGTCGGGTGGTGGGTCAACCCGCAGGCGCCCGGTATCGACGCCTGCGCGCAGGCCATCAAGCTCATGGAGCTCACGCTCTCCACGAACTCCTAGTTCCCATCGGCTGGCCCTCCGCGCCGAAGCCACGCCGTCGCAGACGTTACAAATTCCGGACTGGCTGTCAGGTATCCCGTAGGGCTTTGCCGGAATCCGGCATTTCGTGGGAGTCCAGTCCTGGTTTTCCGACCGCTCTATCGCGTTCAGGGGCAACTCTTGGACAAGCCGATTAGCTGTCTAAGGGCGTGAGACAACCACCAGAAGCTGTCGGATTTCCTGTGAATCCAGCAAATTATAGAACTCACTCTTTACTGTGCTTGAACGGGGAGTTTATCGTGATCAAACTAGAGGTCGGCTACTTATTGAAGGTGTTGGAACGCGTTCTAAGAAGCTACCGGTGAGTAGTTTTTGCCTTGAAAGAGATGTTTCAATACGACAGTTTTCTGGAACGGGATCGAGCCGCTCATGAGCAGCGCAATGTTGTCGCCCGGGGAGTTGCGGGGGGTTTTTCGCCCGGTGGATTGGTAGCCGTCGTCGAAACCGGCCTCGTTTCAGCAGCCGCACGGCGGTCTCGTTGGATACCGTCCCCCGCCGTGGACGACGAGGTGCGAACGCTACCATCGTCGAATGTCTGAGACGCCTTTCACAGAGCCACCCTCCGGAGCGCACGCTGCTGAACCTTTGCCCGAGTCCGACGCCGCAGAGCAGGTCACCGCGTCTGAACCGGTGTCACACGCCAGGGATTCTTCTCCCGCCCCAGGTGGGTCGAAGTTATTGCGGTGGGTCGCAGTGGCGGCCTTGGTGCTTGCCGTCATCTCCACCGGCCTTGCCGTCGCGGGGTGGTTCTACTACCCACACAAGGGCGCGGCGGGCTCGGGCACGTATAGCGACCAACAAACCAAAGACGCGAAAAAGCACATCTGCGAGACGTTCATGGTCGTCGACCGAGCGGTGGTCAGAAACTCTCGCCTGAAGAACCCGGAGAACGGCGGGCCGATCGGCGCGCTTTCGGTGGCGACTGCCGCGCGGCTGGCGTTCTATAGCGGCGGCTCGTATCTGCGAGACCGGGTGAGCCAAGAACCCGCGACTCCACCTGACCTGGCGAAGTCGGTCAACGCCATGGCCAGCAACCTCGAGGAGCTTGCGATCGGCTATCTCGCCGGCGCGGCGGACTTCACTCAGGATGAGTTGCGGCAATCCCTCGACGACAAGATCAAAGCTACGGTCGAGATCTGCAAGAAGTAGGCTGCGGCCTGACTTTAGCGCGGCACGTGAAAGTCGACCAGCTCGGCGGATCCGAGTTCGAGGTCTTTCCAGCTGCGGGTGAGTCGTAGCACCGCCGTCGCCGAAGTCGGGAACTTTGTCGAGATACGTTCGGCAGCAGCTGCATTGGAGCAATCGGTCCCGGCTAAGCCCAACGCCACCTGGGTCATCGTCGGCTCGTGTGCGACGAGGAGCAAGACGGCGACGTCGTCGCCGACATGATTGATCTCGTCGATCACAGTCCCGGGGGTGGCGTCGTACAGCCGGTCGACATAGCGAACCGGCGCGTCGATGGCGGTGTGCGCCAAGGTTTCACGGGCCCGGGTCGCCGTCGAGCAGAGTACCGCGTCAATGGCAGGCAGGTTGGCCCGCAGCCAATCACCGGCCAGTCCGGCTTCTCGCCGCCCTCGGGGTGCAAGTGGTCGGTCGTGGTCGCCCACCCCTTCCGGATACGCCGACTTCGCATGTCGCAGCAACACCAGAGTGCGGTCTTGGTGGCTCACCCGCTCGAGGTTACCGGCAGCGATATTCGCTGTTAGGCGGGCACAACGGGTGCCGACTCTCCGCGGGACTGATGTGGCAGGTGTGACTGTTGCGCGTCGATAGGGCCATCCGCGCCGCTCGACCTCCGACGAATGTCGGACCTGCCGATCGAGGTCCCCGGACTTGTCGGCGCCGAGTCCTACACTCGCGGTGCCCGGTCGCAGACCGGCCGGACATGAAGCAGAAGAGACGGGGTCGCAATGCGATTCGTGCATACCGCCGACTGGCAACTCGGCATGACCCGTCACTTCCTCGCGGGCGAAGCGCAGCCGCGGTATTCGGCGGCTCGTCGAGACGCCGTGGCCGGCCTGCACTCACTGGTAGCCGACGTCGGCGCCGAGTTCGTCGTGGTGGCCGGTGACGTCTTTGAACACAACCAGCTCTCGCCACAAGTGGTCAGTCAGTCACTGGAAGCCATGCGCGCCATCGAGATTCCGGTCTATCTGCTGCCCGGCAACCACGACCCGCTGGACGCGTCCTCGGTGTACACCAGCGCATTGTTCAAGGCCGAACGTCCCGCCAACGTGCGGGTGATCGATCGGGCCGGGGTGCACGAGGTCCGTCCTGGCCTGCAGATCGTGGCCGCACCATGGCGATCCAAGGCGCCGACGACCGACCTGGTTGCCGACGTGCTCAGAGATCTTGAGGGCTTGCCCTCTGACACAGTCACCCGGGTACTCGTCGCTCACGGCGGTGTCGATGTGCTTGATCCCGATCCCACAAAGCCTTCGCTGATCCGGCTGGCCGGCCTGGAAGACGCGTTGGCTCGTGGCGCGGTGCAGTATGTGGCGCTCGGCGACAAGCATTCGCTAACTCAAGTCGGCAGCAGCGGACGTGTCTGGTATTCCGGCTCCCCGGAAGTCACCAATTTCGATGACGTTGAACCCGATCCCGGGCATGTGCTGGTCGTCGATGTCGACGAGACGGATCCGCAGCGCCCGGTCACCGTTGACGCGCAGAAAGTCGGTCGTTGGCGGTTTGTCACCCTGCGTCGTCAGGTGGACAGCAGCCGCGATATCGCCGACCTGGATCTGAACTTGGATCTGATGCCTGACAAGGACCGGACGGTGTTGCGGCTGGCCATGATTGGTTCGTTGACGGTCACCGACCGCGCTGCCCTGGATGCCTGCTTGGACAAATACTCGCGATTGTTCGCTTCGCTGCGCGTGTGGGACAGCCACAGCGATCTGGCGGTCATACCTGCCGACGGCGAGTTCACCGACCTCGGCATCGGCGGCTTCGCCGCGGCGGCGGTCGAGGAACTGGTCGAGACGGCACGCACCGGGGATGCCGAAGCCGCCGGCGACGCGCAGGCAGCGCTGGCGTTGCTGCTGCGGCTGACCGACAAAGGCCACCAAGGTCGAGGTGCGGCATGAAGTTGCACCGACTGGTTCTGAAGAACTACCGCGGCATCGACTACCGCGAGATTGAATTCCCCGACCACGGCGTCGTCGTGGTTTCGGGCGCCAACGAGATCGGCAAGTCGTCGATGATCGAGGCGCTAGACCTGCTGCTGGAATCAAAGGACCGTTCGACGAAAAAGGAGGTCAAGCAGGTCAAGCCGACCTACGCCGACGTCGGATCCGAAGTAACGGCCGAGATCAGCACTGGCCCTTATCGTTTCGTTTATCGCAAGCGCTTCCACAAGAAGTGTGAGACGCAGCTGACGGTTCTTGAGCCACGCCGCGAACAGCACAGTGGTGACGAGGCGCATGACCGCGTGCAGTCCATGCTGGCCGAGACCGTCGACACCGAGCTGTGGCATGCCCAACGGGTGTTGCAGTCAGCGTCGACGGTGGCGGTGAATCTTTCGGGTTGCGACGCGCTGACCCGGGCGCTCGATGTCGCGGCGGGCGACACTGCAGCGCTGTCGGGCACCGAGCCGCTGCTCATCGAGCGGATCGATGCCGAGTACGGCCGCTACTTCACCCCGACGGGTCGTGCCACCGGCGAGTGGTCGGATGCGATCGCCGCGCTGCGCGACGCCGAGGACGAGGTGCAGCGATGCGCCGCGGCCGTCGCCGAGGTCGACGACCGCGTACATCGGCACGCTGCACTGACTGCCGAGCTGGCCGAGTTGTCGCCACTTCAACAGGCGGCCGCGGTCCGGCGGACCGCTGCCCAAGCCGCCGCCGACAATATCGCTCAGCTCACCGAACAGGTAAAAGAAGCCGGGCTGATCGCTGCCGCCGCGTCCGCGACCAGCACCGCGTCGACCAGCGCGCACACCGAGCGGGTCCGGCTGCGCGCCGAAACCGACACGCGCGCCGCCACGGTCGCGGCCGTCGAAGCCGAAGCGCGAGCGGCCGCGGAGGCGCAGGCGACGGCGCGCGAAGTCACCGTCGCGGCCGAGGCCGCGGTCGAGGAGGCTAGCTCGCTCCTGTCCGCTGCCCAGCAGCGAGCCGAGACGGCCCGGAGCGCGGTCGACGAACTGGCCCGCCGTGACGAGGCCGATCGGTTGGCAACCCGGCTTGCCAAGATCGACGCCGCGCAGCGCGACCGTGACCTGATCTCCGGCAAACTAACGACAATCGCACTGACCGACAACCTTTTTCGACAAATCGAGCAAGCCGCCGCATCCGTCGAACGAGTACAGGGCCGACTCGCATTGGTTTCGGCGACGGTGGAATTCGTTGCGGCCACCGACATCGAACTCATCGTTGGCGACCAGCGGGTGTCGCTGCCCGCAGGACAGAGCTGGTCGACCACTGCGGGCGGCGCCACCCAAGTCGAGGTTCCCGGTGTCCTGACCGCGCGGTTCACTCCGGGCACGACGGCCCTCGATATTCAGGCTGAATACGCTGCAGCGCAACAGGACCTGGTCGCAGCCCTGGCGGCCGCGCAGGTCCCTGACGTGGCAGCGGCGCGGCACACCGATCAGCGCCGGCGCCAACTACTGAGCGGCCACGATCAGTTGACCGCAACCCTGGTCGGCTTGTGCGATGACGACGAGGTCGAGCACCTGCGCTCCAAACTGGTTGAGTTGCGTGCCGCTCAGCAGGCCGACGACATCGCGATGGACGCCACCGCCGCGGGTGCCGAACTCGAGGAGGCCGACGCGGCGCGCGTCAAAGCCGGCGCCGACCTGGAGACGCACCGCCGGGTCGCGGCCGGGGCAGCGGCCAAGCTCACCGAAATATCTACGCGAGCAACCCTTTCGAACGACAAAGTGGCTACCCAACGTGCCGAGCTGGCTGGGGTTGCTGACCGGCTGGCTCAGCAGCGCGCGGCCCTCGCCGACGATAAGCTGCAGGCCGCCGCGGAAGCAGACCTGCAGACCGCGCAAGTGGCGAAACAAAGGGTTGCCGAGCTGTCCGAACAACTGGCCGCCGCGGCACCTGGCGCGGTGGCGGCCGAACTGGCTGACGCCACCGAGGCGGCTGAGGCAATAAAGGCCCGCCACGACGAGATCGCCCGCACACTGCACGAGATCGGCGTGGAGCTAACACTATTCGGCACCGAGGGCCGCAATGGCAAGCTCGATGCCGCTGAGACCAGGCGCGAACATGCCCGAAGCGAGCACGCCCGGGTGGGCAGCCGAGCCCGCGCCGTCCAGTTGCTGCGGACGGTGATGGTCCGCCACCGCGACACCACAAGGCTGCGTTACGTGGAACCGTTCCGCACCGAATTGCAGCGGCTCGGGCGCCCGGTGTTCGGCCCCAGTTTCGAGGTCGACATCGACACCGACCTGTGCATCCTCAACCGCACCCTGGACGGTTGTACCGTGCCGTATGAATCGCTGTCGGGCGGGGCCAAGGAGCAACTCGGCATTCTGGCGCGGCTGGCCGGAGCAGCGCTGGTCGCCAAAGAGGACGCCGTCCCGATTCTGATCGATGACGCACTCGGCTTCACCGATCCGGGACGGTTGGCCAAAATGGCCGAGGTATTCGACACGCTGGGCGAGCGCGGACAGGTAATCGTATTGACCTGCACACCAGCCCGATACGACGGTGTCAAGGGCGCACAACGTATCGAACTGTGCGCGTAGCCATCCTCGCGGTCAGCCGCGCATGAATCCGATAGCGGTGTAGTCCACGTCGGCCAGCCCGGGCGCGCCGAAGTTGGCCAGGCTGGTGCGCACCGCGATGTCGCCGGGCGACTGAAACAGCGGCAGATTGAAGCCTTCCCGCCAGATCATCGTGTCGACCTTGTTAGCGAGGTCGCGCGCCGCGTTCTCGTCCAGCTCCGAAAGCGTCTGATCAATCTTGGCGTCGATGCTCGCATTACCGATCCTGCCGAAGTTGCCCTCACCGTCCGAGGTGTAAATCTGCGGCAGTGCAGAGAGCGGGAAAGCGTTACCGACCCAACCGAATTGCACGATGTCGAAGTCACCGACGCTCACGTACTGATTGAAGAATCCATTGCCCGCTTTGACGTCGAGCACCAGCTTGACACCGATCTGCGCCAGGTTTTGTTGGGCGACCAGCGCGATCTGCCGGGCGGCCGGTGAGTCGTAAAGCACGTCGCGGACGACAAGCTGCTTACCGTCCCTTTCCCGCACCGTCCCGTTGAGCTTCCAGCCCAGCGCGTCCAAGTCCTTGCGGGCCTGGTCGGGGTTGTAAGCGGCTGGCGCACTGTTGTCTTGGTAGCCCACCTGGCCGACGACGTACACGTGATTGTCCAGCGGCGTCGGATGATCCGTCAGGCCGTGCTGAACGACATTGACAATCGCCTGGCGGTCGATGCCTCGGCAGATTGCCAGCCGTAGCTTGTCGTCGGAAAGGATGGATCCCGCTGCGCCGTTGAAGGTGAAGTGATACCACGTCGGGGCCGGCGCGCTGCGGATCACGACTCCCGGGGTGCGCTCGGCGGTGACCATATCGTCGAGCGTGCTCAGACCGGCCGCATCGATCGCGTTGTTCTGCAGGGCGGGAATGATGGCGGAGGAGTCGAGCACCAGGAAGGTGATGGAGTTCAGCCGCGGCTTGCGGCCCCACCAGCGGGGATTACGGGTCAGGACGATGCGCTGCGCGCTGTGGTTGATGCTCGACACGATGAAGGGTCCGGCTGACGGCCCGGGGGCGTCGAGCTGACCCTTGTTGAACACGTCTGGGTTCTCGGTCATGCTGCGGGGTTGCATGCCACCGGCGAACATCCCGCGCCACTCCGAGTAGGGCTGGGCGAAGGTGACCACCGCCTGGCGATCATCCACGCCCATGGTCACCGACTTCACCCGCTCGAACCCGGCTCTACTGGCGATCAGGTAGCGCTTGTCGTGGCCGCTAGAAGCGTCGACCTCGGATTTGATGTCCTCCCAGGTCATCGGTGCGCCGTCGCTCCACACCGCTTTCGGATTGATCGTCAAAGTGACGACCTGCGGGCTCGCGCCGGTCAGCTCGGCAGCGGTGAAGTAATCGGTGTTGAGTTTCAGCGACCCGTCGGCCTGGGTGATGAACGCTCCCGGCAACGTCGGCGAGACAATCGAAGCGACGTCGGCGGTGTTGCCGTCGATGTTCATTTCGTTGAAGTTCGGTGGAAACGAGCCGATCGCGAGCCGCAGGTCGCCACCGTCGCGCAGCGTCGCCGGGTCTCGGGGGTTGACGTCGCTGGTGGTGCCGACCCGCACCGCCCGCCGCCCGACGACGTCCTTGTAGCCGTCCGAGCAGCCCGTGACGATCACACACATCGTCACAGTCGCCAGCAGCGCAAGCCTGCGGATCATCGGGACGATGCTAACCACCGGCGACATCCGGATGCGCTCGCGGGACCGCGGCCAAGAGGCGGCGGGTGTACTCGTGCTGCGGGTTGCTGAACACCTGCTCGCCATTGCCCTGCTCCACAATCTTTCCCCGGTACATCACCGCAACCTGGTGGGCCAGGTGTTTGACCACTGAAAGATCATGCGACACAAACAGATAAGACAACCCGAAGCGCTTCTGCAGGTCCAGCAGCAGGTTGATGATGCCGGCCTGAATCGATACGTCGAGCGCCGACACGGGCTCGTCGAGCGCAAGGATCTTCGGCTGCAGTGCCAGTGCCCGCGCGATACCGATTCGCTGTTTCTGCCCGCCCGAAAACTCCCCGGGATAGCGGCTGGCGTCGCCGTGGTTCAGCCCGACGATTGCCAGCAGCTCGGCAACTCGTTCCTCGCTTCGATGCCTGTCAAACCCGTTGGTAACCAACGGTTCAGCGATGACGTCGGACACCGGAAGTCGGGGGTCCAGCGACGCGACCGGGTCCTGAAATACCACCTGCAATTCGGTCCGCAGCTTGCGACGGGCCGCCGTGTCGAGGGCTGCCACGTCTTCGCCGAGAATCTCGATGGCACCGGCCTGGGGTGCGGCGAGTTCGAGAATCTGGCTCAACGTCGTCGATTTGCCCGAACCCGATTCGCCGACGATGCCCAGGGTGCGGCCCTGCCGCAAGGTGAAACTGACTCCGTCGACGGCACGCACCTCGCCCACCCGTCTACGCAAAACCACGCCCTTGGTCAGTGGGTAGGTCTTGGCCAGGTCGGTGACTTGCAGGACCACCGGGGGATCAGCGACGGCGTTCTCGATCGGAACGGGTTGCGTTGATACGTGATAGATCTCAGCCGCGCTGCGCCCCGCGACTTCGCCGGTGCGGATGCACGCCGCCCAGTGACCGCCCCGAATGGTCACCAGATCGGGTTCCGCCGAACGACATTCGCTGATCACCAACGGGCACCGCGGGGCGAACTGGCACGCATCGGGCAGCGACGTCATCGTCGGCGGCGCACCCGGGATCGGAACCAGCCGGGTGCCCTGCGGTGAGTCCAGTCGCGGCACCGAGCCCAGCAATCCGGCCGTGTAGGGCATCCGGC
>Ga0209693_10001309_pt1 | contig 10626 bp, 7 predicted proteins | sample HubBroMetageWRM3_FD_188345 | JGI IMG/M metagenome (GOLD analysis project Ga0209693, IMG submission 188345) | Warmed soil microbial communities from the Hubbard Brook experimental Forest, New Hampshire - Hubbard Brook CCASE Soil Metagenome WRM 3... | ecosystem: Environmental > Terrestrial > Soil...
CTGCGTCGCGGAAGGCGCTCTTCGGGCCGCTCGTTGGGACGAACAAGATATCTCCGTCGGCGAGCAACTGATCTTCGCTTTTGTCCGCCAGGATCTTTTTTAGAGCGATTTGTGTCTCGCTATGCCCGGCCTGCGTCTTACGGATCAGCTTCGTGTGATCGAGCGAGGCAGTGCGAGTTGTGCCCTGCGCTAACGCCACTGCCTGCAATATCGTAAGACGATCACTATTTTCGATCAAAAAACCGCCTGGCTTCCCGACTTCGCCAAGAACGTAAACGATGCCGGCCTTTGACACGACAATCGTGTCGCCCGGGCGAATATCCATGTTGAATGCAGCTGCGCTGCCGGGTTTCGTCTCAACGTTTACGACTTGCGGATGGGTCGGATCGTCACGGTGACTGATCGTGACGCCCTTCCCCGCCGTCGGCGTTACGCCGCCAGCCGCAGCCAGCAAATCGAGAAGGTTATGCGTGCCGAGCAGGGGATAAACTCCGGGGTTCTTTACCTCGCCGCCTACGGTGACGCCCTGCGTGGCGTACTCGAGAACCGTAACCGACACATGCGGATTCTTTAAAACATCTTTGTCGCGATACGTTGCTTCGATCAACAATCCCGCGTCTTCGGCGGTGCGCCCGGCAACTTTCACCGGCCCCGCATACGGGAGAGAAATCGATCCCGTCTCATCCACGCGCAGCTTTGGCGCAAAGTCCGGGTCCGTAGTGCCCAGCACCTTTACGTCAAGCAGATCGCCGGAGGAAAGACGAAGTGGATGCGCGTTCGCTACGTTCGATGTTTCCGCCGTTGCAGAGGTCGAAGCCGGCGCATCTTGCTTTTGCGCGTTGCAAACTGCCCCGGCCATCGCCACCGCAATCACGAAAACTCCAAAGCGGAGCATCATATTGACACCTCTTGACGCCTCAATATTCATCGACTGAATCTTCAACATTTTTGTCCGCGCTAACGAGCCCGGAAGTGGTGGTCGGCTGCGGCGGCAGTTTTTTCCGCGCTTTCAGTCATCAGCCGTTTGTACTCCGCGGGATACTGATAGTAGTACTCCCGTCGTTTCGTGCTATTGAGCACGAAGCCAAGCATGTTCGCCCCTGCCCGCGTCAAGACTTCCCTTGCGCGCGCCGAAGCCTTGATTCGCGATTTCCCGGAACGAGTGACGAAGATCACTCCGTCGGCTCGCGCCGCCATCACAAGCACATCGGCGAAAAGCAACACCGGAGGCGTATCGATGATCACGTGGTCGTATTCCGCGCTCCAGGCTTCCATGAGTTGTTTCACTCGCGCTGTGTCGAGGACTTCGTGCGGATCGGTCGGCCGGAATCCGGTCGGAACCACATGCAAATTGGGCAATGCCTGAATCGGTTGGTAACGCGAGTATTGCGCCGCCCCCGTAGCAAAAACTGTGTTGCGGCCCGGGCGCATTCCCAGTTGCTCTTGAATGCCTGCGCTTCGCAGGTCGGCGTCCACGAGCAACACCCGTCTCCCTCGCTGCGCCAATGCCGCTGCCAAGTTGCAGCTGACGGTAGATTTTCCTTCGCCCGCCATCGCGCTCGTGACCACCACCACTTTCGGCGGATGATCGACGCAAGAGAGCAACACGACGCTCGCGAGCGACCGATAGGCCTCAGCCGCGGCGCAATTGGGCTTCAGGACCGGGATAGAAGTCAGGTCGAACCCCGGTAGACCCAACAAGTTGGGCGCGCCCGATTTGTTCTTGAGAGCTGGGCGCTTTTTCGACGCCAGAGTTGGCACGAAAGGAATCGAACCCAACTCCGGAAGAACAATGACGGACTCCACCTCATCGGATGTGCGGAGTGTGTCGTCGAACGAATCGACCATCAGACCGAAGAGCACGCCGCAGAACAATCCGCCGCCAAGTCCAAGCGACAGATACAGCGCTTTCTTGGGTTCGACCGGCTTATCGGGCAACTCCGCTCGATCCACCACGCTGATATAGGTGGAATTCAAACCCGACGTGACGTTGGCTTCTTTGACTTTTAGTTGCAGGGCGTCGTAAAGCTGTTGGCCCGATTCGATTTGGTGCTTCAGATTCGCGTACTGCGCCACGTTCTCATTTAACTTGAACGCCTCTTCTTTTTGGCTGTCGAATTCCTTGCGGATCATATTTTCGGCTGTCGCCGCCGCGTTGTATTCGTTCGAAAGACGCGTGCCGATATTCGCGCCTTCCCTTTCGATTGCCGTGTTCACGTCGTTGAGTTGTGACTGCAGTTCCTTGATCTTCGGATAGCCGCTTCCAAACTGTGCGCTCAGTTGCGCCAGCTGCGCTTGTAGCTCTGCCTGCTGAGTTCGAAGAACTTGCAACGTCGTATTCGGCACGGGTGAATCGACCAGCACGGGATTTCCCGTTTTGGCCATTTTGTAACGGCCTTCTTTGACGATGCGGTCCGCCTCGGCCTGAGTCAGTTCCTCGTTGAGCTGTTTCAACCTATTTGTGACGACGTTGTCATTCTCGTCGGTCCCCAGCAGGTTGTGTTCCTTCTGAAACTCAGCGAACTGTCGCTGCGCCGCCGTTGTGCTGGCCTGGATTTCTTCCATCTGTTTCGATAGCCACTGAGACAGTTGGGTTGTGCCGTCAACGCGCGTGTGGAAATTCCGCTGCATGTACTCGTCGATGATGGTATTCGCTGTCTCCGTTGCAACAATCGGATCAGAGCTTCGGAAACGAATTTCGACGACTTGCGTATTCGGAATCACCTTGACCGTCAAGTCGGTATTAAATCGGTCCAAAAGCCGCCGACGTTGCGAGGCGGTGAGCTGATCGAAGTCCTTGATGTTGCCTGTTACGGTGTACTTCCCTGCGAAGGCCTTGTTGCTATACAGCTGAAGAGCGTTCATCACACGCATGGCGACCGCATCGCTCTCGATGATGGTAACTTCAGTTTTGATTCGGCTGTCGATATCCGTCAGCGCAGACTTTTCAGTCTCGTCTAACCCCAGGCTCGACGATCGGCTCGGGTCGATCTGCAACCGGGCAACGCCCTCGTATTGAGGCGTCTTGAGAAATGTGTAAGCGGCCGCGCCGGCAAAAACCAGCAGCGCAAAAATCGTGATAGAGAACTTTCTCTTCGTTAAAGTGTTCCACACTTCTACGATGGAAAGTTGCTGGTGGCCAACAACTCGCCGTTCGATCGACGATTGACCGAACTGACCGACAGACATCTGACCTGGGCCGGTCCGTATAATGTGGTTCTGGTTATCAATCATAAAAAAGAGTTCGCCCTCACTTTCGAAGCAGATAACAAGGCGCCGGCCGGGGGGGCAGCTGGCGGGCCCTTGGCATTTCACCTGAATAATTCGTTGCTGCTAAAGCCTCCAAATGTCTTGGCCTGAACTAGATTATCAATTGCAACGTACAGCTTCTTTGATCAGCTGGTCCTACGACGTTTCAAGCTATGCAGCGCCCGTTCCTCGCCAAACCGCTGGCACAGTCCGAGCCAAAATCTGAAGGTCAAGCCAGATCGACCATTCATCAATGTACTGGAGATCCAGCTCCATCCATTCTTCAAACCCAATCGAATTGCGCCCGTTAACCTGCCACAAACAAGTAATACCTGGCTTTACGCTGAAACGCCGCCGGTGTGCGTCTGTGTCAAAAAGAAGAAAATCGCGTCTCGACAGAGCGCGAGGACCAACCAGACTCATCTCGCCCTTCAGCACGTTGAACAGTTGCGGTAATTCGTCGATGCTCGTCTTCCGCAGAAATCGTCCTATCGGCGTCACGCGCGGGTCGTTCTTGATCTTGAACACCGGACCGTTCATTTCGTTCATCGACATCAGTTCCGCCTGTACCTCTTCCGCGTTGGGAATCATGGTGCGGAACTTGTACATGTTGAACATACGTTTGTTGATTCCCATGCGCGTCTGGCGGAAAAGGATCGATCCCTCGGACGTAAACTTCAGCAGAATCGCGACGCCAATCATCAACGGAGACAAAACGATCAGCGCAATCGCTGATCCCACGAAGTCAATCACGCGTTTGAGAAGTGAAGGCCACGTGCTCACGGAGCCAGATGATGGGGCGACGTGAGTGTCCTGTTCGAGGTCCAGTTCCGCGGATTCCTGAGCCCGGAAATTATAGATCTGCGTCTGAACGCGAATCGCGATCCCGTGCCCCTCGCACAACGAAACGAGCTGGGTCGCATGCTCGTAATATGAACGCACTGGCAGATAGATCGCGACTTCATCGACGATTTGGTGCCGCAGAAATTCGGCCAGGCCCGCGAAGTCGCTGCAGCGCTTATGTCCCGTCTCTTCGAAGGCGCACAGCCCGGGCCACTCGTCGTCCACAAATCCGACAACTTGCATGCCCAGTTCAGGCCGCTCTCGGAGGCAGTCAGCGAATTCGATCGCTCGCTCGTTCGTTCCTACGATTAAGACAAAACGCGTGTTGTGACCGCGCCTGCGCATAGCCAACAAGATCGACTTCGAGGTCAGCCTGCCCGCAACCATGATCGCCGTGCAGACCAGCCAGAATGCCATGACGAACGAGAACGACAACAACACCATCTGGATATGCAGTATGCGAGCCATGACATACAGAAATGCGGAAGCAATCAGCGTTGCCTCCGCCACTTCTAAAACTTCTGTACGTCGCCGCACGAGGCGCTTCGACACGTAAAGGCCGCTCAAAATAAAAATGTTGTGCCAAGCAAGCACCAACAGCGCGAAGAGCAGACAATTCCCGATCGAAATTTTCATTTCGAGGAACTGTGACAGGGACTCACCGTTCGGCTGGGAACGCAGAAGAAACGTCGCCGCGAGAAACGCCGTCACAAGCGCACAGATATCGTAAAGCTTGGACGTGTGCTTCAGAATTTGCCATTTATTCGAAACCATTGGGGGAACCTTAAGATGAATTGGTTTTGCATTCCGCAAAATCTCGCTCAAGGGGGCATTTGAGCACTAAGTGCTTTGCGGCTGCTGCTATGAGTTAAACGATGGCAGGGTTTTCAGCAGACTACATCTGGGACACGAGGACTGGCGTTATCGTACGTTGTATTCCAACCCACGTCCCCGCACGGCTCTAGATCGGCAGCGTCCACTTCCACAGCGACGCTTTTCATGATTAGGTCCAGGCTCAACACAAAGCGTAGCCCGTTTTTCTTCCTCGTGATAATTCCGGTGATTCCTGTCAGCGGACCACGAAGGATTGTTGCTCTTTCTCCAACGCTCAAATAGGAATGCGGCTCAATATTGAGAAAATCGACGCTCTTCCGCAGGGCTTCAATCTCAAATTGAGGCAGAGCGACGGGCTCTCTCCCAATTCCAACGATCGAATGCACGCCGGGCACGGACAGGACTTGGGATCGCTCGCTGCGATCCATACGCACGAACAAGTAGCCGGGAAACAATGGTTCCTCGACAAGCATGGTGCAGCCGTTCTTCCATCGCCGTCGGTTCTTCGTTAGCGGAAGGAAGTGTTCAATCGAATGGACATCCATATGGCGAGAGACTTGCTTCTCTCTACACGAGAGCGTATACACGGCAAACCATCCCGTCGATGCGCCGTTCAATGGCCCCCCACGCTTTGCGTTGGATTTGGACGAGGCTTCGCCATTGCCACTTAGCAGTGACTTTCGCCTCTTTATTAGGTCGGTATCAATCGGGCTGGGTGCCCGACTCTTTTCCCTTCGAGCCTAGATGCCGCAGGCTCGTCCACGCAAACTCAAATTTCAGTTGCCTGATATTGCAAAATCTGCTCCGTAACGAGGAGCGAACGGGCCCGTAATGCCTTATTAATTCAATCGCTTACAACGCCTCGTGACGGAGCCCCTGAATATCGTCTCCGCGCACGAAGATCCCAGGATAAATTTGATGAATTCTAACTTGGGGGGCGAAGTAATTTTCTTGAAGCCGTGCGCTAAAGCGCAATACAGGCATCACCCTAGATTGCTCAAACTGCAACCTTGACTGGACCCGAGCGTGATTCCCCGAACCGAGATATGCCAAGTTGGGACCCCCTAGCAAATTTCGAGACTAGTATACACCACTTGGTTCTAGTACAAGCATTAAAATCCTGTAGTACTCCCATTAAACGGGCGCCAAAGACCACGCGCTACTAAGGACCCTGGCTCCCATCCGCCCGCCTTACCCGAGTTTTTCCCATACCCTGGCCGAGTCGGTTCCCGCAACTGCGTCCACCGGATGATCTTCGCTGAGGGGATGACTCCTAACTGACCGGACTTCTCTTTCTCTTCGTTATTTCTTACGACAAAACTAGGGTGCCTTACAGCGCTCACCTGATCGTAGTACTTCGTGAGGGATGGAATCCTGACGCATCTTTGCAGCGGATTCAGCGGAGTTTGAGATGGCTTTCATTCAACTTCTACACGCGTTGCCGTTAGGCTCAGCGGTCTTTGCCGGTGCGGGAATTCTGGCGTACCTCATCTATATGAGCAGCGAATATCACCCCTCGGCGCGTCCGCGCCGTACTCCACGGGAATAGCGCCCACGGGAGGGTACGGCGACTGCGCGCGACCCTACTGGATCAGAAATTTCAGGGATTCAGACGGTGAGTTGTCGAACGAGCTTCTGCGCCTCGGTGTTGGCGCTCTCAAAATCGTTCGCGACGCCCCAGCCGACGACCTGCTTGGGTCGCCGGTCCTGCACCACGTAATAATAATGTGGGTCGTTCGCGACCTTGTCCGCAACGATCTCGGTCGCATAGATGCCTTGGCCGATCTGAATGCTCGCGAATCGCGATTCGCTATCCGGCTCGATTAGGTGCAGCCGATGCGTTTCCAACAGCGCTTCGAGCACCGTTGGCTCAAACGCGCTCATCCGGTACTGACACAGGCCGATTGCGCTCTTTCCCGGGAAACACTGCTGGACCATCTTTTCGTAGCCGACGACTTGTTTGCAGAGCGTCTCACCGGCCGCCCAGGTAAGCTCGCCCGCGGTGCGAAATCCTGAGAAACCTTCTTTCAAAGCGTTTTCGATCGAACGCATCAGCCGCCGAATCATTCCCTCGCCGTCAAATGCGCCGCCTTCAAAGTAAATCTCGTTTTCCGTGTAAAACTGCAACGCCCCGCGTGAGATTTCGCGTTCGACGTTCACGCCGATAAATTGCAGATCGAGAGTCAAACGCCGTATGACTTCATTTGACTGAACGCAAAAGCATCGCTCGTTCTTGCGCAACCCTTCAGCGATGTACGGCGTAAGAATTTCCAGTAGCGCCGTTTCCGTGCGATAGAAAACGCAAATGTGGTCGCCGTGATGGAATTGGAACAGGGGAGCCTGAGGTAGCGTAGCGCGAGTATCCATGTCTGCGCCCTCAATTATAGCAACGGAAGATTGTGTGTTCATCGGGAATGAGCCGATCGTAGCTGAGACGTTAACCAAGAGGAGGCCGTCCAGTACTCCTGTGATACAGCACAACGACTTCCTCCACCGCGAACTGCTCAGTTCCCGACCGGAACCGTAAGCCACGGCGATACGCTGGTTTGCAGGTGCGTACGACGCACACAAAACCCGCAGCAATATCACTGCAATATCGCAAACGCAAATTGCGATTTCGCCGCGCTACGACTTGCGATTTCGAACATCCGAATGAAACATCCGCGGCCATTGACACGTACTTACTCACGGCCTACATTCTTCGTGTTCCTCGGCCGGCTCGTCGGCCCAAACCGAGCCACGACTACAGAAAGAGAGCTACATGAGTCTGCGCGACTTCATCTCCAAACAATTTATCGATGTCATTGATTGGGTCGAGCCGGAAGACGGAATCCTCGCGTATCGCTACCCGATGCAGGATCGCGAAATTCAGAACGGCGGCAAACTCACCGTGCGCGATTCGCAGTTCGCACTCTTCGTCAACGAAGGCAAAGCCGCTGACGCGTTTCCCGCCGGCCTCTACACGTTGAATACGCAGACGCTCCCGATCCTTACGTACCTGATGAATTGGGATAAAGCGTTCAAGTCGCCATTCAAGTCGGATGTCTACTTCTTCTCGGCGCGCACGCAAACCGATCAGCACTGGGGCACGCCGAATCCGATCACGATTCGCGACAAGGAATTCGGCGCGATCCGGCTCCGCGGATTCGGAATTTATTCGTATCACATGGTCGATGCGAAAAAGTTCTACACAAAAATCAGCGGCACGCGCGATCTCTACCGCGTCGCCGATCTCGAAGGGCAGCTTCGCAACACGATCATCGCCAAAATGACCGACGCTTTCGCGCAAAGCGAGGTGCCGTTCCTCGACATGGCCGCGAACCAGGGCGTTCTCGCTCAAAAAATCACTGAGCAGCTCGCGCCCGCGTTCAGCGACTACGGCCTCTCGCTCGACACCTTCAATGTCGAAAATCTCTCACTCCCCGACGAGCTACAGAAAGTTCTCGATCAGCGCATCAGCATGAACATGATCGGCGACATGAACAAATTCACGCAGTATGAAGTCGCTCAGTCGATTCCCATCGCCGCAGCCAATGAGGGCGGCGGTGCAGTTGGAATCGGAGCAGGTCTCGGCGCGGGAATGGCCATCGGTCAAACGATGGCGAATGCCGTGCAGAATGCAGCGGCCCAACAACAGGCCGCTCCACCTCAGCAACCGCCTCCAGCAACGGGCGGCGCTGGCAGCGCAACGACAAAGTTTTGCTCCGAGTGCGGCAAACAGATTCCGCGCCCGTCAAAATTCTGCCCTGAATGCGGCAAACCCCAAGCGTGATCATTCCGCGACATCACAGATCGCAAGCCTCGCTCGTGATAAGGTGCAGCCCATGAACGGCGTCGAGTGGGTCGTCGAAGCATTCGGTTGCTCGCCCGAAGCGCTGCAAAACACGCAGACTCTGCGATCGCTCTTCGACGAAATCATCGCCGAGATGAAACTCCGCCCCGTCAGCGAAACGCAGTGGCACCAATTTCCGCGCACGGGGGGCATCACCGGTCTATGCTTGCTCGCTGAATCGCATCTCGCGTGTCACACATTTCCCGAACACGGCTCGCTCTGCCTCAATCTTTTCTGTTGCGTGCCGCGACCCGAATGGAATTTCGAACGCGCTCTCCAAAAGCGTTTCGCTTCTCAGAGCGTGACCATTCGCCGCCTCGTCCGTTCCTACGAAATGCCGCGCGAACAGGCGGCCAGCGACTGATGCCAACTCCGAGTGTCTTCCGATGACGCAACCCGTCGCTAACTGCCCAAACTGCGGCGCCAAAATCACGTTTCAATGGCCCAGCAGCGTGCAGACCGTCTGCACCTACTGCAAAAGCATCATCGTCCGTTCCGACGTTGACGTAAAAAAAGTCGGTCAGGTCGCCGACCTGCCACCGGATAGTTCGCCGATTCAACTCAACACCGAGGGCGTCTACAAAAATAAAGCGTTCGTCGTCGCCGGCCGCATCCTTTACGAATACGAGCAAGGCGGCTGGAACGAATGGCACATCGTGATGAACGATGGCAGCAGCGCCTGGCTTTCCGACGCGCAGGATGAGTTCGCCGTCTCATTCCCCGCGAAAGTGACGCCGCAATCTCTGCCAACCGCTGCGCAAGTGCAGGTCGATCAGCAGTACACCTGGAACGGTGAGACGTACATCGTCACCGCAATCACGATCGCGCACTACAAAGGCGTCGAAGGCGAACTCCCCTTCCAATACTGGGACAAAACCGACGTGAAATTCGCCGACTGCCGCACGCACTCGGGGAAATTCGCCACGCTCGATTACAGCGATGAGCAGCCAACGTTGTATCTCGGCGAATTTGTCGAGTTCGACGATCTGAAATTCAAAAATCTCCGTCAGTTCGAGGGTTGGTGATGAGCGCCGGTCAGCCACCATTTCCCCCTCAACCGCCGCGCCCACCGCAGCCGCCCGGTCCGCCCGCTGCTCCGGCGAAACCGCAAGTCAAAGCGCTGAATTGTCCGCAGTGCGGCGCAGCCATCACGCTGCGATCGTTTCAGCAAGCGGTCACCGTCGTTTGCGAAAGCTGCCACTCGATTCTCGACGCAAAGGATCCAAATCTCACCGTCCTTCAGCAATTCAAAGCCGCCACCAACGAACTTCGCCCCATGATTCCGCTCGGCACGCGCGGAAAACTGCGCGGCACCGACTACGAAGTCATTGGCTTCCAGCGCCGCAGCATTTTTTCCGAGGGCGAGCGCTACGACTGGCACGAATACCTTCTCTTCAATCCTTACAAAGGCTTCCGCTACCTCAGCGAATACCAAGGCCACTGGAACGACATCTCGGTCTGCAAAGTCGAACCAACGCTTACCCATTCGCTCGTCGATCATGCAGGCTATCTCGGCGAATCCTATCGCCACTTCCAGACCGCCGAAGCAACAACTGGTTTCGTGCTCGGCGAGTTCCCTTGGCAGGTGCGCGTCGGCGACGCCGCCGTAGTAATGGACTTCGTCAAGCCGCCGCACCTCTTGTCGTATGAGAAAGACAAGAACTCCGGCGAAGTCACCTGGTCCGTCGGCGAATATCTTTACGGCAAAGAAATCTGGCAAGCCTTCAAACTCCAGGGCCAGCCTCCCGAACCTGTCGGCGTCTTCGAAAATCAACCAGCTCCGAGCACTGTAAATCTCAAACAAGTCTGGGGTGCGTTCGCGCTCTTCTGCGTCGGTCTGCTCTGCGTGCTGCTCATGTCGGATCTTT
>Ga0209693_10001313_pt1 | contig 10613 bp, 7 predicted proteins | sample HubBroMetageWRM3_FD_188345 | JGI IMG/M metagenome (GOLD analysis project Ga0209693, IMG submission 188345) | Warmed soil microbial communities from the Hubbard Brook experimental Forest, New Hampshire - Hubbard Brook CCASE Soil Metagenome WRM 3... | ecosystem: Environmental > Terrestrial > Soil...
CCTCTCGGGTGGCGGTTCGCGAAGCTGTGGACGGCGAGCACTACGTCGGCGCTCGGGAGCGGGCTGGCTACGATCGCGGCGCCGCTGTTTGTCGCGGCGCACACTCGGAGCCCGCTGATCGTCTCCGCGACGTCGGGGGTGGCGTGGCTGCCGTGGCTGCTGTTCGCGCTGCCTGGGGGCGTGCTTGTGGACCGGGTGGACCGGCGGCGGCTGATGGTCGCGATCGACTGGGTCCGGGTCGTGGCGATGGGGGTGCTCGCCGTCGCGCTGGCGGCCGGGTGGTCGAGCATCGCGCTGCTTGACGTGGTGCTGTTCGTGATCAACACCGGGGAGGTGGTGTTCAGGTCGGCGAGCCAGGCCATGGTCTCCTCGGTGGTGCCGCGGGCGCGGCTGGAGCGGGCGAACGGGTGGCTGGTCGGCGGCACCACGCTGATGCAGCAGATGATCGCCGGGCCGCTCGCGGGGTTCCTGATCACGGTGGCGGCGTGCGTGCCGTTCTTCGTCAACGCGGGCACGTACGCGGCGAGCGCGGTCCTCGTCGGGCTGGTGGCGGGGACGTACCGGGCGGCTGCGCGACCGGAGCCCGGCGGCGAGCCGCAGTTGCGGCGGGTCAGGACCGAGCTGGCCGATGGCTTCCGCTGGCTGATCCACCAGCGGGTGCTGCGCACGATGACGTTCCTGATCGGGATGCTGAACCTCACGCTCACCGCGGCGACCGCGGTGCTCGTGCTGCTTGTGAAGGAGCGGCTGCACCTCGGCTCGGTCGGCTACGGCACGCTGTTCGCGTGCGAGGCGGCTGGCGGCCTGCTCGGGGCCGCCTGCGGCGACTGGCTGATCAGGCGGGTCACGGCGACCTGGACGATCAGGATCGGCCTGCTTATCGAGGCCGGGCTGCACCTGACGCTGGCGATCTCGCGCAGCGCGTATTTCGTCGGCTTCATGCTGTTCGCGTTCGGCGTGCACGCCTCGCTGTGGACCATCGTAGGCAGTTCGCTGCGGCAGCGGCTCACGCCGCCGGAGATGCTGGGCCGGGTCGCGAGCACGGGGCTGTTCGTCTCGGCCGGGGGCAACTGCGTCGGGGCCGTGCTCGGCGGCGTGATCGCGAACAGCTTCGGCATCACCGCGCCGTACTGGGCCGGGTTCGTGGTCGCGGTCATCGTGTCGGCCGTGACCTGGCGGGTCTTCAACCGGGCCACCGTCGCCGAGGCCTACGCGGAGCCTGCGCCGGCCGGGATAGGCGCGGACCGGGCGGCGGGCCGGGGCGCTGGCCGGCCGGGACGGCTGAGGGGCCCCTGGCCCGGCCGGGGCGGCGGAGACCAGAACCTGGATTAGCCTGCGGCGATGATCTGGTGGTGCAGGTCAAGCAGCGCGGGGACGTCGGCCCGGTCTACTCGGCCCATGCCGCACTCGGTGCAGACGCCCCAGTCGCGGCCGCCGTCCGGGCTGGCCGCCAGCGCGGCGTCGATGAGCCGCACCTGATCTTCGGTGGTGCCTGCCGCCTGCTCGGCCGGGTGATACGGCACAAGCGCGAAGTTGAGCTCGGTCTCCGGGTCGACGGCCAGCCCGGCGAGCGGCGCGAAATAGCCCTCGTCTCGCTGGTACTGCGGCACGGTGAAGGAGACGAAGCTCACCGGCCGGGCCGCCGCGGCGACGACCGCGTTCAGCACGCGGACCTGCAGGGCCAGCGACTCGGGCTGCTTGAAATGCTGGTGGCCGTAGTCCCCGTAGCACAGGTGCAGGCCCGCGGGGATCTCGGCGGGCACCCGGTCCACGCAGCGCGCCAGGGCGGCGACGATCGCGTCGAACGCCTGCGCCCCTCCCGGTCCGAAGGCATCCTCGAGGATGCCGAACTCCACTGCGACATCCCACTGCACGGCAAGCTGCTCGGCCGGGATTGCCGCGATCACTTTGCCCAGGTCGGCGAACATCGCCCGCTCATAGGAGCCAAGCAGCGCCGCGTGCTGATCCGGGACGATGTAGGCGCCGATCGAGGCCATCGGCGTTGGGTATTCGACTTGGAAGCGGACGCCGTCCGGGATGATGCCCTGCTCGCGGAGCGCGACGAAGGTCTGATAGGAGGCCAGGTAGGCGTCGGCGTAGCCGAGATCCGGCCAGGTCACCTCGGCCGGATCGGCGCCGTCGGCGAGCCGCAGCTGCGGTGCGCCCTCGTAGTCCCCCGCGACCACGTTCACCGGCTGCACCGGGACAAGCCAGGGCGCCTGCAGGAACTTCTGCAGCTGGAAGAGGATCCAGTTATCGCGGTCCCCGGTCTCACCGTCCGGCAGGCGCCGCAGGCTCGAAGGGACCCGCGAGACGACCTCGCGCATCACCGACTCGGCATCGGCCAGGTTGACACTTCCGTTGAAATGAACATGGGTCGGTGGCACGGCACGGGCTCCCCTCTCGCGGTTCCATTCCCGCGGCCCTACTCCCGCGGCTCCATCGAGATCATCTATCCATCCAGGCGTCCGGCACAATCGTCCTATGCGTTGCCCGATCCTTGTCGGCCGGAGCGAGCCGACCGCCTTGATGGCCGCCGCTATCGGCCGGCTCTCCGGGCAGAGCAGCGGCAGAGGGCCGGGCCGCGGCGGAGCGTTGGTCCTAGCCGGGGAGGCGGGCGTCGGCAAGAGCCGGCTGGCCGAGCACATGCGTGCCGTCGCTGTCAGGGCTCGCATCCGGGTCGTGACCGGGCGGGCACTGCCTGCCGGGATCGGCGGCATGCTCGGGCCGGTCGCGGAGGTGCTCCTTGACGTGACCCGAGGCCTTCCGGCACCAGACGATGAGGAGCTCACTCCGTATCTGGCGGTGCTGGCCTCGGTGCTGCCGGATTGGCGCAGACCTGGCTGGCCGACCCCGGCAGAGCCGGTTCTGGTCACCGCGGAGGCGGTGTTGCGGGTGCTGCGCTGGGCCACGCAGGGCGCCGGGATTGTGGTGATCCTCGAGGACCTGCACTGGGCCGATGACGCCACGCTGGCGGTGGTCAGGTACCTAGTGGACCACGGGGGCGAGGTGCCCATGGTCCTGCTGGCCACCGTTCGTACCGGCGATGGCAGGGACGATGTGCAGGCCGTGCTCGGGGCGGCCGGCGTGCAGGTTTGCCCGATCGGCCGACTGAACGCCGAGGAGTCGCGGGACATGGCCATCGCATGCGCCGGCCCGGGCTCGGCCTCCGGCGACAGGGTGGCGGCGGTGGTACGTGCGGCCGAGGGGCTTCCGCTCCTGGTCGAGGACCTGCTGGCCACGGGTGACCTCGGTAGACTTCCGCCACGGTTCGCGGACACGGTGCGCGCCCGGCTGGGTCGTCTGGACGCCGGGCAGCGGCGAGTGCTCGAGGCCGCGGCGCTGCTCGGCCGCCGGTTCGACTGGCGGCTACTGGAACTGGCAGCGGGAGTCCCGGGCGCCATCGTCGCCGCCGCGCTGCACCGCGGCGCGGCGGCGCAACTGGTCGTGAACGAGGGTGCTGGGTTCCAGTTCCGCCACGCGCTGACCCGCGACGTGATCCTGGCCGAGATGGCGGCTGCGGACACGATCAGTCTTTCGCTGGCCGCGGCCGACGCGCTCATGGCCGCCGTCGATGACGGCACAGGAAATGATGGCCGGGCACTGCTGATCGGCCAGCTCCTTGTGGACGGCGGCGAGCCGGCGCGGGCCGCGCGAGTGCTGCTCGATGCCGGCGGAAGGGCGTACGCCGCGGGGGATTTCGCGACCTCGGAGTTGCTGCTGCGGGAGGCGGACCGCAGTGCGGAGGGACTCGACGACCTGCGGATCGCGGTCGCGGGCCGGCTCGCTGCGGTGCTGCTTGATGCCGGACAGCCTGCCGAGGCGGCCGGGGTGGCCGCCGGGACCGTCTCCGTAGCCGAGGGCCGTGATCGTGCCGCCGCGACCGCGATGCGCTTGATCCTGGCCCGGGCCTCGGTCATGACGGCGCGTTGGGACGAGGCCAGGGCGCAGCTTGGCCAGGTCCGTCGCGAACGGGCCGGCGATCTGGCCACGGACGCCGATCCGGCCACGGACGCCGATCCGGCCACGGACGCCGATCCGGCCACGGACGCCGATCCGGCCACGGACGCCGATCCGGCCACGGACGCGGATCTGGCCACGGACGCGGATCTGGCCACGGACGCGGAGATCGCCCTGGTCGAGGCCCAGGTCGCGCTCGGTGACGGCCGCGCAGACTGGCGGGCCCGGGCCGAGCAACTGGCCACGGCGGCGGCCGAACTGGCCGCCGAGGCGGGCCGGCCCGACCTGAGCTGCGAGGCGCTGGAGACCTTGGGATCGTGCGCCAGGCTCTACGATCTGGACGCCGCCGCGGCCGCCTTCCGCCAGGCCCTGGACTTGGCCGCGGCCGCGGGCTTGCGGGTCCACCGGCTGCGGATCCTCGGCGAGCTCGGCACGGTGGAGATGCTGCGCGACGCTCGCGGCGAACGTCTTGAACAGGCAAGGGCCGAGGCGCTTCGGGCCGGTGCGGTGGGGATGGCCGTCGGTATCGGCGCCAATATCGCCGCGCTGCTGGCGATGACCGCGCGGTTCGAAGACGTCATGGCGGTGGCGGCGGAGGTCGAGCGTTCCGCCGAGCGGCTCGGCCTGGTCCCGCTCCAGGCAGCAGCCCTGCTCATGCAGGGCTTTGCCCAGGCTCACCTTGGTCGGGCTAGGGAAATGGAGCGGTACCTCAGCGCCGCCGAGGCGATTGCTCCCGATGACCCGGACCTGCGGGCCGGCGCCTGGGGCATCGGACGCGGGCTCAGCGCCCTGCTCGCCGAGGACCGGGCCGGCGCGCGGCTGGCCTTTGCCCGGGCCCGGCAGGAGGCTCCCGATCAGCACGCGCGAATCCTCAATCCCTACGAAGGACCTGAGCTCCTGCTGCGGGCGCTGCTCGGAGATGCCGACCGCGCCGAGATCGAGGCCGCCGCGGCCGGCATCGTCAAGGCCGCGCGCTGGCCTGCGCTGTGGCATGGCGCCGCCCAGGCCGTAGCCGCCGGCGCCGAAGGCGACGCGGAGGCCGCGTCAGCTGCCCTCACCGCGGCGCTGGCCGCCGGCAGCCGTTACCCGGTCTTCTCTGCCCTGGTCAGGCGCATGGTCGCGGAGGCGGCTCTGCGTGACCGTTGGGGGGCGCCGGAGCTTCTGCTGCGCTCCGCGGACGCCACATTCGCCCGGCTGCGGCTCGGCCGGGCGTCGACCGCCTGCCGGGTGCTGCTGAAGGCGGCCGGTCATCCTGCGCCTCGGCGACGTGCCGCCGAGGCGGGACTGCCCGCCTCGCTGGCCGCGGCCGGCGTCACCTCGCGTGAGGCCGAAGTGCTCGACCTGCTCGGGGACCGGCTGGCCAACCGCGAGATCGCCGAGCGGCTGTTCCTGTCACCGCGCACCGTGGAGAAGCACGTCGCCGCGCTTCGGGCCAAGCTCGGCGCCGAAGACCGCGGCAGCCTCGCCCGCCTGGCCCGCAGCCTGCACTGAATCCTGCCATGAATCCACGATGGGTACGTACTACCCATGTGCCGGGGCGATCCGCGGGTGACCATCGGGATGAGCACCTACTAAGGAGGTCCCATGGCAATCGCCGCGGTCTTTGAGTTCCCCAATGAGCCGATCGAGAAGTACCACAAGGTCTTCGAGGCAGGGGACGCCATCACCAACCAGCCGCAGCGCCTATACCACGTCTGCTACCGCACCGGAACCGGATTCACGGTCATCGACGTCTGGGCCGACGAGCAGGCCTTCGCCGCCTTCGGCGAGACGCTGGGCCCCGCCGTCCAGCGGGCGGGCCTGGACGTCAGGCCGGCCGTCTATCACGTCGAGCAGGTCATGACCCAGGACGGCACCAGGATCTCGTGAGCCGGCCTTCCCCGGACCGCTGGCCGATCGGCTACGGTCCGGGGAAGTACTGCTTGAAGACCCGGGCGGTGGCCTGGTCGGTAACGGTGAGGCCGGGGTGGTCGGCACCGATACGGCCCATCACGAACAGCGCGACCGATGAATCGTCGCCGTGAACCTCGCAGGACACCGGCGCGTCGCCAGGGTCGGGGGCCATCGACCAGCCATCCTCGGCATGGGCCACCAGCAGGCGGCCGCTGGGCGCGACGAGCCGGAACGATACCTGGCCGGCCGGGACGATGCCGGCCGCGCTGACCGGGCTGCCCCCGGCGAGCATCGGGAGCAGCCCCGGCAGGATGGCCAGCAGCGTGGCCGACATGTCCTCGGCCAGCGGAACTTCGCGGCCCAGAGCCCATTCGAGGTCGTTGCGGTGAAAGCCGTACTCGAGCGCCACGACCTGCAGCGCGACTTGTGTCGGCAGCAAGCCGAACGGAAGCGGCACGGTTCCGGCCAGCACCGACGGCTGCACGTCATACAGGGCCGCCATGAGCTTGTCCCGCGACTCCTTCAGCTCGGCCAGCAGCGAGCGCGGATCGCGCGCGGCCGGCGGGTCGAGGACGGCGAGGTCGGTGATTCCGGCCGCCGCCCGCCGCAGCCCCTCCGCCTGGCCCCGGCCGGCACCCGTGACGTGAGCCGCAAGGTCGCTCACCCGCCATCCCACGCAGCGCACCGGCGCGTCCCAGCGGTCGTCGGTCAGGCTGGCCAGCAGGTCGATGATCGCGCCGAGGTCGTCCTCGGCGGCCTTGGTTGCCGACGTCAGGTCGAACATCATGAACCCTCCTCCATAGTCCGATTCGGACTAAGGTGAGCATAGCTCTATAGTCTGATTCAGACCATAGAGACAGCGCAGTCAAGACAGCGCAGTCAAGACAGCGCAGTCAAACTCGCGAGGAGACTACGTGCCGTCCGCGCCCCAGCTGCCCACCCGTTCCTACGCCATCCTCGGCCTGCTGGCGATCCGTGATTGGACCACCTATGAACTGGCCAGGCAGATGGAGCGCGGCGTCGGGGACATCTGGACCGCGGCGCGGAGCATGGTCTACCAGGAGCCCAAGCGGCTGGCGGAGCTGGGCCTTGCATATGCCCACGCCGAGAGCACGGGAGGCCGCAAGCGAACCCGCTATGGCATCACCCCGGAGGGCCTCGCCCTGCTGCGCCGCTGGCTGGCAGAACCCGGCGCGCCGCCCGCCATGCAGTTCGAGGGCCTGCTCAAGATCCTGCTGGCCGACGCCTCCCAGCAGGACGCGATACACGCGTCGCTGACCGAGGCGATCAAGTGGGCAGACGACCTCCAGGAGGTCGGACGGGTGGTCGCCGGCGAGTACGCCGTCGGGCGGGGCGCCTTCCAGCCGCGGGCGCACCTGGTCGCCCTGTCCTTCGCGTTCTTGTGGGATTACGCCGAGTTCGTCCGCCGCTGGGCCACCTGGGCCGGGCAACAGGCCGACGGCTGGTCCGCGGCGGAGCCGCAGGACGCGGTGTTCCAGCGGGCCCTGCGCGGAGGCCCGGTTCTGCCGCCCTAGCGATGCGAGGGGCCGCCGGTGCCCGCGGCGGACCTGGCGGCCAGGATGGTGGCATGGACATTCTCGATCATGTTTTGCTGCCCGACGGCCGACGGCTTGACCTGCAGGTCAGCGGGCCCGCGGACGGGCTTCCGCTGGTGTTCCACCATGGCACGCCGGGGGCGGTCACCCCGGTGCGGGCGATGGAACGAGCCGCGCACGCGCGCGGGCTCCGGCTGCTCACCATGTCCCGGCCCGGGTACGGGGGCTCCACCCCGCAGCCAGGCCGCAGCATCGCGGACGTGGTGGTCGACACCACCGTGGCGCTTCACACGATCGGCGCCGAGCGCTGCCTGGTCGCCGGCTGGTCCGGCGGCGGCCCGCACGCGCTGGCCTGCGCCGCCCGGCTCGGGGCCGCCGCGGCCGTGCTGGTGATCGCCGGCGTCGCCCCGTACGGGGCAGCGGGGCTGGACTTCATGGCCGGCATGGGAGAGGGGAACGTCGTCGAGTTCTCCACCGCGCTCAACGGCGAGGACGAGCTACGGCCGCTGCTGGAAAAGGAGCGCGAGCAGCTCAAGGAGGTGGACGCGGCCGACATCATCGCCTCGTTGGGGACCGTGCTGCCCGACGTGGACCGGGCGGTACTGACCGGCGAGTTCGGCGAGGACCTCGCCGCCAGCTTCCGCGAGGCAATGCGCCCCGGGGTGGAGGGGTGGCTCGAGGACGACCTCGCGTTCACCCAGCCGTGGGGTTTCGACCTGGCGGAGATCTCGGTGCCGACGATGATCTGGCAGGGCAGCGCCGACCTCATGGTGCCCTTCGCCCACGGCCAGTGGCTCGCGTCCCAGATTCCCGGCGTGTCGGCGCACCTGGAGGAGGGAGAGGGTCACCTCTCCGTCGGGATCGGCGCCCTGGACCGCATGCTCGACGAGCTCGTGGCGGCTGGCGGGTAACGGCGGCCACGGGCCGCTGGCTACTGTGGGGCCGATGGCTACTGTGGGAAGGTGCGACAGACCACGGGTTTTGCACGGATGCCGGATGCAGGACGTATCGCCTTTGCGGTGGTGGGGAGCGGGCCGGCGATCGTGCTGCCGGCCTGGTGGGTGTCTCATGTGGTCGAGGACTGGCATTTCGATCCGATGCGTCGGTTTGTGGAGGGCTTGGCGGCCGGGCGCATGGTGGTCCGCTATGACCGCGTGGGGACCGGCATGTCCGACCGGGAGCGGCCGCGTCAGACGTTCACCCCGGAATTCGAGGCGGCCACGCTCGGAGCTGTGCTTGACGAGCTGGGGCTAACGCGGGTGACGCTGATGGGCGTCTCATGCGGGGGCTGTACCGCGGTGAGCTTTGCCGCGAGGTGGCCTGAGCGCGTCGACCGCCTCTTGCTCTACGGCAGCTACGCCGACGGGCACGCGCTAGGGCCACCGGAGGCGCGCAAGGGCATGGTTGACCTCGTGCGTTCGCACTGGGGGCTGGGGAGCCGTTTGCTGGCGGACATGTTCGCTCCCAGCTGGTCGTCCGAGGATCGTGCTGCCTTCACCGCAATCCAGCGGGCCTGCGCCGACGCCCTGGTTGCCGCACGTTTGCTTGAGCTCATCTACGAGACCGACGTGCGCGACGATCTGCCGAGGGTGCGTGCGCCGGCGCTGGTCGTGCATCGTGAGCACGACCGTGCGATGCGGCTGAGGGGCGCACGCGAGGTAGCCGCGCTGCTGCCGCGTGCCGAACTCGTGACGCTGCCGGGTGACGCCCACCTGCCGTGGCATGGCGACGGTGATGCGGTCCTGCGCGCTGTCGCCGCATTCCTAGGCATCAAGGCACCGCCCGCGGCCAGCGAGCCGGATGCCGACGTGCTGGGTGAGCTCAGCGCGCGCGAGCGAGAGGTGCTCGTGCTTATTGCTCAGGGCCTCAGCGATTCCCAGATTGCCGAGCGCCTCGTGATCAGCCCGCATACCGTGCATCGGCATGTGGCGAACATCCTGGCGAAGCTGAGGCTGCCCACCCGCGCCGCGGCTGCCGCGCGCGCCGCGCGCGCCGGGCTGCTGTGACTGCCTAACTGAAAGCAGCGGCGATGGCCCGATCGGGCCATCGCGAGATGGCTGGTACGTGCGATGACGTGACGGCGGCGAGCTGGTGGACTTGCGATGACCCAACAAATCGGAGGAGTCGCACATGCGAGCGGGCAACCCTGATGTAGTCGTAGTCGGTGCGGGTATGGCCGGCTCGTCGATTGCCGCTGTTCTGGCTCGCGGTGGCGCCGAGGTGCTGCTACTTGAACGCCAGCGTGAGTATCGCGACCGGGTGCGCGGCGAGTACATGCAGCCGTGGGGAGTGCTGGAAGCACAAGCTCTTGGCCTAGAAGATGTGATCCGCTCCACGCAGGCCGTTGATGCGCGCTACAGCGTGTACTACGACGAGCTTTCTGTCCCATCTGCCGCTGAAGAGGCGAAAAGCGATAGGTCGTCGACCATCTTTCCTGGCGTCCGGGGTGGGCTGTGTGCTTCCCATCCCAAGGCGTGTCAAGCGCTCGCCGAAGACGCTGTGCGGTCGGGGGCGGAACTAGTGCGGGGCGTCACCGAGGTGCGAGTGCAGACAGGCCGACGACCCTCGATCGCCTTTCTCAATGGTACGGAGAGGGAGGTACGGCCGCGCCTCATCATCGGCGCGGACGGCCGGACCTCCACCGTGCGCAGGCAATCCGGCATTCACCTCGATGAGGCGCCATCGACCCATGTGGTCGCTGGCCTGCTGGTCGAGGGCGCGTCGCAATGGCCCGACGACGAGTGCACCCCAGGCGGCGTTGAAGGAGATCTTGAGTTCTACGTGTTTCCGCAAGGGGGCGGTCGCCTCCGCCTCTACACGTGCCATGCGAACGGGCAAGCGACCCGGTGGGCCGGACGTGCGGGGGCGCAGCGCTTCGTCGAGGCATTCGCGGGCCTGCGGTCGATCCCGGAATCACGAGGTCTCGGCGATGTCAGACCGGCAGGGCCCTGCGGAACGTTCAGCGGCGAGCAAACGTGGTGCGACGAACCCTACGCTGACGGCGTCGTTCTTCTCGGCGACGCAGGCGGATACGACGACCCGGTAACCGGGCAAGGCCTGTCGCTCGCGATGCGTGACGTGCGTCAGCTTTCCGAACTGTTGCTGGCGTCAGGCGACTGGACTGGGGCGACGCTGCGCCACTACGGAGAGCAGCGCGCTGAGCGGCTGCGTCGCATGCGCAGAGTGTCCAAGACCTTTGCCGCG
>Ga0209693_10001316_pt1 | contig 10606 bp, 9 predicted proteins | sample HubBroMetageWRM3_FD_188345 | JGI IMG/M metagenome (GOLD analysis project Ga0209693, IMG submission 188345) | Warmed soil microbial communities from the Hubbard Brook experimental Forest, New Hampshire - Hubbard Brook CCASE Soil Metagenome WRM 3... | ecosystem: Environmental > Terrestrial > Soil...
CTACACGATGACCGTCCAACCTTTGGACCCAGCCCTACTAACATATAAACGTCCCTTGTTTCGCGTCGTGTCTTCAACAGATCTCGTTTTTGATGTCTCCTTTGACAGATACGATAAGATAACCTGCGAGATTTGGAATCCACCCCCCGGCAACCAAATCTCTGATCAGGACCGCATGAAGAATGCCTGTGGCGGTGTGGACGTTTTCCCGCTGCCATCGGAAGACGGCGCAGCATTTCAACTCCTTATTCGATTCGGAACTCGAAATCCCACTGACAGTGGTTACGTGTACAGCGCCCCTTGGGACTTCAGCGCAATACCTGAACCATCTTACGTTTACAGAAGCGGCCGAAATCCCCCGACCTTGGGGGCACCAGTTTTCGTAGCCTACAACCTCTTCACGCTACGAGCGGAACACGTCGTTTACGACGAGAAGAATCGAACGCTTCAGGCAAAGGGCAAAGTCGTTGTGATAAACGAACACGGCGAGACGCAGCGGGCTGACTCGATGACTTTTAGAGTTGAAAACGGCGAAGCGACCGCACTGCCTTAAACGCGATTCGACCACGCCTGATTCGAACCGGAGAGCGATTGCGGCCCAGTGCCCGATAAGTCGCGCAACCGGAAACTAGGAAAATCCACTTTGCCGATAAGAGCTAATCAAGCACAGACCCTGGCGTCCGAGGGATTACGGGGCTTTTGCTGCGTTTCGAGGCCAAGACTTCCACAATGAAACCGATCCCGCGATCAGTGCCGTCAGGCCGCCAACCGCGAGCCCGCAAAGGTAGCCGTCAGAGTCGTCTGGATCTTTTGGCGGGCGACCAAAGTGAGCCCAAAGATACCAGCCTGCGAGCAGCCCGCCGAAACCCAACAGAACGGCCACTATTAGAGAAAATAAAATCGCTGTTAACGCGCGCTTTGTTAGGTTGGGTTTTATCACCGCACCCGCATTCCTGTTTATCGACGGAGTATAAACCAACGCGTCGCATTAAGACTCGCAAAGTCCGGATAAGTCGCGTTACCGGAAACTAGGGATCTCACTTTTTGCTGAGCCGGTTCGGGAATTAATTAGTATTCCGTAGATTATGGTTGAGCAACCACGGTTCTTCTACTACGCAAGACACCTCGGACGGCGCCGATTGCAAACGCTGTCTGAAATACGAGAAAGGCTACGAAGGTCCACGTAAATGCAGTTTCCCACCTGTTGAGGGATGCTTGAATGGACGGGTCCTGGACGGCACTAGACGGGATGGAATTCACCCAATGCGCTATGAAGACCGAAAATAGGGCAAACAATAAACTAGGCCAAAAATGGAACTGAACCAGAATGTCGCTCGGCGGACGCCCAGTAAGCCGTGCCACCAGACGGTAAGCAAGGGCGCAGAGAAGAAACACCGAGGCTGCAAACTCGAAAAGCCCGAAGCTAGTTAAGTCCAATCGGAAGTCGAAAAAACGCACGTAGAAGTGCGCTTGTAGGGCACCGGCGAAGTCGGCGGGGGGAAAGAGCAGCCTCACAAGAAATAGAAGAACGCCGGTGTATCCGAAGAGTTTGAACGGCGAGCGGTACCACGGCATGGCGAGTTCTCTTGCCGCGAATCTTATCCTCTTTCCATGCTGTTACTAAGCAAATTCGAAGACGGTGCGACAATTCAATTCCTTAACTCCCGGTAAGTCGCGTAATCGGAAAGTAGCTTTGTAGTTGATGAACAGCGGTTCTGGACGGTTGTGGCAGCGCGGGCGTAACATTCAAGTTCGATGCCGCATGAATTCATTAGGCGCGAATACGAGCCTGAGCCCCAAGCTTCCGGCGGTCGTTCTGGCGTTCCACCGGGGAAGCACACTGCGACGGGTGTCCTAGACCCGCCGTTTCGACCTAAGAATCCCCTCCGACCGATTCCCGCGATCCTCGCCCTGATTGCCTGCGGAATGATCTCAATTTTGTTGAGTAGGTCATTTAGGTCCATCCAGGGCGTTGTGCCTGGCGCTAAGATTCACTGGTCTCTGTTCTCGACTGCCTTGATGTTGATAGGAGGCCTAACTGTGGTCATCGCACTGCTTCCGAGTTTGTGGCTCGAGCGAGCATGCAACAGTGGCCCTCATACGAAAGATCGCTCGTCCATGCCCACCAAGCTGCTTGGGGGGTTCGCGTTATTCTCATATCTGTTGGTGATTGGACTCAACTTTGCTCCGCCGAGCTGGCATCCCTCGGCGCAGGTGGTTTATTTGGTGTGTCCCGCCTGTGTGCTGACGATCACCGTCGATCCTTCGTTTGGAACGGTAGCGCTGCTGCTGGCGCCCTTGAGCGCTGCAGTTTATGGCTCGCTCGGCGCGCTAGTGGGATACTTCTTTCTCGCCATTCGCAACCGTATTTGACGAAATATTTCTGTTCATCGTTACTATCTCGTTGCGAAAGTCACAATCGTCGTGAAGATAAATTCTGTGCCTGTATTCTCAACGCCTGATAAGTCGCGTTACCGGAGATGTGAAGCAACACTTCATTTCCACGGTGGAGGCGTTCACCGCGACTTGAGTCCGAGACTGGGAAACGCTTCGGCCAAACGCCATCGGTGAACACTGGCACTGCGCACGTTGAGCCCGTGGAAAGCTTGAGCGCAGCCTGCCCGCGGCAAGCAGGCCCTTCGATGCCGCAGTGCGCGACATCAGGATGCAATTTGGCAACGAACCCATTAATCGATTGGGATCTTGGCGCCTCGCTGGCCGGGGTTCGACATCCGCTCGATGCGGTGGTCAATCGCTTCGCGAATCGCCTTGAGGAATTCAATGCGCGAATTCGTCAGGTGTTGTCGCACAGTTGGCGGAACGTCAAAGCATTCGTGCAGACGATCCAAGACCTCCCGGCACAGGCAGGGTTCATGACTGACGCGTTCGCCCGTTGTTTGCTGGTTTGGATTTTGCTCGCTCATTGGGTCTCCTTCATTTCAATTGTGAGGACCTGATTTTCTAACCTCGCTCTGCCCGGCTGTAGCGCCGCCATCGACCTCGGGAGGCCAATGTGCCGGCGCAAGGTGCCAATCTCGACAACCAGTTCGTCGCCCTTCTTGAACAGCCCGATCTCGCCTTTTGACGCAAACGGCAGCAGCACCTGCACTTCGTACGCCCCGTCGCGTTTCGCAAACGTGTAGGATTTCTCGGTCCGCGTCACGGCCGACGGATCTTGTTGCCCAGGATACAGCACCTCCGCAAGTTCTTCGAGCCGCTGTGTTCCCAACACCTCGTGCTGGAATAAGGGCACGCGCTTCACCGGGACGGGCGCAAAATACTCTTCGATCTCAGTGAGGACTTTCTCCTGTGACGTGTGCCACTCTTTAAACCACTGATCTGTGACATTTGCGGGAAGCAGGCGGTTGACGATTACAGTATCCACAGTCAAACCGTGAAGGGAGAAATATACAAACGCGCGCTGTGTTTCGCGCAGCACCATCTTCTCAGGATTAGTGACCAACCGGACGCTCGTGACCTTCGGATCTCCCATAATTTCGTCCACACCGTCGAGTTTCTCGAAGAGTTCGCGAATGTTGACGAAGTAGCTGTCCGTGGGCAGCTCGAACGGCGCGACGCGGTTCGCGATCGGTCGCACCGCTTTCAGCAGGGTTCGCTGGAACGGAAAAATATGCTTCATGTACCAGTCCAGTGTGGTCGGCATGCTGATGAACCGCATGGACTCGGCGGTCGGAGCTGCGTCAAGCACGATGACGTCGTAACGTCCCTCGCGCCGATACTGATTGATGTACATCATCGCGCTAAGCTCTTCCATGCCCGGGAGTATCGCCAGCTCTTCAGCCTCGACGCCAGTGATCCCAGTGGTGCGCAGCACCGCGCTGATGTAAGAAGAAATCTCCTTCCAGTGTCGCTTGATTTCTTTCTGGATGTTCAGTTCCATTATCGAAAGCCGATCGTTGATCGGAAGCGGGTCCGAAGTTTGCACTTGGAAAAGTTCCGTATCGAGATCGAAGGAATCCGCGAGGCTGTGGGCCGGATCAATGCTCAATACCAGCGTGCGGTAGTTAAGCTCGGCAAGTTTCACTCCAGTCGCTGCAGCGATGCTGGTCTTGCCTACGCCGCCCTTGCCGGTGAGCATTAAAATTCTCATGCGGACATTATAAAGCTCATTCCACTGAACTGGTATTATTGGGAGCGCCGCTACATATGCACCAAGGTCTTCGTTAAGAGTTGCCCTGCAATTGCAGCCCCTTCTTGGCCCGGACCTTGCCTCCTGTCTAAATTGACAGTATCCCCGGTTCCAGCCGACGAGTAGTCTCTGACAAGCGTTCAGCTTGAGCGTGTAGCAGGACCTCAGCCTCCTCCACCGGCCCCAGCGGAACAAGTTCCGACATTCCACCAAAGGGGATCACACATGGGTATATTCCAACCGACCTATTTCCTGCACGCCGCGAACATCCTGCTGTTGGTAGCGTACAGCGTTCGCGACATTCTCTGGCTGAGGTTGTTTGCGGTGGCGGCCTCGCTGATCTCGCTGCCGTATTTCATACTCCAGCCGGAACCGCTTTGGGAGCCAATCATTTGGAGTGGCGTGTTTGCGGCGATCAATTCGTTCCAGTCCTGGCGTCTATTTATGGAGCGACGTCCTGTGAGATTGACGCCTGAAGAGGAGGAAATTCGCAGTCTCGTCTTCCCGGATTTGCCGTCGCGGAAAGTCCTGCAGATTCTGGGTCTCGGTGCGTGGGGAACTGTGGAAATTGGTGAACGTATGCTGGAGCGTGGCAAAAGTGTTGACGCAATCGCGGTGATTGTTCGCGGGAAAGTGCGAGTCACGAGAGATGATCGTGTCTTGGGCGAGTTCGTCGCGGGCCACATTGTGGGTTCAGCGCTTCTTGTGAGTGGCGTCACATCCGATGTGGATGCCGTGGTAGTAGAGCCTGTTCGGTGCATGCGATGGGAGGTTGAGCCGCTGGAGCGTTACCTGGCCGCCAATCCCGAGACACGGATCGTCTTGCAAAAGCACCTTGCTCGTGATTTGGCCGGAAAAATGGTAGCGGCTGCTAAACTTTAGACTCATCTAGAACCTACCAGCTAACTTTTGATAAATCGCTTGCACCAGCAGTCGGCCCCAGAAGCGGCTGGCCAACTCCCGGTAAGTCGCGTAGTCGGAAACTAGCAAAATCCACTCCACCGGTAAGGGCGTTAATCAGGCGCGTAGCTCCCGCCACCTCGGTCGAGTGGGCTTCATGGGAACCGGTGGGCGAAGGTTCTGCTTGATTCCAAGCAACGAGTCTTCGCTTCGTTTACACTGACGTTGTCGGACAAAGAGATGACGATTCAGAACTCACCTCTCGCGCAGGATACGGCACCTCACGGAACGCGAGGGAAGCCTCGGAGTTTATACTCGTGGATTCTGGCAGCCCTTCTTGGCGCGGTTCTTACTTTTGTCTTGATAGGTGCGCTGGTGTGGCTATCGACAGGGCTCGGTTTGTTGCAGCTGGTTAACGGCTTACGCGGCGGGCGCACGCTGATCCATGTGGATCAGCCGACCGTGGTTCACCAGATTCAGCAACTCCAGCGACTCGAAACCGTGAGTTACACGATGGATAAAATTATCTCTGGCGAACACGACAATGCTTACCTGCCGAAATTCTTAGCCGGTGATCGCCTGCTTCTCGTGGTGCACGGAGAAGTCGTAGGGGGCATCAATCTCGCGGGATTGCAGGCCAGCGACGTCTCAATACAAGGGCAGAAAGCTTTGATTCACCTGCCTCCGGCTGAAGTGCTGAGTACAAGAATCGACAATGCGAGGACGAGAGTGTATTCACGTGACACCGGCCTTTTCTCCTCTCCGGACCCCAACCTCGAAAGCGAAGTCCGCGAAGAAGCTGAACGTGAACTCCAGCAGGCGGCGCTGCAAGATGGCATCCTCAAAATTGCTGCCGAGAACGCGCGGGCTACGATCTCTGGGATGCTAAAGGGCTTCGGATTCCGCGAAGTCGATTTCCAGTAAGTCCATTGGACCAGCCTTACAGGATTTGTGACGTACTAAGACTTCCTAGCGGCGCCCGAGAGATATCTCGCGTCGTTCGACTGTGATTTCTGTGTTAATTTTTTCGCCGCTGCCGTTGCCGCACGGCTAGCTGGAACCCTTGTAGCAGGCGGCGTCACAGCATGTATAATCCGCCCGGCTGTTCACGCGACGCCGGCATTGTTCCTCAATTCGCGTGCGGAGAATTGAAATGTGGAAACGATCCATCGCAGCGGTCAGTCTTTGCGTTGCCTCCACCCTAGTAGCCCACAGCGCCGGAGCACAACAGCCCTCCCAGGCCCCGAACTTCGTCCGCGAAGACGCGCCGGTCATTGCCCTCACGCACGTGGAACTGATCGACGGAACGGGATCAGCTGCGCTATCCGATCAAACCGTAATAATTGACCACGGAAAGATCTCAGCAGTAGGCGCAACTGCGGGCATACAAGTCCCGAGCGGCGCCAAAATCATTGATGCTACCGGCAAAACCGTAATCCCCGGACTCGTCGGCATGCACGAGCATCTTTTCTATCCCGCCGCCGGCGACGGTCCCCTCACAGGCGTCGAACAATTTTTCTCTTTCCCTCCGCTCTATCTCGCCAGCGGAGTCACCACCGGCCGCACCACCGGCTCGATGGATCCCTACGGCGACATCGCAGTAAAGGCTCGCGTGGACAGTGGAAAAATGCTCGGCCCGAATTTGTATCTATCCACTCCGTACCTCCAAGGCGCCCCGTCACTTATCGCCCAGATGTACGAGCTAAAAAATGCCGAAGACGCTCGCGCCTTCGTGCGTTACTGGCATTCCGTCGGCTTCACCTCCGTCAAAGCTTACGTGGACGTCACTCCCGACGAACTCCGCGCCGGAATTGATGAAGCCCACAAGCTAAATATGAAAGTCACCGGCCACATCTGCTCGGTGGGATACAACGAAGCGGCCGAGATGGGCATTGACAATCTCGAGCACGGCCCCTTCGGCGCGCCCGATGGCGAGCTGTATTCGAAACGCCAGCCCGGCATCTGCGGTCCCGATTATTTCGCGGAAGTGCATGACATCGTCATGAACGTCGAGCCGGACGGCCCACAATTGAAGCAAACCATCCAGAATCTCGTGGCTCGCCACGTGGCCATCACTTCAACTCTTGCCGTCCTCGAAGGCGGCTTGCGTCCGCCGATGGATCGCGATGGCCTCGTGGCCCGCACTAGAATGCTCCTGGTTCCGGAGGCTTGGTCCAAGGTCATGACCAATCGCGCCAACAGGGAAGCCTCTGCATCGTTTTCCCAGATGATGCTGCAAAAGGAAATGAAGTTCGAGCGCGAGTTCGTCGCCGCCGGCGGTCTGCTGATGGCCGGCTGCGATCCCACCGGCGACGGCCACACGCTCGCGGGCCTCGGCGATCAGCGCAACATCGAACTACTGGCCGACGCGGGTTTTACGCCCACCGAAGCCATCCACATCGCCACGCAAAATGGCGCCACATTTCTAGGCGAAGCAGACCGCATCGGCACAGTAGCCGCAGGCAAACAAGCCGACCTGGTCTTGCTGGATGGCGACCTCGCCAAAGACATCACCGCAATCGAAAGGCCAGAAGTAGTCTTCAAAGCCGGCACAGGCTACGACTCAAACGCAATCTACCAAAGCCTCCGCGGCAAAGTAGGCAGGCAATGATCCGCGGTCCAGAGCGAACGGTGGTTTTGGACTTTGTGTGAGAACTCAGAAATCTTTGTGGGTCGTGGCTTTGCCACGACATAAACGAAAACAAAGCCCGGCAGCTTTAGCAGCTGAAGTACCGATTTTTCAGTTCGCGCACATGCACTTCGGCGATACGCAGGAAGTTCTTGTCCTTTAGCTTTAAACTGTCAACTTTCAACTTCGCTCGAGAGGCAACCTTGCAGAATCTTCGCAACCCGATCGCAACGTCACTGGCCGCCCTGCTCCTCGCGCTGCTCTTCGCTGCGCCCACCCCTGCCGATCACAATCCCGTCCACGCCCCGCACGCGATCGTCGCTAGCATTGATGAACTCGCCTCCAAAGCCGGCGCGGATATCATGCAAGCAGGCGGCAACGCGATAGACGCCGCCGTAGCCACCGGCTTCGTGCTGGCAGTCGTCTATCCGCAAGCCGGCAATCTCGGTGGCGGCGGCTTCATGCTGATCCGCATGGCCGACGGCAAAACTCATTTCATAGATTTCCGCGAAGAAGCTCCAGCCGCCGCCACAGCCAACATGTATCTAGACGCGCAAGGAAATGTCATCGACGGCGCCAGCGAATACGGTTACAAAGCTATCGGCGTGCCCGGTTCAGTCGCCGGTCTGGTGTACGCACAGAAAAAATACGGCAAGCTGGGTCTGCGCCGGGTAATGGCGCCGGCGATTCAACTCGCGCTTAATGGGTTCGAACTTACCTGGCAAGAAGCGCGCGATCTGCGCGAAGATTCTCACCTCGCCGACTATCCCGAATCGCGCCGCATCTTCCAGCGCGATGGAAATTTCTACAAACAATACGAAAACTTCCGCCAGCCCGAACTAGCCCGCACGCTGGAACGCATCGCGAAAAATCCCGATGACTTCTACCGCGGCGCGATGGCCCACGAACTCGCCGCTGCAATCCAGCAGGGCGGGGGACTGGTCACTGCCGACGACCTCGCACACTATCAGGTAAAAGAACGCGAGCCTCTGCGCGGCACCTATCGCGGCTACGAAGTAATCAGCGCCCCGCCCCCATCGTCCGGCGGCACAGTGCTGATCGAAACTCTGAATATTCTGGAAGGTTACGACCTCGCGAAAGCTGGCAGCCGCTCCGCCGAATCAGTCCACCTCACGACGGAAGCTTTCCGCCGCGCTTTTTTCGACCGCGCCGAATTCCTGGGCGATCCCGATTTCACCAAGCTGCCGATACCTCAGCTCACCGATAAAAAATATGCCGAAGCCTGGCGCGCCACAATTGACCCCGACCACGCCACGCCCAGTAAAGATCTGCAGCGCCCCGCGATTTTCCAAACCCTCGCGCAATCCGACGCACCACAAAATCAGCCACAGCCCAACGCGCCGCACGAATCCCCGCACACCACGCACTACTCCGTAGTAGACGCCGACGGCAACGCCGTGTCCGTCACCACCACCATCAACGACTGGTTCGGCTCGCGCGTCACCGCCGCAGGCCTCGGCTTCATCCTCAACGACGAAATGGACGACTTCTCCGCGAAACCCGGCGCGCCCAATAGCGACGGCCTGATCCAAGGCACGGCCAACTCCATCGGCCCCGGCAAACGCCCGCTCTCTTCGATGACTCCCACGATCGTACTCAAAGACGGAAAGCTGTTCCTGGTCCTCGGCTCCCCCGGCTCCTCGCGCATCATTACCACCGTCGCGCTGGCCATCATGGGAGTAGTCGATTACGGCATGAACATCCAGGAAGCAATCAACGCCCCGCGCTTCCACAATCAATGGATGCCCGATGTCCTCAGCGTCGAAGCCTGGTTCGCGCCAGACGCCGTGCACGCCCTCGAAAAAATGGGCTACAAAATTGCCTTCGGCCTGCACGAGGACGGCACATGGTCTCCCTACTGGAGCGACGCCGAGTGCATCGCCATCGATCCGCAAACAGGCGAACGTCTGGGCGCCAGCGACAACCGCAGCAACGGCAAACCCGTCGGCTACTGATCCTGCCGAGCCTAAATCTCGCGCTTGTACGCCTTTATACAATATCGCTAACTTGTACGTTCCCGTACAACCCACCACACCACCGTTCAATAAATATTTGCGTCCCTACTTATCCGTGTTGAATATGTCCGCTTCAACTCTCCACGTCGGGCCGATCTTCCGCCACGTCACCACATACTTGCCGGGAATTTCCATCGGCTGCCCCTGCGCATCACTCAATCGCAGCTCAAACGTGCCGATCTCCCAGGCCATGTCCCCCGAAGACGCCACCTCGATCTTCGTGGGCACGAAAGTCAGCGCATACCCAGGCTTGGCCATCAGCCCCGCCCATGTTTTCCGGATTGCGTCGGTTCCCGTGGCGATGGGCGCTCCGAACGGAAGCATGGAGGCGTCGTCGGCGTACGGATGCACGGCGCCGTCCAGGTCCTTGTCCTCCGCGGCCTGTGACCACAATGCGTCAATTCTGCGAATCAGCGCTTCGTCGTTGGAGCGATTGCTGGAATACAAGTTCCTGCGTGCTACCGCTGCGCCTACACCACCTGCAAACAGCGCAATCAGGACTGCAACATGGAGTGCCTTCATTTACGGCTCCTTAGTGAAATATTTGCGTCGCGTCATCATTCTCAGCTCGTAACCTGACTTACAGCAAACTTTCCCATGGGTGATGTGGCGATTCTACGCTTGCGAATGGCCGTCGCACCCTTTAGCGCCCGTGGGCGACTCCGCAGTAGACTCTTTCAATGGTAAAATCGCGGGACACCAAAACAACTGGGGGCGACATCATGACCGAACCAACCAAAGAAGAATTGCTAGCCCGCATCGCCGAACTGGAAAAGAAAGCAGCCGGCCCCAAACGCAGCGGCGCTCTCGAATTTCGCGTAGGAGAAAAAGGCGGCGTCAGCGTCTACGGTCTCGGCCGTTTCCCGGTCACTCTATATTACGAACAATGGA
>Ga0209693_10001318_pt1 | contig 10601 bp, 10 predicted proteins | sample HubBroMetageWRM3_FD_188345 | JGI IMG/M metagenome (GOLD analysis project Ga0209693, IMG submission 188345) | Warmed soil microbial communities from the Hubbard Brook experimental Forest, New Hampshire - Hubbard Brook CCASE Soil Metagenome WRM 3... | ecosystem: Environmental > Terrestrial > Soil...
CTCGTGCCTCGCGCCGCATCGTCGTATCGCGAAGTCATGAATTCAACGTGTCCTCATCCAGTTTGAGTTGCTGGCGTTCTTTGGTCGTGGTCAACGGCGCCTCGGGCTGAAGCTCCATGTTGGCCACGAAGCCGCCTCTCGGCGTCTCCGCGACGAACGTGATCGCCCGGGCCAGATCGGCTGCCCGTAGGAAGTAGTCGTGGCGTGCCTGACCCCATTTGGCCCAGTCCTCCAGCGCCGGGCCGATGGCCTCGGCGGGCAGACTCCAGCCCATCGCGGTCTTGGTGGGGCCGGGGTGCACGATCGAGGCTCGCACGCCGGTGCCCTCGAGCTCCATCTGCAGGTTGGTGACCATCGCCACCAGCGCCGCCTTCGCGGCACCGTAGGCGCCCATGTGCGGACGCTGGCGCAGCGCGACATCAGAACCCACGAAGATGAGATCGCCGCGCTGGCGCCCGACCATGCCGGGAAGCACCGCGGTGGTCAACCGGTTGGCCCCGATCAGATGGATCTGGATCTGCGATTCGAAAGCCTCGGTGTCGATTTCGTGCAGCCGCCCGAAGTAGGTATCGCCTGCGCCGGTGACAAGAACCTCGATGTCGCCCAGCTGCTCGGTGGCCTGATGCACGAATCCTTTGACCGAGTCGGAGTCGGTGACGTCCAGCGGCAGCGCGATCGCCTCACCCCCGCTGGCGCGGATCGCCTCAACGATCTCCTGGCACTTCTCGACGCGCCGCGCACCCAGCGCCACCGGAAAGCCGTGCGCGGCAAGTTCTACGGCGGATGCTGCTCCAATGCCCGACGATGCGCCGGCGACGATCGCGGGCCTGCGGGCGGGATGTGGTTCGAAGCGGGGCATTTACGTGGCCTTCAAAGTGATCGGAAGATGGGCGAATCCGCGCACATTACTGGAATGAACCCGGACGGCATTGTCCTCGTCGACCTGATAGCCGCGGATTCGCTTGAACAGTTCGGTGAGCGCTACCCGAGCTTCCATCCGGGCCAGGTGCGCGCCCAGACAGAAGTGTGCGCCGCTGCCGAAACTCATCAATTTGGAACCGATTTCGCGGCCGATGAGGTAATCGTCGGGGTTATCGAACACGCGCTCGTCACGATGGGCCGAACCCGGGAGCAGCAGCAGGACGTCTCCCGCAGGGATCGTGGTGTCATAGAGGGTGAGGTCTCCGGACAGGGTGCGGGCCAGGATCTGGCTGGACGTGTCGTAGCGCAGGGTCTCTTCGACCCAGAGCGGCACCCGTGACAGATCGGCGTAGACCGGGGCGAGTTGGTCGGGGTTCTTATGCCCCCAAAAGGCGGCATTGGCAAGGAGTTTGGTGGTGGTCTCGTTGCCGGCGATGACCATCAGAAACATGAACCCGAGGATTTCCTCGTCGGTCAGCCGATCGCCGTCGATCTCGGCTTCCAGCAGCGCCGAGGTCAGATCATCGGACGGCTTCTTGCGGCGCTCGGCGATCATCTGCTGGTAGTAGACGATGAGGTTGATCGACGCTTCGATCGCCGAAGCGGGCACGTCTTTGACGCCGTCCTCGCGGTGCATGACGCCGTCGGCCATGGCGCGGATCCGGTCGCGGTCGGCCGGCGGCACGCCCATCAGCTCGGAGATTACGTCCATCGGCAGCTTGCCGGCGAACTCCGCGACGTAGTCGACGGTTACCGAGCCGGCTGGACCCGAGGCTGCCCTCTCTAGCATGGTGTCGAGGTGCTGGACGGCGAGCTCGGTGACCCGCGGCTCCAGTTCCCGGATCCGGCGCGGGGTGAAGCCTTTCGACACCAGCGTGCGCAGCCGCAGGTGGGCGGGATCGTCCATGGCCAGGAACGACATCGTCTTCGACGCGTGCGGTCCGCGCGACACCGGGTCCAACGAGACGCCATCGCGATTGGACAGCGTTGTGCTGTTGCGGAACCCCTGCAGCACGTCGTGATGGCGCGACAACGCCCAGAACTTCAGCTCCTCGTTGCGATACAACGGGGCCTCGTCGCGCAGCCGTCGGTAGTACGGGTACGGATCTTCGTGAAAGTCGTAGTCGTAAGGATCGAGGACCAGCTCGTGGTCTCCAACGCGTACGGTCATTCGGTGCCTGCCTTGGGGCTTGTCTCGCCGGCGCCGGTCAGGATGAGACCCACTACGTAAGCCAGCCGGTCGGCGATCCCGCGATAGGTGAATTCGCCGCTACCCGCCTGCACCAGTGCGCCGAAGAAGGCCATCTCGAGGGCGGACACGGTGTTGGGGTTGGCGCCGGGCCCGATGGCAGTTGCGATGCGACGGTGGATCTCCGCTCCGATCCGGTCGCGCGCGGCGCTCACCGCAGGATCGGCGCCGCCGCCGAGCAATGCCGTTGTGCATGCGGCGCCGACCTCGGGTTCATCGGCGACCACCAAAGCCAGGTGGCGCAACACGCTATCCACCCGGGTCGGCATGGGGTCGTTGACGTCGGTGAAATAGGGGACCCGCCGCACCAGGTCCAGGTAGACCTCGGCGATCAAGTGGTTCTTCGAAGAGAAGTAGGTGTAGGCGGTGGCCGGGGCGACCTTGGCGCGGGCTGCCACCGCGCGCACCGTCAGGTCGGCGTACGACTTCTCGCGCAGGGTTTCGATGCCGGCGGCGAGCACCTTGCGGAAGGTCTCCTCCTGGCGGCGGTTGCGCGGAGTTTCCCCGGTCTGGCGCCCGGCGTGGGATGTGACCGTAACTAGCGCATCGCTGGACACATGTCCAAGCTATCGGATGTGGGCGACGGGAAGCAAGCCCGGCCAGCGAAAATGCCGCTCAATAGGGTAGTTAGCAGCACTTACGCGTCGCGGTCGAGATCGGCCCTTGCATCTGCGACAGCCTGGCGGTTATGGTTCGGTAAGACAATATCGGACAAGTGTCCACTCATTTTTGCCATCGATTTGGCCCTGGGATTTGCCATGAACAGGCGGGAGCGGGAGATATGGCGTTATTGGCCGACGGCGTGAGTGAACTGTTCATCGACGGCAAGCTGTCGAGCGGCAATGCCGGCACCTTCCCGACGATCAACCCGGCGACCGAGGAAGTGCTGGGAGTCGCCGCCGACGCCGACGCCGAGGACATGGGCCGCGCCGTCGATGCCGCAAGGCACGCCTTCGATGACACCGACTGGTCCCGTAACACGGAATTGCGGGTGCGGTGCGTGCGCCAGCTGCGCGACGCGATGCGCGAACACATTGAAGAATTGCGGGAGCTGACCATTTCGGAGGTCGGCGCGCCGCGGATGCTCACCGCCGGCGCACAGCTGGAGGGGCCGGTCGGTGACCTCGGATTCTCGGCTGACAGCGCCGAGTCTTATTCGTGGAAACAGGATTTGGGGGAGGCTGCCCCGATGGGGATCCCGACCCGGCGCACGATCGCGCGGGAGGCTGTCGGAGTGGTCGGTGCGATCACCCCGTGGAACTTCCCGCACCAGATCAATCTCGCCAAGCTGGGTCCCGCCCTGGCCGCGGGTAACACCGTCATCTTGAAGCCGGCTCCGGACACCCCTTGGTGTGCAGCGGTGCTCGGGGAAATCATCGCCGAGCACACCGACTTTCCGCCCGGCGTCATCAACATCGTCACGTCCAGCGACCACAGCGTGGGGGCGCTGTTGGCTAAAGACCCTCGGGTGGACATGGTTTCGTTCACCGGCTCCACGGCCACCGGCCGCAATGTGATGGCGGACGCCGCAGCCACCATCAAGAAGGTATTCCTCGAGCTGGGTGGCAAGTCGGCGTTCATCGTGCTCGATGACGCCGACCTTGCCGGGGCGTGCTCGGTTTCGGCGTTCACCGCGTCCATGCACGCCGGGCAAGGGTGCGCGATCACGACCCGGCTGGTGGTACCGCGGGCCCGCTATGACGAGGCCGTTGCCATTGCGGCGGGCACTATGTCGTCGATCAAGCCCGGTGACCCCACCGAGGGCGGCACCGTCTGCGGGCCGGTGATCTCGGCGCGTCAACGCGACCGGGTGCAGGGCTATCTCGATTCGGCTATCGCCGAGGGCGGCACGTTCGCCTGCGGCGGCGGCCGACCGGCGGACAGGGCGACGGGCTTCTTCATCGAGCCGACCGTGATCGCCGGGTTGACCAATGACGCGCGCGTCGCTCGTGAGGAAGTCTTCGGGCCGGTACTCACGGTGATCGCTCATGACGGCGACGACGATGCTGTGCGCATCGCCAATGATTCGCCCTATGGTCTGTCGGGCACCGTATTCGGTGGCGATCCGGATCGTGCCGCCGGGGTGGCCGCGCGGCTACGGGTCGGCACCGTCAACGTCAACGGCGGCGTCTGGTACTCCGCCGACGCGCCGTTCGGCGGTTACAAGCAATCCGGCATCGGCCGGGAGATGGGCCTGGCGGGCTTCGAGGAGTACCTCGAGACCAAAGTTATTGCCACAGCTCTCAGTTGAGAGCAACGCGCATCTGTGACTCGTCTCAGCGCGAACAGCGGGCCATAGCAGCACTTTTGGCGGAAAGGGAGACATGCGATTCGAAAACAAAGTCGCCGGCGCCCATGACACGGCGGCCGATGAAGTGGGGGCACCTCCCGCTTGCGGGGGAGAGTGGCGCGCATGACAGATGATTTGAAGTTGGGGTACATCGGACTGGGCAATATGGGGGCGCCGATGGCCAAGCGACTGGTCGACTGGCCGGGCGGGCTGACGGTCTTCGATGTGCGAACCGAGGCAATGACGCCGCTGGTCGAAGTCGGCGCGACGCTGGCCGACAGCGTGGCCGACGTTGCCGCCGCTGACATCATCAGCGTCACCGTCCTCGACGATGCGCAGGTGCGCGAGGTGGTCGGCGAGCTGGCGGCCAACGCAAAGCCCGGCACAATCATCGCCATCCACTCGACCATCGGCGAAACCACTGCCGGTGAACTGGCTGAAGGCCTCAAAGAGCAGGGCATTCATATCGTCGACGCCCCGGTCAGCGGCGGCGCCGGCGCCGCCGAGAAGGGTGAACTCGCCACCATGGTAGGCGCCGAGCGCGAGGTGTACGAACGGATCAAGCCCGCATTCAAGCAGTGGGCGTCAATGGTCATCCATGCCGGTGAGCCGGGCGCTGGGACACGAATGAAGCTGGCCCGCAACATGTTGACATTCACCTCTTACGCAGCGGCGTGCGAAGCCATGAAACTGGCTGAGGCGGCTGGGCTGGATCTGCAGGCGCTGGGCAGGGTGGTGCGCCACACCGATGCGCTCACGGGCGGGCCGGGGGCCATCATGGTGCGCGAAGACATGAATGACCTGGAGCCGGACAACTTCCTTTACCAGCCCTTCCTGCACACCCGAGGTCTGGGGGAGAAGGATCTGAGTCTGGCGCTGGCGTTGGGTGAGGCGGTGTCGGTTGATCTGCCACTCGCCCAGCTGGCCTATGAGCGGCTCGCCGCCGGTCTTGGGCTACCGCACGCAGAGAAAGAGACGTAGATGGACGAACTACGCCGCAAGGGCCTCGAGAAGATGAACGAGGTCTACGGCTGGGAGATGCCCAACATCGAGGGCGACGCGTACTTCGACCTGACCGTCGATCACCTGTTTGGCACCATTTGGTCCCGACCGGGGTTGTCGATGCGCGACAAGCGCATCATGACGCTGACGGCGGTGACCGCAGTCGGAAATCGCGACCTGGCCGAGATCCAAATCAACGCCGCGCTGCTTAACGGGGAGCTCACTGAGACCGAGCTGAAGGAGATGGCCGTCTTCCTCACCCACTATCTCGGGTTCCCGCTGGGTTCGGCGCTCAATGGCGCGGTCGACACCGTCGTGACAAAGCGCAAGAAGGCTGCGGCGAAGGGCGCGGGAGAAGACAAGAAGGCCAACGCCAACGCCGCCGTCAAGATGCACTCGGGGAACACCCTCGACGACCGTTAGTCAGGCCCGAGACGTCGGCCGCTCTATTTCTGCCCGACGGGCCAGCTAAAGTGACGTGTCGTGCGCGTTCTGGTGATCGGTTCCGGTGCTCGTGAACATGCCTTGTTGCTGGCGCTCGATAGAGACCCGCAGGTCACGGGACTAGCGATCGCCCCCGGCAACGCTGGCACCGCCCGGTTGGCTGAGCAATACGACGTTGACATCACCTCCAGCGAGGACGTCGTGGCCCTGGCTCGCGTGGTCCAGGCCGACCTGGTGGTCATCGGTCCCGAGGTCCCGCTGGTGCTCGGGGTGGCCGACGCCGTACGCGCGGCCGGCATCGCCTGCTTCGGGCCGAGTAAGGACGCGGCTCGCATCGAAGGTTCCAAGGCATTCGCCAAAGAGGTCATGGCGGCGGCCGGCGTGCCTACCGCCAGCAGTGAAATCGTTGACAGTCCGGCGAATTTGGACGCCGCACTGGACCGATTCGGGCCGCCCGCCGGCGATCCCGCCTGGGTGGTCAAAGACGACCATCTGGCAGCCGGCAAAGGCGTGGTGGTGACGCCGGATCGCGACGTCGCACGCGCCCATGCCGCCGCACTGCTCGATGACGGGCACCCGGTGCTGCTGGAGACCTACCTGGATGGCCCCGAGGTGTCGCTGTTCTGCGTCGTCGACGGTGCCACGGTAGTGCCACTGCTGCCGGCCCAGGACTTCAAGCGGGTCGGCGAGGGCGACACCGGACCTAATACCGGCGGCATGGGCGCCTACGCTCCGCTGCCGTGGCTGCCCGACGACGTTTACCGGAAGGTGCTCACGGAGATCGTCGAACCTGTTGCGGCCGAGATGGTTCGGCGCGGAAGCGCGTTCAGCGGATTACTCTATGTCGGTCTTGCGATCACCGTGAACGGACCAGCGGTAGTCGAATTCAACTGCCGTTTCGGCGATCCGGAGACCCAAGCGGTGCTGGCCCTACTGGATTCACCGCTTGGGCAACTACTCCATGCGGCCGGTACTGGTGCGCTCGCGGACTTCGGCGAGTTGCGCTGGCGCGACGGTGCTGCCGTGACGGTGGTGCTGGCAGCCGAACACTATCCCGGACGCCCCCGGGTCGGAGACGTCATCGTCGGCTCTGAAGCCGATGGGGTGCTGCACGCCGGAACGGCGCGGCGCGACGACGGCATGATCGTGTCATCCGGCGGACGGGTGCTGTCGGTGGTGGGCACCGGTGCGGACCTGTCGGCGGCGCGTGAGCACGCCTATGCGACTCTCAGCGCAATTCGATTGTCCGGCAGTCATTTCCGTGGCGATATCGGGCTGCAGGCGGCTGAGGGGAAGATCAGCGTTTAGAAAGCTGCGGCTTGACCGTCGCGGCGTGGGTCGCTGGCCGCGAAGTAGCCGTCATCGAGACGCCAAATCGCTTGGCAGCTGCCGAAACTGTTGTAGTCGTCTATGGCGAAAATGTCGTGTCCGCGCTGCCGGAGTTCGTCAAGCGTGGACTGCGGGAAGCCGTCCTCGCAGCTCACCTCCATACCCTGCACCCAACGGAACCGGGGGCCGTCGCAGGCCGCCTGCGGGTTCTGCCCGTAGTCGGCGATGCGCACCATCACCTGCACATGGCCCTGCGGTTGCATCGGGCCGCCCATCACCCCGAAACTCATCACCGGGGCGCCGTCTTTGCTGACAAAGCCAGGGATGATCGTGTGGTAAGGACGCTTGTTCGGCCCGACCTGGTTCGGGTGCCCTTGCACCGCAGAGAAATTCGCACCACGGTTTTGCAGCGATATACCGGTGCCCGGCACCACCACACCGGAGCCGAAGCCCATGTAGTTCGACTGAATCATCGACACCATCACCCCCGAAGCGTCGGCAGCGGTCAAATACACGGTGCCCCCGCTCGGGGCGCCCGCCGACGCCGGAGTTGCCCGCTGCCGATCGATGAGTGCCGCGCGCTGTTTCAAGTAGCCCTTGTCCAGCAGTTGTTCCGGGGAAACCGGCATGTAGTCGGTGTCGGCGACATATGCCTGGGCGTCGGCGAATGCGAGTTTCAACGCTTCGATCTGCAAATGCACACTGTCGGCGGAATCGGCTGGTAGCGAGGACATGTCGAACTGCTCCAGAATGCCGAGGGCGATCAGCGCTACGATGCCCTGGCCGTTGGGCGGTATCTCGTGGATGGTGTAGCCGCGGTAGGTTCCGCTGATCGTGCCGACCCAGTCGGCGCGGTGCGCCTCGAGGTCACTGGCACGCATGACACCGCCGTTGGCCGTCGCGTGCGCCTCGAGTTGGGCCGCCAGTTCCCCGCGGTAGAACGCCTCGCCGTTGGTTGCGGCGATCTTCTCCAGGGTGGCCGCATGGTCGGGAAGGGTAAACAGCTCGCCCGGTTTTGGCGCCCGTCCGGCAGGTAGGAAGGCTTGGGCGAACCCGGGCTGGGTTTTGAACAACGGAACTTGGGCCGCCCATTGTTCTGCGATGGTCGGCGAGACCAGATAGCCGTTGCGGCCGTACGAGATCGCGGGTTCGAAGAGTCTTTCGAAGGGCAGCTTTCCGAACTTGGCGTGCAGTTCGACCCATGCCGACACGGCACCGGGTACGGTCACCGAATTCCAGCCGAGCGCGGGAACACCGTTGCCGCCGAAATACTCTGGCGTCCATCCTGCAGGCGAGCGGCCAGATGCGTTCAGCCCGTGCAGTTGCCGGCCGTCCCAGACGATGGCGAAGGCGTCCGAGCCGACGCCGTTGGACACCGGTTCCACGATGGTGAGGGTGATGGCGGTGGCGATCGCCGCGTCGACAGCGCTCCCGCCCGCGGCGAGCATCCGAAGACCTGCCTGGGCCGCAAGCGGTTGTGATGTGCACACAACGTTTGCTGCCAGAATCGGCTTTCGCGGCCAGGCATAGGGGAAGCTCCAACCGAAAGGTGTGGTCACGCCCGCGAGCGTAACGCTGTGGCGGATTCCAGCGCAGTTTTTCGCAGTGGCGTTACGCCGGCGGCCCAAAGGCCCCCGAAAGATCTAGGCCGTCAGCAGCGGTGCCATCCAGGTCAGCTCGGCCGGCAGCTGCGAACTCCAGAACTCTCCGTTGTGCCCGCCGGGCGAGAAACCGCCCGCCGGCGGGTTGGGCAGTTGAGCGATGAACTGCTTGGTCGCGTCGTAGAACGGATCGCTGTCGCCGCAATCCACCCGGATAGGGATCGAGGCCAGCGCCGGCATTCCGAACACCGAGTTCGCCGAAAAGTCGTCGGCCCCGTCGAATGCACCCGGCGCGGCAGCCCCGGAAGACATCCACAGTGCCGGACTCACCGCGCAGATCGCCGCGGTTCGTGCGGGTCCCAGCCGTCCGCCGAGCAGCAATGCGCCGTAGCCACCCATCGACCAGCCCATGAACGCCACTCGCGAGGTGTCCAGGCTCTGGGTGTCCAGCAGCGGGATCAGCTCGTTGAGCACCATGGCCCCGGCGTCCTCGCCGGAAGCCCTCTTGTGCCAGTAGCTGCCGCCGCCATCGACGGCGACCACCGCGAATGGCGGCAGCCCGGCGTTGACGGCTTGGGCCAGACCCTGCTCGACGCCGCCGGCCATCACGGTGGACGCGTCACTGCCCTTGCCGTGCAGCGCGATCACCGGTCGCAACGCCTTGGTCTGGCCCGGCGGGCGCGCGATCGCCCAGTTGGTAGATATCCCGCCGCGCGCGGCCGACACGAACGACCCGGTCACCATGGTTGGCGCGGGCTGGGTCGATGGAGCCGGCTCGAGCGGCGCGGGCGGTGCGGCCGGCGCCAGCGGAACCTGGGTGCCGGCCGTCGGCACCGCCGTGGCGTGTGAAGTTCGGGGCTGGAACACGATGTCCAGCGCATATGCGCCGGCCGCGCCGACGATCACGCTGGCGCCAAGACCGAGCACCCTGCGGCGGCTCAAGTCGGGCATGCGGGCCATCATGCCATGGGCGTTTGGCCGAAATGGCAATGCAGTACCAGTCTGACTGGCACGATGGCTAGATGTGACCGCAGCAGTTACTCCAAAAGGAGAACGTCGGCGGTATGCATTGGTGCGCGCGGCCGCCGAGTTGCTTGGCGAAGGCGGGTTCGAAGCAGTGCGGCACCGGGCGGTGGCCCGGCGTGCCGGCCTGCCATTGGCGTCTACCACGTATTACTTCTCGTCTCTCGACGATTTGATCGCGCGCGCGGTCGAACATATCGGGATGATCGAGGTGGCGCAGCTACGAGCGCGGGTGACCGCGCTGTCGCGGCGGCGGCGGGGCCCCGAGACCACCGCTGAGGTGCTGGCCGACCTGCTTGTCGGGGACGTGTCCGGACCGGGACTTTCCGATCAGCTGATATCGCGATACGAGCGCCACATCGCGTGTACCCGTCTGCCGGACCTGCGCGAATCAATGCGTCGCAGCCTGCGGCAGCGCGCCGAAGCGGTGGCCGAGGCCATCGAGCGATCGGGCCGCTGCGTGCAGATCGAGCTGATCTGCACGCTGCTCTCGGCGGTCGATGGTTCGGTGGTCTCAGCCCTGGTCGAAGGTCGAGATCCACACACGGCCGCGCTGGGAACGGTGGTCGATCTCATCGACGTGCTCGCGCCCATCGACCACCGGCCCGTGCCCATCTGACCTGATCACGCTCGATGGGAAAGATCGGGGGGCTGTCAGCTGTTGCTTTGCGAGTGGTCGGTAGTTGTCGGTGGTGTGCTGTAGGAACGGGTGTATGAATCTGGCGGCGTGGGCTGAGCGCAA
>Ga0209693_10001322_pt1 | contig 10587 bp, 9 predicted proteins | sample HubBroMetageWRM3_FD_188345 | JGI IMG/M metagenome (GOLD analysis project Ga0209693, IMG submission 188345) | Warmed soil microbial communities from the Hubbard Brook experimental Forest, New Hampshire - Hubbard Brook CCASE Soil Metagenome WRM 3... | ecosystem: Environmental > Terrestrial > Soil...
ATCACCCTGCACCGGTCTCACAGCGCATCACGCCCGGGCCCGGTTCGTGATGGCGAGATGCCCGAAGCGGAGATGCTCCCGGAGAACGCAGCGGCGTCCGGCCGGCGCTAGCGGTGCGCCACCTGCGAGCACCGACCCGTCGGTCGGCTATCCGCTGCTGCCGCCGGGCGAGACCAGCCCGATCTCGTAGGCCAGGACGACCGCCTGGACCCGGTCGCGCAGGTGGAGCTTGGCCAGGATCCGCGCCACGTGGGTCTTCACCGTCGCCTCGCTCAGCGTCAGCTCCGTGGCGAGCTCGGCGTTGCTCATCCCGCGCGCGATCAGGCCGAGCACCTCAAGCTCGCGGGGCGTCAGGGCGGACAGGTCCGCGGACGGCTGCGCGGCCGCGGGCTGGTGCCCGGCGAACCGCTCGACCAGGCGCCGCGTGATCGAGGGGGAGAGTAGCGCGTCGCCGGACCGCACCAGCTGGACCGCGGCGACCAGGTGCTCGGGGGACACGTCCTTGAGCAGGAAGCCGCTGGCCCCGGCGGCCAGGGCGGCGTACACGTACTGGTCGAGGTCGAACGTGGTGAGGATGATGATGCGCATGTCCTGGCCGGGCCGGGAGGCCAGGATTTGCCTGGTCGCTTCCAGGCCGTCCATCTCCGGCATCCTGATGTCCATCAGCACCACGTCGGGGCGGTGCTTGAGCACGGCGGCGATCGCTTCCCTGCCATCGGCGGCCTCGGCCACGACCGGGATGCCGGAGGCGTTCAGGATCATCCGGAAGCCGCTCCGGACCAGGGTCTGGTCGTCGGCAATGACCACGCGGGGCGGCTGCGGCTGGTCGGTAGCCCCGCTCACGAGGGCGCGGCCTGGAACTCGGTGCGGATGACCTGGACCTCCGCCGCGTCGTCCGGCTGGCCGCCGGGCGCGGATTCCAGCGGGATCCGGGCGCTGACCCGCCAGCCGCCGCCGGGTCTCGGGCCCGCGTCGAGGTCGCCGCCGTAGATCGCGACCCGTTCCCGCAGCCCGAGCAGGCCGCGCCCGCCAGTACCCGGAGGCGGCCCTGGCATCGGGCCGCCGGCGTCCGGCGGACGTTCGTCGTTGGACACCGTGACCCGCAGTTCCCGCGGCCGGTACTCCAGGCGGACCACGGTGCGGGCCTGCGGCGCGTACTTGATCACGTTGGTCAGCGCCTCCTGGACGACACGGTAGACCGTGAGGTCCACGCCGGGCGGCAGCGCCCGCCGGGCATGAACCGGGGCCGTGACGTTCAGCTCGACCGGCAGCCCGGCCGAGCAGACGCGGGCGAGCATGGCCGGGATCTGCGCCGCGCCCGGCTGAGGGCTCAGGCTGGCGTCCGCACCGGCTAGACCGCCCGCGCCGGCCAGACCGCCCGCGCCGGCCAGACCGCCCGCGCCGACCAGGTCGGCCGCGCTGATCAGGCCATTGGCCGCTCCGGCGACCTGCTCCGCGCCGGTCGGGGCGAGCAGGCCGAGCATGTGCCGGAGTTCGGTCATCGCGGTCCGGCCGCTGGCCTCGACCGCGAGCAGCGCTTCCCCGGCAACCCGGGCCCCCTCGGCGTCATCGGGCGAGCTCTCAAGCACGCGGCGGGCGGCGCCGGCCTGGACCATCATGACGCTCACGTTGTGCGTGACCACGTCGTGCAGTTCGCTCGCGATCCGGGCCCGCTCCAGGTCGAGGGCGCGGCGCGTGTCGGCCTCGTGGCCGGCCTCCACGCGGCGCAGCCGCTCGGCCGAATCGCCGGCCCGCTGCCGCCACAGCCGCATCATATTCCCCAGGGCCACCGTGGGCAGCAGGACCAGCAGCGCGGTGTACCGTTCCGGCACCTCCGGGGTCACCTCGGGGTAGGCCGCGGTGACGATGATCGCCCCGGCCACCAGCGTGAGCAGCGCTACCCGGCGGTACCTGCTGTAGACGACGGCGCAGTAGGCGGCGAAGATCGCCGCGCCGACGGTGATCTCGGTCGAGTATGCCTGGGTGGCGAGGACCGCGGCCAGGATCACGGCGAACGCGCTGGTCGGATAGATCCGCCGGAACGCGAGCGGCACCGTCGTCAGCAACACGAACACCAGCGCCCACGCCGGTATGTGCACGATGTGCGGCGGCAGGAGGTGCGCGGCGGGAGGCAGCGGCGGGGCCGGCCCGACCGGCCCTCCACGCGGTCCCGGCTGCGGCGTTACCGTGACGTTCCCGCTGCCGACGTGCAGGTAGCCCTCGATCGCCGCGACAAGCGCCGCGATCGTGGCGGCGACGGCGATGGCCACGTCGACGAGGAAGGCGGGGCCGGACACGACGGGCCGCGGCTCGGCATGGCGGAAGTAGCCGACCACCCGGTCGACCCGATCCGCCAGCGGCCGTACCGGCCCGCGTCTGTTCCCCGCCACCTGCCCATTGTCATCCCGGCGGGAGGAAATACCATCGCTCGTTCGGCCTAATCGCCGTACACACTCCGGATGACGGCGGTCGGGCCTCAGCCAGCTACGGTACGGAAGCTGGCTCCGGCGGGCGACGTGCCGGCGGCGGGTGCGGCCGTACGGTCCCTGGCATGGATACTCTCGTGCAGCTCAGCAACGTGACCAAACGATATGACCAGGACGGGGCGCCCGCGGTGGCGCTCGTCAACATGGAGGTCGGCCGCGGCGAGTCGCTCGCGGTGATGGGACCTTCCGGCAGCGGGAAGTCGACCCTGCTCAACCTCATCGCCGGGCTCGACCGGCCGACAAGCGGCGAGGTCTGGGTCGGCGGCGAGCGCGTCGACAAGCTCAGCGAGACCGGCCTGGCCATGTTCCGCCGCCGCCAGGTCGGCATGATCTTCCAGTTCTTCAACCTGCTCGACGACATGACCGTGGCCGACAACGTGCTGCTGCCCGCCCAGCTGGCCGGGATGCGGGCCGCCAAGGCGCGGGCGCGGTGCGACGAACTGCTTGCCGCGCTGCGCATCGGCCAGCACGCGAACGCCTACCCGGCCCGGCTGTCCGGCGGCGAGCGGCAGCGGGTGGCGATCGCGCGGGCCCTGGTCAACCGGCCGGCGCTGCTGCTGGCCGACGAGCCGACCGGGGCCCTTGACACCGCGACAGGGGAGGCGATCGGCGAGCTGCTGCTCGACCTCAACTCCTCCGGGCAGACCCTTATCGTGGTCACCCACAACCCGGACCTGGCGGCCCGCTACGCCCGCCGGGTCGTCCAGATCGTCGACGGCCGGGTGGCCAGCGACATGGCGACGACGGGCGGGCCGAGATGAACGCGATTCCCGCCGTCAGGGCCGCCCGGCGCGGGCTGTCCGGGCGGCGCGTCCAGACGATCGTGATCGCCCTGGTGGTGCTGGTCTCCACCGCGGCCTCGACGCTGGCGCTCGGCCTGCTTGTTGCCTCCAACGCGCCGTTCGACCGGGCCTTCGCCGCGCAGCGCGGCGCCGACGTGACGGCGGTGGTCAGCGCCTCGTCCGCCCAGCTGGCCGCCACCACCCGGCTGCCCGGGGTGACCGCGACGGCCGGGCCGTTCCCGGAGGCGAGCGTCACGGTGCTGGTCAGCGTTCCCGGTGGCGGTCCCAGCGGTCCCGGGGGGCCCGGCGGCCGTCCGCAGCCAGGCCCTGCCGGGGGTCCCTCCGCGGGTCAGTCGATTCAGGTGCAGATGCCGCTGACCCTGGCCGGCCGCTCCTCACCGGGCGGGCCGGTCGATGACATCATCCTCTCCTCTGGTCACTGGGCACAGGGTCCGGGACAGGTGGTCTGGGCCGAAGGCCAGAACGGGATCACCCCGCCGGTCGGCACCCAGGTCACGGTGACCGGCGTGCCGGGCGGCCCGAAGCTGACCATCGTCGGCATCGCGAACTCGATCACCGGCACCGCGTCGGCCTGGGTGACCCCGGCCGAGCTGACGGCGCTGCGGAAGGCGGACACGCCGGACGTGACGCAGATGCTGTACCGGTTCGCCAGCGCCGGGACCGAGGCCGAACTGACCGCCGATATCGCTTCGCTCCGGTCCTCGCTGCCGCCGGGTGCCCTGCTCGGCGCCCAGTCCTACCTGCCCGTCAAGCTGCAGGCGACCGGTTCTATCGCACCGTGGGTGCCGTTCATCGTCGCGTTCGGCGTGCTCGGGCTTGTGATGTCGGTGCTGATCGTGGTCAACGTGGTCAGCGGGGCGGTGGTCGCGGGCACCCGGCGGATCGGCGTGCTGAAGTCCATCGGCTTCTCGCCGGTGCAGGTGGTGGCCACCTACGTGCTCCAGATCGGGATCCCGGCCCTGGTCGGCTGCGTGCTCGGCGTGGTCGCCGGCAACCTGCTGGCGGTGCCGTTGCTTGACCAGACCGCGCAGCTGTACGGCGTCGGGTCGCTGGCCGTGTCCACCTGGGTGGACGTGGCGGTGCCGCTGGCCATGCTGGGCGTTTGCTGCCTCGCCGCGCTGCTGATCGCGCTGCGAGCCGGCCGGATGAGCGCGGTGCAGGCCATCGCCACCGGGCGGGCGCCTAGGCCGTCGCACGGATACGGCGCGCACCGCCTGCTCGGCCGGATGAAGTGGCTGCCCCGGCCGGTGACGCTCGGCCTGGCCGGGCCGTTCGCGCGGCCGGCCAGGACCTCGGTCACGTTCGCGGCGATCGCGTTCGGCGTCGTCGCGGTGACGTTCGCGGTCGGCCTCGGCACGTCGCTTGGCCTGGTCTACACGGATCTGAGCCATACGTCGAGTGACCCGGTTCAGGTCCAGCTGCAGGGATCGGGACCGGCCCCGACCAGCGTTGGCGGCACCGGGTCCGGCGTGCCGAGCCTGTCCGCGCAGGAGCGTACCGTGCAGGCCGCGCTGGCTGCCCAGCCGGGCACGCTGCACTACGTCACCGAGGGGGAGGACCAGATCAGCGTCCTTGAGCTGTCCTCTCCGCTGCAGCTGCAGGGTTACGGCGGTGACCCAAGCTGGACCGGCTATGCGCTGACCGCCGGGCACTGGTACTCCGGCACCGGCCAGGTGGACGTCAACACCGCATTCCTGACCGACACCGGTACCGCGGTGGGAGACAGCTACCCGCTAACATCAGGCCGCCAGCACATCACGGTGCGGATCGCGGGCGCGGTCTTCGACCCGGGCGGGGGCAATCCCGAGATCTTCGGCAGCCTCGCCACCCTGACCGCCATCGATCCCACCCTCACCCCCGATCATTACGAGGTGGGGCTGAAGCCGGGGACCAACGTCGACGCGTACGCGAACGCGCTGGGCAACGCGCTCGGGCAGAACTACGCGATCAACGTGCGCGACCGTAACTCCTCCGTGTTCGGGATCATCATCGGCCTGATCGCCATGCTGACCCTGCTGCTTTCGGCCGTCGCCGGGCTCGGCGTGCTGAACACCGTGGTGCTGCAGACCAGGGAACGCGTACACGACCTCGGCGTGTTCAAGGCGATCGGCATGACGCCGCGGCAGACGATCGCCATGGTGGTGTGCTCGATGGCCGGGATCGGCCTGGTCGCCGGCCTGATCGCGATACCGGCCGGGGTCGCGCTGCACAACTACGTGCTGCCGGTCATGGGCAACGCCGCGCAGACCGCGCTGCCGCCCTCGGTGCTCAACGTGTACCACGCGCCGCAGCTGATCCTGCTCGCGCTGGCCGGCCTGGTCATGGCGGTCGCGGGTGCCCTGCTCCCGGCGGGCTGGGCGGCCAAGACCCGCACCGCGTTCGCGCTGCGCGCGGAGTAGCGCGGCGGCGAGCCTGTTGAGGCCTCGGCGGCGCGGGACCCGCCGAGGCCTCAGCGGTGCGCTCTGTTGACGCTCTCCCCGGTGCAGCCCGCAACGGCGTGGCCCCCGGCGGTGCGGCCCCCTAGCGGCGTGATCCCTTACCGGCCTGGGCGGCGCAGCGGATGCAGGTCGGCGCCGCCGGACGGGCAGCCAGTCGGTCATCCCCGATTGGCTGCCCGCAGCGCACGCACACGCCGTAGCTTCCGGCCTCCCATCGGCCCAGCGCCCCGTCGATCTCGGCGATCCGCTCCCGCGCCTCGCCGAGCAGCGCGGCCGCATGCTGCCGCTCGAACGCGAGCGTGGCGCCCTCGGGATCGTGCTCGTCGTCCGTGCCGCCAGAACCCGCGGCCTCGACGATCCCGTCGAAATCCCCCTCCAGCGCCGCCACCCGGCGTAGCGCTCTCTCCCGCTCCGCCAGCAGCACCTCGCGTGCGCTCTCCATGATCCGACGCTACCTGCGTGATCCCTCTATTTGACTTGACCCGGGGTACGGGTGAGGCTGCATGATCCCTTGGTGGAAAGCCGACCCTCGCCGGGACAGGGACAAGCCGCCCAGGCCAGCGCGGGCCCGGTATCCCGGTTGGCAGCACGAGTCCGCGCCTCGCCCTACTACCCCGCGATCAGCCATCCCGTGCTGCGCCGGGTGCTCCCGGGCGCGGCCCTGTCCGCACTGGGCGACGGGATGAGCTTTGTGGCGATCGCCTGGCTGGCGATCAGGCTGGCGCCCGAGTCCAGCCGCGGGCTCTGGGTCGGCGCGGCCGTCGCGGCCTACTCGCTACCGGGCGCCGCCGGAGCGGTGCTCTTGCGCCGCTGGCTGCGCGGCCGCGGCGGGGCGGGGCTGGTGCTCGTGAACGCCGTGCTGCGGGCGGCGGCGCTCGGCCTCGTCGCCTGCCTTGCCATCGCCCACCTGCTCGATCCCGTCGGCTACGTGGGCCTGCTCGGCGTGTCGTCGGTGCTGAGCGCGTGGGGCGTGGCCGGCAAGTACACGCTGATCGCGGACCTGCTACCGGCCGAGCAGCGGGTGGCGGGGAACACGGTGTTCGGCCTGGCGGACCAGCTGAGCCTGACGATCGGCCCGGCCCTTGCCGGAGTCGTAACCGCGCTGGCCGGCCCGGCGGTCGTCATCGCCGTCGACGCCGCGAGCTGGGTCGTGCTAGCGATCAGCTACGCCCGGATAGCGCCCCTGGCGACCCGCGCCGCCTCGGCGCCAGCACCACTGGTCCCTCCCGCCGCCCTTGCCTCCGCCGCCGAGATCTCCGCCGCGCCATCTGACGCTCCGGAACCGGAGTCTGACGCCCCCGAACCGGAGCCGGGCGCCCCGGAACCGGAGCCGGGCGCCCCGGAACCGGAGCCGGGCGCCTGGGCGGTGATCCGGTCGAGCCCGGTGCTGCCCGGCCTGCTGGCCCTGTCCTTCGTGTTCTACCTGCTGTACGGGCCGATCGAGGTGGCGCTGCCGGTGCACGTGGCGACCGACCTGCACGGGTCGGCCGCGCTGCTCGGCACGTTCTGGGCCGTGTTCGGCGTGGGCGCGGTGATCGGCGAACTCTCCGCGCCGTTCCTGCGCCGCTTGCCGGTATGGCCGACGATGACCGCGATCGTGCTCGGCTGGGGACTGGGCCTGGTCCCGCTCGGGCTTGACACCCCGCTGTGGGCCGCGCTGGCCGCCTTCTTCGTCGCCGCGATCATCTGGGGCCCGTGGATGTCGCTGTCGATGGCGGTGCTCCAGGAGACCAGCCCGCCTGCCGCGCTGGCTCAGGTGATCGCTGCCAGGAGTTCGCTGCTGATCCTCTCCTCGCCGCTGGGAACGGCGCTCGGCGGCCCGATCGTCGCCGCCCTCGGCGCCCGGGGGACCCTGCTGGCCTCCGCCGTCGCCACCATCGTCCTCGGCCTCATCACCACCGCAGTGCTGCTCATGCGGCGCGCCAGGAAGGCAGCCCTGGCTCATACGGCACATTAGTCACGGATGCTCGGGGACGGTTCCCCAGCCGTGGCGAACCGGAAGGTAGTGAATGCTACACCGCATACCGATTTCGGTACACAACGCCACATTCACTACCTTTCGCCATCGATGTGGAGATCTCACTTCTACCCCACTGATCAATTGAGTCTTGCCTGCTCACACCTGTTTCATGCCGGGCGGCGTACCCCTCTTGAGGAGGCGAGTCAGGCGGGCTTCAGGTGTCCTTCATGTTGCCTGAATAACCTCGGCGCGAGACCGGCGATACGAGCCGCCGAGCTCAGAGCCAACCGAGAAGGTACGTCCAGACGACTCCGAGTACCCGAACGCAGGATGACAGACATGAACAGCGCACACCGAGACCAGGTCCGCCTGGCCGTGGCGGCCAGGGAACGCGGCCGGTCCAAGGTCCGTTCGGCGACCACGGCGGTCAGCCTGGCCAGCGTGGCGGCCGCAGGCGCAGTAGCGCTGGTCCTCCCCGGGTCCACCCACAAGGCCGATACCTCCTCGTCGTCGTCCTCGGCGAAGTCGAACTCAAGCTCCTCGGGCACATCGTCGGCCGGGTCCGGAACCTCAGGAACCTCGACCGGGTCCGGCAGCTCGACTGGGTCCGGCACCTCGACCGGGTCGTCCGGCTTCAGTTCCACCTCCGCCCCAGTCTCGTCTTCGGGCAGCAGCCAGGCCACCTCCGGCGGATCGTGATGCTCCACATCGCGGCCGGCCCCGGCGAAGCCCTCCGCCGCGAAGCCCCCCGCCGCAACGCCAGTGGCGACGCACCCCGCGACAACGCCCGCGACAACGCCCGGGACACGTCCCCGGACGGCGAGGCCTCCGCCGGCTGGCGTGCCCTGGGCACGCTGGTCCGCCTGGTGGTGACCGATCCGCGCTGCCTGCCCGAGGCGACCGGCATGCTGGAGGCCGACCTTGCCGCCGTCGACCTGGCCTGCAGCCGGTTCCGCGCCGATTCCGAGCTGTCCGGGCTGCGGACCGCCAGCGGCCGTCCGGTTCGGGTCAGCCCGCTGCTTGCCGAGGCGATCGCGGTGGCGCTGCGGGCGGCCAGGCTGACCGACGGCGACGTGGACCCGACCGTCGGCGCGGCGATGTCTGCGGTGGGTTACGACCGTGATTTCGACCGGATCCCGCGCACCGGACCGCCGCTGAGGGTGACCGCGCGGACCGTGCCGGGCTGGCGCGATGTCCACCTGGAGGGGCGCCTGCTGAGCATGCCAGAAGGGACCCAGCTCGACCTAGGGGCGACGGCGAAGGCGTGGGCCGCCGACCGGGCCGTGGCCCGGATCGCGGCCCGGATCGGCTGCGGCGTTCTGGTCAGCCTGGGCGGCGACATCGCGGTCGCGGGCCCCGTTCCAGAAACCCCGGAAGGCGGCTGGCGGGTCCGGGTACAGGACGTGACGGGTTCGCCGGATGATCCTCCGGGCGGACCTTACGCGCTGATCGCGATCCGCGCGGGCGGCCTGGCCACGTCGAGCACCGCCGCGCGCCGCTGGCAGCGCGGCGGTGACGTGCTGCACCACATCCTTGACCCGCGCACCGGACGGCCGGCCGAGCCGGTCTGGCGTACCGTCTCGGTCGCCGCTGACAGCTGCGCGGACGCCAATGCCGCGAGCACGGCCGCGGTCATCCGCGGCCGTGCCGCCCTGGGCTGGCTGGCCAGGCTCGGCCTGCCGGCCCGCCTGGTCGACGCGACCGGCGTGGTCTTCACCGTGGCCGGCTGGCCCGACGAGCCAGTGCCCGCTCGGTCAGAGATACCTCAGAAGTAACTCCGAGCCGCCACAGATAACGGCCGCCGACGATTGATGTTGTGAACTAGCGAAGAGAAACGAGCTGAGTTGACATCCTCCATAGCCCTAAAGGACAAGGATTCCAGCCGCGACCCGTGGTCGCGCTGTAAGTTCGCGGTTCGCAGGCCGGGCAGTCCCGTCGCCTCCCCGCGCAGCCACGGCATGCCCTGCCGCGGTTTCGTGCTGGGTTGTGCGAATGCCCGCTTGGCTATCGCGAACAATTCGAACATACCATCCTGCACCGACATTTCAGGGGAGGTGAAGCGGCGTTTCCTCCCGGGCCTGAAGGCCGGAGTCTCCATGCCGCGATCTTGATGAGCGTGTCCACCGCGTTCTGGTACGCCAGCCGGGCGACCGGAATCGTCGCGTTGCTGTTGCTGACCGCCGTGCTCGTGCTCGGCATCCTGGTCAACCGGCAGGGCCGGCTTCCCGGCCTGCCCAGGTTCGCCGTGACGAGCCTGCACCGGAACCTCTCCCTGCTCTCTGTGGCGTTCATCGCCGTGCACGTGCTCACCGCGGTGCTCGACACCTACGTCAGCATCCCGGCGACCGCCGGGGTCATCCCGTTCGCCTCCGGGTACGAGCGGTTCTGGCTCGGCCTGGGCGCGATCTCGTTCGACCTGATGCTCGCGATGATCGTGACCAGCCTGCTCCGCGGCCGCCTGAACCGGGTGCTGTGGCGGGCCATCCACCTGCTCGCCTACCTGAGCTGGCCGGTGGCGTTCGCGCACAGCATCGGCTCGAGCAACGACCTGCAGCACGGATGGCTGCTCTACCTGGCCGTTGCCTGTGCCCTCGTCGTCGTGGCGGCGACCGGCTGGCGGCTAGCCCAGGCCGCGCGTCAGTTGCCCAGGGCCGCGCGGGTCGCCGCCGTCTTCGCCCGGGACACCGCCGCCCACAGCCAGCAAACCGGTAACGAGCCAACCGGTAACCAGCAAACCGGCCGTACCAGGGAGACGGTCTAGACGATGACTACCACCGTGAACGAGCCAGCCACCCGCCACGCCGCCACGATGCCCCGCCTGCTGCCGGCCGCGCCGGAAGACCTCCGCCGCCACCTCGCCCGGTACGGCCCGACGCCGTACCGCGGCCAGGCTGGCCTGC
>Ga0209693_10001324_pt1 | contig 10583 bp, 11 predicted proteins | sample HubBroMetageWRM3_FD_188345 | JGI IMG/M metagenome (GOLD analysis project Ga0209693, IMG submission 188345) | Warmed soil microbial communities from the Hubbard Brook experimental Forest, New Hampshire - Hubbard Brook CCASE Soil Metagenome WRM 3... | ecosystem: Environmental > Terrestrial > Soil...
GACTTCAAAATGCTAACATACAGTGATTGCTGTACAAAGGAATTTTCGGCAGCGGACGGGCGTGCGATGTTCGCCTGAGGCGGGTTGGTGGCGTCTTTCTCCCTGTCTCTGTCGCAGCGTTTACGGCCTTGGCGAATTGACCAGCGAGAGGAATTCGTCGCGAGTCTGTTTGTTTTCGCGGAAATCGCCTAGCATGGCGCTCGTGGTAGTGGTGGAATTTTGCTTTTCGACGCCGCGCATCACCATGCACAGATGGCGGGCTTCGATGATTACGCCGACGCCCGCCGGATCGAGTTTTTCTTGAATGGCGTTGGCAATCTGGCTGGTGAGGCGCTCCTGAATCTGCAGGCGGCGGGCGTACATATTCACCAACCGGGCGACTTTGCTAAGCCCGACGACTTTTTTCTTGGGGATGTACGCCACGTGGCATTTGCCGAAGAACGGTAGCAGGTGGTGCTCGCATAGGCTGTAGAGTTCGATGTCTTTCACCACGACCATTTCGTCGTAGCAGACGTTGAACATGGCGCCGTTCAGCAGCTTGTCGGGATCCTGGCGATAGCCGCTGGTTAGGAAGCGCAGCGCTTTTTCGAAGCGCTCTGGTGTGCGGCGCAGGCCTTCGCGATCAGGATTTTCACCCAGCTGCACGAGCATTTCGCGGACGAGCTCGGCAATTTTTCCGGAGACGGGCTCCGGGACTACGATTTCTGCGGTCTCACTCATGTTTGATTTGCTCCTCATGCGAAATCTTCTGCTCCAATTTCGAAACTGTTCTTGCTGGTTTCTTCGATGCGCACGCGCTCGAGGCGGGCGGCCGGAAAACTTTGGAGGCGGCGGAAGATTTCGCGGCAGACGTTCTCGGTCGTCGGCACTTCAGTGCGAAACTGCACGACTTCTTCGTTCAGGTTCTTCTCGTCGAACGCTGCAAGCACTTCGCGCTCGACGAACGGATCCAGGTCGCTCAGATTCGCGATCATCCCGGTGGCTGGATCCACTGGGCCGGTGACCGTGACTTCCAGCGCGTAATTGTGGCCGTGGCCGTAGGGATTGTTGCACTTGCCATAGATGCGCCGGTTTTCTTCGGCGCTCAACTTCGGTGCATGTAGACGATGCGAAGCCGCGAAATCGTAGCGGCGGGTCAGTGAGATTTTCATGCGCGCTTCCCTGCTCCGTTCGTGGACGCGGAGCCGGCGGTGCAATCGGCGAAAAGGCTGGGCGATTCATAGAGCCGCACTCGATCAAGTTTGCCGCGTGCGATTTTTGGCTCGAGCAGCTGCCAGATCACCGCGGCAATGTTTTCGCAGGTAGGAATTTTGCCGGCGAGCTCGGGCACTTCGTAATTCAAGTGGCGATGATCCATGCGATCCATCACTTCGCGCTCGAGCAGTTCTTTCAACTCTTTCAGATCCAAGACCATTCCGGTGGCGGGGTCGGGTTCGCCCGCGATGGTCACTTCCAAAGTGTAATTGTGCCCGTGGCCGTGCGGATTGTTGCACTTGCCGAAGGCGCGGCGGTTTTCCTCCGCCGAGAAATTCGGATTGTGATAGAAGTGCGAGGCTGAGAATTCCACTTTGCGCGTGATGCGAATCATTGCGTCCTTTGCGGCAGGGGTTTCTGTGCCAGCGGCCTGGCGCCAGCTTGGTACGTCCTGCCCTTCCATTGCACCGAGCCGCGGGTATTTTTCCACCATGAGGCTACGAGCGCGGCGCTATAGAGACACATCCCGGGGACATAATATTTGATGTATGAAAGCGGATAGAGATTCCGGTAAAGCGCCTCGCCGAACCGCACAAAGCGCCGGGAAAGCGCGAGTAACAGCAGAACGCACGGGATCCAGAGATGGGGCGTATACGTCCGCAGCAGCAGCGCCCAGAGCAACGCGAGCAGGACGATCTCTACTGCGGGAAAGACTTCGACAAGTTCGGTGAGCGCCTGCCGCGTGGTGCCGCCCATCAGCGGGTAGAGGTTCTTAGTCCAGCCTTGCCAGAGCGCGGAGAAACTGCGGTACATCCGAGTGCGAATGATGCCGATGGGCGCATTGAAATAAATCTGGTAGCCGGCTTGCTTCACGCGGTGAGCGAGCGCTACGTCTTCCAGAACTTCGCTGGCGATAGCGGCGTGGCCTCCAACTTTCTGATAGACGTCGCGAAGAATCATCAGGAACTGGCCGTTGGCCGCTGCGTCTGGCAGCTTCGGATTATTGACGCGCGCGAACGAAAATTTGGCGCAGAGACGGCAATACACGAAAGGGATCAGGACGCGTTCCCAGAACGAGCCTAGCTCCTGCTCGGGCGAATAGGAAACCAGCACGGCGTTGTGGTCCACGGCATCGGCGAGCGCACGGCGCGTGGAACCGGGCATGTGGCAAGTGTCGGCATCGGTGAAGAGCAGCCAGTCGCCCTGGGCTACGTCGGCGGCCCGGGTGACGGCATAATTCTTGCCGACCCAGCCTGGCGGAAGCGCGCGCGTATGCAGAATTTTCAGCTTAGGGATGCGCTCGGCTAATTCGGCGAGGATCGCGGCGGTGCGATCGGTGGATTGATCGTCCACCACGATAATCTCCATAATTTCGGGCTGCGTGGCGACGGATTCTACCGCGCGCGCGATGGAGTCTTCTTCGTTGCGCGCCGGAATGATTGCGGAGACCATGATTTTGTTGTGGGCGTCGGTGTGGTAATGCCGCTCCGCGGGCTAACGATTGTGGGCTCGATTTCTCGTGCCGCTGCTGCGTGCTGAAAACGCGCCAACTGCAGAGATGGCAAATCGCTCGCATTCGATTCGCCGATACCGCTATTATAGGATGCTTGGACAAAGGACTGAAACGCAAACTGAACACTGGACTGGTGCTCGCGTTCATCGTCGGGCTGCTGGTGCTATTTGCGCATCCGGATTACCGCCAGGGCGAGCCGAGTTTGCGCGGTGCGACGCCCAAGGATTTTTCCTTCTCGCTGGATGGCAAGCCCACAAAACTTTCGGACCTGCACGGGAAAGTTGTGCTGGTGAATTTCTGGGCGACGTGGTGCCCGCCGTGCGTGGAAGAAACTCCTTCGTTGAACGACCTGCAGCGGCGTATTGCGTCGCGTGGCGGCATGGTGCTGGGCGTGAGCGAGGACGACGACCAGCAGGCTTACGACGAATTTCTGAAGACTTACCAGATTCCCTTTCCCACATTTCGCGATACTACGAAGCAAATTCCCGCGCAGTACGGCACGACTATGTATCCGGACACTTACGTGATCGGGCGCAATGGAAAGCTCGACCGCAAGATCGTGGGGCCGCAGGATTGGACCAGCCCGGAGATGACGGCTTACATTGATTCCCTGCTGGACGCGAAGTAACGCGACTCCCCACACCGCGCGCTGACCAGGCGTGCCCCAATAATAGTTGACCTTCTGCTGCGATTGACAATTGTGCGCTTGCATTACATAATACCCCTGGGGGGTATACAAGGATGAAGCGACGCGACAGTGCGATGGCCAAACGGGCGGCGGGGGTCAGCCCAGAGATCAAATCGGCAAATTTGAAGAGATTGAAGCGCATCGAGGGGCAAGTGAGAGGCCTCGCGCGCATGGTGGAGGATAACCGCTACTGCCCGGACATCATGGTGCAGATTTCTTCGGTGCAGGAGGCTTTGCGTGCCGTGGGTCGCGCATTGATGCGCAATCACCTGCGGCATTGCGCTACGCAAGCGATCCGCAAGGGAAATCCGGCGCAGGCGGAAGCGACTTACGACGAATTGATGAAGCTGATTTACACGCACGCGCGGTGATGCAGCGCGGGAAAGATCAAGTCAGGGTGAAATGATGGAACGCGATCCAGTTTGCGGCATGATGGTGAGCCCGGCGCGAGCGGCCGCGCAGGCGGTGTACGCCGGCAAGACTTACTTTTTTTGCTGCGCGGGATGCGCTGACAAATTTCGCGCTGAGCCTGCGAAATATTTGAATATGAAAGCGTTCGCCGCAACGGGAAGTGACGGTGAGTTGGTGCAATTTAGCCGCACGGGTGCGACCGGTGCAGCTCCTGCGTTGGCCGTCTCGCACGAAGATATGCATGCATCCGGGCGCCCTGCGGTGAAGTCCGCGGTGGCGAATGCTTACGTTTGTCCGATGGATCCCGAAGTGCGCGAAGATTATCCGGGCGCTTGTCCGAAATGCGGCATGGCGCTGGAGCCTTCGCTGCCGGCGGCTCCGGCAACGCGCCTGGAATACACGTGCCCGATGCATCCGCAAATCGTGCGGCCGGGGCCGGGAGCGTGCCCCATCTGTGGCATGGCTCTGGAGCCGCGCACCGTGATCGCGGACGAACCGGAAAATCCAGAACTGGTTTCGATGACGCGGCGATTTTGGGTGTGCGTCGCCCTGACGATTCCTGTGCTAGTCCTCGGGATGTCAGACCTGATTCCCAGGCAGCCGCTGCAACACTTTTTCACGATGCGCTCGATGGGTTGGATCGAGCTGGCGCTGGCGACTCCGGTAGTGCTGTGGGGGGGCTGGCCGTTCTTCGAGCGCGGCTGGGCTTCCGTGGTCAATCGCAACTTGAATATGTTCACGCTGATTGCGCTGGGAACGGGGACGGCATTTCTTTACAGCGTGGTCGCTGTACTTTTCCCGCTGCTGTTCCCTGCCTCGTTCCGTAGCACGGGCGGCGGCCTGCCAGTTTATTTCGAAGCTGCGACAGCGATCACGACTTTGGTTTTGCTCGGACAAGTTCTGGAATTGCGCGCGCGCGGTCGAACTTCCGCGGCGATCCGTTCCCTGCTGCAGCTTTCGCCGAAAAATGCGCGGCTGGTGCGCGCCGACGGCACGGAGCTGGATGTGCCGCTCGAGCATATTCAAGTCGGGGACATGCTGCGCGTTCGTCCGGGCGAAAAAGTGCCTGTGGACGGACTGGTGACCGACGGCGAAAGCTCGGTGGACGAATCGCTGATGACGGGCGAGCCAATTCCGGTGGAGAAGTCTTCCGGTTCGCGCGTGACCGGCGGAACGATCAACGGCACGGGCACGCTGGTGATGCGCACGGAACGTGTGGGAAACGAAACTCTGCTCGCGCAGATTGTGCGGATGGTCAGCGAAGCACAACGCAGTCGCGCGCCGGTGCAGCAGCTTGCGGATCGCGTGGCGGGGTATTTTGTTCCGGCGGTAGTGTTGATCGCCGCACTTGCTTTTGTCGTGTGGGCTGTCGCGGGCCCGCAGCCGCGCATGGGCCATGCTCTGCTGAACGCCGTCGCGGTATTGATCATTGCGTGTCCTTGCGCGCTCGGCCTTGCGACGCCGATGGCGATCATGGTGGGAACCGGACGCGGAGCAACGGCGGGCATTCTGGTAAAGAATGCGGAAGCGCTGGAAACGCTGGAAAAAGTGGACACGGTAGTGGTGGATAAAACCGGAACGCTGACGGAGGGACGGCCGAAGGTGGTTGCCGTGATCGCGGCGCCGGGATTCGACGAAGCGGCCGTATTACGAATCGCGGCGACGCTGGAGCGCGCGAGCGAGCATCCGCTAGCCGCGGCGATTCTGGCGCGCGCGAAAGAGCGCGGGATTGGGCCGGGCGAGAGCAGCGAATTCCAGTCGCACACCGGCAAAGGCGTGCTGGCGAAAATGGGCGCGCAAACCGCAGCGCTGGGAAACCGTGCGCTGTTCGCGGAATTGAATATCCCGCTGGATCCGCTGGAGGTAAAAGCGCGGCAAAGAGAGGCCGACGGCGAGACGGTGATGTTCGTCGCCATCGGTGGACGGATGGCGGGATTGATCACGGTGGCCGATCCCATCAAATCAAGCACAGCCGAAGCCATCGCACAGCTGCATCGCGACGGAATCTCTGTCGTGATGCTGACGGGCGACAGCCGCGCAACTGCTGAAGTGGTGGCGCGCAAGTTGGGAATCGAAAAAGTTTTTGCGGGCGTGCTGCCGGAACAAAAAAACGAAATCGTAAAGAACCTGCAGGCCGAGGGGCACGTCGTGGCGATGGCCGGAGACGGAGTCAACGACGCGCCGGCGCTGTCGCAAGCCGATGTGGGCATCGCGATGGGAACGGGAACGGATGTCGCGATCGAAAGCGCGGGAATCACGCTGCTGCAAGGAGATCTACGCGGCCTGGCGCGAGCGCGCACACTGAGCCGCGCGACGATGCGCAATATCCGGCAGAATTTATTCTTCGCGTTCGCTTACAACTCGCTCGGCGTGCCTATCGCCGCGGGCGTGCTGTACCCATTTTTCGGATTGCTGCTGAGCCCGATATTCGCGAGCGCGGCCATGACATTCAGTTCGGTTTCAGTAATTACCAATGCGCTGCGCCTGCGCACCATCAAGTTGTAAATCCGCAGCGCGTCCCCTGCTATAATCACGCACATGACACAGATGACGGTTACATACGAGCTGCAGGGACAACTGAAGCCCGAACAGTTCCGGGCGCTAGGCGCATTCGCGAACACTTATGGTTTGAAGGGTTTCCGCGTGGATGAGAAGACCAACTACCTGCACATTGATTATGACGCTTCGCGTTTGCACGAAAATATCGTGGAGCATGTGCTCCGCGAGGCCAGAATTCCGGTGCTGCGCAAGCTAGAACCGAGTAACAATTAACAACCCGCCGCCGATCGCGATCAAATCTTCTGTTAGTGCCACGATAATGTCATTCACCTTCAGCTGCGTGACGATCTGATGGCGCACCTGATAGCCTCCGAACGCACCGACCACAGCGCCGACAATCGCCAGAATTGCTCCCAGCAGCGCGCCCTGCCCTCCTGCAATTGCAAGCGTCGCTCCGCTTAGCCCGCCCATCGCGATACGCGCTCCCAGCGGGCCAGGAGTGGTGCGATTCGGCGTTTTGGGTAGCTTGTCGTTCACCAACTCGAAGATCGCGAGCAGGGTGACGATCACGACCGTGATAATGGAGCCCAGGAAAGCTAAATGCGAGCCGTGGAGATTCATCCATCCCAGATGTGCGGCCCAGCAAACGACCGCCGGAGCTGTGAACGTGCGCAGACCGGCGATGACGCCAATAGCGAAGGCAAGAGCCAGGAAGATGGAGGTGGTCATCGCGAGAACCTATCACGAAAAGGGCGGAAAAATGAAGCAGGACGGGGCGGACGGCACGCAGGCGAAAGCTGCGAAAAAAAAGAGGGGCCCCGGCTTGGGATCCAGGGCCCCAAAGGTCGCGCTCCGGTGATTCGGCCTAGGCGTGACCGAACCATGGGGTCATCCATCCAGCTTCCCTCTCAGAGGCAGGTGGGAGCGACCCGTACCATCCTGCAAGTGGGCCCCTTCCTCCCCACTTACTGAATGATGCAGATCGTTTGGAGCGCGACCCACGCCGTACCTAATGCAAGTAGAGTGCCCAAGTACGGGAGCAGGGCGGAATTGGACGGAACGCATTATCAAGCACTTAACTTTCGAAAATCGACTGGGAGTGAACCCGAAACCGGGGAGCCGCGCCGATTTGGGAATCTGCGTCCCGGATTGAATCCGCCCGCTTTTTTTCGGCTGGCGCGTGTTTTTGCGCAATCACACGCACTTCGCGTATTGCTCGCCGAATGCGTCTGGCCCATAATAGCGATGGGTGCAGGGCGGCGAATGAAAAGATCTTTTATTTTGGTGCTCGCGATGGTGGCCGGACTTGCGGGCCTGGCGATTGGGCTGGCCGCGAGCCGCTCGGAATCGCCGCGCGCGATTAAAGCAGTAAAAGCCGCCGCGCACTCTGCGTCATCTGCGTCCGCATCATTGGCCGCGAGCCGTGCGAAAAATACCGAGGACGCGGACGGACCTCACGTCGTGCGCTTTGCGGCCCACCCGCAGCCCATGCCGGCGTTTTTGGTGAACGACCTGGATGGCAATCCTGTCTCGACCGCCGCGTGGAAAGGCAAAGTGGTGTTCGTGAACTTCTGGGCCACGTGGTGCCCGCCTTGCCGCGCGGAAATTCCGATTCTTATTGATTTGCAGAATCGCTACAAAGATCGTTTGCAGATCGTGGGCGTGTCTGTGGATGACGGCGATCCCGCGGACGTGAAGCAATTTGTAAAAGAAGCCGGAATCAATTACCCGATTGTAATGTCCGACCGCGCGATCACGAAGGAGTATGGCGGCGTGCCGGCGCTGCCGACGATGTTTGTGGTGAATCCGGATGGCAACGTAGTGCAGAAGCACGAAGGGCTTTTCTCCAATGAACTGTATGAAGCCGAGGTGCGATCGCTGCTGGGATTGCCGGTGGATGCAACCATCGAGACGTTTGAAGATACCGGGCAGATATTTCTGAAGAATGCGGTGCTGGCGACCGAGCTTCCGAATGTGGATTTTACGGGGCTGAATCCTGAGCAGAAAAAGATCGCGCTGAAGCGCATGAACTCCGAAACGTGCGACTGCGGATGCACGTTGACGCTGGCGCAATGCCGGATCAACGACACTTCGTGCCCTATCAGCAAGAAGCTTGCGGCGCGAGTGGTGAAGGAAATCGCTTCGAACGCCGCGGCGCCCGTTCCTACAGTGCCTGCTACTACTCCGCCCGCTGCATCCGTGCCGCCTGTTACTCCGCAATCGAACTGACGCAATCACGGACTTCCCCGCGCTTCCATTCTGCCTGCCACCGGTATGCGCGCATGCGCGACGAATTCCTTCTGTTGCAGATTCGTATCGGCACCCGGAGGGAGATTGCTCCTGCAGTCACGTCGACGCTACTGCGGCGCGGAGATTGTCGGGATGGCGTCTGGCGCAACGACGGTTGGGGTAGGCACACCCGCGTCTGAAATAGAATTCAAAATCACCAGATCCACTCGGCGATTCATGGCGCGGCCTTCGGCGGTATCGTTCGACGCCGTCGGGTAGTATTCGCCGTAACCGGAAGCGGAAAGGCGATTGGCAGCCAGCGCGAATTTGGTGATGAAAAGCTTGATGATTTCGGTGGCGCGGGCGGTGGATAGCTCCCAGTTCGAATCATATTTCGGATTGTGAATGGGAACGTTATCGGTGTGGCCCTCGATGCGAATGTCCATTTTTTCCGGGCCGATGATTTTCACGATAGAGGCTAGCGCGGGAATGGTCTGCGGACCCAGTTGCGTGGAGCCGCTCTGGAAAAAACCCGCTTCGCGCAGGCTCACGACGATGCCCTCCTTGTTGGGCGCGACGGATATGATGCGATTGTCAATTTGCAGCGCGAGCGCGTCTTCAAGTTTTTTCTGTAATTCGTCCATCTTGGGGCGATCTACCGAGCCGGCGGCCGGGCCTTGCGCCGGACTGGGCAGCTGGCCCAAATTCTGCAGGCGCTTGACGTTCTCGATGATCTGCACGTCGGCGATGGGCGTGGGTTCGGCGCTGGCGAGCGCGACCCTGGAACTCGCAGCGTCGAAGATGCCCATCTGCTGAAACGCCGCCTGGATGGCGATGGCTAGCTGGCCGGCTTTGCGTTTATCAATTTGCGCCGACGAATACAGGACCACGAAAAACGCAAACATGGTGTCGAACGACAAATTCCAGACGTGCTCGATAATCTGCGCACGCGTCACGCGCTGGCCTGCGTTGCGCATCAGATACTCCAGCAGCCCGAACTCCTTGGGCGTCAGCTCGATCGCCCGCCCCGCGCGCTTCACCGAATGTTCCACGCGATTCAGCTCCAGGTCCTCGATACACAGCACCGTTTCCACCGCGCGCCCGCCGCGGCGCAACAGCGCGCGTACCCGCGCCGATAGCTCCGAAAACGAGATTGGCTTCAACACCAGATCGTCCGCGCCCAGGTCCAGAATCTGCACGCGATCTTCGGCGCGATTCCGCCCGGAAAGAACCAGGATGGGCAGCTCGCGCCGTTTCGCGCGACAATATTGCAGCACCTGTGGGCCTTCGTCACGCGCGAGGTTCAGATCCAGAATCGCCAGATCGTAATCGCGCTCCTCCACCCATTTCTTGGCCTCTTCGCTCTCATGGGTCAAGTCCACCGCGTAATGTTCATGGTCAAAACTTTCCTGCAGAAAGGTCGCGAGGGCGGGATCATTTTCGGCGACTAACAAACGCATAACTGCTCCAGAGGAAGGGGGCAAACCTAAAAACGAAAACTTAGGTAGGGAAACAAACTCTAATGAACGCGCCCGAGCGTGTCAAAGTAAATCGGCGTCACGGCTAAGATAATTCCAAGAAGTAAACAATTTATGGCGGCGTGCGTCAAATGTTCGTCGCGCGCTGAAAAAGTGTGCCATTACGCAACGGCGCGTGTGTGCATTCAACACACCACGCGCACAAGCTTCACCGGCAAATTACGGATGCGTCATGTTCTCCGGCTTCACCAACTCGTCGAATTCTTTCGCTGTCAGATATCCCAGTTTCAGCGCAGCTTCGCGCAAGCTAGTGTGTTCATGATGCGCGGTATGCGCGATTTCCGCGGCTTTGTCATATCCAATTTTCGGACTCAGCGCCGTCACCAGCATCAGCGAATTCTTCACATTTTGCTCGATTCGCCCCAGGTCCAGCTCCATCCCCAGAACGCAATGGTCCACAAACGAACGGCAGGCGTCCGCCAGCAAGCGCACCGAATTCAGAAAATTGTGAATCATTACAGGTTTGAAAACATTTAACTGAAAATTTCCCTGCGAGCCCGCAAAACCAATC